>Ga0302322_100000782_pt1 | contig 24837 bp, 26 predicted proteins | sample Fen_T0_2_FD_203757 | JGI IMG/M metagenome (GOLD analysis project Ga0302322, IMG submission 203757) | Peat permafrost microbial communities from Stordalen Mire near Abisko, Sweden - Fen_T0_2 | ecosystem: Environmental > Terrestrial > Soil > Wetlands > Permafrost | place: Sweden: Abisko...
ACGAAGTCCTTGCGCGTGTAGTCGACGACGTGGTCGGCGCCGAGCGAGCGGACCAGGTCGAGCTTGTCCGTGCTGCAGACGCCGGTGACCTCGGCGCCCATCGCCTTGGCGATCTGCACGGCGAAGGTGCCGATGCCGCCGCCGGCGCCCGTGATGAGGACGGTCTGTCCGGGCTGGACGCAGGCCACGTCGCGCAGCGCACGGAGGGCGGTGAGGCCAGACATCGGCACGGCCGCGGCCTCCTCGAAGGTGAGCCCCGTCGGCTTCAGCGCCAGCAGCTCCGGTGTGGCCGCCGCGACCTCGGCGAAGGCGCCGGCCTGCGGCCCAAGGTCTCCGAAAACCTCGTCCCCCACGTGGAGGCCGGTCACCTCCCTGCCCACCTCTTCCACGACCCCGGCCAGGTCGCAGCCCCGCACCCGAGTGCGAGGCCGGCGCAGCCCGAACGCCGCGCGGGCGACGTAGGGCACGCCCGTCACGCCGGCGATGTCCGGCGGGTTCACGCTGGCGGCGCGCACGCGCACCAGCACGCCGTCGTCCGCAAGCTGCGGGCGCTCGATCTCCTCGAGCCGCAGCACGTCGGGGGTGCCGTACTCATCGTGGACGATCGCTCTCATGGCCGGCTCCCGACCGGGCTGAGCGCAGGAGCGGCACTCTGCCGCTCCGTGACGCGCCGGCTCTCCGGCACGCTGAATCCCTTCGCGATCAGCCAGCCCGCGAGTGCCATCTCCTGGACGCCGATCGGCAGCGCGAGCACCACGCTTCCGCCTCCGTACATCCTCAGCAGCCCGAAGGCGAAGACGAGCGCGGCGGCGGCGAGACCCCACACCGACAGCCAGCGAGGCACCACCCGCGACCGGTAGAGCAGGGAGGAGAGCAGCAGGGCGCCCAGGCCGGACACGACCGGGTTGAGCGGGAACGCCCAGTGGTGCGCCGCCTGCAGCATCGCCCCCAGCATCGTCAGGTCGGAGGCGGCGAGCGCGTGAGCCCCGGCGTGCACGGAGTCGCGGCCCAGCGTCACCAGCAGCAGCAGGGCGACGACGTCCACGAGGAGGGTCACGGCCTCGAGGACCCGCACGCCGAGGTACCCGAGGGCGAGCCCCTCGCCGGAGCGCCTGAGGACCGGGAACAGGAGCGCCGCGATGAGCACGGCAGAGATGCCGCCGGCGATCAGCAGGAGGGCGGCCGCGATCATCTGGTCACTTTGAGCGGCGACGCGAGCCAGATAGTCCTGCGCGTCAAGGGCACCGCTGGTGAGGGCCGTGCTCAGTAGTGCGGCCACGGTCGCGATCACGAACAGGATCCCAACGGCGATCGCCGTCTTTCTGTAGGTCTGCGCCTGCGTGTTCATGGTGAGTTCCTTGTGATGGGGACCCCGCGGCCGTCACTCGACGGTGCGCAGGATCTGTTCGATGGATGTGGTGCGCGAGCGCAGCTCGGAGACGTCGGCGGCCACGCGCTGCTGGGCGTCGAGGGTGGTCTCGGCGAGCTGCTCGTACCGGGTGATGAGCTGCCGCAGCTCTTCCTCGCGACCCGCGGTGATCTCCGCCTTGCGGAGCTTGAACCGCCGGTCCTTGGCGCCGCCGTACAGCACGACGGCCATGAAAACCACGAAGATGATGATGATCGCTTCCGGCCAGGCGATCGTCACTGCCAGGGTGTGGAACATCAGGAGCGCTCCTTTCTTGACGGACCCTTCTCGGGATCCGTGATGGTCAGGGTCTGTGCCGCCTCGGCCAGCGTCTTCGGAGTGAGCTGGAGGGCGAAGTCGGTGACCTCGAAGTACTTCATGGCCTTGCCGTCCGCGGAGAGCTCGAGGCTGCCGGTGATGAGCCCGACGGCCTCGAGCCGCTGCAGGTGCATGTGCACCAGCGGACGGCTCACGCCGATCTCACGCGCGAGGTGGCTCACGTAGTCGCGCCCGCCGGCCAGCGTCGCGATGATGCGGATCCGCAACGGGTTGGACAGAGCCGCAAGCATCTCGACGAGCTGATCGCCGGTCGGATGCGGATGTGTCATCAGTCTCCTTCACCTGTCAGATAATATTTACAGGTGATAGCGTAGCATGACTGTCAAGCGCCCTGCAGCCGTCCGGCTTGCGTTCGTGCAGGCGGGTCGTAGGGTCGAGCGTGGTCGGAGAGTGCCGTCGTAGCCGGGCGCTCGGCCGTCCTGCGGATCACGTGCGAGGACTGGTGCGTTGGGTGGACGTTCGCCGGTGGGTCTGGCGTCCTCGCCTGAGGCTGGGCTATCGTAGAGGGATCGCAAGGAGGCGTGACCATGCGTTCCTACAACTTCGTCGTCGAGCGTGACCCTGACACGGACCTGCTGATCGGCTACGTGCCGGGCTGGCCCGGCGCTCACAGCCAGGGCGCCGACATCGACGAACTGCAGGAGAACCTGCGCGAGGTCATCGAGATGCTGCTCGAGGACGGCGAGCCGGCGCTCGAGTCCGAGTTCGTCGACGTGCGCACCATCCAGGTCGCCTGACTTCCCGTGGGCAGCGCTGCTGCGCAAGATCGCCGCCGACATCCACCTGACCGTCGATGAGTTCCTTGAGGCGCGGTGATCGCGCCACCCGCGAACGTTGCCAGACTGACGCCAGCAGGTGAGAGGAGGGGCATGAGCGGAAGAAGGGTTCTTCTCGTTGTGATCGCGGTCGCGGTCGCTATCGCCCTCGCGGCTGTCGTGACAACCGCGGTGCGCGGCTCGGAGAAGCCGACGCCGCCAGCAGGCGACGAGACAGCTATGCGCAGCGCGATCGTCACCTACCAGCTGGAACTGGAGCCCATCGTGCCGGCGAAGTTCTACGGCCGGCAGCTCAACATCGGTCCTTGCATCACGCTGCTCAAGACGCACGTGCAGCGGCTTGAGAAGGTCGCGACCGACTCCGGCATCTACCCGGTCGACACCGGCTGGCTGTATCTCGCCAGTATCAAGCGTCAGATCTACGAGCTGCACGGAGCTCTGCCCGTCCGCTGGGACGGCAAGGTCGTCTCCTGGGACGTGGTCGAGGGGAGCGGCGACCGCTATGTGGTGCGCGCCGCCGTGCAGGAGACGCTGCACTGGGCGACGTGGGATGCGGCGAAGAAGCGCCTCATCCATCCTGATTTCATCACCTACGAGGCCGCCACCAACGAGTACACGCTTGAGCGCATGGCCGGTGTCTGGAAGATCACGAGGCTGGTGCGCGACCTCGATGGCAGTGCTTGAACGCGGCAGTGGGAACCGACGCCTCATGTATGACAAGGGGAACCGCGACCCACGTCTTGTCACTGTGCGTCGCGGCGGCGCTCTTGAGGATGCTGACCATCGGCTGCTTGCTGTCTGGGCCGCGGCTTGCGCCGAGCATGTGCTTCAGCTTTTCGAGCAGGCGCGTCCGGGCGACGAGCGCCCGCGTCAGGCGATCGAGCAAGCACGCGCGTGGGCGCGCGCTGAGATCACGATGACTCAAGCGCGCACTACCGCCTTTGCAGCACACCGTGCGGCCAGAGAGACGTCCGGGGCTGCCACGGAAGCGGCTCGCTCGGCCGCTCACGCAGTGGCGGTGGCCCATGTGGCGGAGCACGAGCTTGGGGCAGCCGCGTATGCCATCAGGGCCGTCCGCGCAGCGGCGGATCAAGGCGATCGCGACGACGCGGGTCGCGCAGAGTGCCGCTGGCAGCGCGCGCAGCTTCCGGCCGAGATCCGCGACCTTGTGCTCGACGATGAGCGGCTCCGCAACGAGAAATGCTGGTCCCTCTTCGACCGCTGATCCGCTGCTGGCTGGCGACTTCCTGAGAAGCGCATCACCACCTGGATTGCCCACGCGCGGCGCTTCGCCGTGAGCGGGCGCTCACGAGGTATCCGCGGCCCGCCACGCCGCGGCGATCTCGTCAGCGGTGACCGAGGCGCGAACGTCAGCCCTCGACGAGGCGCAGCACCACGGACGTGTCGACCTGGCGGTCGGGGATGCTCCAGTAGCGCCGCAGCAGGCGGTCCTTCTCCTGCTGCGTGACCAGCCGGAAGCCGTGGCGTTCGTAGAAGCGGACGGCCCATGTGGCGTCGGCCCAGGTGCCGACGAGCAGGGGCTGGTGTGGCAGGCTCAGGAGGTGCGCCAGCAGCCGGCTGCCGATGCCGGTCCCCTGGCGTTCGGGCCTCACGTAGGCATGGCGGATGAGGGTCACATCGCCGACGTCCTGGATGCCCATCACGCCGCTGAGCCCGTCCGGGTCGTGCCAGCCCCAGAAGCGCACGCCGGCCGCGATCTCTCCGCGCAGTTCGTCGGCCGGCATGTAGGGCACGTGGTAGCGGTCGGCAGGGATGACGCCGGCGTAGGCCGTGGCGGCGGCGTTGACGACCGCGTACATGGCGTCGAAGTCGGCGCCGGCGCAGGGCCGGATCGGGGCGATCTCAGATGGCATGCCGCAAGCCTACCCGGCGACGCCGCGAGCGCCGCCTCAACGCGGCGGGAACACCTGCGTGGAGAAGAAGGCGTCGCTCATCCCGATGTTCCAGTGCGCGATCACCTCGAGGCGGGCGGTCTGCGCCGATGCGACGAGGGTTCTGGCCTCATCCAGCGTGCCGCTCCCGCGCGTCCCAGTCCTCTCTCCTTGTGAGGCGACGCGCCGCCTTGACAAGGTTTTCCTCGAACTATACAGTCGGACCCCTCAGGTTCCATTGAATAGTGAAGCCAACCGGGGGCGCTGATCTCAGCGGCAATCACGCTGGGCAGGCGGCTGCCCCCGGAGGGCGGAATGGGAAGACATCATCGACGCCGTCAGCTGGGTCCAACTGCTCATCTCCGGTATCGCCGTCGGCTCGGTCTACGCGCTCGTCGGCCTCGGATTCACCACCATCTACCAGACTTCCCGGGTGGTGAATTTCGCCCAAGGCTCCTTCGTCATGCTCAGTGCGGTCTTCGCCTACTCGTTCATCACCTCATGGGGGCTGCCCTTCTGGGCCGCAGGGTTGCTCTCGATAGGAGGAGTGGTCCTCGTCAGCCTGCTCATGTACCGATTGGTCATCGCCCCGCTCCTGTCGGTCTCGGTGGTGTCCATGGTGATGGTGACCATCGGCCTCAGCCTCTTCTTCGAAAGCGTCACGCTGCTCAAATGGGGCGGTTACCCCGTCCCGCTCCCTCCGTTCACCGGAAGCGCCCCCATCATGGTCAGGGGCGTCGCGATCAACCCGCAGGTTCTCTGGGTCGTGGGCTTGACGGCGCTCATTGTCACCGCCTTGTACGTGCTGAACAACTGGACGCGAGTGGGCAAACGTATGCGGGCGACAGCCAGCAGTCCGTTCGCCGCCGGTCTGGTCGGGATCTCCCCCGAAAAGATGGTCTTCCTGGCGTTCGCCATCAGTGCTGCGATCGGGGGGATAGGGGGACTGGTGATCGGGTCCATCACGCCTGTGAGCTTCGCTGCCGGAGGCCTCTACTCGCTCAAGGGATTCGTCGCTGCCATCTTCGGTGGCTGGGGCAGCACCGGTGGTGCCGTGGTCGGGGGGCTCACCATAGGGATCATCGAGGCCCTCTCGATCGGCTTTCTTCCTAGCGGCTACAGGGACGCAGTCACCTTCGTGGTGCTTCTGCTGGTCCTCTACCTCCGCCCCCAAGGTCTGTTGAGGACTCCGTTGATGGAGGACCGATCCTAAACACTGCGCGAGAGCGGGCATTCTTCGCCGAGCACTACGTGCTGGGCGCCAAGGCGGCCTTCGTCGTCGCGATCCTCGTCACGCCCCTCGTCTCTTCGAGCGGCCTTGTGAGGAGCGTCATGACCTCGGCTGGCCTGTGGGCGATCCTCACCTTGGCCGTCGCGTTGATGATCGGTCAGGCGGGCCAGTTCTCGTTCGGACACGCGGCGTTCTACGGGATCGGGGCGTATGCGACCGGTCTCCTTGCGCTGAAGGCTCATGTCCCGACCTTCGTCGCTTTGGTCGCGGGCGCCGCTGTCGCCGGCGCAGTGGCTCTGGTGGTGGGAAGGCCAGTTCTGAAGCTGAAGTACTTCTACCTCGCGCTCGCCACTATCGGTGTGGGGCAGATCTTCCTGATCCTGGTGGACCAGGCGAGGGGACTGACCGGTGGCCAGAACGGGCTTGGCGGCTTTCCTCCGCTCAGCATCTTCGGCCTGTCGTTTGAGAGTCTCCGCAGCCAGTACTACTTGATATGGGTCGTAGCTTTGCTCCTGCTCTTCTTCCTGCAAAGGGCGCTCAGCGGCCGCCCGGGACGAGCCCTGCGATCGCTCGCGGTGAGCGAGGTAGGCGCATCTTCACTCGGCGTCCGCACACGCAACTGGAAGCTGCTCGCTTTTGTTCTGAGCGCCGTCATTTGCGGGATCGCAGGCGGATTGCTCGTCCTCACCGTTGGGGCCATCAGCCCGATGAGCTTCGCGTTCAGCGTGGCCCTCTTTCCCATGATCATGATGCTTGTCGGTGGGGGCGGGAGCCTTTGGGCCTGCGTGGTCGCCGCGGTCTTGATGACCTGGCTCTCCAACGCCTTCTCGGGGGCTCTGGAGTATTCCGGCCTCATCTATTCGGTCGTGCTGATCCTGCTTCTCCTGTTTCTCCCCGCCGGCCTCCTTGGTCTTCTCCACGGGAAGCGAGCGACCCAGCTACGCATGCGACTGCTGCCCGCTTCCGGCCCGATCAGCGAGCTTGCCTCGGGAGGCCAGGGATTTGCGGAGGTTCGCCAGATCGATGAATCCGCCAGCCCTGTCGAGCTTGACGTGCCCTGGGAGCGGCCCGCCGTTGCCGCAGCCGAGTCGGCCGACAGACGAGAACTCCTGACGGTCGACGGCGTAAGCGTCAATTTCGGCGGGCTGGTGGCGGTGGACAGGGTCTCTCTTGGTGTGCGCGAGGGAGAGATCGCCGCGGTCATCGGACCGAACGGGGCGGGAAAGACGACGCTGTTCAACGTCATCACTCGCGTGCAGAAGCACGCAGCGGGAAGCGTCGTCCTTGACGGCATCGAAGTGACCAGACTCAGTGTCGCCGATGCAGCTCGTCTGGGCATGGCACGGACGTTCCAGAACCTCCGCATCTTCGTGAACATGACCGTCCTGGAGAATGTCATGGTCGGCCGGCACCGTCATGAACGCGCCGGCTTCTTTGGCACCGGTCTGGGGCTGCCGGGCCCAAGGAAAGAAGAAGCGGCATCACGTGAAGCGGCGATGGACGCGATCCGCCTTGTAGGGCTGGAGGAACAAGCGAACCTGCCGGCCGCCTCTCTCCCCTACGGGGGGCAAAGGCTCGTGGAGATCGCGCGAGCGTTGACCACGGAGCCCCGCCTGCTGCTCCTGGACGAGCCCAGCGCCGGCATGAACGCCGGGGAGCGGGCCTACCTCATGGACCGCATCGAGCGGATACGAGAGTCGGGCATCGCCGTCTTGCTCGTGGAGCACAACATGGAGCTCGTCATGGGCATCTCCGACCGGGTATGGGTGCTCGATCACGGGAAGCTGATCGCAAGCGGACTGCCTGAAGACGTGCAGCGGGATCCCGCGGTCCTCGAGGCATATCTCGGAGCGGGGTGCGTGGATGTCAGCCATGCTTGTCCGGAGCCGATCGTCGGCAGTGCCGGCCGTCCGGACGCGGGTCCGCCGTTGCTCTCGGTCGACGGGCTGTGTGTGTCCTATGGCGCCGGCCAAGTGCTGCATGACGTTTCATTTGAGGTGCCTCAAGGCGAGATACTGACCGTTCTCGGTGCCAATGGCGCCGGCAAGAGCACCCTTCTCGCCGCGATCGTCGGCGTCCTCCGGCTGAGCACCGGCGATGTCTCGTTTGACGGGAAGCGGATCACCGGACTTCCGAGCGACAGGCTGGCAGCGCAAGGCATCTGCCTGGTTCCTGAGGGAAGGCACATCTTCCGGGACCTCAGCGTGCAGGACAATCTTCTGGTCGCCGCTCCTCCCCGTCGCAAGAAGCGCGAGCTCGAGAGCGACTACGACTTCGTCTACACCCTCTTTCCGGTCTTGGCTGAACGACGGCGCCAGCTCGCAGGCACGCTCTCAGGCGGGGAGCAGCAGATGGTCTCGATCGGCCGGGCTCTCATGGCGCGCCCGAGATTGCTGCTGTGCGATGAACCGTCGATGGGGCTGGCGCCACGCGTTGCCGAAGACATCTTCGCGGCCCTCTCTGAACTCAACAAGGGGGGGCTCACGCTGGTCATGGTCGAGCAGAATGCGGTGCTGGCATCGTCCATCTCCCATCGCTGCTTGGTTCTTCAAAACGGAAACGTCGTGTTCCGCGGTACAGGTCCCGAACTCGGACAAGACGATCTGCTTCGCCGGCTCTATCTGTGCTGACCAGCGCAGTGTGGGTGTGCGCAAAGGGCGCACACGAGGGGGGAGACAGAATGCAAACAAGGAGGGAGACAGCATGGTGAGAGGCAAACACCTTGTCGCGTTCGTGCTCGCGATCCTGACCGTGACCGCCCTGCTAGCCGCTGGGTGCGGGTCCACCACTTCGGTCTCGACCAGCGGCGCGACCCAGTCGGGAGAGCCGATCAAGGTGGGGGTGATCTACTCGGCGACGGGAATGGCGGCCGCCCCGAGCAAAGAGCTGCTCGACACGCTCAATCTCGAGCTCAAGACCATCAATTCGGCTGGTGGCATCGACGGCCGGCCCATCGAATTCGTGCTCGCTGACGATGGCTCCGACGCCCAGAAGGGCGTGGTGGCCGCAACCAGGTTGATCCAGGACGACAAGGTCACTGCCATCCTGGGTCCCTTTGCGATGTTCGTGTCCTCACCTGTGGATCTGCTCGCCGAGAAGTCGCAGGTGCCGATCATCAATCTGTCGCCGAGGGCTCCTGGGGCCGCCGCGCAGAAGTGGTGCTTCGCGATCGACTACACGGTCGAGCAGCAGATGGCCCAGAACCTGCAGATGGTGAAGGCAAGCGGTGCGAAGAAATGGGTCGCTTTTGCCGAGAACCTGCCGGGATCGGCCGCGTCAATGACGGCGTTGGCGGCGCAGGCCTCCGCGGCCGGCATCTCCTTCACCTACTATCCCGACACGTGGGATGTCACCGAGATGGACGTCTCTGGAGTGGTCACCAAGATCGCCGCCGCGGCGAAGAAGGAGGGAGCGGACGCCCTCTTCATCGGCATGAACGCCTACCAGGGCCCATACATCTGCAAGGGACTGCGAGATCTGGGCATCACGGCTCCCATCTTCACGACCGCCAATTCCGGCTCGGAGAGCCTCTTTTCGCTCGGCAGTGCACCCGTGGAAGGGCTCACCTTGCTCGGAAAGGCCACGCTGGATCCGTCCGCGCTTCCCGACAGTGCCGCTACCAAACAGAACGCCATCGATTTCATAGCGCGGTACAAGCAAGAGTACGGGGAGAATCCGGGCCTGTGGTCCACCCTTGGGTACGACGCTATGGCCGTGCTGACCGACGCGCTCAAGCGGGGTGGCACTGATCCGACCAAACTCAGGGACGCCATCGAGTCGACAAGAGACTTGGTGGCTCTTGGTGGGGTCTACACCTACGGACCGGACATCCACGACGGCGCCAGCGGGGGCATGTTCCAGTTCACGGTCAAGGACGGCAAGTTCGTCTACGTGAAGACGGTCGAAGTCCAGTAGCAACGCGTCTCTGCACGAATCGCAAAGGGAGAACATCGATGAAGAAATGGTATTCGATAGGACTGTTGCTGCTGGTCATCGCTCTGATGGGCATGATGGTCGCAGCCTGCGGATCCTCGACGACTACGAGCACGACCTCGCCCGCGACGACCGCCGCTGCGACGACCGCCCCTTCGACCTCCGCCTCTCCGACTGGAGACGCCAGCAAGCTGGGCATCTACTTCAAAGACATGGGCAACAACGTCGTCTACATCACGGACGTGCCTGAGGCGGGAATGGCCTTCCCCGTCACCACCTCAGGTGACTTTGCTTCCAAGATCTGGGCCACCGACGCCAGCGGCGCCAAGGTCGCCACCTTCACCACTGAGGATGGCAACGTCGACTACTCCTCAGTCGTCGGCAAGGCTGTGAAGATCCACGTGGCGGCTCCTACCGGCGGCAAGGGCGTGTACAAGATCCCGAAATAGCAGGTAGCCGCGGGCGGCGCTCAACGCTTCGACCTCCGCCCGCCCAAAGGGGCCGGGCGCTCGATCATGGCGCGCAGCAGCTCGCTCTCCGTGGAGAGCGAGCTGCTGCGGCGCATGGCGGCGTCGAGCCGGCCATATGCAGGGCCAGGAGCTCGGCAGCCTTCCAGCACTTCCTTATCTGAAGCGGCGCATCGCTGTGGAGCACTTCAGTTGTGAGGCACTGCGCCGCCTTGACAAGGGCATGGGACAACTATACAGTGAGTCTCGTGGGTTTTTATTACAGAGTGATGGTGGAGCTTCGTGCCTCGCGAGTACACGAACGACCTCAATCGGGGCGCACCCACTTTTGACAATGAACCCATCGACGATGGAGGTGACAGTTGTATAAGAGCGTCGTGATGATGGACGTGCACGCGGACGACATCGCTCCAATGGAGCGTTGGTACTACAGGGACCACTCCTCGGAGATCGCGCGGAGATACGGGCCCTGGCTTGCTCGCCACGACAGCTACGTAGCGCTTCCGGCTCCTCCTGAAGCGAAGGACTATGGCTACTACGGCTTCCGGGTCACCGAGACCTATTGGCACGATGCCCCCTTGTCCGGGCCGCGGGGAGCCCTGTGCTTCACCCCTCCGCCGGCCTGGGACAAGGTGGCAGTCGCGAGCAACCTTCCTCCCCAACCCACCGAGGACTTTCTCGGCTGGGACGCCTTGCCGGCTGAGAGGGCATGCATCCGCTGGTACATCATGTTCAGGTATCCCTTGGGCGTGCGCCCGGAGGAGGGGGAGGATTGGTTCCTCAACGTGCACGCTCCAGAGGTCATGAAGCAGCCGGGACTTCGTCGTTTCTTCAGCACGAAGCTCAAGCTTGAGCCCATACCGCTGGCCGGCACATGGAGTCCGCATGTCGCCATGGCGACGGATCCTCCGATGGTCCAGTTCGATAGGACCATGGAGCTGTGGTACGACAGCCTGTCCGCCTGGAAGAACGCGGTGATCGACGATCCTCCGACCTACACAAAGCCCGAGTGGTCCGTCGACTCCTGGTATCCGAACACGGTCGACACCTATCCCTTCCTCAAGCCGGGCGCCGACTTCGTGAGCACGTTCCTGCTCGAGCGGCCCGCGGACGAGTTTCTGCGGGATGCGCGCCACTACGTCCCGTGATGCGAGACAGAACGAACATCGACGAGAACGGACAGAGCGATGACACAGCTTGAAGAACTGACGCCTGAGGAGAAGGCGCGGCCCTACTCCAAGTACTACTATCTGCCGCTTGCCGAGCCGACTGCGGAACTCAAGGCGGCTCGTGAGATGCCCCCGATAGACCCGAGCCAGGCCCAGCTGCCGCAGAACATCAACGACTTCCTCGACCCGGGCTACTTCGAGGTGGAAACGGGGTACTGCGTCCTCCCGAACGGCGCGGGCTACCTGGCCGTGAACAACAAGATGCCGGGCGTCACCGCCGACATGGTGAACTGGTGGTTCGCCTGGCACAGTCTCGACCCCCTGCGCTACAAGATCTGGTATCCGCCGGGCCACAAGAAGGCGATCGTGAATGCGCGCGCGCGGAAGAGGATCCTCGACCCGAGCACTCCCGCGCCGCTGAAGTTCCAGGGCATCACGCATCAGGTCGTTGAGGGGATCTCCAGCAGCCCGCCCGCTCACCTCTGGATCAATTTCCTGACCCCCGAGGACATGGGCTTCGACATGAGCCGCTTCCACAGTCCCAATGTGGAAACAGTGGTCGGCGGCTTCGGGATCAACGCCGGGACGGCCGACGATCCGCCTCCGTCGTTCGTTCGTGGGGGATCCATCATGATGCACTTCGTCCGGGCCATTCCGGACGGCATCGAATTCCGCACCCGGTTCTGGATCGGCTACCGGTTCGTCGACCGTGCGCCCGTTTGCGTCCTGCCTCCCGGTATCGCTATTCCGGTGAACATCCCGCGGGGGCTCTTCCAGCACAACATCGACGAATTCAGCAATCTGCGGTCGTTCCTCCCCCAGATATACCGGGAGGAGCAGGACAACTGGCTCTAGCAGGCCGCGGAACAACGCCAGGGTGCCGCCCACGGAAGAGTGCTCGCGGTTCCTCATGAAGCTCGGCACGTGGAAGACCGGCTCGTCGACGGGCAGGCCCACGGACCAGCGCACCAGCAGGTCGTAGCGCACCTGCTCGACGAGGCGCCGCTCGGAGGACGGTCCGGCGCGACGTCCCCGGGACTCGTCATGGCGATGCGCCGCGTCTGCCTCGGTTCTGGAGGTGCCTCTAGCGAGGCTGCAGGACCGCGCCGGACGAGTGCGCCCGCGGCGCAGCGACTCGAGGCCGCCGCCGGCGAGTGTTTCGGCAGCCTGCTGATGCCCCATGCCACCCCCCTCCCCCGAGGAGGGGTGGCCACTGGTTGCGACCGTGGCGCCGTGCCGGCGCCGCGGTCGCAACAGCAACCTATGTAAGGCAGGTGTCCCACGTGACGAACATGACGAGAGACCTGGTCAGCCTTGTCGGTGGCACTCAGGTTCTTGACGACCGCGACGTCTTGGCCTCGTACGCGAGCGACGAGAGCTTCGTGCTCTCCATCAAGCCCAGAGCCGTCGTGCGGCCGGGCGGCGAGGACGAGGTCCATGCTCTGGTGGTGTGGGCCAACCGGACGGGCACACCGCTGGTGCCCGTGAGCTCCGGCGCGCCGCACTTCTACGGCGACAGCGTGCCCAGCGTGCCCGGGGCCGTCATGGTGGATCTGTCCCGGATGGACAAGATCATCAAGGTCGACAGCCGGAACCGCATCGCCGTGATAGAGCCCGGGGTCACGTACCGGCAGCTCCAGCCGGCTCTGGCTGAAGAGGGCCTGGCCATCGTGCCGCCCCTGTACCCTCGGGCCAACAAGTCGGTCGTCGCCAGCCTTCTGGAGCGGCAGCCCACCCTGATCCCCCGGTACAACTACGCGCTCACCGAACCGCTTCGCAACTGCGGGGTGGTGTGGGGCAACGAGCAGAAGTTCTCCACGGGGGAGTCTGGCAACGGGGTGCCGGACATCGAGACCCAGTGGAACGCCGGCCGGCGACTCCTGGAACCGAAGGGCCCCGCTCAGACCGACTTCTTCCGGCTGCTCACGGGCGCGCAGGGGACGCTGGGCATCGTGACCTGGGCGTCGGTGCGCGTACAGCTCATCCCTGATTCCAGGAAGACCCTCTTTGTGAGCGCCCCCGAGCTCGACGACCTGGTGGACCTGTCCTACCGGTTGACCCGACTGCGCCTGGGCGACGAACTGCTGATCGTCAATGCTGCCTATCTGACGGCGTTGCTGGCCACCGACAGTGCCGAGGCGGCCGTGCTTCGCGCGGCGCTCCCCGCCTGGACTCTCGTCATCGGCATCGGTGGCCGTGCGCTGCGCGCCGGCCAGCGGGTGGCGGTGACGGAGCAGGACATCGCCGGCGAGGTGGCGGCCCGGGGGCTCGAGCTGCAGCCGGCGCTCCCCGGCATGACGAGCAGTCGCGTGGACGCGGTGCTGGGCGGCGTGGCGGCCGACCCGCACTGGAAGCTGCGCGCCAAAGGCGGCGTGGCTGACATCTTCTTCCACACCACCCTGGAGAACGCTCCCGGCCACCTGGCCACCATGCTGCGAGCTGCTGCCGCTCACGAGTACCCCATGGCCGACGTCGGCGTCTACCTGCAGCCGCAACACCAGGGTGTGTCGTATCACATGGAGTTCAGCCTGCCGTATGCGCCGGAGGACAAGGCCGACGCGGCCAAGGCCCGCGCGCTCTACAGCGCTGCCAGCCGGCGGCTGATGGCCGAGGGCGCCGCCTACTTCTCCCGCCCCTACGGTGAATGGGCCGACGCCGTCTACAACCACGACGCAGCGGCGCGCGACATCCTGCGCGCGGTCAAGAAGATCCTTGATCCCAACAACATCCTCAACCCCAGCAAGCTCTGCTTCTAGGCCGGGAGGACGGAGACGACCATCATGGCGCTTGAAGACTTCAAGGCGGACGCGCTGCGGTGCACCCGCTGCTCGTACTGCAAATGGATCCCCTTCGACCTGGTCAAGAGCCACCAGTTCGCCAAGGGCTGCCCCAGCGTGGACTACAACCACTTCCACTCCTATTCGGCGGGCGGAAGGCTGGTCACCATGCTGTCGCTCATGCAGGGGCGAAGCGAAGTGGACGACACCGTCGTCGACGTCGCGTTCAAGTGCCAGCTCTGCGGCAACTGCGACGTGGCTTGCAAGGTCTGCCGCTACGACATGGAGCCGCTGGCGGCGCTGCGGGAGTTCCGCCGCACGCTGAACGAGCAGGGCAGAGTCCCGGAGGTGTACCCCAAGCTGATAGGCAATCTGCGGGAAGCCGGCAACTTCGCCGGACTGCCGCAGGCCGACAAGGCCACGTGGGCTGACGGCCTGGGACTGAAACGACTCGGCGCCGGCGCCAAAGCCCCGGTGCTGTTCCACGCCGGTTGCCGCTTCTCGTTCGACCCCACCCTCCGCTCCGCGGTGCGGGCGGCGGCCAACGTGTTCACCAAGGCCGGCGTCGACTTCTCCATCGATCCGGACGAGGCCTGCTGCGCGGGCAAGGCCTACGACATGGGCTACCGCGACGACTTCACAACGGCGGCCGCAGCCAACCTCGAGAACTGGGCGACCGCGGGCATCACGACCATCGTCACACCCTGTGCCACCTGCTACTCGACCTTCAAACGGCTCTATCCGGACGCTGCGGGGCCCGGCGCCGACACACCCGTCCCCGAGATCCTGCACACCACCCAGCTGGCCGACCGGCTGCTCAAAGACGGCAGCCTCAAGCCCAGCAAGAGAGTGCCGCTCAGTGTCACCTATCACGATCCGTGCCACCTGGGCCGCCAGGGCGAGGACTACGAGGCCTGGAACGGCAAGGAGGTCAAGATCTACGGCCAGGCCGTCGTCTACGACCCGCCCCGCCCCCGCTACATCGGAGCCAACGGGGTCTACGACGCCCCGCGCGACGTCCTCAGGGCCATCCCCGGCGTGGAGCTGGTGGAGATGGAGCGCAGCCGCGAGGGCGCCTGGTGCTGCGGCGCGGGCGGCAACGTGCGGGAGGCCTATCCCGAGTTCAACGCGTGGACCGCGGGCAAGCGCGTGGAGGAAGCCAAGAGCACCGGGGCCGAGGCCCTGGTCACCGCCTGCTCAGGGTGCGAGAAGAACTTCGCCGAAGCGGTGGCCACTGGCGGTATCGACCTGGAAGTCCTCGACGTGCTCGAGCTGCTCGAGCGATCTCTGTAAGGAGGAGGAGAGCATGCCTATCTCTGACGAAGCATACGCGGCGCTCGAGGACATCGTCGGCAAGGAGAACGTCAGCCGAAACCCGGCGATCATGGACGGCTACGCGTTCCAGTGGCTGGCCGACCTCGTCCGCCCGAACCTGAGCCACTTCATGCCCCGCCCGGTGGCTGCGGTCATGCCGGCCTCCACCGAGGAAGTGCAGGCCGTCGTCCGCCTCGCCAACAAGTACAAGCTCAAGGTCAAGCCCCACGGCACGGGCTGGTATCACTGGGCTGCGCCGATCAACGACGAACACGACACCATGCAGCTCGACATGCGGCGCATGAACAAGATGGAGATCGACGAGAAGAACGGCATCGCCATCGTGGAGCCGTACGTGATCCATGCGCAGTTGCATGCGGAGGCCATCAAGCGCGGCTGGACCTGCACCATCATCGGCGCCGGCTGCTCCTGCTCGGTGTTGGCGGCCGCCTGCGCGTTCGCCGGCATGGGGCCGGCCGGCTTCTGGATGGGAGGACACTCCGAGAACCTTCTTGGCATGGAGTGGGTCACGCCCAGCGGCGAGATCGTCCGTAGCGGCTCGTTCGGCTCGGGAGCAGGCTACGTCTGTGGCGAGGGCCCTGGCCCGAGCGTGCGGGGGGTCATGCGGGGCTCCATCGGCCAGCGCGGCGGCCTGGGCGTCTTCACCAGATGCGCCGTCAAGCTGGCGCACTGGCCCGGCCGCACCGACTGGCCGGTGACCGGCACTGTCCCGGCCTACCGGCTTCCGATAGACGAGACCTTCCGCGTCTACACCCTGGCGATGCCCTCGTGGGATGCATGGGCCGACGCCTACCACAAGATCTACGACAACGAGATCGGTTTCATATTCCACCGGCAGTTCAACCTGGCGGGCGCCGATCTCGCTCCCGCGTTCTGGCTCATGTACACGGATCCCACCAAGCAGCTCAGCGACGTGCCGGCGATCCTTGAAGAGCCGGGGGTGGCCGAACTCACCGAGGAAATGCGTATGTCCTTCCAGATCGTGCTGGCCGGTCGCTCCAAGGCCGACATCGAACTCCAGGACCAAGTCCTGGACGACATCCTCGCCGAGGTCGGCGGCTGGAAGGTGGAGCGCTATTGCGAGAAGGACATGGCGGAGTTCACCAATCTCGCCCTCAACCGGCTGGGCCACAAGCACCTCAACTTCGTCTGGGCGGGCGGCTACCTCGGCAGCTGGATGCAAGCAGGCCCTCCGGACTGGGTCAAAGGATACGTACCCACGGCGAGTGCAGGACTGGAGCGCGACGCCAAGGATGGGCTCCTGGTGCAGTGCGGGGGCGACGCCATGATGGGCCCGGGGAGCGCCTATCCCGGAGGCGGCAACACCTGCCTTGAGCAGTTTGTCTCGTACGACCCGGCTGACGAGGCCTCCACCCGGGCCGGGATCAAGCACATGGAGGATGCGATCACGGATGCAGTGTCCATCGGCTATCCGCCGGGCAAGGAAGCCGCGTATCTGGAGATGGGCCACTCGGACGATCGCATCTTCAAGGATTGGGCCGGCGCCAAGCAGCCGTTCACCTTCATCTTCCAGCGGAAGTTCAAGGAGCACGTCGACCCCAACGACGTAGGTGACCGGATGTACAACTACATCCCGGAGGAGTACGAGCCCTGACAGCAGGTCCCAGCGGGGCAGAGATGTAGCAGCTCGCTCTCTTGGAGAGCGAGCTGCTACGGCGCGTGGCGACTCAGAAGGCGGGGAGCCCGGCTCGCCGGCGCGAGCGGGACAGACGCGTCAGTTGCCGTCGGGCGGTTGCGGGGTCTCGGAGGGTGCGGCCGCAACTTGCCCGTTCGCGACTCCCTTGACCGTGCTCCCGGGAGCAGAGGCGATCTGGTTGATCAGGCCATCGTATTTGTCCAGGATCTCCTGCACGGCAGATTCTCCAGACCAGATCGCCCGGACACTGGCGAAGACGGCGACCGAGGCCCGCAGGGCCTCAAGAAGAGACACCTGCCTGCCCATCATCGAGATCACGCGGACGGCGTCACCAAAACCGAGCAGTCCGTGGGCGAAGATGTCTTCGTGCAGGCCCGCCGGCGTGCGCTCGCTCCGAAGGACCTCCAGTTCTTCGATCGTCGGCTGAACGAGCTTACTCAGGATCCGCTCAGCCACCCCGTGCGCTTCTTCACCCTGAGTCCAGCTTTCTGCCCTCAGGATCGAGAGAAACAAGGGACTGTTCTTCTGAAGAGACGCGAAGGCATCCATACGCAGCAGCAGCCGCTCGTAGGGGTCTGCGACCGACTTGATCGCGCTTTCGTTCGCGACCACCAGCCAGCCGACGTAGACCTCCAGGGACTCAAGGAACAGCGCGCGCTTCGTCGGGAAGTAGGAGTAGAGGAGCTGCTTGTTCGTCCCCACATCCTTGACGATGTCGGCGACGCGAGTCCCTGCATATCCGGCGCTCGCAAAGCGGCGAGCCGCTGCCTCGAGGATGGACTGCCGCTCCAATTCGGCCCGGCGCGCGTGGTCCTCCTCGTAGTGGTCCGGTGGCTCCCTGTCCTCCCCCAGCTCCTGCTTGATGGCCGGGAGCGACAACCCTTCCCTCTTCAGCCGATCGATCGCGCTGAGCCGGTCGAGATGCCGCTGGGAATAGAGCGCTCTGGTGGCTGACGTCTTCAGGCCGGAACAGAGCAGCTTCTCCCGCAGATAGAAATGGATGGTGGTACGCGGCACGCCTGACGCGCGCTCAAGTTGAGATATCGTCAACGAAGGCGGGTCACTCACGTAGTCACCAGGATGATGCGTCGTTTGCAGGGCCACCGGGACGCAACGGCCCGCGACTGGATCACGTGTCAAGTGAGCCTACGCCCACATGAGAGACTATCGCTTCGTGCGGCACAAGTCAGCCCCTGCGCGCCTGGAGCCGAGCTCCGGCGCAGTACGAATCCGCCCCAGAAACTCCTTGGCTGCCGAACATCTCGGCGCGTTTCTGGTCTTCACGAACGGGAAGGGCCCAGAGAAGACCACTCGACCTAACGGCAGGTAGCCATGTCAGCTTCGCGACAACAATCCGACCCCGGGGTCGACGTCCGGTGGATCGCCGCCCATGTCCGCGAGCCCGGGGTCCAGCTCGTCGAGGTCGATGTGAGCCGGGCTGCCTACGACCAAGGCCATGTCCCGGGAGCGATATTCTGGGATGCCTATGTCGACTTGCGCGACTCAGCGTACCGACCTGTGCCGCCGCAGCGACTGCAGCGGCTCTTCTCCCGCTCCGGCATCTCGCCCGACACGACCGTGGTCCTGTATGGGTATGCAGCCGCACTTGGGTTCTGGCTGATGAAGGCTCACAGCCACACAGATGTGAGGGTGCTCAGGGGCTCACGCGACCAATGGATCGACGCCGGTGAGCGCTGGACGACCGATGTGCCTGAACCTGCGGAGAGCGCCTACCCGTTGCCAAAGCCAGACGACGAGGTCCTCGCCTCCCGGCAGGTGCTCGAGGCCGCGATCGGCCAGCCCGATGAGGTCATCCTCGACGTGCGCTCGGAGCTGGAGTACCGGGGCGAGCGGTTCTGGCCTTCCGGCGCCGCCGCGGGCGCCGGGCGCGCCGGCCACGTCCCCGGCGCCGTCAGCGTTCCGATAGACACGCTGCGAGATGAAAGCGGGGCGCCGAGAAGCGCCGCGGATCTGCGACGCGCGTTCGAGGCCGCGGGCGTCACCAGCGACAAGGCCGTGATCACCTACTGCACCATCGGCAATCGCGCCGCCGAGGCCTGGTTCGCACTGAGCTACGAGCTGGGCTACCCGGATGTCCGCGTCTACTACGATTCGTGGGCGGTGTGGGGCAAGCTCGCGGATACGCCGATCGCAGGATGACGCGCCAGGCCAGGGCCAGCGCTCTCGGTTAGGCATCGAGGCTGACACAGTGTAGGGTTGTCGGCCCCAAGCTAGGGCATGGCGCACGACGCCAGGCCTCTGGAGGTTCCCCGTTGACCAAGCCGACCATCCTCGATCCAGATCGCGCGCTGCTCACCGAAGAGGCTGCCGCGAACAAGTGCGGAGTCAGTCGCCCGACGTTTCGGCGGTGGGTGGCGGCCCGCTGCATCCAGCCCGTGTTGGTAGCGGGTGGCAGTCGCAGGCTTTACAGGCGCGAGGACGTCGAAGGCTTCGCTCACTCCTGAGGCTCAGAGGGCCTGCCGCAGCCACACATACTCGACGGGCTGTCCCTGATTGAACTTCCGCTGCTCGTCGGCGGGGACCGGCACGAAGCCTGCCGCCTGGTAGCAGACGAGCGCCGCCGCATTCTCCGCCGCCACACGCAGGAAGGCCGTGCGATAGCCGGTCTGCGCTGCTTGATCCAGGAGCAGGCGCACCACACGGCGGCCCACTCCCCGACCTCGTCGCTCGGGCCGCACGATGATGCGTCCGAGCTCCACCTCCTGCTCATCGTCGTCGACCCAGACTTCTCCGTAGGCGAGCAGGACTCCATCCTCACGGAGGACATAGGGCCGCACGTCGGGGTCCGCGTGCCAGGCGCGGAAGATCGAAGGGTCCACAGGCCACAGGACGGCATGACCGCCCCACCAGCGCGCCTCGTCTGCCGAGGTCGCCCAGCCTGCGATGTCCTGGGTATCCGATGCCTGTGGGGGTTCGAGCACGATGGACCTCCGTGTACGCGTCCAGTCTAGTGGAGCATGGGCCGCAACGATCGCCGCGAACCTCTGTCTGCACTCGAGCGTCCTACGACTAGGGCATGGACGGCGCAGCCGTTTCCGGCGCGCTCACACTTCGAAGGGGGAACGCCATGGCACTCAGGAACAGGTACGCCACTGCCGCACTACTCGTGGCTCTCGCACTGGCTCTCGGTGCGCTCGCCGGTTGCACGACGGCTACCACGACCACCACGGCCGGTGCCGCCACCAACACCGTGACCGCCTCCGGCGCCGGCACCACTCAGGCCGTGCCGGACACGGCCGAGATGTCCTTCGGCGTCACCACGACGTCGCCCAACGCCAAGTCGGCTCTCGACGAGGCCTCCAAGGGCGCCGAGCAGATCGCCTCCGCGGTCAAGAAGCAGGGCATCGCCGCCGAGGATATCCAGACGCAAGACGTCAGCGTCTACCCGCAGACCGTTGACCAGAACGGCAAGCAGGTCATCACCGGTTACCAGGCGTCGCTTAGCGTGCAGGTCAAGGTGCGCGACATCTCCAAGCTCGGCGAGGTCATCTCGGCCGCAAACGCCGCTGGCGCCAACGACATCAGCGGGCCCACGTTCACCGTCGCCGATTCGGCGCCCGCCCGCGCGAAGGCGATCGACAAGGCCGTGGCCGACGCTCGGAAGAGCGCCGAGGCGATGGCCAAGGCCGCTGGCAAGAGCGTCGGAGCGGTGCTGAGCATGAGCTCGAGCGATGCCGGCGCGGTGCCCGGGATGTACAGCACGTCCGACGCGGCCGGGGCGGCCAAGAGCGTGCCCATCCAACCGGGTCAGCTCGACATCACCGCTAACGTGGTCGTGGTCTTCGAACTCAAGTAGCGCCCTCGGCCTGCGTGCTCCCGTCATGCTCGGCCTTGTCTCTGTCGTGCGCGGCCTCAGCCTCGGCCTCGGCTTTGTCGTGCGCAGCTTCGTTCGCGGCCTCACTCTTGTCGTGGGCGGCCCTGTACTCGGCCTCACTCTTGTCGTGCGCGGCCTTGTTCGCGGCTTCGCTCCTGTCATGCTCGGCCTTCACGTCGTCCATCGTGGTCCTCTCTGGAGCGGGTAGGCGCCGCCCCGCTCGCTGTGCACGCGCGTGAGCATGGAGATGCCCGCCGCACCTCGGGAGAATGCTGACAAGTCAGCCGTCCAAGACGTGCCTACCTTGTCGCTTCCCCGGCGCGTCACACCGGAATGCATCCCTAGCGTGTCGCGCTGCGCCATGCCGAGCATCTACGACGGGCACCTTCATACTGTGCGCCTTCGGCGGCTACCACAAGCGTTGGCCCTCACAGCTCAGGCGAAGAGGCCCGCTGCCCTCACGGGAGAGGGCTGAGTCCCGACGCGGGTGCTGGCAGGCGCTGCAGAAGAGGTCGCCGGCGTGGTCGTGGGCGATCGGGGTGCCGCAGCTGCGGCAAGGGTGGGTCTGTGGTTCTGCCTGGTGCACGGCGCCAGAGTAGGGAATCGACGACGGACTGCCTGAATGATCTTGACGACTGCGGAGAAGTCGGCCAAGCGCCTTCACAGGTCCTTCATCGCCTCGCAGTAAGGTGGTTAGCAAAGACACGCACCAGCGCGCGCAGGTCAGGTCCTTCTACACGCATCACGGCCTGTCCGTGACCACCGCCCGCATGCGCAACGGCGCCGGCGGCTGGATGGGCCTCGGCGGCATGTGGGGCGGCTTCGGCTGGTAGACGTCGCGCCCCGATCCGCACGAACAAGAAAAGCGACCCCGGCCGAGTGGTTCCGACCCTTCGCACGGGGTCGCACTGGCCTTGTATCCCGAGTGCTCGGGCAGGGTGTAGTACGAGGTTCGCGAGCGGAGAAAGGCGGTTCAGGGCGATGATGTGGAACGGTAACGGGCACTGGGGTTCGGGCGACTGGGCGACGCTCGCGCTCATTGTCATCGCCGGGATCGCCGTCATCGTCGCGATCGTCTTCCTCGTGCGCTATCTCGGCCGGCCCGGCGGCACCTCATCAGCGGCGGCGGTCCCCCCGACACCACCGAGCGGGCCCGAGTCACCCAAGGACATCCTCAAGCGCCGCTACGCTGCCGGCGAGATCGACCGCGAAGAGTACCTGCAGAAGCTCGGCGACCTCTAGCGTGGCGGGCTCGAGCCGCAGGGACCTCCTAGTCGTCGTCGCCGCGCTCGCGGTCGCCGCGCTGGCGACGGCCGGCGTCCTCGTGCTGCGCTCCCAGGATTCGGCCGGTGGCTCTTCCGTCTCCCGCGGCGAGGTCGTCTTCCAATCTGGGACCGACGCCAACGGCGACCTCATCCCGCGCAGCTCGAGCGGCGGCGGGATGATGGGCAGCGGGGGCGTGATGGGCGGCGGCATGATGGACGCCGGCTGCGCGACCTGCCACGGCGCAGGCGGCCACGGACGGACCACCCCGGCGTTCACCTCGCCTAACATCACCTACAGCAACCTCACGGACCCAGAGGGCATGCTGATGCCTGACGGCACCCGTGGCCCCACCTACACGGACGCCGGCATCATGAAGGCCGTGACCCAGGGGATCGACCCTGAAGACAGCCGGCTCGAGGCGCCGATGCCACAGTGGCAGCTCACCATGGCTGAGTGGACCGACCTGCTCGCCTACCTGAAGACGCTGAACTAGGACGTCGACAGCACCCGCCCCGGGGCTGCCCGCAGGCGTATCCTCGGTCCGTGAGCGCATCGATGAAGCCAGATGCCCCTTTGATCCGCCAGGCACGCCTCGACGAGGCGCTGACGCTCGCGTGGACGGTCGTCGAGCTCTCGTCTCCCAGTTGCAGATCCGTCCATAGAATCGAATCGCGTCAATCGGCCTTGAGCTTGCGCCAGCCGCCCGCCCTGTTGTTGGCGACGATCTGCGTGAACATGGCGAGGAGCGCAGGGGTGTTGAGCCGCTCGCTTTGTCGAATCGCCACGGTCCGGGCGGTCGTGTTGTCGTGCCCGCCGGTGATGATGTGCTCCGGGTCCGGGACGATGGCTCCGTCGTAGAGGAAGACGTTGACGTGGTCCTTCGCCGCCAGCAGCGCGCAGACGTTGCCCTCGAGGACGAAGTACGGGCGGTCCCTGAATTTGATGGTCTCGGTGACCTCCGGGTCCGCGGCGTGAACCAGATCGCGCACCTCGCGGCAGATCGCCTGCTGCCACTCTGGCAACGCCTCGATGTATCGGTCCACTCGTGGTTCAGTCGCGTAGGCCATGACGATTACTTCGCCTCGGGTCGCCGGAAGGTCTAGCCGTATGTTCCCGCCGCCCGAGATGCCATGCCGCGTGCGGGGAGACCACGCGACAGCCGACTTGGAATCGCCTGCGTCTGCATCGTCTCCATCGTCCTCAAGTCTTCATGGCGGTTGCCGCAACCATTCCGCAACCCAATTCTCCGCCACTCAGAGAGTCGCATCGTCCGCCTGAGCTTCCGCGCTATACTTGCCCCCTCGTGGGCCGCTAGCTCCATTGGGAGAGCGCCGCCCTTAGGCTGCGGCAGCGGGCGTCCCGCGCCGGCCGCAAGGTCGTCGTTGGATGGAGTTGAGGGAGGGCGTTCATGCCGGCTTGGCTTATCTCCGGGTTCTCACCCATAGGTCTTCTCGCGGTGGTCCTGCAGCAGATCCCCGGCATCGTCTGGGCGCTGCACCCGCCGACGGTGGATCCGTTCGCGCACAATTCGGGCTCGTTGCCGGTCGAGATCTTGGAGAAGACCTTCGGGATCGCGACGATCGTGCTGCTCGTGGTGGTCCTCGCCAGGGTTCCAGTACCGTCGCTCCTGAAGACGGTGTCCTTGGTCGGGGCCTTCGCCATCCTCGCGGCCTACTACTTGTTCTATGTCCTGTACTACATGGGTGTCACAGACTGGCCGATATTGCTCGGCATGGCGGCGTTTCCGCCGCTGTGCTTCTTGCTCGTCGCCCTCTATCAGGGCAACTACCCAGCCGTCATGACGAGCGTGATCTTCGGCGGCGTCCACGTGGGCCTGACGTACGCCAATCTCGGCCCAGCCGCTAGCAAGGACCTCGGGCAGACAACGCGACCCTCGTGAGGTCGCCGCATCACCAGAGTTCGAGTCCGAAGTGCAACACCCGTGCTTCTGACGTTCTCAGCGCGTCGTCGTCATGAGCGACGAAAGCGACACATGGCGCTTCGGTCGCTCAGGTCTCGTGCGCCCGCTGCGATCGGGTCTGTCGAGCCCACGAGAAGGGTAAGATGGTCGTGGTGACGGCTACACCGGTTTTGCAGCGTCAGGGGGCGATCATGAGCAAGATGCGGTTTCTCGAATTCGGGCTTCTCGGCGTGGTCCCGGCAGTGGTGGTCGGCCTCGTCTTCCGCTCCTGGGACCTTTTTGCACTGGTCTGCCTCGCGACGGGCGTCCTCGTCGAGATCGGGGCCACCATGGCCATCCACGGCGACGCCGAGCCGCGGAGCCCCGAGGCCAGCATGGTGATGATGAAGGCGAACCAGTACGGCTACGTCGCCGGCCTGGAGCTGCCCACTGACGCGAGAAGCTGGCGTCCGGCGCTTGCCGGCATCCCTGCTCTGTGCATCGGCTTGGTCGCGGTCTTCATCATCGCCAGCGTGAGGTAAAGCCCCCGCGTCGATCTTCTCGGCGGCCTCTTCCTGCATCCCTGGCATAAGGTCCGCATCGTCGAAGACCCGCCGGCACGAGTCGGACGCGACTGTAGGTCAGTCCCAGTCACGAATCGTCTGTATCGTCTTCACGGTGTTCATTGCGCTGCCGAACGTCTGCAACCCGTCTGCAACCCGTGCCGGCTCATGCGAAGGCGAAATCGTGCCGGGGTATACTTGTCCCCCTCGTGGGCCGCTAGCTCAGCTGGGAGAGCGCCGCCCTTGCACGGCGGAGGTCAGGGGTTCGAACCCCCTGCGGTCCACCACC
>Ga0302322_100000783_pt1 | contig 24829 bp, 27 predicted proteins | sample Fen_T0_2_FD_203757 | JGI IMG/M metagenome (GOLD analysis project Ga0302322, IMG submission 203757) | Peat permafrost microbial communities from Stordalen Mire near Abisko, Sweden - Fen_T0_2 | ecosystem: Environmental > Terrestrial > Soil > Wetlands > Permafrost | place: Sweden: Abisko...
ACCCGCAACGGCAAGCGCGTCCAGGCCCTCGGCGGCGCGAAGAACCACATGCTGGTCCTGCCCGACGCCGACGTCGACATGGCCGCCGACGCGGCCGTCTCCGCGGCCTACGGCGCCGCGGGCGAGCGGTGCATGGCGATCTCCGTCGTGGTGGCGGTCGGCGACGTGGCCGACCCGCTTGTCGACGCGATCGCGGCCAGGCTGCCCAAGCTCCGTATCGGCGACGGCACCGACCCCGACTCCGAGATGGGTCCGCTGATCACCCGCGAGCATCGCGACAAGGTCGCGTCGTACGTCGGTCAGGGCGTCGACGCCGGCGCGGTCGCGGTGGTCGACGGTCGCGAGGCCGACGTGCCCGCAGACGGCTTCTTCCTCGGTACGACGCTCCTCGACCGGGTCAGCCCGGAGATGACCGTCTACACCGACGAGATCTTCGGTCCCGTGCTGTGCGTGGTCCGCGAGGAGAGCTACGACGAGGCCGTCACCCTGATCAACGCCAACCAGTTCGCCAACGGCACCGCGATCTTCACCCGTGACGGCGGTGCCGCTCGGCAGTTCCAGTTCGACGTCGAGGTGGGCATGGTCGGCGTCAACGTGCCGATCCCCGTGCCGGTGTCCTACTACTCCTTCGGCGGCTGGAAGGCCTCCCTGTTCGGCGACACCCACATGTACGGCCCCGAGGGCATCGCGTTCTACACCCGCGGCAAGGTCGTCACCTCGCGCTGGCCCGACCCGGCCACCTCGAAGATCGACCTCGGTTTCCCGACCCACCGCTGAGAGGCAGTCATGACCCCGACGTACGACGGACCCCTGGCCGGCATCCCCACCGACGAGGAGACGGTCCGCTCCCTCGACCGCGCCCACGTCTTCCACTCGTGGTCGGCGCAGGCCCTCATCGACCCGCTGCCGATCCAGAGCGCGTCCGGCTCGCGGTTCACCGACTACTCCGGCCGGAGCTACCTCGACTTCTCGAGCCAGCTGGTCAACGTCAACATCGGCTACCAGCACCCGAAGCTGGTACGGGCGATCGCTGACTACGCCCAGCAGATGACGACCATCCAGCCTTCGTTCGCCAACGACGCGCGCTCGGAGGCGGCGCGGCTGATCGCCGAGGTGGCTCCCGGTGACCTCAGCCGGGTGTTCTTCACCAACGGCGGTGCGGAGGCGACCGAGAACGCGCTGCGGATGGCGCGTCTGCACACCGGTCGACACAAGGTGCTCGCCGCCTACCGCTCCTACCACGGCGCCACCGCCGGCTCGATCTCGATGACCGGCGACCCGCGCCGCTGGCCCAACGAACCGCTGCTCTCCGGCGTCGTGCACTACTTCGGGCCGTACCTCTACCGCTCGGCGTTCCACGCGACCACCGAGGAGGAGGAGTGCGAGCGCGCGCTCGCCCACCTGCGCGACCTGATCACCTTCGAGGGTCCGGCGACCGTGGCCGCGGTCATCCTCGAGACCGTGGTCGGCACCAACGGCATCCTGGTGCCGCCGGCCGGCTACCTCGCCGGCGTCCGTGCGCTCTGCGACGAGTTCGGGATCGTGATGATCGCCGACGAGGTGATGTCGGGTTTCGCGCGGGCCGGCGAGTGGTTCGCGATCCAGCGCTGGGACGTCGTCCCCGACCTGATCACCTTCGCCAAGGGCGTGAACTCCGGCTACGTCCCCCTCGGTGGTGTCCTCATCAACGACGCGATCAACGAGACCTTCCAGCAGCGGGTCTACCCGGGCGGGCTCACGTACTCAGGCCACCCGCTCGCCTGCGCCAGTGCGGTCGCCTCCATCGAGATCTTCAAGGAGGAGGGCATCGTCGAGCACGCCCGGACCATGGGCGACGACGTGATCGGGCCCGAGCTGGAGAAGCTCGCCGCCCGCCACCCGTCGATCGGAGAGGTCCGTGGCCTCGGCATGTTCTGGGCCCTCGAGCTGGTCCGCGACCGCGACACCCATGAGCCGCTGGTGCCGTTCAACGCCGGTGGCGCCGACGCCAAGCCGATGGTCGACCTCGCGAACGCCTGCAAGGAGCGCGGCCTCTGGCCGTTCACCCACTTCAACCGGCTGCACGTCGTACCTCCCTGTACGACGACCGCCGACGAGCTGCGCGAAGGCCTGGCTGCGCTGGACGAGGCGCTCGACGTCGCGGACGAGCACCACACCGGCCGCTGACAGGGCCGGAAGGTGGCTCATCCACGACCGCGGCGAGTGAGGAGCCGCTTCCTCCTCGCGGCGACCCTGAGCCCGCAGCGCTCTGGCGAGCACGACGACGCTCGGATCTCGTAGCCTGCGCCCATGGCCACCTTCACCCTCACCTGCATCGGCGACGACCGGCCGGGACTCGTGTCGGCTCTCTCCGCGCCGATCAACGCCCACGGAGCAAGCTGGGAACGTAGCCAGATGGCGCGACTGGCCGGCAAGTTCGCCGGCATCCTCATGGTCGCGGTGCCCGACGACCAGGCCGAGGCCCTGGTCGCGGACCTGTTGGCGCTCAAGGACAGCGGCCTGCTGGTGACACTCGAGCAGACCGACAAACCGGCCGAGCGCGCCTCCGTACGCCTGAACCTCGAGCTGCTCGGGGCCGACCATCCCGGCATCGTGGCGGAGATCTCCACCGTCCTCGCCGCCCAGGGCATCGGCATCGCAGAGCTCAGCACCGATGTCCGGGAAGCCCCGATGGCAGGGGGCATGTTGTTCGTGGCTTCAGCGGTGCTCGAGGCGCCGCCGGAGACCAGCCTGGATGCGCTCCGGACGGTGCTGGAAGCGGTCGCCAACGAGCTGATGGTCGAGGTCAGGCTGTCCGACAGCTCCGCCCCCACGGCACCCTGAGTCCGGTCTCGGCCCACCCGTCGGGTCAGCGAGACTCGGCTTTCCGCAACACGGACCGGAACTGCTTTCCGAGCGCCCTGGACCCGGCGATGGGAATCAGCGCGCCGATGAGCCGCCCCTTGAACGACTTCGGCAGACGCGTCAGGGTGACCTCCAGGTCGGTGCCGCCCACCGCCGGCGCGAGCTGGTAGCGCCAGCCGCTGCCCACGGCCCACAGGTTCGAGTCCAAGGTGTCGATGGCCACGGTGCCGGCAGCCGCGTCCCACGAGTAGCGCTCACGCTCCCAGCCCATCGAGTTTCCCTCGGTGACCTCGGCCCAGTCCGGGCCTTCGTCATGCACCGTGAAGTGCGCGTCATCGACGTTCGGCCATCGATCGGCCCGATCGGGTCCGAAGTCGGTGATCAGCTCCATCGCGGCGCTCGGCGACAAGGTGGTGTGAACCGTGAACCGCGCTGTCGGCATCGTCGAGTCCCCTTCATCGGGCGGCGGAAGATCCGCCGGTCACGGACATCATCGCCCAGGCAGGGGCCAGACGACGGGGCACCAGCAGTCCGCATCCCGCCGCGCGGTCGGGCGGACACCACGATGCTGACTGCGATCGCCGCCGGGCGGCAGCGCGCCGTACCGCCGTTGACGGCGTAGCCTGAACGCCATGTCCGGTCACCTCGTGGAAGCGTCCCGGCTTGTCGCGGTCGAGCCGACCCAGGCCTTCGATCGGCTGATCGCGGCTCCTCTTCCGGAGATCTTCTCCCGTCGCTTCGCCGCCTTCCCCGCCGTACGGGAGGTGACCGACGAGCCTGAGGCGTGGGACACCGTCGGCCAGGTGCGGACGATCGTGCTCGCCGACGGGAGCACCCTGCGCGAGACCCTCACGGCCGTCGACCGACCGCACGGCTACACCTATCTCCTCGACGATCTCCACGGCCCGCTCCGGCCGTTCGTGCGCACGATCGACGGCGCCTGGACCGTCACCCCGGAAGGCACCGGCGCCCGGATCGGCTGGTCCTGGACCCTGCACCCGAAGGCTCCGCCGGCCCGACTCACCATGAACGTCATGGCCCGGATGTGGAAGGGGTACGCCGAACGCGGCCTCGCCGAGGTCGAGACCATCCTGATGCGCCCCTGACCGGGGCGGCATCGGAGGGTTACCCGCGCTCGATCCTGCGGAGCCCGCGCGTCGGCGTCCACCACTCGACGACGAGCATCGTGGCGCCCGGGTCGAGGTGGGTGTGCACCACCTCGGCGATGTCGGCGTAGAAGCTCTCTCCCTCGGGGCCTTCGGTGATCGGGCCGGCGTGGAGCGCACGTCCGGCGACCTTCGCCTCCCCCGGCCACTCCGCCTCCGAGCCCTCGACCGGGTCGACGGTGGCGCTGTGCAGCGCGAACCGCGGATCTCGCAGCAGATCCGCACCTTTGCGCGCGTTCGGCATCGAGCCGAACGTCAGCTCGCCGTCCTCGAAGACTGCCTCGATCCCTGAGATCCGGGGCGACCCGTCGGCCCTCAGCGTGGCGATCGTCTTGTGCCGGTGCGCCTCGAACAGCTCCCGCACCCGCCGCGCGAGCTCGGGCTCCGCGCGCTCGACATCCAGCCACCTCGCCATCCGGTCACTATCGCACCGGGTGGCCCCTCCCCAGCCGGCTCCACGTCCGCGGCGGTCACCAGCCGTCCACGCGTTCCCGGGCCGCCGGCCGCGGCGGGCCCACGCTGCGGCCGACGACGTGCCGGGAGGGTACGGCGCCCCGGGTTCGCGACCCGCACCCTGACTGGGATCAGCCGAACGACGGCATCCACTCATCCACCCGCGGCGTGCGGGTCCGATTGACCGGCGCCTTCCACACGCCGCCTGTCACCGAAGCCGACAACAGGTCGCCTTTCGTCCGCGGGGTCTTCCTCGCCAGGTTGAAGCGCCACCACGAGCACCACAACGTGTGCGAGTTCTGCCAGGTCGGCAGCTCGGCGATATGGGTGCCCGCACCCGAGATCGCCACCACCAGGTCCGCCGACGACGACGGCGTCACCACCATCACGTCACCGCTCTCCTGCGTCTGAGCCTTGTTGTACACAGACTGGTCGAACGCGAGCCGCCTGCCATCCGGAGACCACGCCAGATCGGCCGCCGCGACCGCGCACCCGGACCTCGACGCGGTAGCCACCACCAGCCCGTGGCTCTCCCCCGTCCGCGGCTGCAGCACGATGATCGTCGCCGACGCCGGCGCCGCCGGAACCGGGTCAGGACACCCAGCCCACGCTCCCACCACTGCCGCCAGCTCACCTGTCGCCGGATTCACCGCCGGATAGGCCATCCCCGCACTCCCCGGGACCCGCACCGGCGTACCGACGCCATGCGGAAACACCCGGGCACCGGCCAGGTACGAGCGGAACAGCCCGTCAGCACTCGGATCGAAGATCGACGGCGACCAGTACAGGTGCCTCTCGTCCGCGGACCACGTCATGCCCGCCACGCCCTCGGGTCCGTTCCCCCGATACGTGACCACGCGATGCGGATGGGAGCCATCCCGGTCCATCACCGTGATCGCGAACCGGCCCTTGCTGCCCAGGAGGTAGTTGTACGCCACTGCGACCCGGCGGCCATCGGGGGACGGAACCACCGGAAGAACAGCAGTCAGCTTCGCGCCCCGCGGCAACGGCGGCCCGATCCGATGCGACCGCCGCGGATGACCCGCAGGCGCCCATACCGCCCGGTCGAACACGTGATAGGGCACATTCGAATGCCCCACGAGATAGGTCACCTGGCGCCCACCGGTATCCGCCACCGCCGCGGGACCAGGCACCACGCCGACGATCGCGACCGCAACCGCGAGACCCGCACCGACCCACGACCGCCGCCACACCCTCATGCGCGCAGGCTACGGTCCCGTCCCGTCTCGGCGGGCGAGGACTGCCGGACGACCTCAGGCAGTGGCGCGGCGCTGCCGGCCGGTGACACCGCCACCGGCCCAGTGGCCGATGTCGAAGATGAAGCCGATGATGACGAAGACCCAGCCCCACCCGCTCAACCCATCGGTGACCGGGTTGTAGGCGAGGACGTAGAACAGCGTCGCGTAGGGGAAGACGATCAACCCCAGCAGCGGGACGAGGAAGCCGTTGAAGGCGCGGTCCACCAGGTTCGAGAAGATCCAGACGAGCACGAGGGCGATCCGCGGCGCGAAACCGGCGAGCAGTGCGAGCAGGCAGCCCATGGTGGATCCTCCTCCCGGTCCGCGGCGTAGGCCTGTTGTCACCTCATGGTGAGGGACGGCCGACCGTGGCCTCCTCACCCGCCGCGGGTGAACGCCCCCCTCGCGACGGGCTGGCGTCAGAACCTCTCTTCACAGGTGCAGCGATCGCCGCCTAGCGTGGCCGTATGGCTACGTCGACCCCACGCATGAGCATGAACAAGGTGATCCACTGCGCGGTCCGTCGGGACCTCGCGCGTTTCCGGCGCGCCCTCGACGCATTCACCGACGGCGACCGGGAGCGGGCGGAGGCGCTGCATCGCGCCTGGGCGAACTTCGATGCTCAGCTCACCGAGCACCACGAGGGAGAGCACGAGATCGCCTGGCCGGCGCTCGAGGCGATCGGCATCGCCGAGCCCACCATCACGTCGTTCGACGCCGAGCACGAGAGGATGGCCGCCGACCTGGCAGCCACGCGGGAGGCGCTGGCGACGTTGCGCCGTACGGCGACCCGTGCGGACGCCGACGTCGCGGCGGCCGCCATGGAGCAGCTGCAGACGACCACAGTGACCCACCTCGACCACGAGGAGCAGGAGACCGAGTCGGCCCTGGCGCAGCACGACGGCGACCCGGCCGTGAAGGAGATGGGCAAGAAGTTCAGCCGCCGCACGGGCCCGCCCAAGGCCGGGATCTTCTTCGCCTGGGTCGAGGACGGTGCCACTCCGGAGGAGAAGACCGCCCTGCGTGCCAGCGTCCCGGGCCCCGTCCTGGCGATCATCGGCGGCATCTTCGGTCGCGGGTACCGCAAGGAGATCGCGCCCGTCTGGTCGGACTGACAGACGGTTCCACGTCCGCCCTCACCGCGGCTGGGAGCGTCAGGCTGCCAGCGCGGCGTAGCGTCCCTCGTCGGCGACGAGCGAGGCGTGGGGCCCTCGCTCGACCACCCGGCCGTGGTCGAGGACGACGATCTGGTCGGCGTCCCGCACGGCCGAGAGCCGGTGGGCGATGGTGATCGTGGTGCGACCCCGGGACAGGGTGTCGAAGGCCTGCTGGACGGCACGCTCGGTCTCGGTGTCGAGTGCGCTGGTCGCCTCGTCGAGCACCAGGATCCGCGGGTCGCGGAGCAGGGTGCGGGCGATGGCGAGCCGCTGCTTCTCCCCGCCGGAGAAGCGATGACCACGTGAGCCGACCACGGTGTCGTAGCCCTCGGGCAGCGAGACCAGCAGGCCGTGGATGCGGGCAGCGCGCGCGGCCTCCTCGATCTCGGCGTCGCTCGCATCCGGCCGCGTGTAGCGGAGGTTCTCGCGCACCGTGCTGTGGAGCAGGTAGGTCTCCTGGCTGACCACCCCGACGGGCCCCCGGGTGGGATCGAAGAGCCGGACGACGAGCGAGGCGAGCGTCGTCTTGCCCGAACCGGTCTCACCGAGCAGCGCCAGCGTCGTCCCGGCCGGGACGTCGAGGTCGACGCCGTCGAGCGCAGGCAGATCGTTGCCGGGGTAGGTGAACCCGACGTCCTCGAAGCGGACCTGTCCGCGGAACGCGAACGACGCACCGACCGTGCCGGTGCCGCCGTCGACGTCCTGCGACCACCACCCGCGCACGTCGTTGATCGCGACGAGGACCTCATCGGGGGTCGCCCCGACGGAGAGGGTCGTGGTGAAGCAGTGGTCGGTCATGGTCGTCTCGCTTTCGCCCGCCAGCCGTATCGCAACCGCTCAGTTGCACTCGCCGACGGCTCCGCGGCCCCACGCAGGAGCCGACCGCCCCGATCGGGCGGCCGGCTCCGACGACAGGCTGACGGGCGTAGGTCAGGCCTCTTCCTCCGCCTCGGCCTCCTCGGCGGCTGCCTTCATGTCCTGGGCCGCGACCTTGTCGACCGCCTTCTCGACGATCGCATCGGCCTTGTCGAGCGCCTTGCGGATCTCGATGACGCCGGGGTCGGACACCAGAGCCAGGATCCCGGAGTGACCGGGGGCGATGGAGTCCTGGAGCTCTGCCTCGAGCTCACGGTGGTGGTGACGCTGCCGGACCTTGCCCGCGGCCGCGCCGGCGGCTCCCAGCGCGGCGGCGCTGCCGATGATCGACGGCGGGAACAGCACGCCGAGCGCGACGCCGCCCACCAGGCCCCATCGGAACCCGTGCTTGGTGCTGTGGTCGGTCGCCTTCTGGACCTCCAGCGTGCCGTCGGCATCGCGCCTGACGACCAGCACGCCTTCGATCTCCACAGTGCGGCCGTCCTCCACGGACTTCAGAGCCTCATAGGCCTCCCACGCCATGTCGGTCTCGGAGAAGTCGGCGACGAAGAGTGTGTAGGCGCCGTCGCTGAGTGACGCAGCCACGATCTCCGTCTCAGCGCTGTTCTGGTCTTCTGACATGGGACCCTCCCGGTTCCTGGACGATGACGACGTTCGCCATCTCCCTCGCGAGTGACCGTAGCCCCACGGCGAGCTCAGGCGAAGAGCGATCCGGGCGGGAGGACCAGGACTTTCGACCCGACCCTTGCGCTCGGGCAGCGTCTAGGCTCTTCGCGCTGGGCCGCGGGACAGCCGGCGGCCCCCACCGCAAGGAGAGTGGAGTCGACGATGGGGCTGCTGAGGCGTGGGCCTGACGGACCGAAGTTCATCATGCGCGAGAAGCTCCTCGCGATCGGCGACGACTTCTGGATCGAGGACGACGAGGGCCACAAGGTCTACAAGGTCAACGGCAAGGCGGTCCGGGCTCGCGAGACGTTCATCCTGGAGGACTCCAACGGCAACGAGGTGTCGAAGATCCAGGAGAAGAAGCTCAGCGTGCGCGACAAGATGACCATCGAGCGCGGAAACACCAAGGCGACGGTCCACAAACGCATCATCGGCATCCGCGACCACTACGTCATCGAGGTGGACGGTGGCGACGACCTCAAGGCCCACGGCAACATCGTCGACCACGAGTACGAGATCGAGCGCGACGGCGACACGGTCGCGACAGTGTCCAAGAAGTGGTTCCGCGTCCGCGACTCCTACGGCGTGCAGATGGCCGAGGGTCAGGACATCCCACTGATCCTGGCGATCACCGTCTGCGTCGACGCGATGGCCCGCGGCTGACGGGTTCGTCCTACGGGCGGCGACGACCTCCCTCGCCCGGACATGGAGCTCGTCGCCGTCGGGATCTGCCGGCCACGACTTATGGGCTCCAGGCGCCGGACACCTGCCGGGTCGCGGCATTGAGCCGGTTCCAGACGTTGATCGACGTGATGGCGATCAGCAGGGCGGAGAGGCCCTGCTCGTCGTACTGGCGAGCCGCCTGCGCCCACACCTCGTCTGGCACCGGGTCGCCACGGTCGGCTACGCGGGTCACGACCTCGGTGAGCTCCAGGGCCGCCCGCTCCGCATCCGAGAAGTACGGCGCGTCGCGCCAGGCGGCGATCGCGAACAGCCGCTGGTCGCTCATCCCTTCCTTCTTGAGGTTGGTCGAGTGCAGCTCGACGCAGACGCTGCACCCGTTGATCTGGCTGGCCCGCAGGTGGACCATCTCGATCGTCTCGGCCGGCACCCCGAGTCCCTCGCCGGCCCGGTGGTAGGCCCTCAGGGCGTTCAGGGCGGCGGGTACGACGAAGACCGGGTGGGTCATCCGTGCTTCCATGATTTCGTCCCCGAACGTCTCGCTCGGCTCGACCTGCCGAGCGTCGTATGAAGCCACCGCGAGCCCCGTCGGGGCGACGGAAAACCCGTGTCGGTCGACCCCACCCCGGTCCTACGCTCGTACGTCGTGGAGATCCGCGTGCTCGACCAGACGGCCCTGGCCGACGACGGGATCATGCGCGACTACTACGACCTCGACCGCCGCGCCGTCCTCCACGGCCGGCCAGAGGCGCCGTTCTGGGAGTTCCACGAGTTCCTGGGAGCGCTGCGCTCGCCCGACAGTGGCGAGCGGCAGGACCTGTTCGCGGCGTACGACGGCGAGCGGATGGTCGGCAACGCGGTGCTGTGGTCCTTCCTGCTCGACAACGTCGACAAGGCCGCCTTCAACGTGTCGGTCGACCCACCGGACCGGTGTCGCGGTATCGGCTGGGCGCTCGTCCACCGGCTCGAGCAGACCGCCGAGGACGACCACCGGTCCCTGATCATGGGCAGCACGATCCTGCCCTTCGACGACCGCGAGGTCCACGCACACCGGCGGTTCGCCGAGGCCTGCGGCTACGAGCTCTCCGACTACGAGGTGATCCGCCACCTCTCGCTCCCGGTCCCCGACGAGCAGATCCAGGTGTGGATCGACGAGGCCGCGCCGTACCACCGCGGCTACACGATCGAGACGTTCGTCGGCGCGGTCCCCGACGACCTCGTCGAGTCGCTCTGCCTGCTGCTCGGTCAGCTCGCGGTCGACGCCCCGACCGGCGTCGTCGACTTCGAGGAGGAGGTCATCACGCGGCAGCGGTACGCCGAGATGCTCGCGGCCGCGGCTGCCATGGACTGCGCCCGCTACGAGACGGTCGCCCTCACCCCCGACCGGCAGGTGGTAGCGCAGTCCACGCTCGCCCTGTCTCTTCGGGAGAACACGCGCGTCTACCAGTGGGGCACGTTCGTCCATCGCGAGCACCGAGGACGCCGTCTCGGACTGGCCACGAAGGCCGTCAGCCTCCGTGCCGTCCAGGAAGCGCGCGACGACCTGACCCTGGTCATCACCCAGAACGGCGACACCAACGCGTTCATGGTCGCCATCAACGACCAGATGGGTTTCCGGCCGATCGAGGTCTCGGCGGAGTTCGTCAAGCACCTGTGACCCCGGCGATGTCCCCTGCTCCCACCCAGATCCCGGTGCCACCGGGCGATACAGTTGCCAGTCGGCGAGAAGGAGTCCCCCATGTCAGCTGACACTCACGTGGACCTGCCTGACCACATCGACCGCGCAGTCCTCAAGATCGCCGGCGTGGTCGTGCTGGGCGCGATCATGTCGATCCTCGACATCACGGTCGTCAACGTCGCTCTGCCGACGTTCCAGACCGCCTTCGGCAGCCCGGCCCACCCGATCGCGTACTCCACGGTCGCCTGGTCGGTCACCGCCTACACGCTCGCCCTGGCGACCGTCATCCCGATGACCGGGTGGGCCGCCGACCGGTTCGGCACCAAGCGCCTCTACATCACCGCCATCGCGCTGTTCGTCATCGGCTCGGCGCTGTGTGCGACGGCGTGGAGCATCGGCGCCCTGATCGGCTTCCGCGTGCTGCAGGGTCTCGGTGGCGGCATGCTGATGCCGCTCGGCATGACGATCATGACCCGGGCCGCCGGGCCCCACCGGATGGGCCGGCTGATGGCGATCCTGGGCGTCCCGATGCTCCTCGGACCCATCCTCGGACCGATCATCGGCGGCTACCTCATCCAGGTCGCGAGCTGGCACTGGATCTTCCTGATCAACGTCCCGATCGGCGTGATCGCCGTCATCTACGCCTGGCGGGTGCTGCCCCAGGACCGTCCCGAACCGTCGGAGTCCTTCGACTTCCTCGGCATGGCGCTGATGTCGCCGGGGCTCGCCCTCTTCCTCTTCGGCGTCTCGTCCATCCCCTCAGAGGGCAGCGCCAGCGCCCCTCGGGTCTGGGTCTCGATGCTGATCGGCACCGTGCTGATGGTGCTCTTCGTCTTCCACTCGTTCCGCCCCGAGCACCCGCTGCTCGATCTGCGGCTGTTCAAGAACCGCAACCTCACGGTCTCGATCATCACCATGTTCCTGTTCGCCGCGGCGTTCTTCGGCGGCCTGCTGCTGGTCCCGACGTACTTCCAGGAGGTCCGCGGCGAGTCGACGCTCCAGGCCGGCCTGCTGGTCGCACCCCAGGGCATCGGCGCGATGATCACCATGCCGATCGCCGGATCTCAGGTCGACAAGCATCCGATCGGCAGGATCGTGCCCTTCGGCCTGCTCTTCATCCTGATCGGCATGTTCGGGCTGACCCAGCTCACCGCCACCACGCCGTACAAGGTGATCATCGCGGAGCTGTTCGTGATGGGTCTCGGGATGGGGGCGACGATGATGCCGCTGTTCACCTCGGCCCTCAAGACGCTGAGGTCGCACGAGGTGGCGCGCGGGTCGACGCTGCTGAACATCACCCAACAGATCGCCAGCTCGGTCGGGGTCGCGGTCATGTCCGTGCTCCTCACCAACCACCTGCAGGCCTCCAAACTGGCCGGCCCGGCGATGGCGTCGCTGAAGGACCCGGCGCTCGCCGCGGCGATGAGTCCCGCCGCCATCGCGAAGGGACTGGAGGACGCCGCGAGCGCCTTCGCCGAGACCTACTGGGTGGCGTGGGTCCTCGTCCTGCTGACAGTGATCCCGGCGATGTTCCTGCCTCGGAAGCAGGAGGCCTCGCACCTGCTCGACGACGAGGGCATCCCTCCCGTCGTCGTGCACTGAGCCTACGTCGGCGAGGGATTCGTCCTGACGTTCATCCGCTCGCCGGGTCGCTCGAAGATGCTGAGGATCTCCGCCGGTCGGTCGCCGGTGCTGCCGAACCAGTGGGGCACGCGGGTGTCGAAGGCGGCGACGTCCCCGGGCCGGAGCACGGTGTCCTCGTCGCCGAGGATGAACCGCACGTCGCCCGACAGCACGTAGATCCACTCGTGCCCGTCGTGGGCGCGCGGCTCCGGGGTGACCTTGCCGATGGGGATCACGATCTTCCAGGCCTGGCGACCTTCGGGCTCCCGGGTCAGCGGGATCACCGTCCTGCCCTTGACCAGACCCGGCTTGAGCCGGATCCGGGGGTCACCCTCCTCGGGTGCTGCGACGAGGTCGCCGAGTGGCACACGGTAGGCATGCGACAGCGCCAGCAACAGCTCCAGGGTCGGCCGGCGTCCTCCGGTCTCGAGCCGGGACAGGGTGCTCTTCGAGATACCGGTCGACTCGGCGACCCCGGTCAGGGTCAGTCCCCGGCGGACGCGCAGCTGCCGGAGCCGCGGCCCGACCTGGTCGAGCGAGGCGGCGATGGCCGCTGATGTCTCCTGCACGGTGCTCATCTGACTCCCGATTCCCACACGCCGCAACGTCGGTTGGCGAACTGTCCACGCGGCCCGGCTCTGGGCCCATGAGTCAGTACGACGTGGCGATCATCGGCGGCGGTTCCGCCGGCCTTTCCGCAGCCCTCGTCCTCGCCCGAGCCCGGCCGCCGCCCGGTGACCGCGAGCGCTGACACGCCGGAACGGCCCCTGCCCTCGCTCTCTGTTGTAGATAAAATACAGTGACTTACTTCAGATTGAAGGAGAAGGTCATGCTCGCGGTCGATCTGCACCAGCACCTGTGGCCGGCGACGTTCGTCGAGCTGCTGCGTCGGCGCACGCGCGCGCCCTACCTGCGCGGCTGGCAGCTGGTCACGGAGGGCGAGCCGGCCCACGAGATCCAGCCTGGCGACCACGAGGTCGACCGCCGCATCGAGCAGGACCACCGCGCCGGGATCGGCCTCGCCTGTCTCAGTCTCTCCGCGCCGCTCGGGATCGAGTCGCTGCCGCCCGACGAGGCCGGCGTGCTCATCGACGCCTGGCATGCGGGCGCGCGTGACCTGCCGGAGCACTTCGCGGCCTGGGCGTCCGTGCCTGCGATCGAGCCCGATCTGGCGGTGCTGTCCGGCCTGCTGGCCGGGCCGTTCGTCGGGGTGCAGCTGCCCGCGACGGCGCTCGGCAGCCCGACCCGATGGCAGGCGGTGGGCGAGGTGCTGCGCGTGGCCGAGGTCAGCGGCAAGCCCGTGTTCGTCCACCCCGGTCCGGTGCCGCCCGACGGTGCCATGCCGCCGTGGTGGGCACCCGTCGTCGGGTACGTCGCGCAGCTTCAGGCTGCTTGGTGGGCCTGGCACGCCTTCGGTGGACGCGGACAGTTCCCCCTCCTTCGGCTCGTCTTCGCGGCCGGCGCCGGGCTCGCGCCGGTCCACCACGAGCGGCTGACCGCCCGCGGCGGCCGGCTCGGAGCGGTCGACCCGGACGTGTTCGTCGACACCTCGTCGTACGGCGCGCAAGGAGTCGACGCCCTGACGCGAGCCCTGGGGATCGAGGCCATCGTGCTGGGCAGCGACCGGCCGTATGCCGGGCCCCTCCAGTCGCTTCTCGGAGAGGCCGCGACACGGGCCATGCGTGTCGACAACCCGTGTCGGGCGCTCGGGCGCCTTCCCCACTCCGGTCGCGAGACCGCAGCACAGAGGGAGGCAGTGGCATGAGCGTCACCGTGCTCGGCGTACCGGCCCGTGGGGCCACCGCACTGGCGGGCGACCTGACCCTCGACACGCTGCCGGGCCGCGACCTCGACCAGGGCGAGCTGCGATCCCTCGCCTCGTCCCTGGCCCTGCACCCCGCGCTGTGGCGGCACCACCTCGCGTTCGACGACGACCACCGCGTCTACGTCTCGCTCTACCGCGACGCACACGTCGACGTCTGGCTCCTGTGCTGGACCCCCGAGAACGACACCGGCTTCCACGACCACGACATCTCCTCCGGCGCGGTCGCGGTCGTGAGCGGCACCCTGGCCGAGCACAACCTCGCGGTCGACAACCAGACCATCGAGACCCTCGTCGAGGCCGGCCAGGTCTTCAGCTTCGGGCCCGACCACATCCACCGGCTCGTCGGTGCCGTCCACGGGTCCGTGTCGGTCCACGCCTACAGCCCGCCTCTGTGGCGGATGGGCCAGTACTCCATCACCCCCGACGGCCGACTCCGCCGGCAGTCGGTCTCCTACGCCGACGAGCTGCGGCCGCTCGACCAGTGATGCCCGGCTAGCGCCTCGGCTCGTGCGCCGCCGAGATCGTGCCCGGGCACATGTCGTGGTAACCGTTCGGGGAGAGGTCGACCCAACCCGACCAGTGCGAGAGCCCGATGCGGCAGTGGCAGTAGCGACAGGTCGACTGCATCAGTGCCCTCGTCGTCATCTGGTCTCATGCCCCCTTCGCCACCCTCCACGGTGCTCGCGTGGAAGCCGGGGACCAAGGGACCAACGTCGATACGCGTGGGCCCGAAGGCCGTCAGGGGCGGCCGCCCCAGGCTCCGGACAGGAGCGGGGGGACGAGGACGGCATCCAACGACCGCAACGTGTCCGCGGTCCGCGCGGCGAGCGTGTCGAGGTCCAGCTCAGCCTCGGTCGTCAGGCCGTGCGCGACCATCACCGGTGCCAACGAGCGGACCACGGCGGCGAGCATGGCCGGGCCCACCGGATCGTCACTCGAGAGGTACTGCGCGATCGCCAGACCCCCGACCTCCTCGGCCCCCGCTGCGGCCAGGATGCTCTGCAAGCGCGACCCGATGGTGGGGTCGGCGCCGGCGGCGCGGAAGGCCCCCATGACGAGCGCGGCCATCCGTGTGGTGAAGGGGTCGCCGGGCTCCGTGCGGAGACCACCGATGTCGTAGTCGAGCATGACCACCCGGCCGCCGGGTCGGACCGACTCGAGGTGATGACGCAGGACGCCGACCGGGTCCTGCAGGTGGAACAGGATCAGCCGACCCACCACAGCGTCGAACGGCTCCGAGCCGCGCCACCGCGTCACATCGGCCTCGACGAGCTGCACGTGGGGCAGATGCTCGGTCCGGGCCCGAGCCAGCTCGAGCATGCGCGAGTCCACGTCGACGCCGACCACCTGGCCGTCGGGACCGACCATCTCCGCGACGGCGGCCGCCACGTGCCCCAGGCCAGTGCCCAGGTCGAGCACCCGCATACCCGGGGCGATGCCCGAGGCCTCCAGCAGCACCCGCGTCGGCTCCCGGATGAGCTGCGCCTGCCCTTCCAGGCGAGCGATCTCGGCGTCGTCGTAGCCGAGCGAGTACGTGGCCATGGATCTGCTCCTTCCGTCCACTCTGCGACAGGAGCGGGAGCCCAGCAACTCAGATACTGCGCGCGGTCAGGGTTCGGTCTGCTCTGCCCACGTCTCCCCCGATCGGTGGACGTCGAGCTCCACCGGCGTCCCGTCGTTGACGTCGCAGCGCCCGTTCAGGTCCGGCGGATGGCTCTACCGACATGGGCGTAGAGCGCGCGCCCGGAGCCGTCGTCGCCGAGGAAGGCGTGGAGGCGGTGCATGCCGCGTTCGGGTTCGAGGGCGATCAGCGTGTCGTCCCGATAGCGCACCAGCTCCTTGCGCTGCGGGAGATCACCCAGCTCGACGGCGATCCCCTTCGGCTCCTCCGCGAGCCAGACCCGGCCGTCGTCGTCCTGCGTGACGGTCAGCTCGGCGATGTCGCAGGAGTAGGTACCGAGGTAGCGGCTCGCGTCCATCCGCGGCGGGTCGGGCGGCGGGACCGCGAGCGGCGGGAGGTGCGTGTCGGTGAGTGCGTCCAGGACGTGGCCCACGACGGCGCGGTAGAGCGACAGGTCGTCGCCGCCGTTGGTGAGCAGCGCGACGGCGACGCCCGCGTCCGGGACGATCCGCAGGAACGACGTCTGCCCGATGGTCCCGCCGTCGTGGCCGATGACCAGACCCTCGGGAGTGTCGAAGCGCTCGAAGCCGAGGCCCCATGAGCCGGGGAGGTAGCCGAGCTCGGGCAGGTAGACCTGGTGCGCATGCATCCGCGCCGCTGTGCCCGGGGCCAGCAGCCGGGTGCCGTCCGGCGTCCGCCCGTCCTCGAGGTGCAGCCGCGCGAAGGCGAGGAGATCACGCGGGCTCATCGCGAGCATGGAGCCGGCCGGGGCGTTCGAGCGGACGAGCGCCCAGACAGGAGCGGGGTGGAAGCCGGCCCCCGGCTCGGCCTCGATGTGCCCGACAGCGGCCCGGAACAGGATCGCCTCGTAGGGACTGGTGGCCACGTGCGTGAGGCCGAGCGGAGCAACGAGGCGCTCGCGCAGGCACACGTCGTACGGCTTCCCGCGCAGCACCTCGACCAGCCGGCCGAGCAAGACGAACCCGGCGTTGTTGTAGGACCACAGTTCCCCCGGCGGGAAGAGCTGGGGTACGTCGTGCAGGACGCCGAGGTACTTCTCCACTGCGTCGTCACCGACACCGGTGTCGGTGAAGATGTCGCCCTCGAAGCCGGCGGTGTGGGTGAGCAGCTGGCGGACGGTGATCTGCTCCGCGGCACTCTCGTCGGCGATCCGGAACTCGGGGAGGTAGCTGCGCAGCGGGGTGTCGAGGTCGACCGCACCCTCGTCGACCAGCTGCATCACCAGCGTGCTCGTCCACAGCTTGGTGATCGAGCCGATCTGGAAGACCGAGTCGGCCGTGGCCTCGACCCCGGTGGACCTGCTGAGCAGGCCGGCGGCATGGTCGACGACCTCACCCTCGGCCAAGATCCCCACGGCTGCAGCAGGTACGTCGTACTCCTCCAGCAGCGCGGGCAACCGGTCGGCGACCCATGCGCTCACCTCGTCCAGCTTCGTCATGGCGCCAGCCTGGCACGCACCCGGCCCGGGCCGCGACGTACGACGGTCAGCCGCACTCGGCTGCGAACTGGCGGAGCCGGCCCTGGACGGAAGCGTCCTGTCCGAAGCTCGGGTCGCTCAGCTGGGCCACGGTGTAGGTCTCGGCCATGCGTCCGGCCATGCAGCGCGCCCCGGCCTGCGGGAGTCCTGAGCGCATGAGGCCGTCCCCGAGCCCGGTCCGCACGGCCGCCAACGCGATCGCCTCCTGGGAGTCGTCCTTCCCGACGTCGGCCGCGGCACGGGGGTCGCAGGACTGGAGACCCACGACGTCCCCGGCACGGGTGACAGAGGCCGACGTGCCCGACGCGGTCGCGTGCCATCCCTGCAACGCGGCGTACATCCGGGCGGTGTCCGCAGGCGTCCGGCCGGTGAAGGCGGCCCGGACACAGGTGGTGCCGTCATGCTGGAACCCGACGTACGCGTCACCACCCCAGCCGTCCGCGGCCGCGAGCGCCTGAGGGAGCGGCAGGCGCTGCGCGAGCATCACGTACCACGTCAACACCCCGAGCTCACCGGAGTCGAACGTCCTCTCGCCTGCCCGGAGCTTCGGCACGTCGACCCTGGTCGCCGTGGTGCCACCGGCCAGGACCCGGAAGGGGTCGAGCAACACGGACTCGTGGGTCGGGGGATGGCGGAACAGCCTGTTCACGGCGGCGTTGCCGCCAGCCTGCGCCACCGTCTGCACCAGGCCCTCACCGAGCGTGTACGGCGCGCCCATCATCGACATCACCACCTGCGGGACCTGGGAGGTCCGGTGGTCGGCCTCGGCCCCTTCGGCACGCTGGCTGGCGGCGAGGGCGCGCTGCTGCCGCGGCCCGAGCGACGCGGCGTAGAGGTGCGCCACCCGTTGAGCATCGCCCTCGACGATGGCGTCGAGCACGGACGCCTGCGAGGTGTCCGGCCCCTTCTCGGACTCCTTGCCGAGCTTCTTCAGCCGGGCACCCACGTGGAAGTGCTGGTCCTGGAGGACGTGGGTCAGCTCGTGGACCAGGGTGGCCTTCACGGCCGGCGTCACGTGATGCCCGCGCACCGTGATCCGCTTGTCCTTGAACGAGTAGTAGGCGTCCACCGCGCCCGCCTGGGCGTCGTTGGTGGCCTTCAGGAGGTTCACGTCGCCGGCGATGAGCCCCAGGGCGCGCAGCTGGCCGGTGGCCTGCTCGAGCTGGCGGCGGTCGTCCTTGCTGAGGTCCTTCTCGTCGGTCGTGAGGGTCCTGGCGAACCTCGCCGGCGACAGGAAGCGCACCGGGACCGCGTGGAGGAAGTCGAGACCGCGCTCGCGGGCGGCGATCTTCGCGTACGGCGCGATCCGCTGGTCCCAGCGCAGGGGGTACGACGGGGCGGGCGGCGGCGCAGCGGCCGGTGCGGTGTGATCCGGCTTCAGCAGCACGAAGGCCATGGCCCCCGCCAGCGCCAGAGCCACAGCAGCAGCGGCGACCACGACCCACAGCGGGATGTCGGAGGACGGCTCACCACTCGGCGGGGCCTCGTTCGGCGCAGCCGGAGGGGCCCCGAGATAGCTCATGGCCGGGAGGTTAGCCCCGCTCCGGCGGCCGTTCGGGCGAAATCTGGAAGTCGTTGCGGAGTCGGCATCGCGCTCAGTGGTCGTCGCCCTCGATCGGCGAGCGCAGAGCGCGGACGAACACGTAGGCCCCCGCCAGGGCGACGACGGGGCCGATCACTGCCCACACCGCATGGCCGCTCATCCCGGAGCCGTGCACGATGTCGAGGCCTTGCAACGTCCAGACGACGCCGAACAGGATCATCAGCGCTCCGGCGATCACGCGGATCCTGCGACTCATGCCGGCCACGGTACCGGGTTGCAGGAGTGGGCTACGTTGCGAACATGAGCCCTTGGCGGGCACGTCGCGCGACCGCGGGCCGGCAGGCGAAGGCCGGGTCGGGCGGCCCACCCGACGGCGGTTCCCCCGTCGGTCGGCGGGTCGTCCTCGGCCTGCTCGGGCTCGGTGCCCTCGGGATCGCGACCGGGACCCGCGGGCAGAACGCCCTGACCACTGTCCTGGCGCCGATCCAGCTCCGAGACCCGACCGGGCTCACGTCGCTGCTGCCGGTCGGCGACACTTTCCGCTTCTACTCCGTGACCGGGAGTGTGCCGACGAAGGACGCCTCGTCGTACCGGCTGACGGTCACCGGCCTCGTCGACCGCCCCACCACGCTCACGCTCGCCGACCTCCGAGCGATGCCGCAGACCTCCTTGGTGCGCGACTTCCAGTGCGTGACCGGGTGGCGGGTCCCCCAGGTGCACTGGAGCGGGGTGCAGCTGTCCACGCTCCTCGACCGCGCCGGCGTCAGGGCCGAGGGACGGGCGATCCGGCTGACGTCGTTCGACGGCACCTACACCGACAGCCTGACCCTCGACCAGGCGCGTCTGCCCGACTGCATCGTCGCGCTGACGATGTTGGGGAACGACGTCACCCACAACCACGGCGGGCCGGTGCGGCTCTACGTCGCACCGATGTACGGCTACAAGAGCGTGAAGTGGCTGTCGGGTATCGAGGTGACGGACCAGGTCATCGAGGGCTACTGGGAGCATCGGGGGTACGACGTCGACGGCTTCGTCGGCTCGTCCAACGGCCGGGGCATCGATGAGCGCACCTGACGCGGGCGCACCCCCGGAGGCAGGACAGACCGTCGCCCGCTTCAGCCGTGGCTCCCGATGGGTCCACGGGCTGACCGGCACCTCCATGATCATCTGCATCCTGACCGCGGCGATCCTCTACAACGGGTCGATCGCCGTCCTCGTGGGACACCGCTACCTGGTGGAGCAGATCCACGTCTTCTCCGGCTTCGCGTTGCCGCTACCCCTGATCGCCGGCATCGTCTGCAGGTCCTACCGCGACGACACCCGGCGGCTGAACCGCTTCACCGCGAGCGACTGGGCCTGGCTCCGCTCACGGAGCCGCCGGGACGGCACGATCGAGGTCGGCAAGTTCAACGCCGGCCAGAAGCTCAATGCGTCCCTGTCCGCCGGCTCCATCGGGGCTCTGCTGCTGTCGGGCAGCGTCATGTACGCCACGAAGGTCACGCCGTTGGCCTGGCGCAGCGGCGCGACGTTCGTCCACGACTGGTTCGCCCTGGGCGTCGGGCTGCTGGTCGTCGGCCACCTCGTGATGGCCACCAAGGACCCGCACGCGATGACCGGCATCCGGACCGGTCGGGTGCCGCTGCGGTGGGCGCGCCGGGAGCATGCCGCCTGGGCACGCGAGGTAGCCGGAGACCCGCCACCGACCCACCCTTGACCGGACCCTGAGGCGCAGACCCCGACACCCCAGGGGAGAGTCAGGGCGGCGCCCGATGTGGCGGGGCGGTCGGAGGACGCACAGTGGAGAGGTCGGGGAAAGGCCCTGACCACACCACCAGAAGGACGTGCACCACCATGAACGACATCCGCCAGAGCTTCGCCCAGCACGGACTGGTCCGGTCGCGTGACCACAGGGTGCTGGGCGGTGTCTGCGCAGGGCTCGGCCAGCGCTTCGGCCTCACGCCCTGGACCGCCCGCCTCCTGTTCGTGCTGCTGCTCCTGCTCGTCCCGGGCAGCCCGATCCTGGTCTACCCGATCCTGTGGATCCTGATGCCGTCCGCCGAGGCCGTCGGCGCCCAGGCCCGGGCCCAGGTCCCGGACTCGGGGCCGACGACCGCGTGACGGCTCAGCCGAGCCGGTCGCCCGCGCTCGCCTCTCGGGTACGCCGTACCCGACGGCGGGCGCGGCGCGGCGTCCGCCTGAGCTGGTCGTCGAACGTCTCGAGGGCGAGCGTCATGGCCATGGCCCGGCTGCTGGTGAAGGGGGTGCGCATCGGAGACTCCTCGTCTGGGTCGTGCCTTGCTTCGTGCTCCCCAGCCTGTCGCTGAGGCGGCCGTCAGGCATCAGGCATCCGCCGTAGCCCGCACCTCAGATCTCGCTCCGGATCGGCGCGACCACCTCAGGCCTCGTCTGAGGTAGACCCGTCGGCTCGGCTGGGTAGGGTCGAGCGGTGACCACGACGCCGTCCCGTCCGACCTTGCTACCGACCTCTCTGGTGGGCAGCTACGCCCAGCCCGACTGGCTGATCGACCGCGCCCAGCTGGCCGGTCGCTTCCCGCCTCGGGTCCGCGCCCAGGAGCTCTGGCGGGTCGACCCGAACCACCTCGAGCAGGCGCAGGACGACGCCACCCTGCTGGCGATCCGCGCCCAGGAGGAGGCCGGGATCGACATCATCACCGACGGCGAGATGCGTCGCGAGTCCTACTCCAACCACTTCGCCACCGCTCTCGACGGCATCGACATCGACAACCCCGGCACCGCCCTCGACCGCAGCGGACACCCCAACCCCGTGCCCCGGATCGCCGGCCCGATCCGCCGCACCCGACCGATCGAGGTCGACGACGTGCGGTTCCTGCGGGCGCACACCGACCACACCATCAAGATGACCGTGCCCGGGCCGTTCACGATGTCGCAGCAGGCACAGAACGACCACTACCCCGACCTCGAGTCGGCCGCGATGGCGTACGCCGCGGCCGTCAACGCCGAGATCAAGGACCTGCACGCCGCGGGTGCCCACATCGTGCAGATCGACGAGCCCTACATGCAGGCCCGGCCCGACGCCGCTCGCGACTACGGGCTCGCCGCCCTGCAGGCCGCGCTCGAGGGGGTGACGGGCACGACCGCTGTCCACCTCTGCTTCGGGTACGCCGCGATCATCCACGAGCGACCCGAGGGCTACTCGTTCCTGCCCGAGCTGGCCGGCTGCTCGGCCGACCAGATCTCCATCGAGACCGCGCAGTCCCGGCTCGACCTCGGCGTGCTGGCCGACCTCGCCGGCAAGACCATCATCCTGGGCGTGATCGACCTGTCCGACCACGAGGTCGAGACCGCCGAGACCGTCGCCGCCCGGGTCCGCCGCGCCTTCCCGTACGCCTCCCCGGAGAAGATCACGATCGCCACCGACTGCGGGATGAAGTACCTCCCGCGGGCCAGCGCCGAGGGGAAGATGCGGGCGATGTCGGGCGCAGCGGCAGCCCTGCGCGCCGAGCTGTAGCCGCGCCACGGGCCCACCGCCTCGCGTGCCCACCGTCGTACTCAGTGGGTCGTCCGCCTGAGAGGCCAGTAGGGGCTCCTGCCAGGCGGACGACCCGTTTCCGTCTGTCGGTCGTCCGCCTGAGAGGCCAATAGGGGCTCCTGCCAGGCGGACGACTCCTCGCGAGTCTCCGCCGAATGAGCCATCCCGGGCCTCGACCTCGTACACTGGCCGCATCGGCAACCCGTGGGGCGACTGACTGATCGAGGTCGCAGCCTGGCGGGGTGCGAGCGTCCGTCAGGCGCGGACGAGCCGAGGTGCACCCGAACTCCCGCCCAGGCAGGACCGGGTCCCGACATCAGAACCGCCGAGACCAGGCGGACGCCGAAGGCGGGCTGTGCTCGCACCGGCGGTGCACGCGCATCAGGAAGAGAGCTGCTGGTTGGCCACACAGCGACGGCGTCGATCCGGTGACAGCCGGACGGCTCAGCGTCCCCGGAACCGGAGCCAGAACCGGAGGCGGGACGACGAAGGCATCATCCCCGTGCTTGCGCAGGCGGTGCGCGAGGTCGAGCGCGCCGTCACGAACCGGCAGCTGACGTCGGGGCAGCGCTCGCGCTACCAGGCGGTGGCCCTGCTGGCCCGGGCCGAGCGCACGCGCGTGCGCGCCGACGACTCCCTGACCGAGCAGCAGCGCGACACCCAGCTCAAGCGCCTCGACGGAGTGGCCACGATCCTGGCGCAGACGGCTGCACGGGAGCCGTCCCTCTTCCACCTCCTCGCCGACGATGCCGAGATCTCCGACAGCACGCGCCGGCTGGAGCGCGAGATGCAGGCAGCGGCCGGCATGGAGCCGGAGCCCGAGCCCGAGGTGCCGAGCGGGCCTGTCGCGAACGGCGTACGGCCGGAGCGGAAGGTGCTGCCGCAGTCGGTGGTGTCGGCCCAGCTGGCCAACCCGTTCCTGGTCCCCGACTTCTCGCAGGCCGCGCCCCGCGTCCAGGGTCGGCTCGCCGGCTGGGAGCTGATCACGCCGCTGCTGAACTCGTTCGAGCAGGCGTCCCCGGGCTCACCGGCGTGCATGGAGCTCCCCGAGCCGCGCCCGATGCTGCTGCCCAAGAACCTCGACCTGATGGCCCACCAGTCGCGACTGCTGGCCTCGGTCGCCGAGGGCCACCGCACCTTCCTCCTGGCCGACGAGCCCGGCCTCGGCAAGACCGCGCAGGCGCTGCTCGCCGCCCAGGTCGCGAACGCCTATCCCCTGCTGGCGATCGTCCCCAACGTCGTCAAGACCAACTGGGCACGCGAGGCCGCGATGTGGACCCCTGGCCGGTCCGTCACCGTGATCCACGGCGACGGCGAGACCGTCGACGGGTTCGCCGACATCGTGGTCGTCAACTACGAGGTCCTCGACCGGCACGTCGGTTGGATGAGCGAGCACGGCTTCCGCGGTCTCGTCGTCGACGAGGCGCACTACATCAAGAACAAGAAGTCCCAGCGCTCACAGAACGTCCTCGAGGTCTCGCAACGGATCCGCCAACGCGTCGCGAGGCCGTTGCTGATGGCGCTGACCGGAACGCCGCTGATCAACGACATCGAGGACTTCCGGGCGATCTGGCAGGTCCTCGGCTGGATCGAGGAGCGCAAGCCGGGCAACGCCCTGATGGCGGCGCTCGAGGACACCGGGTTCACGCCCGCCGACCACGCGTTCTACCCGGCCGCCCGCCAGGCCGTGGTCGACCTCGGCATCGTCCGCCGCCGCAAGGTCGACGTCGCCGCCGACATCCCCGCCCGACGGATCGCCGATCTGCCGGTCGAGCTCGAGGGCGCTGTCGGGCGCTCCATCCGTGAGGCGGAGGACCAGCTCGCCCAGCGTCTGGTCGGTCGCTACCGGGCGGCGCTCGAGCACCGTCGTGCCGGCTCGTCCCACCTGGGGCTCGACGGCATCGACCACGAGCTCGTACGACGGGTGGCCGAGCGCGAGGTCGCCGAGGGCAGCGAGGCCAAGACCGGCGACAACGTCTTCACCATGGTCCGCAAGATCGGCCAGGCCAAGGCCGAGCTCGCCACCGACTACGCCGTGCAGCTGGCCCGCAGCGCCGGCAAGGTGGTCTTCTTCGCCAAGCACCTCGACGTCATGGACACCGCCGAGGAGATCTTCGCCAAGCGCGGCGTCCGCGCCACGTCCATCCGCGGCGACCAGACCCGCACGGCGCGTCAGGCCGCCATCGACGGCTTCGTGAGCGACCCCGACGTCAAGGTCATCGTCTGCTCGCTGACGGCTGCCGGCGTGGGGATCAACCTCCAGGTCGCGTCCAACGTCGTGCTGGCCGAGCTCTCGTGGACGAACGCCGAGCAGACGCAGGCGATCGACCGGGTGCACCGGATCGGTCAGCACGAGCCCGTCACCGCCTGGCGGATCATCGCCGCGCAGACGATCGACTCGAAGATCGCCGAGCTGATCGACAGCAAG
>Ga0302322_100000784_pt1 | contig 24797 bp, 21 predicted proteins | sample Fen_T0_2_FD_203757 | JGI IMG/M metagenome (GOLD analysis project Ga0302322, IMG submission 203757) | Peat permafrost microbial communities from Stordalen Mire near Abisko, Sweden - Fen_T0_2 | ecosystem: Environmental > Terrestrial > Soil > Wetlands > Permafrost | place: Sweden: Abisko...
CGTCCTGCCCATTGCGTTGACCAAACATTACGGCGGCGACGCCCGCATTGCCTTGCAAGTCGTATTGGGCACCACGGTGGTGGGCTTGGTGACGATTCCCTTCTGGATACATTTCGCCGGCAAGATCTGTGGCATTTGGTAAGGAGGCGAAAAGCGGCGTTTGCCGCCCCGACCTGGCACGCTTCGTCCTTGAACGTCCGTGACCATCCGTAATGGACCGGGTGATTTAGCTAAATCCAGCCTTGTCTTCATCCGCGTTCGTCCGTGGTAAAAATTGCGTTGAACTCCAACCGTTCAACGCCGCGCGTCCTCCCCAAAATAATTCGCGTTCATTCGCGTAATTCGCGTAAAGTCTTTCCCCCATCCGTGTTGATTCGTGTTTATCCGTGGTTGAACTGCTTTTTCTAGGCTAAAAAGTTTTTTGTCGGATTTGGCGGCGGGCGGCGCTTTACTGGTGAACCATGAGCGATCCCCGCACATTACTGGCCGATTACGTGACCAATGCTTCCGAGTCCGCTTTCCAGGAATTGACCGCCTGCTATCTCGATCTGGTCTATTCCACGGCGGTGCGGCTGCTGAACGGCGACCAGCATCGCGCCCAGGACGTGACCCAGATGGTTTTCACCGATCTGGCGCGGCTGGCCGGCACGCTTTCGCCCGCGGTCCAGCTCGGCGGCTGGCTGCACCGGCGCACGTGTCATGTGGCCCTGACCCTCATTCGCGGCGAACGCCGCCGCCAGCTCCGTGAAAGGCAGGTTTCCGATATGAATGTCTGGCACGCCGACCCAGGTGAAGGCTTCGAAAAAATTGCCCCGGTCCTGGATGAGGCCATCAATGAACTGAGCGACCGCGACCGCGCGGCCATCATGCTGCGCTTTTTTGAACATCGCGACCTGCGCGCCATCGGGGAGGCCCTGGGCAGCAACGAGGACGCGGCGCAAAAATGCGTCAGCCGGGCCGTGGAAAAACTCCGGTCCCACTTTGCGCGCCGGGGCGTGACGGTCTCGGCCGCCTTGATTATTTCCCTGCTTACCACCCACGCCGTGCAGGCGGCCCCGGCCGGCCTGGCGGCCACCGTGGCCACCGCCTCGCTGACGGGAGCAGCGGGAGCGGGAGCGCTTGGCCTGACCGAAACCCTCACCCAATCCTACCTTATGAAAAAAACCGCCATTGTTATCGCCCTCGCGGTGCTTACCACCGCCATTGTCACGCCCATTACGGTTGCCAAAGTCCGGCAGGCCCGGGCCAACGCTCCCGCCACGGAAAAAAGCCTGCGGGAAGGACTGGTCCTGCACCTGAGCTTTGACCACGATGAAACCGGCAGCAGCCGGGTGACGGACACCAGCGGCCTGAAAAATCATGGCCGGGCTTCCGGCGTCACCTGGACCGCCGAGGGCAAACAGGGGGGCGCGTACGAATTCACGGCCGATGGCAACGAGGTGGTGGTGTCCAACAATGCCTCGCTGAACCCGCAACAACTGACGCTCGCCGCCTGGATCAAAACCAAGACGGGGGATCATTACTGGCGGCGGATTTTCGACAAATCCTATGGCCAGGGCTACGCGTTGAGCGTGGCGGGCGACTGGAAGCAAACGAAAAATTACGGCCAGGCGTGCGTGGAAATCGGGCCCGGCGACCACTCGGTGCTGTCGCAGGGCCGGGTGGACGATGGCCAATGGCATCAGGTGGTGATGACCTTTGACGGCACGACGGAGCTGCTCTATGTGGATGGCCGCGTGCAAGGCAAAGCGCATTGGAAACAACCCGGCCAGGTGGGGGCGACCGACTTCAACCTGGTGATCGGCTGCAACCGCTCCAACTTGTCCAGTGGCGAAGATGATTTGGGCATATCCTTCCGGGGAGTCATTGATGAACCCATGGTCTGGAACCGCGCGCTCGCGGAAAAGGAAGTCGCCTTTCTCTACCAATCACAGAATGGAACAACGGCGGGCGCGGTGGTTGTGAATTGAGACTGGGGCGCACTAAGAATCGGCAACCGCAGATCGAGCGGCCCTGCGCCAAAAACGCGCGGCCGCCTCCTTCCCATACAGTAGGGCTGTTAGCCGGTAGCCAAGCGGATTCGCATAATCCACATTAATGGCGCCGGGGTCGAAAATCTCCGATAGTTGATTGTAACCCTCTTTATCTCCGCTTTGCGAACCGAACCCCGTGGGTGCCATGCCCGTCATGCGCATGGATGCGGAGAGGCATGAAGCAGTTAGGGTCTCACCAAGGCGTCGTGCTGGCGAGGCTTGCCCGCCGCCAACTCAAGCCAGTTGTGCAGCAGGTCCTATCTATCTTTTGACCGAAAAATGGCTTATGCCGGAACAAGGCCGAAAAGTTTGTATTCATTAACGAGACCGCGGGCTAGCGCCATGAAGTCATCTCAGTAAATTCCTGGCCTCACGACTCCGTGCTCGTCCGGCACAACCGCAGAAATAACATCTTCGGTGTCCTTCAGCCAAGGCGGATAAAGCCCCGCTGCGACTGGAGTGCCGCGACATTCCTCAAGGCCGTCACGCAGTTCGGCATGCGAAACACCAGCATCGTGATGAAACCATGACATCCGGCCATATACACGCCGAACGGTTTCGACGACGAGATACTCAGAACCCTCCGGAAGACTGCTCAAGCATTTGAAAATGAACTCATCGTCAACGACGCCTCGAAATGGAAGTTGCGGCTGGCGGAATGCCGTGACACACGCGAGCGGTGGCAACTGCCTTAATTTCTCTGACAACTCCTGAAACGATCGGAAAAACTCAAACTCTCGATTTCCGCCAGCGTGAGAATAGCGGATGAGAACAAGAATCTCCGGTTGAGCCTGCAACCATGCCTCCAAAGCAACAAGAAACTGCGAATCAGTTATTGGCACGTAGCTCATGTTGGTGGCGATGATGCAGTTTTATTTAACCAAACTCAGCCGGCACGGTTTTTGGCCTGTGGGTCGCTGAATCCACGGTGGCATCTTTGGGCTAAATCCGCGACCTGTCAACCTCATGTTCAACGGCTTGCAGCGAAGTGGCAGCAGCGCTGACGTGCAAAAAAGCAGCTCAATCTGACTGCCAAGTGCGGCCGCGTCAGGCTTATGGTTCTGTGGCGGATTCGGCATGGAAGGAAACCAATCCTCGCCCGGTCGCTTCTCGTAGCTCCGGGATGGCAGCCCAAGCGTAATGAAACTTGAATGTCGGAAAGCGCGTTTTGATCGCTTCCCTGGCATCCTCTATTGAATAGCGGACATAATCCAGATCTCCACCCGGTGTCGTGCGAACACATCTTCTAAAAATCTTCACCAGACTAAGGATCGTCTCCTCAGAAGCACTGACCTCGGGGGTGAACGTGAAATCAATGGGGTCACAGATGATGCCCCGATTGTGCCCCCAAAAACAGTCACTGAGGGTCATCAAGCCGGAGCTTAGCCTATCGACGTATCCATCCCGGCGATCTACGATGAAACCGAAACAGCCGATCCAACTGAATGGGATATACCACCAATCGTCGCATCGAAGCAGCTTTATGTGATCAAAACGAAGGTCATCCTGAAACCCATCTTTTTCGAGCCGGCGATGCATGGCTTCGAGTGCAAGCTCGAGTGATGCGCGATCGGATTCGGTTGCCGGCGGTCCGGCAATAAGCGCGAACTCGTCTCTGGCGGCACGCCAAAGACGGTCCCATGCCTCTTCCTCCTCTTTGCGAATATGTTCTTCGCAAAACGGGCATGGCAAAGATGGAACTTCGGATAGACAGATGTGACATTTCATATATTAGCCAGCTACGAAGTGGCTGGACGGGGATAGGCCCCCCTATTTTCCATTCGTCCTGAAGGGACGACGGGGTGCGTTACCAAAGATATTTCTCATAGTATTCCACCAAAGCCAATCCAAATCCTAGTGGCATTGGCCGAGGACGGCCGCCCTCCGGCACGGTAGTTTATCCGGCCGTCCTCCCAGTAATGTAAAAAGGCGAAAGCCAAGGAGGAGTTACGAAGTTCCCGACTACCGCGCCCGACGCAGCCCCCGCTTGGTCGCAGGTTCCTTGGTACGGCGATCGGCATAAAAAACCCCCGAACGTCGCCGGCCAGGACGAGGCCGGAAGCCTTTGCGGGAGTTTACCCGACGTTGCCGGAGCGGTTCATCAACTGGATTTTGAATTCCGTGAGCTGGTCATCGTAGAAATCCACGGCTTTTTGGGTGGTGGTCACGGTGGAGTTGTAGTTCACCAGCGTCACGAGCGTGCTGTAGGTGGCGGTGTCGTGCAGCGGGATGACGGCGCGAATGCCGCCCGCCTGACCGAGGCGGGTGTAGCAATCCTGCTCGTGGAGCTGCTTCACGATCTCGATGCAGAATTACGCATCACTGTTTGGGCGAAAACATGGGGCCAAATTATTCAGGATTGCAAAGGCCGACTCAATTTCTTCAAAGCGAAATTAGACTACGAGGCCAATCATGATTCCGCTTTGAGCTATTTGAAGAAGGCGCACGAAAAATATATTCCAACTTGTTTGGACGGTGCCGATACGAAAGAGGCCGACGCCACGAAAGCCGATATAAAAATGGAAGGTGACTCCGAACCGAAATCCGCCAAAATTTAGGACGAAAATTTGAGCATCAATTACTCTGATGACTTGGCTGAAATTTGCAAAGCAAATTTCAGCCAAGTGCCACTGCTGTCAAGAAAATAAGTCAAATCCGTGCTTGTAATGCGCTCATTTTTGTCAGAAATAGTAGGTAGTATTTCTGACAGGATACAGAGCTGGAAACGCGTGAAAACCATTGATTTCAAACTGAAAAGCCGCATATACGGCGGCGGGAGGGGTTCAGCCTTCACCCCGAATGACTTTTTGGACATTGGCGGGCGGGATGCCGTGGACAAGATTTTGTCGCGTCTGGCGGTCAAGGGGACGATCCGCCGACTGGCCTGGGGGCTTTATGATTATCCACGGCAGCATCCAGAATTAGGAATTTTGTCGCCAGACATCGAGAAGGTGGCGAAGGCGCTGGCAGGAAAAGATCGAATCCGTTTGCAACCCGCCGGAGCTTACGCAACCAACCTGCTGGGTTTGTCCGAGCAAGTGCCAGCCAAGGTGGTTTTTTTAACGGACGGGCCGTCGCGCACGGTGAAGATGAAAATTAGTCGGCAGGAAATCAAATTGCGCCACACCACTCCGAAAAACATGGCGGCAGCAGGACGATTGAGCGGCTTGTTGATACAGGCATTGCGGCATTTGGGCAAAGAGCACATCACGTCGGCACGCGTTGAGCATTTGAAACGCACTTTGCCAGCCAAGGAGCGGCAACGGTTGTTGAAGGATATTCCGTTGGCACCCGCATGGATGCATCCGCTCTTTCGCGAACTGGCCGAAAAATAATTTGTGAAACTTGAATTTTTCAAACGGACCGCCCCGGAACAAGCCTTGCTCATTCGGGAAACGGCGGCGCGACGTGGTTTGTTACCTGTAATGGTCGAGAAGGATTTCTGGGTTTCATGGACGTTGGCGGTGTTATTTGCGCACCCGGAGTTTGCCAGTCAACTTGTATTCAAAGGCGGCACTTCATTATCGAAAGTGTTCGACGTTATTGAGCGATTTTCTGAAGACATTGATTTATCAGTCAGCCCCACATTTCTGGGCTTCAGTGAAGAATCAATGGAACAAACCGGCAGCCGGAACAAGGCAGAGGCGGGAATGAAAAAATTGGAAGCGGCGTGCATTGACCGGGTTCGTGGCCGGTTCTTGCCGGAGTTGGAACGGATTGCTCGTGAAGCTCTCGGTGAACGAGACGGCGGTTTGTCATGGATGGAATTTCAAGTAGATACCACAACACATTCACCAACGGTGCTCTTTCATTACCCTTCTAACGAACCGTCCGGCTTTGAGTATCTGGGCCGTTTCGTGAAGATGGAGTTTGGATCGCTGACGGATCAAAGGCCGGTGGGAACTCATCTTGTTCAACCGTGGGTGGCGGCGGAGTTTCCGAAGCAGCTTGAAGATTTCCACTGCAAATTGGTAGCGCTGGAGCTAGAACGGACTTTCTGGGAAAAGGCTACGATTTTGCACGCGGAATTTCACCGCGACCGGGCGAAACCGATCCGCGATCGTTTTTCACGGCATTATTCTGACATGGCCGCATTGGCTCGCCATACCATCACACCACGCGCCCTGGCTCGCGATGATTTGCGCCAACGTGTGGCGAATTGGAAGAGCCTTTTTTTCGCGGCCAGTTGGGCGCGTTATGATCTAGCTACACCCGGCACATTCCGCCTTGTGCCCCCGGAATTTCGGCTGGCTGAGCTGAAAAAAGATTATCAGGCAATGCAGGATATGTTTCTCGTCACGCCGCCACCGTTTGCGAATATTTTGCAGACAGTGCGCGATCTGGAAAATGACATCAATCGAATTGCATGACCCGCTATGCAAGAATGCGGCTCAACCAAAAAATCTACTTCTGATTCCCGGTGCGTTTTGGTGCAGTGCAACATGGCCGTCTCCCTAAATTCATTTGCCAGTCACGCCACACGGCATTTCTGATTGCACATAGAAGTCCAAGCCAGTCCGCGCAATCAGATAATTGGTTCCCCCTGAAGGTTGCCCCCGATTTTCCGCGTTGCCCGGTTCGCTTCGCCCCGGCAGAAGGGGACTTCCGCCGAGTGCCATCAGGCCGCGATTGGCGCAGCCCGATTAACTAAAAAGGAGACTTAACCATGTCAGACATCATTTATGCTTACACCCGGAAACAAGCCATTGAAGATGGTTTTCAGGTAGAGGTTTCAACCATCGCCGCCGATGGCGGGCATCCGCTTCCCGGTTTTTCTCACACGTAGCGTCTATGACGCCTTTGTGACCGTGCCGCCGAACGTCGCCGGCCAGGACGAGGCCGGAAGCCTTTGCGGGAGCTTACCCGACGTTGCCGGAGCGGTTCATCAACTGGATTTTGAATTCCGTGAGCTGGTCATCGTAGAAATCCACGGCTTTTTGGGTGGTGGTCACGGTGGAGTTGTAGTTCACGAGCGTCACGAGCGTGCTGTAGGTGGCGGTGTCGTGCAGCGGGATGACGGCGCGAATGCCGCCCGCCTGACCGAGGCGGGTGTAGCAATCCTGCTCGTGGAGCTGTTTCACGATCTCGATGCGGAAGCCGAGCTTGGCGAGAAACATCGGGTAGGTGTTGGTGGTGACGATGGCGGCCACCTTCAGGGTGTTGTCCATGGGCAGGTGGTCCAAGACGGCTTTAAGCGGCTTGAATTCGGCACGGGTCAGGATGCGGTCGAACCGTTGCGGTTCGGTTTCTTTGTCCTTCTCCTGGACCGGGGCGGCCACGGGCCGGACGACTGGTTTTTTGGTCATAAAATTGGGGGTGGAATGCTGAGATCATTTCTGTCAATGCGCTCATTCCGGAATCCGACTGCTCGGCGGGAACACTCTCATTGTCGCCCCTGGGGGCGGGAAAGTCCACGAATCGTTTGCGGGGGGTGGTTATTTTCCCATCTGCCCGCGGGTGACGCCAAGCTGGTTGAAGAGGCGGAGGTCGCGCCAGAGCTGGGAGCCGGCGATTTCGCCGCGCAGCAACTGCCGGTATTTCGCGAGGGTGCGTTCGACTTCTTCTGGCGTTTCATTCAGGAATTCCACGCGGAAACTGCGGACGCCGAGCGCAAGCATGCGCCCGACGTATTCCGCGCCGGTCTGGGCCTGCGAATTGAAGACGGTGTTGCGGCAGCCGGCATCGGCCTTGAGCGGATGTTCGGCACCGACGCGGTCGCGTAAGCGGACGTCATGGACATCGCACGGGCGGCCGCAGTCGTGATAATCCTTGCCGGTGGACATGAAGGCGCAGAAGACGCAGTGCTCCATGTGAAACATGGGCATGTGCTGGTGGATGGTGACCTCAAACCACTCGGGCGGTGCGGCTTGTAACAGGGCTTCGAGCTGCGTGAAGTTCAGGTCGTAGCTGGCGGTGACGCGCTCGAGCCCGAACTGATGCTTGAAATAATCGGCGGCGAGGCGGTTGGCGACGTTCAGCGAGAAATCCCCGACGCATCGCGTGTCGGCGAAGTATTTCAGGTGGTCGTAGTTACGCACGAGATAGCCGTCGGCCTGGCTGGAGCGAACTTGTTTAAGAATCCATTCATCGCCCGGCTTGAAGATGCGCGGCGGGGCGACAAAGATGCCGGGCGGGTGGCCATGGCCGGGCGGTTGATCGGCGGCGCAGCCGTGGGCGGTGTGGTAAGTGGTTACGGCTTCGCGATATTTCTTCGGATCTTCAAACTCGCAGTAAATGGTGGTCTGGCCGCATTTCAGCGCGGCGTCAAGCTGCGGCAGGGTACGGACGAGGACGATTAATTCGGGCTCGGTCGTGACGGTCGGCGGGGCGGCGGGGCTCGTTTCCGTGAGCGCCACCTCGGGCTGGCTGGCCGGCTCATTCAGGGTCCAGACCTTGGGTTCCTCGCGTTGCCGTACCAGTTCTTCGACGGCTTCGCGGCGCAGGCGGTTCAATTCGCTGACGGGCACGAGCACTTCGCCGGACAGGAAATTTTTCAGGGTGCCGAGTTTGAAGGGCGTGCCGCCGAGGCGGCCGAGCTGGTCGCGGAGCTTTTCTTCGGTGAGCGGCACTTTCTCGGCCTTGGCCAGCGGCATGGCGGAGGCGGCTTTGGCCATGTTGCCGGCTTCATCGCGGAGGATGAGCGTGAGCGGTTCGCCGACGGCGCCGTAAACTTCAATGGTTACCGGGCGCTGATGGCGGATGGCGTCGCCCTCGAAGCTCTGGCGCAGGCGTTTTTCCAGTTCGTGATCGCTGGTTTTCCACAGCTTGTCGCCGATGCGCAGGCGCAAATAGTTGATGTCGCCGTAGCCGAAACGGAGCTCGGTCAGCTTCTGGCCGGCGATTTTGAAGCGCGGCTCCTGGATTTCGTACACGCGGCCGCCCTCTTCCTTCTCTTCCGGCAGGCCGGCGTCGAATACGATGCCGTCGCCCAGCTTGACGGGCGAGGCGAGATTGATGACCACGCCGTCGCGGACGATTTTGACGATTTCGCCCAGGTAAACGCCGCGTTTTTTGCCGAAGCGCGCATGGACGAGCTGGCGGTTGTCCGTGCCGCCAAACCAGCCGGTAAACAGGCCGCGCGAAAAGGTCATCTCCATCTCGTACTGGCGCTTGGCGATTTCGGCGGGCGGGAGCACCGGGTCGGCGGCGCGCAAACCATCCAGCGCCTGGCGATAGATGCGGGTGATGCTGGCGACGTATTCGGCGGACTTGAGCCGGCCTTCAATCTTCAGCGAAGCCACCCCGGCGCGGACGATTTCCGGCAGAATATTCACTCCGGCAAGGTCTTGGGGGCTCAGCAAATACTTCTTATCACCGAGCGGCACGAGTTGGCCGTCGGAAATCAGCTCGTACGGCATCCGGCAGGCCTGGGCGCATTCGCCGCGGTTGGCCGAGCGGCCGCCCAGCGATTCGCTGGTCAGGCATTGGCCGGAATACGCCACACACAGCGCGCCATGCACGAAAACTTCCAGCGGCATGCTGGGGCGGGGCGTGCCTTCCGGCGAAACGGCGGTGCCAGCGGCGTTGATTTTCTCGATTTCTGCCACGGAGCATTCCCGCGCCAGCACGACGAGCTGGCAGCCGAGGTCGCGGGCGAAATCCACCCCGGCCGGGCTGGTGATGGTCATCTGCGTGGAGGCGTGAATCGGGAAATCCGGCGAGATCGAGCGGATCAGCCGGCAGATGCCCACGTCCTGCACAATGGCGGCATCCACACCCGCCGCGATGAGGGTGCGGAGATATTGCTCCGCATCGGCGATCTCGTTCTGGAACACCAACGTGTTGAAGGTGATATAACCCTTCACGCCCCGCCGGTGGAGGTATTGCATGAGCCGCCGGACATCGCCCTCGGTGAAATTATTCGCGCGCATCCGGGCATTGAACTTCTCGAGGCCGAAATATATGGCGTCGGCGCCGTTTTCCACGGCGGCCCGGGCACACGCCCAGTCGCCGGCCGGCGCGAGGAGCTCCGGCAACGGCAGGTTGCGGAGGGCGGTGGGCGGGGCGGATTCGGCGATGGGCGTAACGGTCATTGCTAATTCAGTTTAGCAGCGAAGCTGCATGGGCACAAAACATCTTCACCGGTCAAAACGCACCCCCTTGCCGGCCCGTCCGGCTCCGTCCGGGAGCCTTGGGGCCGGAATTCAAAGGAAAAATCAGTTTTCAATCGCGCTGGTCTGTGGGAATCTGTGGGGTAATGATTCATCCCACTGCCGTCATTCATCCGGACGCAAAACTCGGGGCTAATGTTCGTGTCGGCCCGCACGCGGTGATCGATGCAAATGTGGAACTGGGCGCGGATTGCGTGGTGGGCCCGCTGGTTTACCTGACCGGCGTGACCACGATCGGCGTGGGTAATAAATTTCACGCCGGCTGCGTGATCGGCGACGCGCCGGTGGATGTGAAATTCAAGGGTGAACCCACCCGCCTGCGCATCGGCGACAACAATATTTTCCGCGAACATGTCACGGTCAACTGCGCCGTCACGGCGGCGGAAGACACCATCATCGGCTCGAATAATTTCCTGACCCCGCACGCGCACGTGGGCCATAACGTGCGTATCGGCAATCATGTCATCCTGGGCGGCGGCGCCATCCTGGCCGGGCATGTCGTGGTGGATGACCGGGCATTCATTTCCGGCAACTGCCTGGTGCACCAGTTCTGCCGTGTCGGCACACTGGCGATGATGCAGGGCGGCTCGGCGGCCAGCAAAGATGTGCCGCCGTTCACCATTGCCCACGGCCTCAACGGGATATGCGGCTTGAATGTCGTGGGGCTGCGCCGGGCGGGCTTTACGGCGGATGAACGGCTGGAGCTGAAGCGGGTTTACCGCCTGTTGTTCCGCAGCGCCAAGCTCTTCCGCAAGGCGCTGGCCGAGGCGCAGACGAAGTTCACCAGCCGGGGAGCCAAAGTACTCTTGGAATTTGCCGCCGCCACCAAGCGCGGCCTGTGCGCGGACACCGGGAGCCGCATTCGTGGAAAGGACTGATATGAATTACCGCATCGTAGGCAATGACGGCAAAATTTACGGGCCGGTCACGGCGGAACAAATCCGGCTCTGGCTTTCAGAGCGGCGCGCCGACAGCCGCACGCCCGTGCTGCCCGAAGGCGCCGGTGACTGGGTGGTGCTGGGCTTGCTCCCTGAGTTTGCCGCCGATTTTCCCGTCCAGCCGCCGCCGTCGGCATTCCCCACTGCGCCGCCGGTCAGCGGGATGCGGACCAATGGCTTTGCCATCTGGGGATTCATCTGCGGCCTGATCTCCTGCACCTGCATCTGCTGCTGCGGCTGGCCCTTGAACATTCTGGGCCTGATTTTTTCCCTGATCGCCCTGGCGCAGATCAACGCCAACCCCGCCCAGCAAAGCGGCAAGGGACTCGCCATCGCCGGCCTCGTCTGTTCTGCGGTCAGCATGCTGGCGGTACTGGGCTTTTTCCTGGTAAGGCTCGCCACGCATCAGCCGCTGTGGCAACTCGATGGTTTTTAAATGAACGCGGTGCCGCCAAAAATTCCCCCGGCGCCGCCCCGGCCGGATGCGCGCCTGGAGGGCGACCGGTCGGATGCGGAGTTGGTGGGCAACACGACGAATTCGCGGCTGGTCGCCGTTCTTCTGATGCTGGCCGCGCTGGGCGGAGCGGTGGTCATTTTCTGGTTTAACCCCGCGACTCACTCATTTTATCCCGTCTGCCAATTTCATCAGCTTACCGGCCTGAACTGCCCCGGCTGTGGCATGACCCGCGCTGTTAGCGCCCTGCTGCACGGACAATGGGCGGTGGCGTTGCGCGACAACCTGCTGCTCGTTCTGGGGCTGGGCGGGCTGGCGGTGCGCGGAGTCTGGTTTGGCTGCCAGCGGCGGCGCGGCCAGGACCCGGGCGAATTCTTTCCCGTGAAATTTCTCTGGCTGGTGCTCGCGGCCGCCGTGCTTTTCACCACGCTGCGCAATCTGCCCGGCTTCGCTTTTCTCTCGCCCTGGCCCTGAAGCGCCCGGGCGTTCCGGTCAAAGGTACTTGGCGAGGATCGGCTTTAGTTCGGCGATGGTTTTTTTCGGCCACACTTTGCGGTCGGTCATGATGGCGTTTTTCAGTGCGCCATGGCACGGCCAGTTGGGTTCGGTGGGAAGCTGCGGAATGACTTTGGCGACGATGGCCTTGGCGGTGGCGGCGTTTTTCGTGAGGTTGGCAATGACCATTTCCACGGTGACATGCGCCTCATCCGTCTTCCAGCAATCGTAATCGGTGATCATGGCCATCGTGGCGTAGGCGATTTCGGCTTCGCGGGCGCACTTGGCTTCGCCGAGATTGGTCATGCCGATGACGTCGTAGCCGAGCTTGTGGTTGGTCAGCGATTCGGCGCGGGTGCTGAACGCGGGGCCTTCCATGTTCACGTACGTGCCGCCGTCGTGGACGCGGGCCTTGAACGAACGCGCGGTCTTCAGCAGCAACTGCCGCAGTTCTTCGGCAATGGGATCGGCAAAGGCGATGTGGCCCACAATGCCGCGGCCGAAAAAGGTGTGCTCGAAATCGCGTTTCGTGCGGTCGAGAAACTGGTCGGGCAAAACGATGTCGCACGGCTTGTATTTGGCCTGCAAGGAGCCGACGGCGCTGACGCTGACGATCCACGCGACGCCGAGTTTTTTCATGGCCCAGAGGTTGGCGCGATGGTTCAGTTCGCTGGGCAGAATGCGGTGGCCGCGACCGTGGCGCGGGAGGAAAACCACTTCCCGCCCGGCCAGGGTGCCGGTGAGAAAATCATCGGAGGGTGCGCCGAACGGGGTTTTGACCTTGACCCATTTCTGGTTGGTGAAGCCTTCGATGGAGTAGAGGCCGCTGCCGCCGATGATGCCGATGCGATGATTTGTCATGCCTGCATGGTACGGAACCCGCGGTTGCTCGCCAGCGTTTTCATGGCGGCGGGCGGTTTTTCAGGCTGAGGCTTTGCGTACCGATGGGCACGCGGCTACCGTCGGCTGCCCGCCGTCGATTTTTAAGACCGGCTCCAAGCAATCGCTCGATTTTCGAAAGATTTTTGAAAGAAACGTCTTTTTCCTACGAGCTATGGGTAAATAAATTGCATCAGCCTATGAAAACAAAATCAAACCTCTTCGCAATGATCCTAGGCGTTCTGTTGTTGGCGCTACCTGACGTAGTGAACGCCCAGTTTACTTTCACGACCAACAACGGCGTGATCACCATCACAGGCTACACCGGTTCCGGCGGCGCGGTGGTCATTCCCGACACGACCAACGGCCTGCGGGTTGCCGCCATCGGAAGCGGTGCGTTCCAGTTTATCAACACTGTGACCAGCGTCACGATCCCCGGCAGCGTCACCAACATCTCGGACTATTCGTTCTACCACTGCCAATCCCTGACGGTAGCCTATTTTAAAGGCAACGCCCCCATGGTTGGCAGGGAGGTGTTCGGCTTTAATCCCGCGACCGTCTATTATCTGGCAGGAACCAGCGGTTGGAGTTCAATATATGGCGATCGGCCTGCCGTGATGTTGAACCCGCCGGACCCAGCCGGTTCGTTGAAGGTGACAATCTACCCGGCTGAGGCAATCACCAACGGCGCGCAATGGCAGGTCGATGGCGGCGTGCTCCAGCCCAGCGGAGCGACGGTTTCGGGTCTCTCGGTGGGCAGTCATACGGTTGGCTGCACCTCCCTCAATGGCTGGGTCAGCCCCCTCACTCACAATGTCACCGTCGCCGGGAATGCGACCACTACCGACATCGGCATCTATGATCAGTTGACTTACATCACCAATAACGGCGCAATCATCGTCACCAAATGCTCCAACGGCGGTGTGGTCGTCCTGCCCAGCACCATTAGTGGCCTGCCCGTGACCAGCATTGGCTCCTATGCATTTCAAAACATCAGCTCCTTGGTCAAAGTCACGGTCCCCGGCAGCGTCACCAACATCGGCGACTATGCGTTCCAAGGCTGCGGATCCCTGACGGGACTCTATTTCCAAGGTAACGCCCCCCTATTTGGGGCGAATGTGTTCGGCAGTGCCACCGTAACCAACTATTATCTGGCAGGAACCAGCGGTTGGAGTTCAATGTATCAAGGTCGTCCGACCGTGATGTTGAATCCGCCGAGTCCGGCTGGTTCATTGAAAGTCACCTTCTCTCCGGCGGCGGCCACCAACGCGGGTGCGCAATGGCAGGTGGATGGCGGCGTGGCGCAGCCCGGCGGAGCGACTGTTTTGGGTCTCTCGGTCGGTGATCATACGGTGAGCTTCAACCCGCTCAACGGCTGGGCGATACCCCCCGGTCAAACGCTTGCCGTCAGCGCCGATACAACCGCTGCCGCCAGCGGCGCTTATTGTCAGTTGCTTTACGCGACCAATAACGGCGCGATCACCATCATTGGCCACACGAATACCGGTTCCGGCGCAGTCATCCTGTCCAGCACCATCAGTGGCATGGCAGTGACCAGCATTGGATCTTATGCATTCCAAAACGCCACCACGCTGACCACCATCACAATCCCCAGCAGCGTCACCAACATCGGGTACGCGGCGTTTGTTAACTGCTACGGCCTGACGGGAGTCTATTTTCAGGGTAACGCTCCCAGCCTTGATAAGTATAATCCGTATGCGTTCAACACCAGTGTAACTGTTTATTATCTGCCAGGAACCAGCGGTTGGAGTTCAATGTATCAAGGTCGTCCGACCGTGATGTTGAACCCGCCGAGTCCGGCTGGTTCGTTGAAAGTCACCTTCTCTCCGGCGGCGGCCACCAACGCGGGTGCGCAATGGCAGGTGGATGGCGGCGTGGCGCAGCCCGGCGGAGCGACCGTTTTGGGTCTCTCGGTCGGCGATCATACGGTGAGTTTCAACCCGCTCAACGGCTGGGCGATACCCCCCGGTCAAACGCTTGCCGTCAGCGCCGATACAACCGCTGCTGCCAGCGGCGCTTATTGTCAGTTGCTTTACGCGACCAATAACGGCGCGATCACCATCACGGGCCACGCGAACGCCGGTTCCGGCGACGTCGTCCTCCCGAGCACTATCAATGGCCTGCCAGTGACCAGCATTGGATCTTATGCATTTCAAAACTGCGCCAGTCTGACCAACATTACGATTCCTGGCAGTATTACCAACATTGGGTATGAGGCGTTTGCTAATTGCTACGACCTGACCGGGGTCTATTTCCAGGGGAACGCCCCCAGCCTCGACAAGTTTGCTTCGTATGTGTTCAACACCGCCAAGGTGATCGTCTATTATCTTCCGGGAACCAGCGGTTGGGGTTCAATGTATGGCGGTCGTCCGGCCGTGATGCTGACCTCTTTGGACCCAACCGGTTCAATACGGGTGGTGATCGCTTCGTTTGCGGCGGCCATCAACGGGGCGCAATGGCAGGTGGATGGTGGAGCTGCGCAGCCCAGCGGAACGACGGTTTCAAATCTGTCAGTCGGTGATCATACAGTGAGCTTCACTCCCCTGAACGGCTGGATCATACCCCCCAGTCAAACTGTTGCCGTCAGCGCCTACGCGACCACTAATGTCGTCAGCGGCACCTACAGTCAATTGGCTTACACGATCAATAACGGCACGATCACGATCACGGGCCCGGGTCTCGCCGGGGTCGGCCCGGTAGTAGTCCTTCCCGGCACCATCAGTGGCCTGCCGGTCACTGGCATCGGGAACCATGCTTTCTTTGGTCGGACCGGCGTAAACAGCATCACCATCCCCGACAGCGTCACCAACATCGGAAGCCAGGTCTTCACCTGGTGCAGCGACTTGGAGGCGATAACGGTAGATCCGGCCAATTCATTTTATAGCAGCACGAACGGGGTGCTGTTCAACAAGGATCAAACCACCCTCATTCAATTTCCGGACGGCGCAGGCGGGAGTTACACGATACCCAAAAGTGTTAACAGCATCGGAGATTATGCGTTCGCATTCTGCATCCCCCTGACCGCCGTCACGATCCCCAACAGCGTCACCAACATCGGGGACTACGCGTTCGAATACTGCCCCAACCTGACCAGCCTCTATTTCCTAGGGAACGCCCCCAGCCTGAATTCGTCTGTATTCTACGATGACAACGATCCGAAGTTGTTTGGTGGATATGAAGTCTACGATGACTTAAATCCGACTGCTTATTGCTTGCCATCGACCACGGGGTGGGCAACCTTTGATGCAAATAGCGGCCTGAATCCCGCAGTGCTCTGGCTGCCGCAGGCGCAAACCGGCGAGGGCAGCTTTGGCGTGCAGACGAATCAATTTGGATTCAACATCGTTTGGGCCAACGATCTGGTCGTCGTCGTGGAGGCCTGCACGGATCTGGCCAATCCCGTCTGGACCCCAGTGGGAACCAACACCCTCACCGGCGGCTCGTCGTATTTCAGCGATTCCGAATGGACGAATTACCCCGGCCGCTTCTACCGGCTGCGGTCGCAATAAGACGCACTTCTGTGTTTGAACGCCGTCGGAATTCAGTTATGAGTCAGACGATGACATTGCCGACGGAAGACTTTATTCCGACCCGCTACAGCCTGTTGAGCCGGCTGCAAAACTGGGACGACCAGGACAGCTGGAAGGATTTTTTCGACACCTACTGGCGGCTGATTTATGCCGTCGCGTTGAAATCCGGCCTGACCGAAGCCGAGGCGCAGGATGTCGTGCAGGAGACGATTATTTCGGTGGCCAAGAACATCCAGAAATTCAAGCGCGACCGCCAGCTGGGTTCGTTCAAGGGCTGGCTGCGGAACCTGACGCGGTGGCGGATTGCCGATCAACTGCGCAAACGCACCCGGGTTGCGCCGGAGGAAAGAAAGGCCGCTGAAGATGCTGCGGCCGTCTGGGATACGGCGCCCCTCGCCGATTCCGTCGAGGTCGAGTCGGTTTGGGAAGCTGAATGGCGCGTGAACTTGATGAAAGTCGCCCTGGAAAACGTGAAGCGGCGGGTCAAGGAGGAGCATTACCAGATGTTTGATTTTTACGTGGTCAAACAATGGCCGGTGGCCAAGGTGGCCCGGACGCTGGGCGTCAGCGCCGGACAAGTTTATCTCGCCAGGTTCCGGGTCGGCACCCTCGTCAAAAAGGAAATCCGCCGGCTGGAAACCCGTGAAATACAATTAGAATGAACCCGCCTGCCGCATCGCCGGAGGGCGCTCCGCCACGACCCGTGGTGGCGGAACACGAGCTGATCCGCCTGATTGGCGCGGGCAGCGGCGGCGAGGTGTGGCTGGCCAAAAACGCGCTGGGCACTTATCGCGCGGTCAAAATCATTTACCGCAAATCATTTGAGTGGCAGAAACCATATGAGGATGAATTTCAAGGCCTGCTGAAATTCGAGCCATTGTCCCGCCAGCACGACGGGCTGGTGGACGTGCTGCAAGTCGGCGGTAAAATGGAAGCGGATTCCTTTTATTATGTGATGGAATTGGGCGATGATGTGCGCACGGGCCAGAACATCAATCCGGATTTATATCAACCGCGCACGTTGGCGCATGATCTGGCCGAACGCGGGCGCCTGCCCACCGGCGAATGCATCCGTCTCGGCGCGCCCATCGCATCCGCGCTGGGCTTCCTGCACCGGCACGGGCTGATTCACCGCGATGTCAAACCGGCGAACATTATTTTCGTGAACGGTTTTCCCAAGCTGGCGGATGCCGGGCTGGTGACCGAGATGTTGCAAACCCGGTCACGCGTGGGCACGGATGGCTTCATTCCGCCGGAAGGGCCGGGCACGGCGCGGGCGGATATTTATGCGCTCGGCAAGGTGCTGTACGAAATCAGCACCGGCATGGATCGCAATGCTTACCCGGAGCTGCCCGCTGATTTGGGGCCCACGGCGGAAACGCAAAACTTGATCCAGCTCAACAAAATTGTCCTTAAGGCCTGCCGAACCGATCCGCGTTTGCGCTATCGGGATGCCGAGGAAATAATGAGCGCCCTGCTGGCATTCCAATTTTGCCGGCGCGATCCGCGCCAGGAAAAAGTCAATCAAAAGGTCATCCGAATCATCAGCTATTTCTGCCTCGTTTTCGGAATCGGGGTCGTGACGTTTTTGATTTGGCGCATCATCTGGTTATTGCAACATCCTGATTAACCGGCCGGGAAATCAGAAATTTTAGCGAAAGCCGTTCCAGGTATTTTGACAAATGGGAGCCTCCCAGTTTGAGGCGGGGGACGTGATCCGTGATCCGTGAGGCGTGATTCGTGCGGCGGCAATGATCGCTTCAGGCGTCCCGGCTTCAGGAAGCGAGGCGGATTTTATCCCGGCGGCTTACGCGGTTCGGTTGAGTATTTTGCGGACGTCCACGGCGTCCATGCCGGCGGAACGGATGGATTGCAAACCGAGATCGGTGTCCTCGTAGCCACGACAAAATTGGGGTTCCACGCCGATGCGGCGGGCGGCTTCCAGGAAAATATCCGGCGCGGGCTTCTGCTTTTTCACCATCTCGCAGGTGACGACGGCCAGGAACAGATGGCGGATGCCCAGGTGTTCCAGGACGTCGCAAATGATCTTCTGCGTGCCGCCCGAGGCGACGGCCATGGGCAGCTTGCCGTAGTTGGCCCTGGCGATTTCCACGATGGCATGGATGGGCTCGATCCGCGCCATCAGGGGCATGTAGGCGTTTTCCTTTTCGTGCGCCACGGCGATGTGGTCGAGGGAACGGCCCTGCTCCTCGGACAGCATTTTCAGGATGTCGCGCGAGGGGACGCCGCCGAGGGAATAAAACCGGTCTTCGGGAAAATAGAGATTATGGCGCTGGGTGATCATCTGCCAGGCGTGCCAGTGCAGGGGCATGGTGTCGGCGAGGGTGCCATCGCAGTCGAAAATCAGTCCTTTAATATCTTTCATGATTGAAGGGTCCGGGCCGAAGGGGGCGGTGCAGGGGGTGAGGCCGGTTCCATCGCGTTCAAAATCAAGTGGCCAGCCGGGCGAGCCTGGTTTCCATGTCGTGGGTCATCAGGGAGTCAATGAGGCCGTCGAGATCGCCATCAATGAAGTTCGACAGGTTGTAGAGGGTGACCTCGATGCGGTGGTCGGTGACGCGGTTTTGGGGGAAATTGTAGGTGCGGATTTTTTCGCTGCGTTCGCCGGTGCCGACCTGGTCTTTGCGGAAGGCGGCGTATTTGGCGTCTTCCTCGGCGACTTTGCGCTCAAGGAGGCGGGAGCGCAGGACGGTCATGGCCTGGAGTTTGTTTTTCTGCTGGGAGCGCTGGTCGGCGCAGCGGACGATCATGCCGGTGGGCTTGTGGATGATCTGGACGGCGGAATCGGTGGTGTTGACGCCCTGGCCGCCCTTGCCGGAGGCGCGGCAGACGTTGATTTCGATTTCGTCGGGCTTGATTTCGATGTCGACTTCCTCGGCCTCGGGCATGACGGCGACGGTGCAGGTGCTGGTGTGGATGCGGCCCTGGGCTTCGGTGGCGGGCACGCGCTGGACGCGGTGGACGCCGCTTTCGTATTTCAGGCGTTTGAAAACGTCCTGGCCGCTGACCTGGAAAATGATTTCCTTGAAGCCGCCGAGGTCGGAGGCGTTGGAATCAAGGGTTTCGGCCTTCCAGCCGTGCGCTTCGCAGTAGCGCTGGTACATGCGGTAGAGGTCGGCGGAGAAAAGGGCGGATTCGGAACCACCGGCGCCGGCGCGAATTTCAATGATGGTGTTGCGCGAATCGGTGGGGTCGGGGGGGACGAGGCCGAAATGGATTTGCTGGCCGAGTTTTTTTTCTTCGGCTTCGAGGCGGGCGACTTCTTCCCGGGCCATGACGGCGAGTTCGGACTCAGGCGTTTCGCTTTTGAGGAGGTCGCGGTTGTCGGCGAGGTCGGCGCAGGTTTTGAGGTAGGCGCCGCCGGCGGCGACGAGCTCCTTGAGCCGCGCGTATTCGCGGGACAGTTCCTGCGCGGCCTGCGGGTTGTCGAACACCTTGGGGTCGCTCAACAGCGATTCAACCTCGGCAAAGCGCTTGCGGAACTTCTCGATGTGCGGACGCAGATCCATGCGGGGCTCGCAGAAAAAGCAAGCCGCCCGCACTCCCAAAACGGTTTGGGTTTGCGGGCGGCGGCGGTAAAAAAGCTAGGCCTTTTTCTTTTTCTTGGTGGCGAACGCCTCGGCGGCGGCGGCCGTCTTGGCGGCGCGCTGTTGGAATTTGTCCACGCGACCGGCGGTATCCACGAACTTCTGGGTGCCCGTGTAGAACGGGTGGCAGGAGTTACAGATACCAATGATGATGGTCGACTTGGTGGAACGGGTCTTGATCACGTTGCCACAGGCGCAACGGATCTCAGCGTCACTATATTTCGGATGAATGTCCGTCTTCATAAAAAGGTCTGGCATCATAGCAAAGGATTGGCGGATGACAAGAGGGATTTCACCGGGATTTCATGGGAATGCGAAGCGCGGGCGGCTGACCGGTGGGCGGAGCGTGGTTTGTGGTCAACTCGCGGGCCGGGCCGGGAGGCGCAGTGCGCTCTTACCCGGCCCAGTTCACCCCAATTCGGCGGCTTTTGCCTTTCTTTCCATGCCTTTTTGGTGTTCAATCAGCCTTCGTTTGGCGATGGGGTGTTTGAAACCGCACATCGGCAGGCGTAAACTGTAATTTCCCAATGCCCAAGCGCACCGACATCCACAGCGTTCTCATCATCGGCGCCGGCCCGATCATCATCGGCCAGGCGTGCGAGTTTGATTATTCCGGCACGCAGGCGTGCAAAGCCCTCAAAGAGGAGGGCTACCGCGTTATTCTCATCAACTCCAATCCGGCCACGATCATGACGGACCCGGAGTTTGCCGACCGCACCTACATTGAGCCGATCACGCCCGAATGCGTGGAAAAGATCATTATTCGCGAAAAAGCGGAGATGCAGCGTCTCGGCGCGACGGGTAAACTCGTTTTGCTCCCGACGCTCGGTGGCCAGACGGCGCTGAACACGGCGATGTCGCTGCACAAAAACGGCGCGCTGGCACGGCACGATGTGGAAATGATCGGCGCGAAGCCCGAGGCGATTCACAAGGGCGAAGACCGGCTCGCGTTCAAGGATCTCATGCTCTCCATCGGGCTCGACGTGCCGATTTCGGGCGTGGCCCACAACATGGATGAAGCGCTGGCCGTGGCCAAAAAGATTGGCCGGTTCCCGCTCATCATCCGGCCGGCGTTCACGCTGGGCGGCACCGGCGGCGGCATTGGCTACAATCAGGAAGAATTTGAGACGATCTCGAAGCGCGGCATCGAGCTTTCGCCGGTGAACGAGATTCTTATCGAAGAATCCCTCCTCGGCTGGAAGGAATACGAGATGGAAGTGATGCGCGACAAGGCCGACAACTGCGTCATCATCTGTTCCATCGAGAACTTCGATCCCATGGGCGTCCACACGGGGGATTCCATCACGGTGGCTCCCATCCAGACGTTGACGGACAAGGAATTTCAGATCATGCGCGACCAGAGCTTTGCCGTGATCCGCGCGGTAGGCGTGGAAACCGGGGGCTCGAACATCCAGTTTGGCGTCAGCCCGGAGAACGGCCGCATGGTCATCATCGAGATGAACCCGCGCGTGAGCCGCAGCTCGGCGCTGGCTTCCAAGGCGACCGGCTTTCCGATTGCGAAGATCGCCGCCAAGCTGGCCGTCGGGTATCTGCTCGACGAACTGCGCAACGACATCACGCGGGAAACCCCGGCGAGCTTCGAGCCGAGCATTGATTACGTGGTGACCAAGATTCCGCGGTTTGCCTTCGAGAAATTCCCGCAGGCGGATCCCACGCTGACCACGCAGATGAAGAGCGTGGGGGAAGCGATGGCCATTGGCCGCACCTTCAAGGAGAGCCTGCAAAAATGCCTGCGCTCGCTGGAGATTGGCCGCAGCGGCCTCGGCGGCGACGGCAAGCCCTGGCGCATCGGCACCGAGCTATACGGCGACCGCGACATCCTGCCGCGCGACGTCATCAGCCGCAAATTGAGCGTGCCGAATGCGGAGCGCATTTTCTTCATCCGTCACGCGCTGCGGGCCGGGTTTGCCATCGAGGAGATTTACAATCTTACGAAGATTGACCGCTGGTTCCTGGTGCAGATCAAGGAGATCGTGGATTTCGAGGAAGTGCTGGCGGCGACGAAAAACTAACGGTTTGCTGGCTGTGTGGGCGTTTTTGCGAACCGGGCGAGAAATTTAAGGTCGCAAATTGCGACCTCAAAAAAGTTGTTGCCGGTTAAGGTGTTCACAAATTGCCCCACGTCTTTTCTCATTTCATATTGGCGAGTCTCTGTGGCACGATAGGCGAACCCATGAAAATCTTGATGTCATTACTTGCGGCCGTGATGGTGTTTGCCACCGGATGTGTCACGACACAGAAGTCGAAATTGCCGGCGGAAAAAGAGCTGGCGGCCTATCTGCTGGTCTATTTCTTGGATCAAGACCACAGCCTCCATTTTGCGCTCAGTGCTGACGGCTATACGTTCACCGACGTGAACCACGGCCAACCCGTCCTGCAGGGGGTCGAGCTTGCCGAACAGAAGGGTATCCGCGACCCGCACATTGCGCGCGGCCCGGACAATGCTTTTTACCTGGCGATGACCGACCTGCACCTGTTCGGGAAGAAAATGGGCTATCGCACCACGGAATGGCAGCGCGATGATAAAAAATATGACTGGGGCAACAACCGCGCCCTGGTGCTCATGAAGTCCACCAACCTCGTTGACTGGTCCTTCACGGATCTACGCGTGGACCAGGCTTTTCCCGGTCTGGCCGAGGTCGGCTGTGTCTGGGCGCCCGAGACGATTTATGATGCGGTGCAGGGCAAAATGATGATTTATTTCACCATGCGCCTCGGCCATGGAAAGACCAAGCTTTATTACAGTTACACGGACGACGCGTTCACGAAGCTGGAGACGTATCCGGAAGAACTTTTCAAATATCCCCGTGACAACCAAATCCTGGACGGGGACATCACGAAGGTCGGCGACCAATTCCATCTGTTCTATGTGGCGCAGGGTCAGGGCGGGGGCATCAAGCAAGCGGTGTCGGACAAGATCAACCGGGACTTTGTTTATGACCCGGCCAAGGTGGATCCGGAAACGGTGGGCTGCGAGGCGCCGACGATCTGGAAGCGCAATGGCGAGAATAAATGGGTGCTCATGTATGACGTCTTTGGTCTGCATCCCAACAACATGGGCTTTAGCGAGACGACGGACTTCAAGACCTTCACCAAGCTTGGCTATTTCAATGCCGGGGTGATGAAAGCCACGAATTTTTCCTCGCCCAAACACGGCGCGGTCATTTCCCTGACGGCGGCAGAAGCCAGGCGTCTGGCGGATCATTGGGGGCTGAAGCAATATTGAATCGGTTTTTGCCGCCACGCTGGCCGGGCCGGACTCAAAACATGAAATCACAATTTGTGATTTCAAGTTGGGGCGGCGTTCGTCGTGCAGGGTGTGGCCATGCTTGCCAGCGTTTTGAACAAGCACGACCGCACGCGCACGCCCCTTCCGTGATCCTCGTTTGAGGTCACACTTTGTGACCTCACAAAAGCTGTTACTGTTTAAGGTCGCGATTTGCGACCTTAAAGGTGGTCGTGATTGAGGCCGCAGCTCCGTCAGCGTGATATATGCCGCTCCTACGGAGCTTGCACCATGGTTTGATTGTGGTTACTACAAATATGCCGCGCCTGACGGCGCTGAAAACCATTTCACCGTGAACCACGCAAACCACGCGAAAAGTAAAATAGGATTCGCGTTCGTACGGTTGGTGTATTTCGCGGTTTATTCCCCATAGATCAATCATTTCCATCAATGCGCTGGTCAGGCCCGCTCGCAGGGTCGGGGATTGAGTTCCCGGCCGGACTTCGCCATGCTTTGAAGCATCATGATCACGCGGCAGAAATCTCCCCGGCCCGGAGCGGCTTATGTTCACGGTTATTCGGAGCGTGAGGACCGGCGGCTGCGCGACCAGGCCCAGACACTGGCGGATTTGCTGCATCAAGACACGGTTTACCCGGCCGGCAGCCGCGTGCTCGAGGCGGGTTGCGGCGTCGGCGCCCAGACCGTCATCCTGGCCAAAAACAGCCCGCTGGCGCGATTTACATCGGTGGATATTTCGCCGGCGTCGGTGGCGGCGGCGACCGCGGCGGTGCGCCGCGCGGGACTTGCCAATGTCGCTTTTCAGACCGCTGATATTTTCAAGCTGCCGTTTCCCAAGGCGGGTTTCGATCATGTGTTTGCGTGCTTCGTGCTGGAACATTTGCAGGAGCCGGTCCGGGCGCTGCGGTGTTTGAAGGCCGCGCTGAAACCGGGCGGCACGCTGACGGTGATCGAAGGCGACCACGGTTCGACGTTGTTTCAGCCGCCCAGCGCGGCGGCGTGGCGGACGATTCAATGCCTGATTGATTTGCAGGCGGCGGCGGGCGGCGATGCGCTGATTGGCCGGCGGCTGTTTCCGCTGGTGCGCGCCGCCGGGTTTCGCCACGTCAAGGTATCGCCCCGCCTGGTCTACGTGGACGCCAGCCGCCCCGCGTGGGTGAAGGGATTTACCCGCAACACTTACATCGCGATGGTGGAAGGCGTGCGCGACCGCGCCCTGGCGGCGGGACTGATTGACGGGCGGGCGTGGGATCAAGGCATTGCCGAGCTGAAAGCGAGCGCCGGTTCCAACGGGGTGTTTTGTTACACTTTCTTCAAAGCGGTGGCGGTGAAGGATTATAGCTAACTAGCATAACATTTGCACATATTGGAAATTGAAAGGGCTGGGTCATTGGCAGCCGGCAGGATGCGGCGAAGGGCCGCCTTGAGCTTGGCCCAAAGATGTTCGATGGGGTTGAGATCGG
>Ga0302322_100000785_pt1 | contig 24790 bp, 25 predicted proteins | sample Fen_T0_2_FD_203757 | JGI IMG/M metagenome (GOLD analysis project Ga0302322, IMG submission 203757) | Peat permafrost microbial communities from Stordalen Mire near Abisko, Sweden - Fen_T0_2 | ecosystem: Environmental > Terrestrial > Soil > Wetlands > Permafrost | place: Sweden: Abisko...
CCCGGGCGGTTCGCAACGTCGGGTGCCGCGTCGGCGGCAGCCGACTTCGGGGCGCGCGGCGGCAGATCGGCGGCGCTGCGGGACGGGTCGAACTTCAGGATGCGGAACCGTTGGCGGCCGACGGCTTCGCCCGCGGTGGTCCGGTAGGTGTTCACCCAGGTGACGAAGTAGCCGACGCCGAGCCCGGTGCCCTTCAGCTGGGACACCGACTCGAGTGCCGCTGCCGACGTGAGCTCCTCGCCCACGTGGAGGTATCGGTCGAACTCGAGCTCCGAGTTCGTGGCCAGCGTGCCGCGGAACCCGGCCGCGGCGAGCACGGCGACGGGGGTGTCGGGGTCGATCTCCCCGGGCGAGCCACCCCGCTCGCGGATCCCCTCGATGCGGGGCCGGGGCATGGTCCAGGTCTGGAGCATCGCGGGCGGGGCGACGACGTCGCCGAAGCCGGCGCGTGCCGCCGCGTCGGCGTCGAGGTACACGGGATTGCGGTCGTCGAACGCGTCGACCCAGTGTCGGATCATCGGCAGGTTGACCGGGTCGGGCGCGAGCGCGGGACCGCCGCCACTCATCGGCTTCCCGATGCGGTCGAGCAGCCCGTCGCGCAGCTCGTCGGGCTCGCTCACCGGACTCCCACCTCGAACGCGTCCTCGTCGAGTTCGCGGGTGCGCTCGTCGAACTCGATCATCGAGAACGGCCACTGCGTGACGATCCGCCCGTTCTCGGTCCGGTAGTAGCCGTGGCAGTCGGCCTGCCACACGTTCACCCCGGCGATCGCGCCCTGCACCTCGTCGTTGTAGCGCGCCTGCACGTCGGGCTTCACGTCCACCCACGCGACCTCGCCGTCGCGCATCCGTGCGATGTGCAACAGGATGTGCTCCACCTGCGACTCGATCATCGTGAGGATCGACCCGTTGTTGGTGTTGGGCCCGTAGCACATGAACAGGTTGGGGAAGCCGGCCGTGGTGATGCCGAGGTACGCCTGCGCGCCGTCGTTCCACGCGTCGTCGATGCGCAGCGCGTCGCGGCCGACCACGTCGATCGCGGAGAGGTACTTGGTGGCTGCGAACCCGGTCGCGAGCACGATCGTGTCGACGGTGCGCACCGTGCCGTCGACGGTCACGACGGCGTCCTCGGTGATGCGCTCGACGCCCTCGGTCACCAGCTCGAGGTTCGGTCGGTTGAACGCGGGGTAGTACGTGTTCGCGAACAGCGGGCGCTTGCAGCCGAACGGGTGCGTGGGGCGCAGCTTGGCCCGCACCTCGGGATCCTCCACGACGTCGATGGCCGCGAGGCCGGCGGCCTCTCGCTCGGCGTTCTGGTGCGGGTCGGCGAAGGTCATGCCCTTGTTCATGCTCGCCTCGATCTCGGCCCGGAACTGCAGCAGGGGCGTGGGGTCGCGGCGGAACGCCTCGAGCTGCTCCTCGGTGTAGGGGGCGTCGGGCTTGGGCAGCACCCAGTTCGCGGTGCGCTGGAACAGGTGCACCTGCCCCGCGGTCTTCACGATCTCGGGGACGAACTGCACGGCGCTCGCCGCGCTCCCGATCACCGCGACGGTCTCACCGGTGAGGTCGTGGTCCCAGTTCCAGCGGGCCGAGTGGAACTGCGTGCCCCGGAACGTGTCGAGACCGGGGATGTCGGGGTAGGCGAGGTCGTTGAACATCCCGAGCGCGCTGACCACGACCTCGGCCTCGACCGTCTCGTCGGTGCCGAGCATGAGCGTCCACACCGCGCGGTCGTCGTCCCACACCGCACGCGTGACCTCGGCGCCGAACCGGCAGTGGGGGAGGATCCCGTACCTCTCGGCGATGTGCTCCATGTAGGCGAGGATCTCGGGCTGGCGCCCGTACGGCTTCGACCAGTCGGGCTTGAACTCGAACGAGAACGAGTAGAGGGCCGACTGCACGTCGCACTCGCAGCCCGGGTACCGGTTCTGGTACCAGGTGCCGCCGACGCCGCCATTGCGCTCCAGCAGCACGAAGTCGTCGTAGCCCTCGTCGATGAGCCGCTTGGCCATGCACAGGCCACCGGGCCCGGCGCCGATGATGGCGATGCGGAGGCGGGTCGTGGCGCTCATGCCGCCGCGTCCCGCATGCGCGAGGTGCGGTGTACCGGGTCGGTGTCGATCTTCGGGATGACGTGCTTCCCCATCAGGTCGATCATCTGGAGCGTGTCATCCACCGAGGCGCAGCCGGTGCCGAAGATGAGCTGGTCGGCCCCGGCCGACTCCCACCGCCGGCACTGCCGCAGTGCTTCGTCGGGGTCGCCGCAGATCGTCGCGCCGATGCTCGCCATCGCCTCGATGGTCGGCGCGTCGTAGTCGGGGATCAACGCCGGCCACGCGGGCACGCTCTCGGGCCGCGGGAACGTGTCGTGGTACCGGAACACGTTGCTCTGGAGGTAGTTGAGCCGCGCGTCCACCGCGGACTGCACGGCGGCGCCGTGGTCCTCCTTCACGAACGCGGCCGACGTGACGCAGATGTTGTCGTTCACGTACGCGCCGATCGGCTCGGCCTCGCGCACCGCGTCCTTGTAGACGTCGACGATCTTGGTCATGTCGTTCAGGTCGCCCACCGAGAATCCGAGGACGCCGAGGCCCTTGCGGGCGGCCATCTCGTAGCTCGACGGGTTGCCCGCGGCGTACCACATCGGCGGGTGTGGCTTCTTCCACGGCTTGGGCAGGATCTTGCGCGGTGGCAGCGACCAGTACTTGCCCTCGTAGCCCTCGTAGGTGTCCTGCATCCACATCTTCGGGAACTCGCCGATCACGTCCTCCCAGATCTCGCGCGTTCCCGAGAGGTCGTCCATGCCGGGGAGGAAGCCGAGGATCTCGTGGCTGCCCGCGCCGCGTCCGGTGCCGAACTCGAACCGCCCCTGCGAGAGATGGTCGAGCATGGCCACCCGCTCGGCCACCTTGGCCGGGTGGTTCACCTGGGGGAGCGGGTTGAAGATGGCGGAGACGATGTGGATGTTCTCGGTGGCCTTGCAGAGGTAGCCCGTCACGGCGTCGTTGGCCGAGAGGTGCGAGTACTCGTCGAGGAAGTGGTGCTCGGGAACGAGCGCGTACTTGAAGCCGGCCTTGTCGGCGGCCTCGATCGTGCGCAGCTCCTCCATGAACGCGGTGTGCTCGGCGTCGGGATCGCGCTCACGTCGGAAGTTCGGTACGTAGCCTTGGATGAAGATCCCGAATTCCATGGTGTTCCCCCTCGGTGGTGCTCGGTCGGTGGGCCGGAGCCCGGGTGTCAGAACAGCTCGGACGAAATCAGAACAGCTCAGAACAAGGATCGACAGTGGTCATGACGCCTCCGTGAGCTCGTGGGCCAGGGGATCAGGATCCGGCGCGCGCGCTGAGCGCGTCGAGCATGGCCTGCAGGGTGAACTCGAACGCCTCGAGGGGGTCGACGGGCTGCTCGGTGCCGTAGCGGTCGATCGTGCGCTCGAGCAGCACCGACGCGACCACGTGGAGCTGCAGCGCGTGCAACGCGAGCGCAGCCTCGGCGTCGCGCACGCCGAGCGCGACGAGCTCGTCGGCGATCGCGGCCTGCACCGGCTGGAACATCAGCGCGGTCTTCTCCTGCTCGTGCGCGAGCGCGATCAGGTGCGGTCGCTCCAGCAGCTTCCGGCGCAGCGCGCGGGCGAGCGACGCGATCCGTTCGCGCGGGGTGGCCCCGCGCGGGCGCAGCGTGCCCATGTCGGCGAGGAGCCGGTCGACGAGCGCGTCGACGAGGTCTTCCCGGTTGCCGACGTGCCAGTAGATGCTCGTGACGGCCACGCCGAGCTCGTCGGCGAGACGGCGCATGGTGAGCGCGTCGGCGCCCTGCTCGTCGACGATCCGGCCCGCGACCTCGATCACGAGCTCGGCCGTGAGCGGCCGGGAGGCCGTGGTGCTCACTGGTCGGGCAGGAGGGGGAAGTCGTGGCCGGTGAGCCAGTGCCGTCCGACGGCCTTCACGCCGGCCCAGCGCGCCTCGAGGTCGGCCGCGGTCCGGCCGTGGGCGAGCTGGCCGAGGTCGGTCGGGGTGGGGCCGATCTTCTCGGCGAGTGGCGCGAGGGCCTCGAGGTCGAACCCGAAGATCTCGGCCGCGTTGAGGCCGAGCATCTGGCGGGTCTCGTCGATCGGGATGTCGAAGAAGGTCTTGACCAGCCAGTCGTTGGTGTTGGGCCACGTGCCCTCGGGGTGGGGGAAGTCGGTCCCCCAGCACATGTTCTGGATGCCGATCTCGTAGCGCATGCCGAGCTCGCGCCGCTTCACGTTGGCGAGGCCGGTGAAGCAGTTGCGGTCGACGTACTCGCTCGGGAGCATCGTGACCTGCCCCGCGAACACGTCGCGGCCGAGCTTCTCGGCGCCCTTCTGGCCCATGAACAGACGGTCCCACGACCACAGGAGCTGCGGGAGCCACCAGCAGCCGCCCTCCGTGACGCCGAAGCGCAGGCCGGGGAACCGCTCGAACACGCCCGACCAGAGCAGGAACCACAGCGGGCGGGCCGGCCACCACGTGACCTCGGTGACGTAGATGCCGAGGTTGTCGCCGTACTCGTCGCGCGACGCCGCGCCCGAGTGGGTCACGATCGGCATCTCGAGCGCTTCGCAGAGCGCCCACACCGGGTCGTACTTGCGGTCGTGGTAAGGCGTCTGGTTGCACCACATCGCCGGGATCATCACCGCGCCGAGGCCGGACTCCTTGGCCCGCCGGATCTCGGCGAGCACGACGTCGAGCTCCGCGGTGATGGGCACGAGGGCCACCCCGCAGCGCCGCTCGGGGCTCACCGCGCACAGCTCGGCGAGCCAGCGGTTGTGGGCCTGGGCGCCGGCCATGCCCAGCTCGGGGTCGAGGTCGCCGCGCAGGCCGAGGCCCGCGCCGAACGGCACGCAGGTTCGGCTCTCCACCGCGTCGGCGTCGGGGTACACGACTTCGCCGGCCACACCGTCGCCGTCGAGGGCCTGGTCGCGCTTGATCGCGTCCCAGCCACCGGCGAGCTCCTCGTCGTGCTCCTCGAACCACTGCTTCGCGTAGTCGTCGTTGCGGATGCCCATCTTCGTCACCTGCTCGAGCACCGCGGCGCGCTCGCCGAGGAAGTCGTCGAACGCGGGGTGGTACTTCGACGCGAGGTACGCGCGGTACTCCTCGGTGGGCAGCCCCGCGTGGCTGTCGGCCGCGATGATCAGGTACGGGTCGTTGTCGGTGGACTCGAAGTTCGACATTGTTGGAAGCTCCTCAGCATCTCTGGTCGGGCTCACTGCGTTCGCCCTCAGACGGTGGCGTACTCGGGGGCGAACGCGGGGCACTTGTACGCCTCGACCGGCAGCAGCGCGCGGTCGAGCGGGGTGTCGACGTCGGCGACGCGCGGGCCGATCCGCGCCGCCACCGGGGCGAGGGCGTCGAGGTCGAAGCCGTAGAGCGCGGCGGCGTTGCCGCCGAGCATCAGCGCCACCTCGTCGTGGGGCACGCCGGCGAACGACGCGCGGATCGCCTCGAGCGAGAACGGGTGGCTCGCCTCCTTGTGGGGGTAGTCGCTGCCCCACATGATGCGGTCGACGCCGACCTGGTGGCGCAGGCCCACCTCGACCGGGCGGATGAAGCTCGCGCCGAGGTGGCACTGGCGGGCCCAGTATTCGCTGGGCAAGAGCGACATGGAGTCGGCGATCGCCTTGCCCCAGGCCTGCTCCTGTGATCCGCCCGCGCCGCGCATGCGCCCGAAGAACAGGTCGAGGCGGGCGAGCTCGTCGGGAACCCACGCGGTGCCCTGCTCGGTGAAGATCAGCTGGAGCTCGGGGTGGCGCTCGAACACGCCGGAGACGATGAGGTGCGTGAACGCGCGGTGGGCCCACCACGAGACCTCGAGCAGGAACACCACGGCGTCGCGCTCGGTGGGGCCCATCGGCGGCGCGGCACTGCCGGTGTGGTGGTTGAGCGGCACACCGAGCTCGGCGCACACCGCGAACAGCGGCTCGTAGTACTCGTCGTACATCTGGGGGATGCCGATGCCCGGGGGCGTGCCCGGCAGCAGCACGCCGCCGCGGAGCCCGGCCTCATGGGCCCAGCGAACCTCGGCGACCGACGCCTCGATGTCGTGCAGGGTGATCTGGGCCACGCCCGCGCGCCGCCCGGGGAGGTCGGCGCAGAAGTCGGCGAGCCAGCGGTTGTGAGCCTGGAGCCCGGCCCAGCGCTGCTCCGTGTCGGCCGCGGTGATCGCGGGCGGCTGGGCTGCGAGCGACACCTTGGGGAAGAACGGCGGCACGGTGTTGGGGAAGATCACCTCGGCGGCCTGGCCGTCGGCCTCGAGGTCGCGCCGGCGCCGGTCGGAGTCCCAGTTGCGGGCGCCGAGGTCGCCGAGGAGGTCCTCGTACGGCATCTCGTACACCGCGGCCCACGCGTCGAAGTCGTCGTGCCACTTCGAGGCCAGGTAGGGGCGGTAGTCGGGGATGTTGCCGCCGGCGTGGCCGTCGGCCGAGACCACGATGTATCGCTCCTCGCCCTGGTCGTCTCGGACGATCGCGCCGGTTCGCTCGTATCCCACTGCTGCTCCTCGGGTGGGGTCCTACGGCCGCCTGTAGCACCGTTACAGACGTCGTAATGTAACGGTGCTACAGGCAGGGGGCAACGCCGGGCCGTCCGGCGGATCGGAGGGGGACCGCACGTGCAGGTCGGGACGTTCAACGCCATGCACCTCGGGTCGGTGGCCGGCTCGCTGGAGTGGGCCCGCGCCGCCGCGGCCGACGGGTACGACACCGTGTGGTTCCCCCAGGTGATGGGGCTCGACGCGCTCACCGCACTGGCGGTGGTGGCGCACGCGGTGCCCGAGGTCCACCTGGGCACCGCCGTGGTCCCGATCCAGGGTCGGCACCCGCTGCCGCTCGCGCTCCAGGCGCTCACGGTGGCGGGCATCGCCGGTCCGGACCGGTTCACCCTCGGGCTCGGCGTGACGCACCCCTCGATCTCGCAGGAGTGGTTCGGCGTCCCCTACCGCGGCATCGTCGACGTGTGCGCCGAGGTGCTCGCCGCGCTCGACGGCCTGCTCGGCCCCGACCGCCGGGCCGACCTCGACGGCGAGCACCTCACCGTGCACGCGACCGCGATGATCGACGCGCCGGCCCCGAGCGTGATGCTCGCGGGGCTCGGGCCGCGCATGGTCGCCCTTGCCGGGAGCGCGACCGACGGCACGATCACGTGGATGACCGGTCCGGCCACGCTCGGGCGCGAGATCACACCCCGCCTGCGCGTCGCGGCCGACGGGGCCGGCCGTCCTGCCCCGCGGGTGGTGGTGGGCATCCCGGTGTGCGTCACCGACGACGTCGCCGGGGGCCGGGAGCGGCTCGCAGGGGTGATGGCGCGGTCGGCATCCATGCCCGCGTACGCCCGGCAGATGGCGGCCGAAGGGCTCGACGACCCGGTCGACCTCGTCGTGCTCGGTGCCGAGGACGCCGTGGCGGCCCGGCTCGGCGAGTACGTGGCTGCCGGGATGACCGAGCTGTGCGCGAACGTCTCGGGGAATGCGGTCGAGCGGGCCCGGACCACCCGCTTCCTGACCGGCGCCTGGCGGGATACGGTCCGCGCATGACTCCCGATGGGGAACGGATGGAACGCGGCCTCGCCAAGTACCGGGAGGTCTACGGCGACGACGCGGTGGTGATGGATCAGGGCCAGGTCGAGTTCTTCGACCTGATGATCGCCCACCTGTTCGGTGAGGTGTGGACCCGACCGGCGCTGGAGATCGAGCAGCGCCGCCTGCTCGTGATGGGCGTGCTCGCGGCGCAGTACCGGTACGACACGCTCGGCATCCAGTTCGCACGCGCGCTCGAGACCGGCGAGCTGACGGTGCAGCAAGTGCGCGACGTCGTCATCCAGCTCATCCCGTACGTGGGCTACCCGTCGAGCAGCGAGCTGTTCCGGGTGAGCGAAGCCGCGATCGCGCAGCACGAGGAGCCCCCGGCATGAGCACCCGCGTCGCGATGATCGGGCTCGGCCGCATGGGCGGACCCATGGCCGACCACGTGATCGCCGCCGGGCACGACGTGCGGGTGTACGACGTCGCGCCCGAGGCGGTGGCTCCCCGCGTCGTCGCGGGCGCGACCGCGGCCGCGTCACCGGGCGAGGCCGCAGTGGGCGCGACCATCGTGAGCGTGGTCGTGTTCGACGACGCGCAGGCCACCGAGGTGGTGGCGGGTCGTGACGGCGTGCTGCGCACGCTCGAGCCCGGCGCGGTCGTCGCGATCCACACCACGGTCACGCTCGACACGATCCACGCGCTCGCCGACGCGGCCGAGCACCACGGCGTGGTGGTGCTCGACGCGGGCATCAGCGGCGGCGAGGCCGGCGCCCAGGCGGGCACGCTGCTCAGCCTCATGGGCGGCCCGGCCGACGCGGTCGAGCGGGCCCGGCCAGTGCTGATGGCCTTCTCGAAGGACGTGCTCCACGCGGGCCCACTCGGCGCGGGGATGGCGCTGAAGCTCGCGCGCAACGCGGTCGGCTACTCGTGGATGCAGGCAATGTACGAGGCGATGGAGCTGGCCCACCGGTCGGGCGTCGACCTCGCGCTCCTGCAGCGGGCGGTGGCCGAGACCGGCACCTTCGAGCAGGCCTTCACCCCGATCCTGCTCGGTGGACCCGACCCGCTCCCGGCCGACGCTCCGGCCGAGATGCGCGCGGGGATGGAGCACGTGAACCGGCTGGCCGACAAAGACCTCGACCACGCGCTCGACCTCGCCGCGCACCTCGGCGTCGACCTGCCCGCGCTCGCGGCCGTGCGCCAGGGCTTCCACCGGGCGATGCGCATCTGATGGGCTCGTTGCCCGTCGCCCTGCACGTCGGCATCGACGAGCTGGCGTGGGTGGAGAACCCGAGCGTGCCCGGCGCGCGCATGCGGCTGCTCCAGGTGGACGCCGAAGCCCAGATGTCGGTGACCCACGGGTTCCTGCCCGCCGGGCTCGCGGTCGGCACGCATCGTCATCGTGGCCCGGTGCAGATGTGGACGATGTCGGGGTCGTGGGTCTACCGCGAGCACGACTTCGTCAACCGGGCCGGGTCGTACCTCTACGAGCCGGTCGATTCGGTGCACACGCTGTACGTCCCGGCGGACAACGACGGCGACACCGAGGTGCTGAGCATCGTCGTCGGCGACGTCGAGTACGTCGACGACGACGGCGTGGTGGAGTACGTCTCGAACTGGGAGCGCACGCTCGCCGACTACTTCGAGGGCTGCGAGCGCGCGGGGCTCGCCCGTCCGAACATCCTGCGATGACACCGCACCGACGCGATCACCCGACGAGAGGGACGCCATGACGAGGGGGACGCCATGACCGCACCGAAGCTCGACCCCGACCGGATCCCGTGGCTGGAGATCGCCGGGAGCCCCGAGAGCACCTACCCGATCCACCACGACATCGCGATCCTCGGCTGGGACCGTGACGCCGGAACGATCGACCTGATGATCCGCTTCGACGACCGGGGCGGGCACTGCCAGGCGCACCGCCACATCTCCACGACATCGGTCCTGGTGTTGGAGGGCGAGCAGCACCTCGACGAGCTGCTGCCCGACGGCACGAGGGTTCACAAGGTGCGCCACGCCGGGGAGCACCACCTCACGCCCGGCGACCCGAACCCGCACATGGAGCGGGGCGGCCCCGACGGCGCGGTGGTGTTCTTCAGCCACCATTCCACCGACGGCCGCCTCTACGAGATCGTCGACGACGCCCGCAACCCGGTCGCCGTCGTCACCATCGACTCGCTCGTCGCGATGTGGGAGAACCAGTGACCACCGATACCACCGCCCTGCCCTTCGACCCCGACGCGCTGCGGCGCAAGTACCGCGAGGAGCGCGACAAACGGCTGCGGGCCGAGGGCAACGAGCAGTACCGCGCGCTCACCGGTGAGCTCGCCCACTACCTCGACGACCCCGAGCGCGACCCCGACTACACGCGCGACCCGATGGTCGACGACGTCGACGTGATCATCGTCGGTGGCGGCTTCAGCGGCCTGCTCGCGGGCGCGCGCCTGCGGGAGGCCGGCCTGGAGCGGATCCGCATCGTGGAGACCGGCGGCGACTTCGGCGGCACCTGGTACTGGAACCGCTACCCGGGGATCCAGTGCGACATCGAGTCGTACATCTACCTGCCGCTGCTGGAGGAGATCGGGTACATCCCGACCGAGAAGTACGCGCACGGCCCCGAGATCTGGGCCCACAGCCGCGCGATCGGCCGCCACTTCGGCCTCTACGACGACGCCTGCTTCCGAACCCAGGTCGCCGGGATGTGCTGGGACGACGACGCCGATCGCTGGGTCGTCGCCACCAACCGCGACGACCGCATGACCGCGAAGTACGTGGTCATGGCGATCGGGCCGCTCAGCCGCCCGAAGCTCCCCGGCATCCCCGGGGTGGAGTCGTTCGCCGGGCACTCGTTCCACTCGAGCCGGTGGGACTACGCCTACACCGGCGGCGACACCGACGGGAACCTCACCGAGCTCGCCGACAAGCGCGTCGGCATCATCGGCACCGGCGCCACCGCGGTGCAGTGCATCCCGCACCTGGGGGAGTGGGCCCAGCAGCTCTCCGTGTTCCAGCGCACGCCGTCGTCGATCGACGTGCGGGGCAACCGGCCGACGGATCCCGCGTGGGCGGCCTCGCTGCACCCGGGCTGGCAGCAGGAACGGATCGACAACTTCGGCACGCTGGTCTCGGGCGGGTTCGCCGAGGAGGACCTCGTCAACGACGGGTGGACCGAGATCATCCGGAAGCTCACGACGCTCGGCATCGCCGACCTGATCGCACAGGGGATGACGCCGGAGCAGATCGGCGAGCAGATGGAGATCGCCGACTTCGAGAAGATGGAGCAGATCCGGGCCCGGGTCGACGAGATCGTCGAGGACCCGACGACTGCCGAGGCGCTGAAGCCGTACTACCGGCAGTTCTGCAAGCGGCCCTGCTTCCACGACGACTACCTGCCCACGTTCAACCGGCCCAACGTCACGCTCGTCGACACCGGGGGCCATGGGGTCGAGCGGATCACCGAGCACGGTGTGGTGGTCGACGGCGTCGAGTACGAGGTCGACTGCCTGATCTACGCGACCGGCTTCGAGGTGGGCACCGCGTACACGCAGCGGGCCGGCTTCGACATCGTCGGACGAGGCGGGATCACGCTCGGCGAGAAGTGGGACGAGCAGGTCGCGACGTTCCACGGCTTCGTGAGCCACGGGTTCCCGAACTGCTTCTTCATGGGCGGCGTGCAGTCGGGCGTGTCGCCCAACTTCACCGAGCTCTACAACGAGCAGAGCGCGCACCTCGGGTACGTGGTCGCCGCGGTCGAGCAGGCGGGCGCGCGCACGGTCGAGCCGACCGAGGCTGCGGAGGCCGAGTGGGTGCGCACGATCGTCGACACGTCGGGCGGCCGCGAGGGCTTCCAGGAGTCGTGCACGCCGGGCTACTACAACAACGAGGGCAAGCCGGGCGAGGGCCCGGGCTGGTTCGGCGGCAACTACGGCGGCGGCGCCCCGGCGTTCTTCCGGCTCCTGCGCGAGTGGCGCGACGCCGGCACTCTCGACGGCCTCGACCTCGGCTGATCAGTGGTCGACGCGTTCCGTCTCCTACACGGAGACGATGTCGATCAGGTGCTCGATCCCGAAGAGATCCGCCGCGTTGCGGGTGTAGAGGCTGGCACCGTGAGCGTGCGCGGTCGCAGCGATCAACAGATCCATCACCCGCGAGCGCGGTTGGCGGCCGGTGCCGGCCACGACGGCGGCGAGCTGCCCGTAGCTGACCGCCACGTCGTCATCGACCGGAAGCGGGTCGAACGTGCGTTGAAGATCCGAGAGCCGTCGCAGGCGCTCCGCCCGGATCGCCGCGTCAGCCGTGACGAGCACACCGAAGTGCAACTCCGCGATCGAAGCGACGCTGATCGCAAGCTCCCCCGCCAGTTCGGGCACATCCGTGGCGAGCAACACGCTGGTGTCAAGAACGGCCTTCATCGCCGCGCTCCCACGGGTTCGTGACGGACCGATCGATCAGGTCACGATCGCGTTCCCAGTCGGGGTCGGGTGGTCCGCCGAACAGGCCGACGACGTCGGCCCATCTCTGCCATCGCCGGGGGGCCGCCGGGACCAACCGGGCGGCAAGACGTCCCGAGACCGTGATCTCGACCTCCTCCCCATCCTCGACCCGCCGCACGAGATCAGACGCTTCCTGACGGAGCTCCCGAAGGCCTACGGTGATCATCCCGCCATGATAGCACAAGTGCTATCATGGTCCGCCATGGACCATCTCCGTGCTCACGCCCCGATCGGGTAGACGGGGTCGCCGCGGCGGAGGATGACGTCGGCGCGGGCCTGCACCAGCTCCTCGAACCGGCCCTCCTCGACCATCCAGAACCGGTTCGCCTTGAGCCCGTCGACGACGGTGTCGGCCACCTCGGACAGCGGCGTGAACTGCACCGGGTCGCCCGCCTTCTCCTTCATGTCGATCCACATCTGCATCTTCGATGACGTGTCGATCGGCTCGTCGGGCGCGTACTCGGGTGGGCGCTCGCGCGGTGTCCAGATGCCCGTGTTGAGGATCCCCTCGGTCTTGCCCGACGGGAACAGCACCGACACGCCGATGTTCGAGCCGATCTCGCGCAGCTGCCCGAACAGGCACTCGGAGATGGTGACGACCGCCGCCTTGCACGTCGCGTAGGTGGGTGCCGCCGCGACCGGCGCGAAGCCTCCGTTGTGCGACGACGTGTTGACGATGTGGCCGTCGTCGTTGTGCTCCAGCATCCACGGCACGAACGCGTTGATCCCGTTGATCACCCCGTAGACGTGCACGCTCATCGCGTACCGCCAGTCGTTGATCTCGTGCTCCCAGAGCTTGCCGTGCGCGCCGGACGCGACGCCCGCGTTGTTGCAGACGACGTCGACGCGGCCGAAGTGGTCGACCGTCGCGTCGCGCAGCTCCTCCACCGACTCGAGCTTCGACACGTCGGTGAGCACGCCGATGACGTCGGCGCCGTTGCCCCGCAGCTCGGTGACCGCGGCGTCGAGCGAGGGCTGGAACACGTCGGAGAGGACGATCTTCATGCCCTCCCGGGTGAATGCCTCGCCCATGGCCTTCCCGATGCCACCACCACCACCGGTGATGACCGCGACCTTGCCGTCGAGATCCTTCACGGGCGGTTCACCGCCTTCGGGTCGGGCACGCCCGGCGGCATCCCCTCGTGGTACTCGATGAGCTCGAGCAGGTAGCCGTCGGGGTCCTTCACGAACGCGACGGTCACTGGCCAGCGGTCGAGTCGCGTCGGCTCGGTCTCCACTTCGCAGCCGAACGCGACGGCCTTCTCGAACAGCGCCTGCACGTCACTGGTGTTGACGTAGATCTTCCACATCGAGGTGCCCATGTCGATCGGGCCCTCCCGCTCGAGCCACTGCGCGAGCTGGATGCGCGACCCGCCCTCGGGAGCCATGTGCACCGCCTCGAGCACCCCGGGGATCTCGGTGCGTCCCTGGAGGGGGACGCCCATCACGTTCTCCCAGAAGTCGATGGACCGCTCGATGTCGGTGACGTTGAAGCAGATCTGGCCGATGATCTGGGCCATGGTGGTTCCCCCCTCGGGTCGAGTCGGGGGAATGTAACACCATTACAGGTGGCGGCGACCGGCCCGGGACCGGCCGCCGCACCGCGGGGTGGGGCGGCTACTTCGGCGGGAAGCGGACCGCGCCGTCGAGGCGCACGGTGGTGCCGTTGAGGTAGCCGTTGCGGGCGAAGTGCTCGACCAGCATCGCGAACTCCTCGGGCGTGCCGAGCCGCTTCGGGAACGGCACGTTGGCCACTAGCCCGTCGCGCATGTGCTCGGGCACCGCCATCATGATCGGCGTGCCCATGGTCCCCGGGGCGATCGTCATCACCCGGATGCCCACGGCCGCGAGGTCGCGCGCCATCGGGAGCGTGAGGCCCACGAGCCCGCCCTTCGCGGCGGCGTACGCGACCTGGCCGATCTGGCCGTCGAACGCGGCGATCGACGCGGTGTGCACGAGGATGCCGCGCTCGCCGCTCTCGTCGGGCTCGTTCGCGCTCATCGCCGCGGCCGTGAGCCGGCTCACGTTGAACGTGCCCACGACGTTGAGCTCGACCACCTTGCGGAACGCGTCGAGGTCGTGCGGGGTGCCGTCGCGGCCCAGGGTGCGCGCCGCGATGCCGCCGCCGGCCACGTTGACCACGATCGACAGGACGCCGAGGTCCTGCGCGGCGGCGATCGCGGTGGACACCGCGACTTCGTCGAGCACGCTGCCGCCCACCGCGGTGGCGTTCCCGCCGATCTCCGCGGCCACGACGGCGGCGCCGTCGGCGTTCATGTCGAAGACGACCGTCGGTACGCCGACGCTTGCGAGATGACGCGCGGTGGCGGCGCCGAGCCCGCCCGCCGCGCCCGTGACGATGGCCGACCGGCCCGCGAGCTCCATCAGCGCTTGGAGGCCCGGAGGCCGTCGGCTCCGGCGGCTGCCGCATCGCGGTAGCAGCGGTCGGGAACGGTTCGGTCGTACATCTGGCCTCCGGGCGGGTGGAAGATGCCGCTGGCGAGCTTGGCCTTCACGGGATGTGAAGCGGGGCAATGATCGCCGTCGGGCTCGACCCATGGCGACTCGGAGTCGGGATCGGAGCCGGCTGTGATGGTTGGGGCGGGCTCCGGGGTGTGGGGCACGGGCATGGGCGGCGAGAGGAACGACTGGGGTGTCCACTCGAGGGTGCTGGCGCGGGCCCGCTCGTCGAGCACCCGCCACACGGCGTACGCGGCGCCTGCCATCACCCCGGCACCGAGGATCCGCTTCGACCACGTTCCCATCCGTTCATGCTGGCAGGTCGGGGCCGCGCGACCGCGCAACCCGAAACCGCCACGCGGTGCCGGCCGATCCGGTATCATGACGATCCGTATGAACGAGGAACTGCGCCCGACCCACCGCTCCGGCCTCCTCCTTACGTAGACGCGGGCACCCTCCCGGTGCTCGCGGACGCCTCCTCGGCCTTTCGGCCGGGGAGGTTTTTCGTTGCACGAAATCCCTCATCAGTGAACGAACACGGCAAGAAGACGAACCCCGAACACGGCGGCATCCGAGCGAAGCGAGGGTGCTCGCCAGCGAGCGACCGAGCGTCCGGTGGGCGCGACCACACCTGACGGACCGAGACCCCCGAACCACAAGAGCGAGAGAGCGAGCGAGAGCTATGGACCAGGTACGGATCTTCGACACCACCCTGCGCGACGGCGAGCAGTCGCCCGGCATCTCCCTGGACGTGGGGGAGAAGCTCGAGATCGCCGACCAGCTCGCGCGCCTGGGCGTCGACGTCATCGAGGCCGGGTTCCCGATCGCGAGCCAGGGTGACTTCGAGGCCGTCGAGGCGATCGCCAAGGCCGTGCAGGGCCCGGTGATCGCCGGGCTCTCGCGCACGGGGTTCAAGGACGTCGACCGGGCGTGGGAGGCGGTGCGCCACGCCGAGAAGCCGCGCATCCACGTGTTCATCGCGACCTCGGCCATCCACATGAAGAAGAAGCTGCGGATGACCGAGGACCAGGTGAAGGCCGAGGCCGCCGCCGGCGTGGCGCGGGCGGCGGGCTACACGACGGACGTCGAGTTCTCTCCGGAGGATGGCAGCCGGTCCGACGTCGACTTCATGTGCGAGGTGCTCCAGATCGCGGTCGACAACGGTGCGACCACGCTGAACATCCCCGACACGGTGGGCTTCGGCGTGCCCGAGGAGTACGGCAAGCTGATCCGCCACGTCATCGACCACGTCACGGGCGACTACGTGGTGTCCACCCACTGCCACGACGACCTCGGCCTCGCGGTGGCGAACTCGCTGGCCGGCGTGGCCGCAGGCGCCCGCCAGGTGGAGTGCGCGATCAACGGCCTGGGCGAGCGCGCCGGCAACGCCGCGCTGGAAGAGGTGGTCATGGCCATCCGCACCCGGGGCGACTACTTCGGCGACATCGGCGTGAACGTCCGCACCGAGGAGCTGGCTCGCACGTCGCGGATGGTGTCGCGCCTCACCGGCTACAGCGTGCAGCACAACAAGGCGGTCGTCGGCCGCAACGCGTTCGCCCACGAGTCGGGCATCCACCAGCACGGTGTGCTGGCCGACCGCGAGACGTACGAGATCATCGACGCCGCCGCGGTCGGGCAGGAGGCGGCCCAGATCGTATTGGGCAAGCACTCGGGCCGGCACGCGTTCGCCGACACGCTGGAGAAGATGGGCCTGCGCTTGCAGGGCGACGCGCTGAACCAGGCGTTCGTCCGGTTCAAGGAGCTGGCCGACCGCAAGGTCGAGATCACCGAAGCCGACCTCGAGGCGATCGTGGCCGAGGAGCTGGGCACCGGCGCGGTGCACCGGTTCGAGCTCGTCGACCTGGTGGTGCAGGGCGGTACGCAGACCACGCCGAGCGCGCACGTGGTGCTGGCCGACGGCGACGCCAGGGTCGAGGCCGACGGCACCGGCAACGGCATGGTCGACGCCGCGTGCGCTGCGATCGCCGCCGCGAGCGGCGTGGCCGGGAAGGTGCTCGACTTCAAGGTCTCGTCCGTCACCGGCGGGCGCGACGCGTTGGGCGACGTCGTGATCCAGCTCGAGGCCGACGGTCGCAAGGCGTCGGGGCGCGGCGTGTCGACCGACATCGTCGAGGCCTCGGCCCGGGCCTACCTGAGCGCGGTCAACAAGATCGTCCGCGCCCACGACCAGGAGCCGCGCGAGCGGACCGTCGGCCCGTGAGCCGCGATGCGAGCGGTCACGAACGAGCGGCAGCCGCACCTTCCGGGGATCCGCGAGCGAGCGACGCCATGGTGACGGAGGTCAATCGGTGGAGTGAACCCGGGTGGGCCCAGCGGTACCTCGGCGAACGGTCCCGGATCCCGCACCGGGACGAGGGCGTGGCCGCGCTCACGGAGCTGCTCCCGGCGGCGCCGCACCGTGTGCTCGACCTGGGTACGGGCGACGGCTACCTGATGGGCGTGATCCGGGCCGCGCGCCCGGGCGTCTCGGGGATCGCGTGCGACTTCGCCGACGAGATGCTCGACCGCGCCGAGGCCCGGTTCGGCACGTCGGCCGAGATCGAGATCGTGCGCCACGACCTGGACGACCCGCTCCCCGCCGACTGGGGCGCGTTCGACCTCGTCGTGTCGTCGTTCGCGATCCACCACGTCAACGACGCGCGCAAGCGGGCGCTCTACGGCGAGGTGTTCGCGCGGCTGGTGCCGGGCGGTCGCTTCGCGAACCTCGAGCACGTGGCGTCGCCCACGGAGGAGCTGCACGACGAGTTCCTCGCGTCGATCGGCAAGACGCGCGAGACCGACGACCCGTCGAACAAGCTCGCCTCGGTCGAGGACCAGCTCACGTGGCTGCGCGCGGTCGGCTTCGCGCAGGTCGACTGCCACTGGAAGTGGCTCGAGCTCGCCCTCCTGGCCGGCCGCAAGCCCGTCTGACGTGCGTCTCTGAGCGTCCCTCACCGTGAGCGACGCCGAGGGACGCACGTCGGGGTGGGTCAGGCGGCGGTGGTGGGGAGCCAGGCGGGGCGGGTGGGCTCGTAGGCGGTGATGTCGTCGGCGCGCTGGAGCGTGATGCCGATGTCGTCGAGCCCGTTGATCAGCCGGTGGTGGTGGAACGCGTCGAGGTGGAACGGCTCGTCGAGGTCGATCGCCGGCGCTGCCACCCGCAGGTTCTGCACGTCGACGACCACCTCGAGGTTGGGGTCGTCCTCCACGGCGCGCATGAGCCGCGCGACGACGTTCTCGGGGAGCTCCACCGGGACGAGCCCGATCTTCAGGCAGTTGTTGCGGAAGATGTCGGCGAAGCTCGGCGCGATGATCGCGTCGAAGCCGTAGTCCTCGAGCGCCCACGGCGCGTGCTCCCGTGACGAGCCGCAGCCGAAGTTGGGGCCGGCCACGAGCACGCGCACGTCGTCGCCCTGGAACTCCGCGCGGTTGAGCACGAAGTCGGAGCTCTCACGCCACTCCGAGAACAGCCCCTCGCCGAATCCGGTGCGCTCGACCCGCTTGAGCCAGTCGCTGGGGATGATCTGGTCGGTGTCGACGTCGCGCCGGTCGAGGGGAACGGCCCGCCCGATGATCTCGCTGACTGGGTCCATCAGCTCAGGTCCTCCGGTGCGGCGAAGTGGCCGGCCACCGCGGTGGCGGCGGCGACGGCGGGGGAGACGAGGTGGGTGCGCCCGCCCTTGCCCTGGCGCCCCTCGAAGTTTCGGTTCGACGTGGACGCGGCCCGCTCGCCGGGGGCGAGCTTGTCGGGGTTCATGGCCAGGCACATCGAGCAGCCCGGCTCCCGCCAGTCGAACCCGGCGGCGGTGAACACCTCGTGGAGGCCCTCGGCCTCCGCCTCGGCCTTCACCCGCATCGAGCCGGGCACCACCAGGGCTCGCATCCCGTCCTTCACCTTCCGGCCCCGCAGCACGTCGGCCGCGGCCCGGAGATCCTCGATGCGGGAGTTGGTGCACGACCCGATGAACACGGTGTCGACGGGCACCTCGCGCATCGGCGTGCCGGGCGTGAGACCCATGTACCGGAGCGCATGCACCGCGGCGTCGCGCTGGCCGGGGTCGGGCAACGCGCTCGGGTCGGGCACGACGTCGTCGATGTTGACGACCTGCGCGGGGTTGGTGCCCCAGCTCACCGACGGGCGCAGCGTCGCGGCGTCGATGTCGAACTCCTGGTCGAACACCGCAGCCGGATCGGTGACGAGGCCGCGCCAGTCGTCGAGGGCCGCCTCCCACTGAGCGCCCTTCGGCGCGAACGAACGACCCTCGAGGTAGGCGAAGGTGGTGTCGTCGGGGGCGATCATCCCGGCTCGGGCACCCGCCTCGATCGACATGTTGCAGACGGTCATCCGGCCCTCCATCGAGAGCGTCCGGATGGCCGAGCCGCGGAACTCGATGACCGAGCCGACCCCGCCGCCGGTGCCGATCTTGGCGATGATCGTGAGCACGGCGTCCTTGGCCGTGACGCCGGGGGGAAGGTCGCCGTCGACGGTGATGGCCATGGTCTTCGGGCGGGCCTGGGGGAGGGTCTGCGTGGCGAGCACGTGCTCCACCTCGCTGGTGCCGATCCCGAAGGCCAGCGCGCCGAACGCGCCGTGGGTGGAGGTGTGGCTGTCGCCGCACACCACGGTCATCCCGGGGAGGGTGAGCCCCTGCTCGGGACCGATCACGTGGACGATGCCGGTACCCGGGTCGCCCATCGGGTAGAGCTTGATCCCGAACTCGGCGCAGTTCGCGACGAGGACCTCCACCTGCTTGCGGGAGATGGGATCTGCGATCGGCTGGTCGATGTCCTGGGTGGGGACGTTGTGGTCCATCGTCGCGACGGTGAGGTCGGGCCGGCGGACCGTGCGCCCGTGGAGCCGCAGGCCGTCGAAGGCCTGGGGCGAGGTCACCTCGTGCACGAGGTGGAGGTCGATGTACAGCAGGTCGGGCTGACCGGCCGCGCGGTGCACCACGTGGCGGTCCCAGACCTTCTCGGAGAGCGTCTGCGGCATCCGACGATTCTGGCACGGCCCGCGCCCGCGGCTCGCCGGGAAGGCGGAGCCCCTCTTACAACCCGCGGATCTCCACGACCTCGACGGTCATGGTGCGGGTGCCGCCGCTGCGGGTCTGGAGCTCGTAGGAGACCTCGGCCCCGACCTCGCTGCCGAGCAGCGCCTGGCCGAGCGGGGACGACATCGAGAGCACGTCGAACTGCTCGTGGCGCTCCTCGATGGAGCCGACGAGGTACTCGATCGGCTCGGTGTCGCCGTCCATCAGGATCTTCACCACGACGCCGGGCGCGACGACGCTGTCGCCGGTGCCCTCGACGATCACCGCGTTCTTCAGGAGCTGGTCGAGGTGGCGGATGCGGGCCTCGTTGTGGCCCTGCTCGTTCTTGGCCGCGTCGTAGTCGGCGTTCTCACGGATGTCGCCGTGCTCGCGCGCCCGCTCGATCCACTGGGAGATCTCCTGGCGGCGAAGGCCGCTGCGCCAGGCGAGCTCCTCTTGGAGTCGCTGGTGGGCCTGGGGAGAAAGGTGCGTTCCGTCCACGGCGAGCGAGGCTAGCGGTCGGCCCGGGGCGGGCCACTTCCCGTTTGCCCGGAAGGCGGCCCGCCTGCGAGAATGGTGGACCCATGGATCTCCGCCCCACCTCCTTCATCGTCATTTGCTGACGGACGCCGACCCCCGGCGTTCGCTCGACCGTCCACCTCGGTGGGCGGTTTTTCGTTGTCAGCAGAAAGGCAGCTCGTGACCCATCGCATCGGCATCATCGGCGGCGACGGCATCGGCCCCGAAGTGGTGGCCGAGGCCCTGAAGGTCGTGGACGCGGCCGGCGTGGCCTACGAGCCGGTTCCGTTCGACCTCAGTGGGGCCCGGTACCTGCGTGACGGTGTGGTGATCCGCGACGAGGACGTCGAGGCGATCCGCGGCCTCGACGCCGTCCTCCTCGGCGCGGTCGGCACTCCCGACGTCCCGCCGGGGATCATCGAGCGGGGTCTGCTCCTGCGCCTGCGCTTCGAGCTCGACCTGTACATCAACCTGCGGCCCTTCGTTGCCGGACCCAGCACCTACAACGACGGCGTCGACATGATCGTCATCCGCGAGAACACCGAGGGCACCTACGCGGGCGAGGGCGGGTTCCTCCGCAAGGGCACGCCCCACGAGGTGGCCACCCAGGGCTCGGTCAACACCCGGATGGGGGCCGAGCGCGCCATCCGCTACGCGTTCGAGCTGGCGCGGGCGCGGGAGCGCAAGCACGTGACGCTGGTGCACAAGACGAACGTGCTCACCTTCGCGGGCGACCTGTGGGAGCGGGCCTTCAATGACGTGGCGGCCGAGTTCACCGAGGTCGGCACCGCGTACAACCACGTCGATGCCGCCTGCATCTACTTCGTGCAGGACCCGGGTCGCTACGACGTGATCGTCACCGACAACCTCTTCGGCGACATCCTCACCGATCTCGGCGGCGCGGTGTCGGGCGGGATCGGCCGGGCCGCGTCCGCCAACCTCAATCCCGCACGCACGGGTCCGTCGCTGTTCGAGCCCGTCCACGGCTCGGCCCCCGACATCGCGGGCCAGGACAAGGCGGATCCGCGCGCGGCGGTCATCTCGGCCGCGATGATGCTCGAGTTCCTCGGCGAGGCCGGGGCGGCAGAGCGGGTCCGTGACGCGCTCGCCAAGACCGATGCCGTGACCGGCTCCACCGGCGAGATCGGCGACGCGATCGCCGCTGCGCTGTAGTCGCTCGACCCGAATACCGGCGACCTGCACCGAAAGGCAGTTCCGATGCCCATCACCCCCACCGAGAAGATCTGGATGGACGGCAGCCTCGTCGACTGGGACGACGCGCAGGTCCACGTGCTCACGCACACGCTGCACTACGGCTGCGGCGTGTTCGAGGGCATCCGCGCCTACGAGACGGACCGCGGCCCGGCCGTGTTCCGCCTGACCGACCACATCCGGCGGCTGTTCGCGTCGGCCAAGATCTTCATGATCGACATCCCCTACACGGTCGAGGAGATCGTCGAGGCGACGAGGGAGACCGTACGGGTCAACGGCCTGCCGTCGTGCTACATCCGGCCGATCGTGTACCTGGGTTACGGCGAGATGGGTCTCAACCCGCTGCCCTGCCCGGTGCAGGTGTCGATCGCGGTGTGGCCGTGGGGCGCGTACCTCGGCGACGAGGGCCTCGCCCACGGCGTGCGCATGAAGGTGTCGTCGTGGCAGCGCCACAGCCCGAACGCCATGCCGCCAGCGGCCAAGGGCACCGGCATGTACATCAACTCGCAGATGGCCAAGATCGAGGCGTTGAAGGCGGGCTACGACGAGGCGATCCTGCTGTCGCCCCAGGGCTACGTGAGCGAGTGCACCGGCGAGAACATCTTCCTCGTCAACGACGGCGTGATCACCACTCCTCCCACCGCCGCGGGCGCGCTCGAGGGCATCACCCAGGACTCGGTGGCCACCATCGCGCGTGACTTCGGCTACGAGGTGCACGCGGCCAACATCCTGCGCAGTGACCTCTACACCGCTGACGAGGCCTTCCTCACCGGCACCGCCGCGGAGGTGGTGCCGATCCGCTCGGTCGACGACCGCGAGATCGGCGACCCCGGCCCCGTCACCCGCAAGATCCAGGAGACCTACGCCGCGACCGTGCGCGGCCAGGTCGAGAGCTATCGGGGCTGGCTGGACCATGTCTGACCGGTCCGACGTCCCCGACGCGCCCGACCCGGGCGAGCGCCCCTGGCCGGCCAAGGTCGAGATCTACGACACGACGCTGCGCGACGGCTCGCAGCTCGAGGGGATCTCGCTCACCGTCGACGACAAGCTCCGCATCGCGGAGCAGCTCGACTACCTCGGCGTCGACTTCATCGAAGCGGGCTGGCCGGGCGCGAACCCCAAGGACGACGAGCTGTTCCGGCGCGCCGCCACGGAGCTGACGCTCGAGCACTCCACGCTGGTCGCGTTCGGCTCCACCCGGCGGGTGAAGGGCAAGGTCGACAGCGACGACACCCTGCGCCACCTCCTCGAGGCGAACACCGGCGTGGTGTGCATCGTCGGGAAGAGCTGGGACTACCACGTCACCGAGGCGCTCCAGACCACCCTCGACGAGGGTGTGGCCATGGTTGCCGACTCCGTGGAGTACCTCACCGGCGCCGGTCGCGAGGTCTTCTTCGACGCGGAGCACTTCTTCGACGGCTTTCGGCGCAACCCGGAGTTCAGCCTCCGCGTGCTCGAAGGCGCGGTGCAGGCCGGAGCCACCCGGCTCGTGCTGTGTGACACCAACGGCGGCACGCTGCCCCACGAGATCGAGCGCACGGTCGGCGCGGTCGTCGACTACTTCGGCCACGACGTCGGGATCGCGGTGCACCTCCACGACGACGCCGGCACGGGTGTGGCCAACGCGATCGCGGGCGTGCTCGGCGGCGCGATCCAGGTGCAGGGCACGATCAACGGCTACGGAGAGCGCACCGGCAACTGCAACCTGACCACGATCATCCCGAACCTCACCCTGAAGATGGGGATCGAGACGATCCCGGCCGACCGGCTCGACCGGCTCACGCCCGTCGCGCACCACGTGGCCGAGCTCGTGAACATGGCGCTGAACCCGCAGGCCCCGTACGTGGGCGAGTCGGCGTTCGCCCACAAGGCGGGCCTGCACGTGAGCGCGATTGCGAAGCGGCCCGACGCCTACGAGCACGTGCCGCCCGACTCCGTGGGCAACGGCACTCGCTTCCTCGTCTCCGAGCTCGCGGGCAAGTCCACGATCCTGCTCAAGGCCAAGGAGCTCGGGCTCGAGCTCGACGGGCCCCAGGTGAACGACGTGGTCGACACGCTGAAGACGATGGAGCACGAGGGCTACCACTTCGAGGTGGCCGACGCGTCGCTCGAGCTGCTCATGCGACGGGCCACCGGCTGGAGCCAGCCGTGGTTCTCGGTCGAGTCGTTCCGCGTCATCACCGACGACCACCCCGGCGGAACGTCCAGGGACGTCGGGAGTGAGGCGGCCGGGGTCTCCACCGAGGCCACGATCAAGGTCCACGTGGCCGGCGAGCGGGTCGTGGCGACGGCCGAGGGCAACGGTCCGGTGAACGCGCTCGACGGCGCGTTGCGCAACGCCCTCGGCAGTCAGTTCCCCGGACTCGACCGCGTCCACCTCACCGACTACAAGGTGCGCGTGCTCGACACCGCGAAGGGCACGGGCGCGGTCACCCGTGTGCTCATCGACTCCACCAACGGCGACCGCACCTGGACCACGATCGGGGTGAGCGAGAACATCATCGAGGCCTCGTGGCAGGCGATGTACGACTCCATCGTGTACGGCCTGCTGCTGGCGTCGCAGACGCCGGCCGGCTCCTGAGCGAACCGCGCCGAGCGAACCGCGCCGAGCGAACCCCGCCGAGCGAAGACCCCCGAGACCCGGAGGAACCAGCACCGATGCCCACCGACCCGTTCGTGTACGGGGGTACCCAGGCGGCACCCCGCAACGAGCCGACGCTCGCTCCCGGTGTGGTGCTGCCCCCGTCGCGCGCCTGGCGGGCCGACCGCCCCGGCGACCTCGTCGACGGCGTGCAGCCGGTCGGCGACCTGTTCGGGTCGCCCGGACCGAACGTGGGGTTCGCGCTCCGGCTCGTGCACCGGGCCAGCGGCGACTTCGTGCTCGCGCCCCACGAGCACCGCGAGGATGCCGAGGCCGCGGTCGCGGCGGTGGCGATGAAGCGGGCGTCGTCGTACGGCCGCGCGCCGATCCGGGCCGACGTCGACCGGGCGGTCGCGTTGCTCGGCTACCGGGGCGGGGCCGACGCCGACTTCGTCGCTTGGCGGGTGGGTGCGGTGGCCGGCGCGCACCACGAGTACGGCGCCACCCGCGCCGTGGCCGACGCAATCTCCCTCGACGAGCTGCGCGGGCTCTGATGTCGAACTTCGTTCTGTCGCCCGAGTACGAGGAGCTCCGCGCGGCGCTCCGCCGCTTCGCCGAGGAAGGGATCGCGCCGAACGCGGCCGCGGCCGACGCCGACGGGGAGTACCCCCGGGCGTCGTTCGACGCGTATCGCGACTCCGGCTTCATCCGGCTCCCGTACCCCGAGGAGTACGGCGGCGACGGCGGCGACATGGTGGCCTACGCCCTGCTCGTGGAGGAGGTCGCCCGCGTGTGCGGGTCGTCGTCGCTGTTCGTCATGATCCCGCGCCTCGCGATCGAGGCGATCCTCATGTTCGGCAACGACGAGATCAAGCAGCGCATCGTGCCGAAGGTCGCGTCGGGGGCGTGGCAGGGGAGCTACTGCCTCTCCGAGTCGAACGCGGGCAGCGACGT
>Ga0302322_100000788_pt1 | contig 24761 bp, 22 predicted proteins | sample Fen_T0_2_FD_203757 | JGI IMG/M metagenome (GOLD analysis project Ga0302322, IMG submission 203757) | Peat permafrost microbial communities from Stordalen Mire near Abisko, Sweden - Fen_T0_2 | ecosystem: Environmental > Terrestrial > Soil > Wetlands > Permafrost | place: Sweden: Abisko...
ACAGGTGCCGGGGCTCGGGCGGTTCCTGCTCGGCCGGTTCTTCTACTCGGATGCCGTGAACACGGTCATCGTCGTCATGAGCGTGGTCACCGTGAAGGTCTTCGGCCTGACCGACAACCAGACCGTCTACGTACTCCTGTCCCTGACCCTCGTCGCGATCGCGATGAGCTTCGTGTGGGGCTGGCTCGCGGACCGTTGGGGCCCGAAGAAGACGCTCGTCACCGTCCTCATCTCGTGGGCCGTGGGGTTGCTCATCGGCGGGTTCGCGATGGGCCTCGGGGAGGCGGGCTTCGTACCGTTCCTCGTCGCCGGGGCGATCCTCGGGAGCGGCCTGGGCGGGGTCCAGGTCGCCGACCGGGTACTGATGGTCCGGCTCTCGCCACCCGACAAGATCGGCGAGTTCTTCGGGATCTACGGACTGGTCGGCAAGGGCAGCCAGGTCGTGGGCCAGGCGCTGTACGGGCTCATCCTGTTCGCGCTGCTCGACTCCATGGGCAAGGGCGCCTACCAGGTCGCGGTCCTGAGCCTGCTGGTCACGATGCTGATCGGGCTCTGGCTCGTGTGGCCGGTTCGCGACGACTGGACCGGGTCCGGCGAGATCGCGAGCGACGGGCTCGCGTCCGACCGGTTGCCGCCGGAGCGCCTGGCGCCGGGATCGTCGCCCCTCGAACCGCGCTAGGCGGGCCGCGGGTCGCCGCGGTCGCCGTGGACTGCCGGTCCGGGGTCGGTCAGTCCGGGTAGCCGCCACGGTGCCGGCGGCGCCAGTCCCAGGCGGACCCGACCATCGCCTCGAGCGTCGGCTGTGCCGCGCGCCAGCCCAGCACCGCGGCGGCCCGGTCGTTGCTCGCGACGAGGATCGGCGGATCGCCCGCGCGGCGCGGGCCCATCGTTGACGGGATCGCGTGGCCGACCACCGCCTCGGCGGCGGCCAGCACCTCGCGAACGCTGAAGCCACCGGCCGTCCCGAGGTTGCAGATGAGCGGTCCGTCAGTGCGCGGATCGCCGGGCGCGGTGGCCTCGATGCCGCGCAGGTGCGCATCGGCGAGGTCCGCCACGTGGATGTAGTCGCGGATGCACGTCCCGTCGGGGGTCGGGTAGTCGTCGCCGAAGAGGGTGACCGCGGACCGGCTCTCCGCGGCGGCCAGGATGTTCGGGATGAGGTGCGTCTCCGGGTCGTGGTCCTCGCCCAGCGCCTCGGTCGCGCCCGCCACGTTGAAGTATCGAAGGCTCACGCTGCGAAGCCCGTACGCCGCGCCATACCAGCGCAGAGCGCCCTCGAAGGTGCGCTTCGTCTCGCCGTAGGGGTTGATCGGTCGGAGGACCGCCTCCTCGGGGATCGGCGTCGCGTCCGGGACGCCGTAGACCGCGGCCGTCGACGAGAACACGATCCGCCCGACACCGGTCGTCCGGGCCGCCTCCAGCAGCGCGACGCCGCCGGCGACGTTGTCGCGGTAGTACTTCGCCGGATCGCGACCGGACTCGCCGACCAGCGATCGTGCCGCGCAATGGAGGATCGCCTCGATGCCCTCATCGGCCAGGAGGCGTGCCACTGCGGCCGTGTCCGCGTACGTGCCCTGGTGGAACGTCGCGCCGGCCGTGACCGCCGCCGGGTGACCGGTCGTCGCGTCGTCGAGGACGACCACATCGTGACCGGCGGCGAGGAATGCCTCGACCGAGACCGACCCGACGTAGCCGGCGCCACCGGTGACCAGGATGCGTGTCATCGTTCCGAACCATACGAGGTCGACCGATGGCCCGTGACCCGAGGAGGACGAACGAGTGGGGCTGCCCGACGACCTCGCCTATACGACCGTCGGCGATCTCGCGCGGCTCATCCGCGAGCGTCAGGTCTCGCCGGTGGAGGTCCTCGACGCGACGATCGAGCGGATCGAGGCGCGCAACCCAGGCCTCGCCGCCGTCGTGTTCAAGGGGTATGACGAAGCTCGGATCCGGGCGTCGGCCGCGACCGAGGCGGTCATGACCGGCGCCCCACTCGGGCCGCTCCATGGCGTGCCGACCCTGATGAAGGACCTCTTCGACTTCAAGCCCGGCTGGACCTCGACATTCGGTGGGGTCAAGGCGTTGGCGACCACCGCGATCGATGCCACCTGCGTCTTCGTCGAGCGCGTCGAGCGCGACGGAGCGATCGTCGTCGGCAAGACGAACAGCCCCGTCATGGGCTTCCGGGGGACCTGCGACAACCCCCTGTTCGGGCCGACCCGCCTCCCGTATGACACATCCCTCAATGCCGGCGGGTCGTCGGGTGGGAGCGCCGCGGCCGTAGCCGACGGGTTCGTCCCATTCGCGGAAGGGACCGATGCGGGCGGGTCCATCCGGATCCCCGCAGCCTGGTGCGGGCTGTACGGCCTGAAGCCGTCGTGGGGACGTGTCCCGGTCGTCATCCGGCCGAACGCGTTCGCCGGCACGGACCCCTTGGTGGCCGAGGGTTCGCTCACGCGGACCGTCGCGGACGCCGCGCTCGTGCTCCAGACCCTCGCCGGGGCCGATGCCCGGGATCCCTTCAGCCTGGCCGGACCTCGGCTGGACGCCCTATCGGCCTTGGACGGCGACCTGCAAGGCGTCCGCATCGCCTACAGCCCGGACCTGGGTGCCTACGCCGTGGATCCACGCGTGGCAGCGGTCGTCGCCGGCGCCGTGCGTGCCTTCGAGGCAGCCGGGGCCATCGTCGAGGAGATCCAGGTGCCGATGCCTTTCGACCAGCGAGAGCTGAGCGATCTGTGGTGCCGGCTCATCACGCCGCTCAACCTCGAGACGTTCGAAGGGTTCAAGGAAGGTGGGCTCGACCTGCTGCGGGACCATCGCGATTCGTTCCCAGCCGAGTACCTGCGCTGGATCGACGCCGGCTACGGCGCGACGGTCACCGACCGCAGACGCGACCAGGTCATGCGGACCGAGGTATGCGATGTCATCGCGGGCGTGTTCGAGTCGTACGACCTGCTCGTCACGCCGACGGTCGGTGCCGTCCAGGTCCCCAACGCGATCGACGGCAACACGATGGGCCCGACCCACATCGACGGCGTCGCGGTCGATCCGCTCATCGGCTGGTGTCTCACCTACGTCTTCAACTTCACGGGACACCCGGCGGCCTCGATCCCAGCGGGCCTGATCGACGGTCGCCTGCCCGTCGGGATGCAGGTCGTCGGCCGACCGCAGGACGACCTCGGCGTCTTGCGAGCGAGCGCGGTCTATGAGCGGATCCGACCGTGGGACGCGATGTATCGGCTCTGCCGCGAACGGGCGATCGACCAGGGCTGAACACACCGGCGGCCGACCCAGCGAGGATGGGCGACTACCGAAGGAGCGAACGCACCGCGCCGGCGATGACGACATCCTCCCGCGCCGCGATCCGGAGGACCGCCGGCGAGCCGTGACCGCCGGCCAGGATCGCGTCGCCGGCGATGTCCGTCCGAGTGACCGGCGGGATCCCGATGACCCCGAGAGCCGCCGCGACCCTGGCCCGGATGGGACCCGAGTGTTCCCCGATCCCACCGGTGAAGACCAGCGCATCCAGGGACGGCAGGGCGGTCGCCGCCGCGGCGATCCCGGCCGCCGCGCGACGGACGAACAGCTCGAGGGCGAGGGTCGCAGGCCCATCGCCGGCCGTCTCAGCCGCCAGCAGGTCGCGCACGTCCGACGACCGACCCGATACGCCAAGCAGCCCGGACCGATGGTCAAGCGCCTCCGCCAGCTCGTCCGTCGTCAGGCGCCCGTCGCGGAGCACGGACAGGAGCACACCCGGATCGAGCGAGCCGGCCCGGGTGCCCATCATCAGGCCCTCGAGCGGCGTCATCCCCATCGACGTCTCGACGGAATGCCCCCCGTCGACGGCCGTGACGGAGCAGCCGCTGCCGAGGTGCGCGACGACCAGGCGCAGGTTCTCGGGGAGTCGCTCGAGGAGTTCGGCGGCGCGCGTCGCGGACCACGCCACGGACAGGCCGTGGAACCCGAATCGCCGGATCCCCCAATCGTCGAACCAGGCCGTGGGGACCGGATACCGGTACGCCGCGGGGGGCAGGGTCGCGTGGAACGCCGTGTCGAAGCAGGCGACGTGCGGGATGCCCGGGAGGGCCAGGCGACCAGCCCGGATCGTGTTCGCGGCCACGCGGTTATGCAGCGGCGCAAGGTCGGCCAGGGCTTCGATGGCGAGGACCGTCTCGTCGCCGATGACGACCGACTCGGTGAATCGGGTCCCGCCATGGACGACTCGATATCCGACCGCCCCGAGTGTCGAGGCCGCGACGCCGGCGCGCTCGAGCCCTTCCACGACCTCGGCGACGACCGACGGACGTCCGGTCGCGCGCGTCGCGTCGGCACCCCAGTCGACGGTCACGGTCGCGAGTGGTTCCCGGCCGGGTGGCTCCAGGACCGCCGCCTTGAGCGAACTCGAGCCAGGGTTCAGGACCAGGATGCGCAGCGGACCCACGGGTCGGCTCCCGGCGGCCGGTGTCAGTACGGCCACGTCCAGTCGCGGATCTCCGGATCGTCCTCGCCGAACTCGCGGGTGTACGCCCGCGCCCGCACCCGCTCGTCGGCCATGTGCTGGCGGATCGACGCCGCGTGCGAGCCGAGGCCCGGGACGCGATCGATGACATCCATCACGAGGTGGAACCGGTCGAGGTCGTTGCGCATGACGATGTCGAACGGGGTCGTGACCGTCCCCTCTTCCTTGTAGCCACGCACGTGCAGGTTCGCGTGGTTCGTCCGCCGATAGGCGAGTCGGTGGATGAGCCACGGGTAGCCGTGATAGGCGAAGACGATCGGCCGGTCCGTCGTGAACAGCGTGTCGAAGTCGCGATCGGACATCCCGTGGGGGTGCTCGCTGTCGGGCTGGAGCCGCATCAGGTCGACGACGTTCACGACCCGCACCTTCAGCTCCGGCAGGTGCCGGCGCAGCAGGTCGACCGCGGCCAGCGTCTCGAGCGTCGGGATGTCGCCGCAGCAGGCCATGACGACGTCGGGCTCGCCGTCGTCGTTACTCGCCCAGTCCCAGATGCCGATCCCACGCGTGCAGTGGGCGATCGCCTCGTCCATCGTCAGGTAGTCGAGGGCGGGCTGCTTCCCGGCGACGATGAGGTTCACGTAGTGCTGGCTGCGCAGGCAGTGGTCGGCGACCGACAGGAGCGTGTTCGCGTCCGGCGGGAGGTAGACCCTGATCACCTCCGCCTTCTTGTTGACGACGTGGTCGATGAAGCCCGGGTCCTGGTGGCTGAACCCGTTGTGATCCTGCCGCCAGACGTGGCTCGTCAGGAGGTAGTTGAGCGACGAGATGGGCCGCCGCCAGGGGATCTCGGCGGTCGTCTTGAGCCACTTCGCGTGCTGATTGAACATCGAGTCGACGATGTGGATGAACGCCTCGTAGCAGTTGAACAGGCCGTGCCGGCCGGTCAGCAGGTAGCCCTCGAGCCAGCCCTGGCAGTTGTGCTCGGAGAGGACCTCCATCACTCGGCCGTCCAGGGCGAGGTGGTCGTCCGTCGGGAGCGTCTCGGCATTCCAGACACGGTCCGTCACCTCGAAGACGGGCGACAGCCGATTGGACGCCGTTTCGTCGGGGCCGAACAGCCGGAACGTCTCGGGGTTGTCTCGGATCACGTCCCGCAGGAACGTGCCGAGGACCTTGGTCGCCTCGCTCGAAGTGGTGGCCGGATGATCCACGGTCACGGCGTAGTCTCGGAAGTCGGGCAGGGCCAGGTCGCGCCGCAGCAACCCGCCATTCGCATGCGGGTTGGCGCTCATCCGCCGATCGCCGCGCGGTGGCAGGTCGGCGAGGTCCGCGCGCAGCGCCCCGGATGCGTCGAACAGCTCCTCGGGCCGGTAGCTGCGCATCCAGCGCTCGAGGATGTCCAGATGAGCGGGCTTCTCCCGGACATCCGACATCGGGACCTGGTGGGAGCGGAAGCTGCCCTCCGCCGGCAGGCCGTCGACCTCCTTCGGCCCCGTCCAGCCCTTCGGCGAACGGAGGATGAGCATCGGCCAGCGCGGCCTGGTCGTCACGCCCTCGGTCCGGGCCGCGCGCTGGATCGCCGCGACGGTGTCCATCGCCTCATCGATGGCCGCGGCCATCTTGTCGTGCATGAGCGCCGGGTCGTCGCCCTCGACGAACAGCGGTTCGTAGCCGTAGCCCTCGAACAGGGACCTGAGCTCCTCGTGCGGGATGCGAGCGAGGATCGTGGGGTTGGCGATCTTGTAGCCGTTGAGGTGGAGGATCGGTACGACGACGCCGTCGGTCCGCGGGTCCAGGAACTTGTTCGAATGCCAGCTCGTGGCCAGCGGTCCGGTCTCGGCTTCGCCGTCGCCGACGACGCAGAACACGACGAGGTCCGGGTTATCGAAGGCGGCGCCGTACGCGTGGCTGACGGCGTAGCCGAGTTCGCCGCCCTCGTGGATCGAGCCCGGCGTCTCGGGCGTCACGTGGCTGCCGATCCCGCCCGGGAACGAGAACTGGCGGAACAGCTTGCGGATCCCGTCCTCGTCCCGGGTGATCGTCGGGAAGTATTCCGTGTAGGTCCCCTCGAGATAGGCGTTGGCGACCGTCGCCGGCCCGCCGTGGCCCGGGCCGATGATGTAGATCGCGTCGAGGTCTCGGGCCTTGATGACCCGGTTCAGGTGGGCGTAGATGAAGTTGAGGCCCGGCGTCGTGCCCCAGTGACCGAGCAGGCGCGCCTTGACGTGGTCACGCGTCAATGGTTCGCGGAGCAGGGGGTTGTCGAGCAGGTAGATCTGGCCGACCGACAGGTAGTTCGCCGCCCGCCAATAGGCGTCGATCCGGTCGAGCTCGCCGTCGGAGAGTCGACCGGGGTGTTCGTCGACGGGGGCGGGATCCACTGCGGGCATGGGGTGTCCTCCTGCGTGGAGCCTACCCCACGGCTCGTCGCCGGCGTCGGGCCGCTATCGTTCGCATATGGCCACCGACCCGTACATCGCCGTTCCGCCGGATAGCCCGGCGGCGTTCTCGCTCGAGCGCGGGCGCGCCAGCCGCGCAGACGTGCCGCGTCGAAGCCACGCGGCCTGGACGCCGGGCGCCCGCAGGCTCGATCCCGTGTCGATGATGATGGCCACGAACGAGGGGCGACTCCCGGAGCTCGTGCCGATCCGCATCGGTCGGATGGTCGACTCGCCCTTCGCGTTCCTGCGCGGATCTGCCGGGGCCATGGCGGCGGATCTGGCGGCGACACCGCACATGGGCTCGCGGGTGCAGCTATGCGGTGACGCCCATCTCGCCAACTTCGGGGTCTACGCCAGCCCGGAGCGGCGGTTGATGTTCGATCTCAACGACTTCGACGAGACCTACAGGGGGCCGTGGGAGTGGGACGTCAAGCGCCTCGCGGCGAGTTTTGTCGTCGCCTCGCGCCAGAACGGCTACAGCGAGGCGATCGCCCGCGACACGGCCAGGCTCGTCGCGTGGCAGTACCGCCACTGGATCCGGCGCTACGCCGGGATGCGGGCCCTCCAGGTCTGGTACGCCTCCATCCCGATCGAGGCGATCATCGAGCGTGTCGAGCGCGCGCGCGAGCGGGTCGGCCTGAACGTCTCCATCGCCGAAGCCCGCAGCCGGGATCACATGCGCGCACTGGGCAAGCTGTCCATCAAGACGCCCGGCGGCGGCTGGCTCATCCGGGACCGGCCCCCGCTGCTCGTCCGACTCTCAGACGACGATCCGGGTCGCGATGAACTGCCGGCCCTGTATCGCGCCTACGTCCGCTCGCTCGCCGCGGATCGACGGGTCCTCGTCGAGAAGCACCGGTTGCTGGATGTGGCACTCAAGGTGGTCGGGGTCGGGAGCGTCGGGACGCGCTGCTATGTCGCCCTCTTCGCGGGACCCGCCGGTGGCCCGCTGATCCTGCAGGTCAAGGAGGCCGGACGGTCGGTCCTCTCGCCCTACGTTCCCGGTCGTCACTACTCCCACCAGGGCGAACGGGTCGTGCGGGGCCAGCGGATCATGCAGGCCGTCTCCGACAGCTTCCTCGGATGGACCAGGTCGTCAGTGACGGGGACCGAGTATTACGTCCGGCAGCTCCACGACATGAAGTACAGCATCGATATCGAGGGGCTTCGACCGCCCGGCATGCACCTATACGCCGAGGTTTGCGCCTGGGCCCTGGCGCGTGCCCACGCACGTTCCGGCAACCCCGCCGAGATCGCCGGATACCTCGGACGGGGCGACGTGTTCGACGAGGCGATCGCCGCGTTCTCGGTCAGCTACGCGGACCAGACCGAGCGGGACCATGCGGCGATCGTGGCCGCGGTGAAGGCGGGCCGGCTCCCGGTGGAGACCGGCGTCTAGGTCGGCGGTCGCGGGGTGCGCCGGGTGCGGCGCGGCGCTCGCGAGGCGCGATCGGCTCGCGAAGGCCAGCTCCACGGCTGGTCTACCGGCCCCCGGGATCTCATCCAGCCATGTGCCGGCTGGTATGCGTCGCGTTCGCGACCGCAGCGGGTCTGGGTGGCCGATCCGGACGTGGATCGGTTCCTCCCTAGACGCCAGGCGGCTAGGCATGATGCGATGACCTCGCGCACTTGCGGCGGTTCTGCGAACCAGTCGCGTGATGGCTGGACACGACGCAGTCGGGCCGTCACGGCCGATAACAGTCGCCTGGCGGCTACGTAAGAGGACTCAACGCCGCCGGAGCAGACGGTCGAGCAGCGAGCGACGCTTCGGGGTCGCAGGGGGGACGGGTGGCGCGATGATCTCCGCTGCCGGCGCGGGTGCGGGCGCGGCCTCCGGCGCGACTTCCGGCGCGGGTGCGGGTGCGGCTTCCGGCGCCGACGCGGGCGCGGCTTCGGCCGCGGGTGCGACTTCCGGCGCGGGTGCGGGTGCGGCTTCCGGCGCCGCGACTGTCGCCCCTTCGCCGGCTCGGTAGCGAAGGACCTCGTCGAGGCGTTCGACCATCCGGGCCGCGGCGGCGTTCTCCGGATCGATCGTGAGCGCGCGCTGGGCCAGCGCCAGCGCGCCCGCCTCGTCGCCCCGCTCGAGCGCGACCCGGGCGAGGCCGACGACGGCGATCGAGTTCTGCGGGTCGGCTTCGGCGACCTGCGCGTAGAGCGTCTCGGCGCGGTCGACCAAGCCGACCGACATCGCGCGTTCCGCCTGGAGCAGCAGTTCGATCATGCGTCCTCGGAGAGGGCGGCCTGGGCGAGCAGGAGCAGCGTGGGCCGGTCGTTGAGGGCGGGATCGGCGATCACGCGTTCGAGCAGGGCGTCCAGCATGCGCCCCAGCGACGGACCCGGCGTCATCCCGAGCGTATCGATCAGATCGGAGCCATCGATGGCCAGGCCGCGCAGATCGAGGACGGCTTCGGCTTCGAGCTCGGCTTGGACGCGCGCCCGCAGCTCATCGAGTCGTCCGGCCTCGGCCGGCAGCCCAGACCCGACGTTGTCGGCCTCCCGCAGTTCGAACAGTCCCTCGATCGCCTCGTGGCCGATCTTCTGGATGAACCGCCGCACGGCGGCATCCGACCACGAAGACTCATAGCTGAACATGTGCTGGCGTACGAGGTGGACGACCCGGTCGCGGACGAGCCGGGGCGTGCGGAGTCGGTCAAGGAACGCCCCGGCCAGGTCCGCGCCGACCGCGTCGTGGCCGATGAAGTGCCCGTCAGCCAGCGTCGTCGGCTTGCCGATGTCGTGCAGGAGCGCCGCCAGCCGGACGATCGGGCGGTCCGCGCTCGCCGCGTCGACGGCTCGAAGCGTGTGATCCCAGAGGTCCTCGCCCTCGATCTTGTTCTGGGCGATGCCGCGCTGGGCCGCGAGGTCGGGTGAGATGGGGAGCAGCAGGTCCGTGTCGCTCATGAGGCGTAAGCCGACCGACGGCACGGGCGCCGCGAGGAGCTGGTCCAGTTCGATGGCGATCCGCTCGCCGGACAGATGGGCCACCAGCGACGAGCGAGCCTGGATCCCGGCCAGCGTCGCCGGCTCCACGCCGAACCCCAGGGTCGCCGCGAGCCGCACCGCGCGGATCATCCGGAGGGCGTCTTCCTCGAAGCGGGTCCGAGGGTCGCCGACGGCGCGCAGGACGCCGGCTCGGGCATCGACGATCCCGCCGTGCGGATCCACGAGCGACGGGCCCTCCCCGTCGGGCGGCCCTCCGGCCGGAGCGCCCCACGCCATCGCATTCACGGTGAAGTCGCGGCGGGCCAGGTCCGCCTCGATCGTGTCGCCGAATTCGATCCGATGCGGTCGGCGGAAATCCGCGTAGTCGTGATCGATGCGGAACGTCGTGATCTCGACGACCGTGTCGTCCTCGGCCCGGACCGCGACCGTGCCGAAGCGGTTCTCGTAGACGGCGCCCGGGAAGATCGCCTGGACCTGCCCGGGCCGGGCCGCCGTGGCGAGATCCCAGTCGAGCGGGGTCCGGCCGACGATCACGTCGCGGATGGAGCCACCGACGACGTACGCGGCGTGGCCGCTGGACCAGAGCGTTCGAAGGACCGCCAGGACGGAGGACGGGACAGCGTCGGCGACCAGGCGCTCGGTCACGGCCGTGGCCGCGATCAGTTCCGACCCATGAACAGGTACGACCGCCACGCGTCGTTGCGGTCGTCCGCGAGGTAGGGCGTGAACAGCGAGAAGACGTCGTTGCGCGGCTCGAAGGGCGGCCGGCTCAACCGCAGATGTGTCTCGGCGAGGGTCTTGCCGCCCTTGCGGTGGTTACACGGCTTGCAGGCGGTGACCAGGTTGTCCCAGGTGTGGCCGCCGCCCCGATGGCGCGGGACGACGTGGTCCAGGGTCAGGTCGTGCGACTGGCGGCCGCAGTACTGGCAGGTGTGGTGATCGCGGATGAAGATCTCACGCCGCGAGAGCTTGACCCGGGGTCTCGGCCGCCGGATCAGGTGCTGCAGGCGGATCACCGAGGGCGCGCGGTAGTCGGTCCGCGGCGTCCGGATCACCTGGTGGTCGTACTCGATCACTTCGGCTCGTTCGCCGAACACGAGCCGGAAGGCTCGCGGCAGGTTGCAGACGTTGAGCGGTTCGTAGTTCTGGTTCAGAACGAGTACGACACCGTCCATACGGCGGGACGATAGCAGAAGCCGCGCAGGGGCTCTGCCGCCGTTACCCATAGGCGCGGATCCGGACGGAACGAGCGTGGATCCGGCCCGAAACCCGCCGGAAACGCCGTCTGGTCGTTGCGCCACGAGTGGTTCATCGCGGATCGGTCACTGACGGGCGCGACGTCAGGCCAGACACCGAGGCGTGGCGTCAGCCAGAGGCCGGGGCGCGACGTCAGGCCGGTGGCCAGTCGCCGGCCTGACCGACCTTGCTCGCCAGTGGCCGCCCGAGTGCGCCCGAGATGAACCGCGCCGCGTCGAGGACACCGTCCAGCGACACGCCGTGGTCCCAGCCGGAGGCGTCGAGGAAGTAGACGAGGTCCTCGGTCGCGAGGTTGCCGGCGGCGCCCGGGGCGTACGGACAGCCGCCCGTCCCGCCGGTGGACGCGTCGAAGCACCGGACGCCGCCGTCCAGCCCGGCCGAGACGTTGGCGAGGGCGGTCCCGCGCGTGTCGTGGAAATGGAATGCGATCCGCTCCAGCGGGATCCCGGCCTCCACGGCCAGCCCGGTCAGGGCGGCCACCTGTCCGGGCACGCCGACGCCGATGGTGTCGCCGAAGCAGAGCTCGTCGATGCCGAGGTCGAGCAGACGGAGCGCGACGTCGACCGCCTGTCGAGGCTCGACGCGACCGTCGTACGGGCATCCGAACGCGGTCGAGACGTACGCACGCCGCCACCAGCCGAGCTCGGTACCGCGCGACAGGACCGGCGCGAACGCCTCGAGCGACTCCGCGATCGTCATCCCGATGTTGGCCCGGGTGAAGGCGTCGGTCGCGGCGGTGAACACGGCCACGGCGTCCACGCCGGCGGTCTCGGCTCGGACGAGACCCCGAGCGTTCGGCACGAGCACCGGATACCGGACGCCGGCGCGACGGTCCAGGCCGGCCATGAGGGCATCGGCGTCGGCCAGTTGCGGGATCGCGCGAGGGGCGACGAAGCTGGTCGCCTCGATCTCGCGAAGCCCGGCATCGGCGAGCAGGGCGATGAACCGCGCCTTCGTCTCGACCGGGATGACGGCCGCCTCGTTCTGCAGGCCGTCGCGGGGACCCACCTCGTAGATCCGGACGCGCTCGCCCCCCGTCGCCGGCGTGGCGGTCATGGGAGACGATCGGCGGTCATGTCAGACGAGCGGCGGATCCATCGCCCGTTCGATCCGGGCGACCTCGACCTCGATCCGGGCGATCAGCGCGATGGCGGCCTTGTGCTCCTCGCTGCCATGCGCCGCGGCATTGCGCCGCCGACGGGTCTCGCGGTGGAGCGCGAGCAGCTCGTCGCGGGTGCCGGGCAGGGGCGTGGTGTCAGTCTCGTGCGGCATCGATGCGTCCTTCAACGGTCATGGCTTCGCTGCATAGGTTGCCACGGATGAACGGAACATCGTGAGGCACTTGTCCTGCTCGGCGATCCGGCAACGACCACTCATCAGGACGTAGCCCGTACCGTCCTGCTGGACGAGCAGGACCTGGTACACGAACACCTGGGCGCCGGACTGGTGCGTCGCGGTCCCGATGAGTTCCACGCCATCGAGGCCCGCGACCGTGACCGCCGTCGCCGCACCGACCTTCACGTTCGAGATCTGGACGGTCTGCTCGAGGCGCGCCTTGGCGAACGCCGCGACGTTGGCGACCGGCGTATCCCCGAGCGACGGCGCGACGAAGAGCGACGGCTCCATCGGATCGGCTGCGGGGATGGTGCCACTCGTGTCGTACGAACCCGTGTTCGCGAAGGCGCCGGCAAAGCGCAACGGGGCGGCCGGCGTTAGGGTGAACCGGAGCCCGGCCGTCGGGTCGATCACGCGATCCGGATCGAACGAGACCGTCAGGACCGCATCGTGCATCGTCTGACGAACGCCGGCGGCGGACAGGGGATACGAGCCTGTGATGACCACGGAAGCCTTGGTCGTCCCGGTCACGAGCAGGATCTTGCCGAACTGGGCGCCGTTCGAGGTTTGCGCACCTTCGACGAGCACGGCCGCCTTGCCGTCGACCTGGACGTCCGTCTTCGATGTCACCGAGATGCCGCCACTCGCCAGCCCGTCGACGGTCAGGTCCTTCACGAGCTCCGAGTACGACCGGGCAAGCTCGCTCACGAGGATGGACGAGCCGTCCGCGCTCTGGAAGCCTGGGAAGTCGGTGGCCGGGACGAAGCCTTGGGGCGGCACCATGCGCACGTGGCTCCCCGGGATGTCGACCAGGGCCGTGACCGGAGACGCGGACGCGGCCGCGGAGGGCGACAGGGAGGCCGTCGGGCTGGGTGCCGAGGTCCCCGTTCCGACCGGCGGCGCGGCCGAGGCGGTGGTCCCACCGCACGCGGAGAGCAGCACGACGAACATGGCGAGGGAGGGCCACGGGGCGCGGAGGCGGCGCGTCACGGGGTCACCTCGTGATCGGGTTGGCTGGACGCGGGGACGATAACAGAGGCCAGTCGAATGCCCTTCGCGACCTGATCGCCGCTCGATACGTCGATCCCGTCGACGACCCCATCGATGGGCGAGACGACCACGTGCTCCATCTTCATGGCTTCGAGCGTGACGATCGGGTCGCCGGCCGTGACGCTCGCCCCGACGACGACATGCACCGTGAGGACCGCACCGGGCATGGGGGCAAGGACATCGGCAGACCCGGCGGAGGTCAGATGGGACGCGGCCGCGCGCGCCGCGCGGTCGACATCGGGCGGCGGTGCGATGCGGAACGGGACGCTGCGGCCGGCGACATCGACGTGGACGGTGTCGCCCGCGACCACGGACGCGAACGCCTCGCCGGTCGGGGCGATGGCGACGGCCCGGGTGGCCTCACCGGATTCGAGGCGCACGCTCGCGACGGCATTCAGCCGCCAGCCGTCTGCCCACGGGTCGCCCTGGCCGGTGCCGGTGCCGGCGCCCTCGCCGCTCGCATCCGTCCGCGCCAGCGCCGACGCCGCGGCTCGCCATGCGTCCTCGGGGAGTGCTGTCCGGTCCGCCCAGTCGTCCGGTGGCCAGATCCGATCGAGGGTGTCGGTCCGTGCCTCGCCTGACAGCACCACCGGCTGGCGGACGAGCCAGCGCAGGAACCGCAGGTTCGTGACGACACCCAGCACGACGGTGTCGTCCAGGGCCCGCGTCAGTCGCGCGAACGCCGCCGACCGATCCGCTCCATGGGCCACGATCTTGGCGAGCATCGGGTCGAAACGAGCGCCGACCTCGGTGCCGAGCGCGATCCCGGCATCGACCCGGATGCCGTCGCCGGCCGGCCAGCGCAGCGCTTCGATGCGCCCGATCGCTGGCAGGAAGCCGTCCTCTGCGTCCTCGGCATAGAGGCGGACCTCGACCGCATGACCCATCGCATGGATATCGTCCTGCGTGACCCCGAGCGGCTCGCCTGCGGCGATCCGAAGCTGGTCCGCGACGAGGTCGCGACCGGTAACGGCCTCGGTCACGGGATGCTCCACCTGCAGCCGGGTGTTCATCTCCAGGAAGGCCGGCTCGCCGCGATCGGTGATGAGGGACTCGCAGGTCCCGGCGCTGCGGTAGCCGACGGCGCTCGCGAGGGTGAGTGCGGCGTCGGTCAGGCGTCCGCGGAGCTCCGGCGTCACGGCCGGCGAGGGTGTCTCCTCGAGGATCTTCTGGTGACGCCGCTGGAGCGAGCAGTCACGCTCGCCCAGGTGGACCCCGTTGCCGTGGGCATCGAAGAGGACCTGGACTTCGACGTGGCGCGCTCCCTCCGCCAGGCGCTCGAGGATCAGCCGGTCGTCACCGAAGGCCCCGAGCGCTTCGCGCCGCGCGGCGGCCAGGGCATCCGTGAGCCGGGCCGGGTCGCGGACGACGTGCATCCCCTTGCCGCCGCCGCCCGCCGATGGCTTGATGACGACCGGGTAGCCGATCCTGCCGGCCGCGGCCACAAGCGTCCGATCCGACTGGTCCGGGCCGTCGTAGCCGGGCAGGACCGGGACGCCCAGTCGTTCCGCGAGGATTCGGGCCGCGGCCTTGTCACCCATCGCCCGGATCGCGGACGGCGGCGGGCCGACCCAGCGCATCCCGGCGGTCTCGACGGCGTCGGCGAAGTCCGCGTTCTCCGCCAGGAACCCGAAACCGGGGTGGACGGCGTCGGCGCCGGCGGCCAGGGCGGCACGAACGACCGCGTCGATATCGAGGAGATCGAGTGCGTCCGGGCCCTCGGTCGGGGGAGCGACAGCGCGGATCCCGAGCCGATCGCAGGTCCGCTCGATGCGCGCGACGATCTCGCCCCGATTCGCGATGAACAGGGTCCGGATCGGCTCGTCGCTCGTCGCGTCGCCCGGGGCGTCGCCTGCTGCCCTGAACGCGTCCAACGCGACAGACGCGACACGCCACCGCCCCCCGACACGTCTCGCGGGCAGCTGACCATTGGCGATCCAGCGCTGGACGGACCTTGTGGTCGTTCCGATACGCGCGGCGGCCTGGCTTGGACTCAGTTCTTCGGACATCGGTGTCGCGATCGTCGCATCTGACGGTTGGGATGGCAAGCGCCGGGCCTCAGCCCAGCGCGACGACGAGCTCCGCGGCCTTGCCTCGCACGGTAGCGTGGTGGACCGACCAGGCGGCCCATACGCCGTCCACCCACGCCCGGGCCAGGTCGTCCAACGGCCCGTCCGATGCCTCGTCGAGATCCGGGAACGTCACTGGCCCCAGGAACGCCGGCGGCTCCAGCCACGACAGGTCTGGGAACAGGTCGCCGACCGTCTTGCGGAGGCGGATCAGCTGGCTGGTCGGCCAGCCGCCCTCGAGGACCAGTTGCAGCGCGATGAGATGGACCCACACGGACTGCGTCGACTGCGGGCCCGGGACGCCCGGGTGCTGCGCCATGTACGCGTCGACGACGAGCGCGCCGTATGGGATCGGGAGCGGCGGGAGCAGGCCACCGCCGGCCACTTCCGCGTAGATCGCCCAGCAGCCCGGTGACGCCCCCACGTATCGGTGCGATGGCCACGTGACATCCGGCACGAGCGCTCCGCAGCCGTAGCACCGGACCTGTCCGACCGGCGCTCCCTCGTCCGGCTCCGTCATTCCTCGGGCGGCGCCCAGGACGGCCGACGCTTCTCGGCGAACGCCTGGAACCCCTCCTGGGCCTCGGCGCTGACGCGCTGTCGCGCGATGAGTCGGGCCGTGTGCCACTTCGTCGAGCCGTGTCCGAGGCCGCGGACCTCGCGGACGACGGCCTTCGCCAGCCGGGCGGCCGTGGGCCCGGACGCGAGCAGATCGGCCACCGCCGAATCCACGGCCGCGTCCAGCGCCGCCTCGCCCTCGACGATCTCGTGGACGAGGCCGATCCGGGCAGCGCGCGTGGCATCGAACCGCCGGCCGCCCGGGAACAGCGCCCGCGCCTGACTCTCGCCGATCTTGGCGATGACGAACGGGCTGATGACCGCCGGCAGGATCCCCAGGCGGGTCTCGGTGAACCCGAACTTCGTCCCGCTTTCGGCGATGACCAGGTCCGAGACGGCGCACAGGCCCGCTCCGCCGCCCAGCGCCGCCCCGTGGACTCGCGCGATGACCGGCGCCGGGCAGGTGTCGATCAGCTCGAACGTGTCGGCCATCGCCATGGCGTCCTGCTCGTTGCCTTCGACATCGAGGGACATCGCGGCGCGCATCCAGGCGATGTCGGCGCCGGCGCTGAACGACGGGCCCTCACCGGCCAGCACCACCGCCCGAAGATCTGCCGCCGGCTCGCGAGCGAGGATCGCGAAAGTCGTCCGCAACTCCGCGATGAGCGACGCATCGAAGGCGTTGTGCGCGTCGGGCCGGGCGAGCGTGACGCGCGCGACGACACCGCCGGGACCGGTTCGCTCGAGACGGACGTGGGGACTCACCCGGCCATCGTACCGCCCGAGGCGCTACGATCGAGCCGATGCCGATCACACGGGTCGCGATCGTGGGTGCCGGACTTACTGGGCCACTCCTCGCGATCTTCCTTGCCAGGCGCGGACACCAGGTCACGCTCTACGAGCGTCGCCCGGACCCTCGGCGAGCCGATCTCGAAGCCGGACGGTCGATCAACCTCGCGCTCTCGGTCCGCGGCATCGATGCGCTCGAACGGGCGGGGCTCGCGGACGCGGTCCTCGCCCAGGCGCTCCCGATGCGGGGCCGGATCCTGCACGACAGCGAGGGCGGCACGGCGTTCCAGTCGTACAGCGCCGACGGTCAGCGGGCCATCAATTCGGTGTCGCGCGCCGGGCTCAATCGTCAGCTCGTGGAGGCGGCCGCGACGGAGTCGAGCGTCGACTTTCGGTTCGATCATCGCCTGACCGGCCTCGATCACGAGCTCGGCGAGCTTCGGTTCGACACGCCGGACGGCGCCGTCACCGCTGGACACGACATCGTCATCGGGGCGGATGGGGCGTACAGCGTCGTCCGCGAGCGCCTGACCCATGTCGAAGGCACGGACTTCAGCCAGACGTTCCTGCCCTGGGGCTACAAGGAATTGTCGATCCCGGCCCGCGACGGCGACTTCGCGCTGGATGACGGCGCCCTCCATATCTGGCCTCGCGGCGGCTCGATGATGATCGCGCTGCCGAACTTCGATCGCAGCTTCACCGCGACGCTCTTCTGGCCGAACGACGGGCCGTCCGGGTTCGCCGGGCTGGACTCGGACGACGCGATCACGGCTCGTTTCCGGCGCGACTACCCCGATGCCCTGGCGCTGATGCCGGACCTGCCGGAGCAGTTCCACGCGCACCCCGTCGGGTCACTCGTGACGGTCCACTGCTGGCCATGGGTCCGAGGCCGGACCGCGCTGATCGGCGACGCCGCCCACGCCATCGTCCCGTTCTACGGGCAGGGCATGAACTGCGGCTTCGAAGACGTCGTCGAACTCGACCGTTGTCTGGCGGAGACCGGCGATGATTGGTCGACGGCGCTGCCGCGCTATGCCGAGCGGCGACGCCCGAACTCGGACGCGATCGCCGACCTGGCGCTCGACAACTTCGTCGAGATGCGCGACCGCGTCGCATCCCCGGTGTTCCGGACGCAGAAACGCGCCGAACACGCCCTCGAGCGCCGCCTGCCCGAGCACTTCGTATCGCTGTACGAGCTGGTCTCGTTCTCGACCGTGCCGTATTCGGAGGTTCGGCGACGGGCCTCCCACACCCGTCAGGCGGCCAAGGCCGTCGGGGCGACCGCCGCCGCGGTGTCGGCCGGCGTCCTGCATCGCATCCGGAAGGACCAGCCATGAGCCGCCGACCCGATCTCGAAGGCGCGCACCTGGAGATGGAGGGCCAGCTCAGCTACGGGGAGTACCTGCACCTGGACGCCCTGCTGGGTGCCCAGCATCCGCGGACCGACGCCCACGACGAGGTCCTGTTCATCATCCAGCACCAGGCGACGGAGGTCTGGTTCAAGCTCGTCCTCCACGAGCTCCGGCATGTGATGGCGCAGCTGGACGGCGGCGAGCTGCGGCCGGCCTTCAAGGGCCTGTCGCGGATCGAGCGGATCATGCTGGTGCTCAACGAGGCGTGGGACATCCTCACGACACTCACCCCCGCGGACTATTCGTCGTTCCGCGATGCACTGGGGCAGTCGTCCGGGTTCCAGTCGTATCAGTACCGCGAGTTCGAATTCCTGCTGGGCAACCGCGACGCCGTCTATCTCGTGCCCTTCAAGCACCTGCCGGCGATCCATTCGCATCTTCTCGAGACCCTGCAGGAGCCCTCGCTGTACGACCACACGCTGGCCCTGCTGGCGTCGCGCGGCCTGCCGATCGCGCCCGAGGTGTTGGCACGGGATGTGACCCGGCCCTACGTCGCGGATCCCTCCGTCCTCGCGGCTTGGCGGGCCGTGTACAGCGATACGACCACGCACTGGGATCTGTACGAACTCGCCGAGGAGCTGGTCGATCTCGAGGAGGCCACGCGCCGCTGGCGGTTCCGCCACGTCACCACGGTCGAGCGGGTCATCGGCGGGAAGCGCGGGACCGGCGGGACGCCCGGGGTCCCGTACCTGCGCGATCGTGTCGCGACCGTCCTGTTCCCGGAGCTCTGGCAGGTCCGAACGGAGCTGTAGGCCCGGCGTCGGGTCAGTCCAGGAGGCGGACCTCGTCGCCGACCCGGATCGTACCGGGACGCTCGACGTCGCCGTAGACGCCGAACATCAGGTCCTTGCCCTCGGGGCCGGCCAGGCCGCGGTACTCCTTGATCGCCCGGAGCGTGTCGAAGTCGCGGTCGCCGCTGTCGGGGTCGTGCGTCGTGATCGCGCATCGCGGGATCGCACCGGTCACGCGCAGGATCACGTCGCCCAGCTCCACTCGGTGGCCGATCCAGGTGTCCTCTTCGTGCGCGACGTCACCTGCCAGGTTGATGAGCATCCGGAACCGCCGCCCGTCGATGCCGCCGGTGCCGAGGTGCTGGCTGAGCTTGTCGAGCGAGGCGTCCGTCACCATCGACAGCCGACCGTCCTTCTGGAGCACGCCTGGCTGGTCGGTCCGGATCACGCGCACGGCTCGGCCCATGAACGCCGACAGCGGCTCGGCCCACGGGCCTTCGATCTCGTGGCCTTGCGTGTGGAGGCGGCGGATGACGCCATCGAAGGCGGGACCGGGGTGGATCTCGTCCTCCACCACGAGTCCGTCCGGGAACGTCAGCCGCAGGACCGTGGCGTCGGGGTCGGTCCAGGCCCGCACCTGGACCATGTCGGCCACGAGCAGCTGGTCGATGAGCCGGTCCGCGTCGTCGACGATGAAGAACCGCCGATCCTCGAGCACGCCGCGATCCGTCACGGCGATGTCGTCGCGTCGCTCCAGCCCAAGGCTCATGACCGGGGCGATGTCCAGGTGCGTCACGGCCGGCATGGCGCGATGCTACCGGACGGGCCGGCTCGACGGCAGGCATGCTTCGCGGATGCTGCTCGGCATCGATCACCTCGTCATCGCCTGCGCGGACCCGGAGGCGGCCACCGCGGACCTCGAGCGGGAGCTCGGCCTGCGTGCCGGTGGCGGCGGCCGGCACGAAGCACTCGGGACGTTCAACCGGCTCGTCTGGCTCGGCGACACGTACCTGGAACTGATCGGGGTCTTCGATCGGGGCCTCGCCGATGGGTCCTGGATCGGCGCTCCGACGGTCCAGGCCCTGGATGCCGGTGGCGGACTCGCGACGTGGGCGGTCGCGACCGACGACATCGGAGGCGATGTCGCGCGCCTGAACGAGGGCGGCGCCCGGCTCGCCGAGCCCATCGCCGGCGAGCGCGTCCGTCCGGATGGCAGGGTCGTCCGGTGGCGGCTGTCCGTCACGCGCGAGCTCGGGCCGGAGCGACCGCCGTTCGTCATCGAGCACGATCCGGCGTCGGCGGAATGGTCGCCCGAGGATCGCGCCGCGCGCGCCATCGAAGCCCACTCGCTCGGGGCGACCGTCCGCCTGACGACCCTCGAACTGCCGGTCACGGACGCGCCGGGCACGATCGCCGGCCTGATGCGGACCGTTCGGATCGGGCCGTTCCGTCCGTCGCTCGCGGGCGGTGGCACGCGGGACGCCACGGTCGGCGATCAGACGCTTCGGTTGCGTCCGAGACGCACGGCGATGGGCTCGAACAGCGCGACCGCCGCGTCCCCGGCGGGCTGGCCGATCGCGACGATCCATCTCGAGGCGGGGGGCTCAATCGAGCCGCGCGACGTCCAGCTCCTCGGCTGCCGGTTCATCGTCACGGCCGCGCCATGACGGACTCGTCACCGCCGACGGTCAAGGCCATTGGGAGCGCGACGGTCTGAGCGCTGCGATCCGACAGGCGCTCGACGACTCCGGTCTCGACCTTGCCACGCTGACGGCGGAGGAACTCGCGCCGTTCGACCAGTTCCACGGCGGCGGCCTCGCGATCACCCGACGCCTGGCGACGCAGGGCCGCCTCGAGCCCGGGATGCGGGTCCTCGATGTCGGTGGTGGGCTGGGTGGCCCGGCGCGGACGCTGGCGCTCGAGTTCGGGTGTCGCGTGACCGTCCTCGACCTGACCGAGTCCTATGTCGATGCCGGCCGGATGCTCACGGGCCTCGTCGGGCTCGACGACCGGGTCGACTTCGTCGTCGGCGACGCGCTCGACCTGCCGTTCGAGGACGGGGCCTTCGATGCGGTCTGGACGCAGAACAGCGGCATGAACATCGCCGACAAGCCTCGCCTGTATGCGGGCTTCCGCCGCGTCCTCCGCCCGGGTGGCCGGCTCGTCACCCAGGAGCCGATGGCCGGCCCGGTCCAGCCGCCGATCTACCCGCTGATGTGGGCCGACGGTCCCGCCACCGACCACATCCGTCCGCCGGCCGAGATGCGCGCGACGATCGAGGCGGCCGGGTTCACAGCGGTCGAATGGTCGGAGGTGCGCGTCGGCCCATCGCCGCCCGATGCGCCGCGACCGCGACAGACCATCCAGTCATTGGTCATGGGCGACGAGCGCGTCCGCGAGATCATGCGGGCCAGCCGCGGGAACGAGGACGAGGGCCGGGTCGTGTTGGTCCACGCGGTGTTCACCGCCTGACCTACATCCGGAAGACGCCGAACTTCGTGTCCGGGATCGGGGCGTGGAGGGCGGCTTCGATGCACATCGCCAGGATGCGTCGCGTGTCGAGCGGGTCGATCACGCCGTCGTCCCAGAGGCGGGCCGTGGCGAAGTACGGCGAGCCCTCGCGCTCGTAGGTCTCGAGGATCGGCGCCTCGAAGGCGTCGCGTTCGGTGTCGTCGGTGAAGCCGCCACGGACCGTGGAGAGGACGCGGGCCGCCTGGGCGCCGCCCATGACGGAGATCCGCGAGTTGGGCCACGACCACAGGAACCGCGGTTGGTAGGCGCGGCCGGACATCGCGTAGTTGCCCGCCCCGAAGCTGCCGCCGATGAGGATCGTGAACTTGGGGACCTCGGCGGACGCGACGGCCGTCACCAGCTTCGCCCCGTCCTTGGCGATACCGGCCTCCTCGTATTCGCGCCCGACCATGAACCCGGTGATGTTCTGTAAGAAGACGAGCGGGATCTTGCGCTGGCAGGCGAGTTCGATGAAGTGCGCCCCCTTCAGCGCGGACTGGCTGAACAGGATCCCGTCATTGGCGATGATCGCGACGGGGTAGCCGTCGAGGTGGGCGAAGCCGGTCACCAACGTTTCGCCATAGAGCGGCTTGAACTCGTGGAACCGCGAGCCGTCGACGAGCCGGGCGATGATCTCGCGCACGGGCACCGGCCGGCGCGCATCCGCGGAGACGGAAGCATAGAGGGACGCGGCACGGTCGCCGCCGGCCGCCGCGATCGCCGGTGCTTCGGGCGGGCGCCGATCCCAGGGGAGGGTCGGCGTCGGGCGGTTGAGGTTCGACACGATGGACCGGCCGAGCGCCAGCGCGTGTTCGTCGTCGAGGGCCTCGTGGTCGGCCACGCCGGAGCGGCGGGTGTGGACCTCGGCGCCGCCCAGCTCCTCGGCCGTGACGTCCTCGCCGGTCGCGGCCTTCACGAGCGGCGGGCCGCCGAGGAAGATCGTGCCGGTCCCGCGGACGATGACGGTCTCGTCGCTCATCGCCGGGACGTACGCACCGCCGGCCGTACAGGAACCCATGACGAGCGCGACCTGCGGGATCCCGGCGGCCGACATCCGGGCCTGGTTGTAGAAGATGCGACCGAAGTGATCGCGGTCCGGGAACACGTCTGCCTGGAGTGGGAGGAACGCCCCGCCGCTGTCGACGAGGTAGACACACGGCAGCCGGTTCTCGAGGGCGATCTCCTGGGCTCGGAGGTGCTTCTTGACCGTCATCGGGTAGTACGTGCCGCCCTTGACGGTCCCGTCGTTGGCGACGATGACGCAGGTCGTGCCCTCGATCCGGCCGATGCCGGTCACGATGCCGGCGCCGGGCGCGTCGTCGTCGTACAGGCCGGTCGCGGCGAGCGGGCTCAGCTCCAGGAAGGCACTCCCCGGGTCCGTGAGGCGGTCGATGCGCTCGCGGACGGGCAGCTTCCCGCGCTCGCGATGGCGCTCGATCGAGCGGTCGTCGCCGCCGGCACCGCGGCCCGCGACCTCGGCCTGGCGAGCGCGCAGATCGGCGACGAGGGCGGCCATCGCGTCGTGGTTCGCGGCGGTCTCCGGGGCGCCCGGATCGAGTCGGCTGCGCAGCACGGCCATCGGCTGATGATAGGCGGGGCCCGGGTCGCCGGGAACCGCCGGACGATGCGCCGCATGCGCACGACGGCCGGGGTGTGCACCGCATGACCATTTGCGCCATCGTGGCCTTGCTCGTCGGTCATCCTGGTCACCCCATGCACAGAACGGCCGTTGAGCCCAGCCCCAAGGGTCGAACCGTGCACGTCCTGCACCGTCGAGCGGACGAGCGGGTGCTCGATGTCCCATATGGTCATGACATGCACGACGGGCCGATCGCACCATCGCGGGAACCGAGCGGCGCGATCCACCGTCCTCCGCCCATGCAGCGTCACCGCGCTCGGATGGTCTCCCCATTTCTCCTTCTTGCCGCTATGGCGATCGTCGTCGCCTGCCAACCTGGGGCGTCGATCTCGAACGTCGTCGGCACCGGTCCGTTGCTCACCGTGGAGACCCGCGGCGGCGAATGCGTGGGCGTCCCGTGTGGCTCGACCGTCATCGTCGAGCGCGATGGCTCGGTCCACGCGGCCGCGAAGCCACCGAATGCCCTCGGCACGGTCCCGCCCGACAAGCTTGCGGCGCTCACATCCGCGATCGGGGCAACGGACTTCGCGGCCCTCAAGAGCCACGCGTTCACCGGCCAGTGCCCGACGGCCTTCGACGGCCAGGAGTTCATCTTCGAGTTCGGTGCGCCGGGCGGCACGCAGCACATCGCCACGTGCGAGGTCGCGGTGGACTACGGCTCCCCGTTGTTCGTCGCCGTCTCGGCCGCACTCGGACCGTTCGTCCCGCTCCCGACGACCTGACTGGCCCGCGACGAGAACTCGGCGATCGCGATCGCGCCGATCGCCAGGATCGCCGACAAGGCGAGGCCTTCGACCGACACGACGCCACCGTCGCACCCGGACGCCACATCGCCCGGGCTTGACGTGCCCTCGTTCGAGACCGGGATCCGCGAATAGACCAGTGAGCCGTCCGCGGTCGCGCGCGCGACCCAGCAGACGGTCTCGGTGAGGGCGAACCAGGAGACCCACGCGCCGATGCCGAGGGCGATCGCCAGGAGCGCGCCGATGACCGCCCGTCGCGACGACTGCCCGGAATACGCCACGCCACTGAGGCTCAGCAGGAGGAACGCCGGGATGAGGAACGGCAGCGTGACGAGACCGAACGAGATGAACGACTGCGCGAAGCAGAGGCTCCCTGCCACGACGAACAGCGGGCGGGAGCGCCGGAAGGTCGCGATGACCGCGAAGGCCGCCGGCAGCATGAGCAGGGCCGCGAGGGAGACCGGCCGGATGACGTCCGGCGGCCCGGGATCCTCGCCGGCGCTTGCCGAGATGAGGCCGACGACGACCGCGTACCCGACGACCATCGCGGCCGCCCCGAGACCGATCCGTCGCGGATCGCGTCCGGTCGTCATCGGGCCGACCGACGGCCGAGCACGCGGAACGCGACGATCCATGAGACCCCGAGCGGCAGTAGCAGGAACACCATGTAGAGCGTGGACACGAGGCCGTAGGCAAGCCTTCCGGCGACGGTGACCGCGAGGCCGGCGGCATCACGGATGCTGCCATCGCCGAAGCCCTCCCAGATCGCCCAAGCCACGCCGATGGGCACGAAGAGCAGCCAGGCGACGGCCGCGTAGGCG
>Ga0302322_100000789_pt1 | contig 24736 bp, 20 predicted proteins | sample Fen_T0_2_FD_203757 | JGI IMG/M metagenome (GOLD analysis project Ga0302322, IMG submission 203757) | Peat permafrost microbial communities from Stordalen Mire near Abisko, Sweden - Fen_T0_2 | ecosystem: Environmental > Terrestrial > Soil > Wetlands > Permafrost | place: Sweden: Abisko...
CGTGGCAGCCACCGCGTCGTAGACCTTGCCGAGATCCGCGGTCCGGACATAACGCTGAAGCGTCGTGATGTGGGGCATGTGGGTCTCGTCGAGGACCCAGCCCGGCATGCTTTCGAGCAAGCGCGCGTTGACCTCGCGGGCTCGCGCCAGAGCCGCGGGATCGGGGTCGATAAGAATGTCGATCGCGGTCAGGTCCGTCATGTCGCCGGTCCTTTCAGAAGACGTCGATCCAGTCGTCCTTCATGCTGACCACGGTCCAGCCCAGGGTTTTCGCCTTGGCCAGCGAGGCGTCGCCGCCCGCGGTATAGGCGAACTCGCGCTCGGCGTCGTCATGATTCACGAGGACCGAGAAGCGGGCGGCCTCGAGCATCTCGATGTCGACGTCGGCGTTGCCGCCGGCGAACACGGGCAGCCGGCCGGTCCGCGCGAAGATGTGCTCCGGCTTGCCCGGGCCGATGTCCACCCCACCGAGCACGTGCTCGCCACGGACGATCCGCCCATCGGCGTAGCTGTACTCGGCGGCCGTCCCGATGACGTTCTCCTTGTAGATGCCCCAGGTCTCCTCGGCGAAGACGCGCATGAAGTCGCGTCCGCCACCGGAACACACGAAGACCCGGTAGTCGTGGGCCTTGAGGAGCTCGAGGAGTTCGAGCATCGGCTTGTAGACCAGTTCGATATACAGCTTGTCGAGCCTCGGCTGCTTGACCGTCGTCAGCCACCCGCGGACCTCGGCGTCGAACTCGTCCGGCGTCGTGCCATGCCACGAGCGGGAGAATGCCGCCATCAGGGCCGCGATGGCTTCCGGATCCTGCGTCGCGATCTTGCCGAAGAACGACTGGTCCCGCGTGATGATCGCCTTGTACGGCTCTCGTTCCGCCAGCGCGGGATCGGCCTTGACCTCCTCGACCCACTTGCGAAAGACGAAGTCGAACTGGGGTGGGAGGGGCTGCTCGACCCACAACGTCCCGTCGTTGTCGAAGGTCGCGATGCGATCGGCGAGCGGCACGAAGTCCGGGCCCGGAGTCGTGGATCGTGCCACGAAGTCCAGGATGGAGTGCTTGGCGGGGCCGTCTCGCCAGCTCGGGAGTTCGGGTTCAGCCATGGGGATGCGCTCCTGGGTCGTGACTCGGGGTGGTCGCACAGCCTAGAGCGAAGCGATCCGTCCTGCCCGGCGACGTCACGCGGTCAGCGTGTCACCATCGCGCGGACGATGGGCCGGACCGGGCTGGACGCGTTCCACTGGCGTCGCTCGACGACCTCGAAGCCGGCCCGCTCGAACATCCGCAGGGTCCCGTGGTACGCGTTGGCCGGCGCGATGCGCTCGCCGGCGGTGTCCACGGGATAGGCCTCGAGCGTCGTTGCTCCGTGCTCCCGGGCGTAGGCGATCGCGGCGTCCAGGAGCGCCGTGGCGGTCCCGGCACCCCGCGCCTTCCGCGAGACGACGAAGCAGACGATCGACCAGACGGGCGTGTCGTCGACGGGCGCGAGGATCTTCGAATAGGCGAGCCGTTCGTAGTCCTCGCGTGGCCCAAGGCTGACCCAGCCGGTCGCCCGCCCGTCCCGGTAGGCGATCAGGCCTGGTGCCGGATCCCGGTCGGCGATGCCTTCGAGGGCGGACCGATTGTCGGCCCCGGTCGAGTTGGTCCAGTCGCGACCGCGGTACCGGAAGTAGGCGCACCAGCACCACTTCGGGTCCCCGCCCTCCTCGAAGAGGACAGCCAGATCCGGGAAGCGCTCGGGGGTCAGCGGCAGGATCTCAAGGGCACTGGGCTCCATCGTTCCATCGTACGGGAGCCGATTTCGCGACATCGGACTCTGTCGCCCACGCCGGTGGCGGCATACGGTCGACGTGTTCGGAGCACAGGAGGACCGGGAGATGCCTTACGACGTCAGGATCGAGGAGGCCCAGGCTCGACAGACCGCGGTGGTCACGGCGCGGTTGCCGATGGCGCAGGTGCCGGAGTGGATGTCCGGAGCGTTCCGTGAGGTGTTCGCCGTCCTGGGACGCCAGGGAGTAGGCCCGGCCGGGCCACCTTTCGCCCGGTACACGATGGCCCCCGAAGCGTTCGAGATCGAGGCGGGCGTGCCGGCCTTGCGGGCGATCATGGCCGAGGGCCGCGTGACGCCCGGGTCGCTGCCTGGCGGCCCGGTCGCCGTCACGACCCATCTGGGGCCGTATGACCGTCTGGGCGACGCGGTCGAGGCCGCGACCCGCTGGGCGCAGGTGCGGGGCATCGATATCACCGGCCCGCACTGGGAGGTCTACCACACCGACCCGAGCGCGGAGCCCGACCCGGAACGGTGGCGCACGGATGTGGTCGTGCCGCTCGCGCTCGAGGCCGAGCGCGTGGGCTGATCCGTCCTACGGAGTCGGATCGGGCGTCGGATCCGGGGTGGGATCCGGGGTCGGATCGGGGGTCTGCGTCGGTGTGGGATCGGGGGTCGGTGCCGGCGTGGGATCCGGCGTCGGTGTCGGCGTGGGATCGGCCGTCGGGTCGGGTGTCGGGACAGGCGTCGGGGTCGCCGTCGCGCCCGCGGTGGGCGTCGCCGTCGCACCGGCGGTCGGCGTCGGGGTCGGCGTGGCACCGGGCGCCGGCGTTCCGTGGGTCCCGGGCGTCGGGATCGGGAGGCCCGTGGCGGGGTCGGTGGAGCCTGGACCGACCGCGGGGTCGCCGGGATGGGCGGTGGCCGTCGGATCGGTCGGCGGGACGGTGCCGTCGGCGCCGGGGGTGGCGAGAGAGGCCGGGTCGGTGCCGAAGATGCCGGGGACGGTCGTGGGGGGCGTCCCTTCCGACCCGGCGACGCCGCCCGGCCCGAGGCGCATGACGCCGGCGAAGCCGACGGCCGCGACACTGACGGCCAGGGCGGACCCGATGGCGGTCGCCCGGATGACCCGGCCCAATCGGATGTGGCCGAAGACCGCCCGCCAGGTGCCGGTCGCGACGACGACCGCGGCCGGGACGGTGGCCACTTCGACGATGCCGGGCATCTGGGTGACGACCGGATCGGGCTGGGGCTTCGTGCCGCGTTTGAATCCACGAGGGCCGGCCTTGGTCGACTTGGCGGGCGCCGCAGCGACCGGAGACGGCGACGCGGCCGTCGCAGCCAGCCCCACCGCGACAGCGGCTGCCGGAGTGCCCCCGGCTCGGGGACGCTGGCGAGCGATCGTGGCGGTGGCAACGCTCGGGAGGGCGAACGCCCGGCAGGAGAGGCAGCCACCGGCGACCTGGTTCCAGCAATTGGCGCAGGTCGCGCGACCGCAGTCGGGGCACGCCTGCATGTGCTGACCGGCCACGCCTAGCTGGTCCCGGTGCGCACCGCACGCCTCACAGAACATCGCGTCGTCGACGCCGCCCTTCGCCACCGATCCTCCAACGATCCATCTGTCCGGCCGCGCGCGGGCCGCCATCCAGACCGTACCGGGGTGGCCGCGGATTGCCACTCACCCGAACGGGGACTTCGCCCGAGCCGGAGGTCAGGTGTCCGCGGGCACCACCCGGGCGAGGGGCTCCGGGATGGCGGTTTGACGCTCGCTGCGACCGGTCGTTACGCTGGCCGCCCCGACCCGGACCCACCTCACAGGAGTGCTCGTGACCGACCCGTCGTCCGGCCCTGGAGGGTGGTCCTTCGGGCCCGTCGCGCCACCGACGCGGTCGATCGTCAGCCTCGTTCGCGACGGCGTCCTCGATGCCCACCTCGCGGCGACGGTCTGGTTGCTCGTCGAACACCGCGTCCCCCTCATGGTGGCGGCGGGCGGTCCCGGCATCGGGGCCACCACGTTGCTCGAGGCCCTCCTGGGGTTCCTGCCGCCGGACGTCGCGCGCCGCGATCTCGCGGGCACCGCGGAGACGTTCGACTGGCTGCCGCAGGCCTCCGAGCTGGGGTGGCCGGGGACCGCGCGCGCCGGCGCCGGCACACCCGTCCGACCCGACACGACGATGCTGGTCGCCGCGGCCCTGTCGGACGACCTGCCCGCCTATACGTGGGGCGAGCGCGCCCGGGTCGCGGTCCGGGCGACCGCCATCGGCTACGGTCTCGCCGCGACGATCCGGGCCGATTCGCTCGACGACGTCCTGGGGGCCCTGGAGCGCCAGCCGGTCTCGCTGCAGGAGGACGAACTGTCGTTCCTCGGCTGCGTGCTCATCCTGCGACGGGTCGAAGGCGGCCGGCGACGGGTGGCCGTCGCGCACTACCTCCGGCCGACGGTCCGCGACGCCCATGGCCACACCCAGCGCCTCGGTCCGGCCGTCCTGGCCACCTGGGACCCGGCCCGCGACACCTTCGAGGACTTCAGCTGGGGGATCGCGCCGGAGCTCGCATTCCGGATCGGCGTCCGGGCCGGCGACCTCGAACTGGAGGTCGACCGACGGACGGGGTTCCTCGCGGATCTCGCGCGTTCGGGGGTCACGGATGTGGCCGCGGTATCGGAGGTGATCGGGCGGTACGCCGCAACGGCGGCGTTCGGTCCGCCGCCGGCTGCCGGGACGCACTGACCGGACCGCAGATCGGCCACACGGACCGATCCGCGGGACCGTATCCTCCGGTGCAGGTCGGCACCGAGTCAGCCGACGATCGACAAGGAGCCACCGATGGGCCAGTTCGTCCCGTTCCTGCTGTTCCTGCATGTCATGGGCGCGATCATCGCCTTCGGTCCCACGTTCGCCTATTCGATCATGGGGGCGATGGCCGGCCGCGAGCCGCAGCACGCCAACTTCAGCGCCCGTCAGACCGCGGCGATCGGCAGCAAGCTCGTGTATCCGCTGGCGATCTTCCAGGGGGTGACGGGCGTCCTGCTCATCCTCGCCGCCAATATCGATCCCTCGAAGGCGCCGTGGCTCGCCGCGGGGATCGTCCTCTACGCGATCACGCTGACGTACGCGCTCACGATCCAGCGCAACGCGCTGCACCACCTGATCGAGCTGACCTCGACGCCGCCGGCGCCCGGCACGCCCCCGAACCCCGAGATCCCGGCGACCGTCAAGAAGATCCAGCGAGGCGGGATGTTCCTGGGCCTGATGATCGTGGTCATCGTCTTCCTGATGGTCACCAAGCCGACGTTCTGACCGGGTCGCTACCATTGGGCTGACGGACGTCCCCAGGAGACCTGACCCAGATGCCCCACGTCGCGACCTCGCCCTCGGACCTGCTCGCCAACCTCGCCGGCCTCGCTCATCTCGACGGTGAGCGGCTGGTCATCGACGACGAGGCGGGATTCCGCGCCGGCGGCATCCGCGATCTGGCGTGGACCGCGGCGTTCACAACGGACGAGGCGACGACGGCCGCGGTCCAGTGGCTCATCTGGGAGGCGAGCCAGGAGCTCGGGGCGCGCTCGGCGAGCATCCAGGGGCTGTACGACGCGCGGGCCCGCGGTGAGTTCGGTGGCCTCACCGTTCCGGCGATCAACCTGCGTGCACAGACCTTCGACATGGCCCGCACGATCTTCGAGACGGCCGCTGCGGACGGCGTCGGCGCGGTCATCCTCGAGCTGGCGCGAAGCGAGCAGACCTATACGTTCCAGCGGCCGATCGACTACGCGACGTCCGTGCTGGCCGGGGCCATCGCTGCGGATTGGCGCGGGCCGGTCTTCATCCAGGGCGACCACTACCAGTTCAACGCCAAGAAGTACGCCGCCGACCCGGAGACGATGACCGAGGAGATCCGTCGGGCGTGCCGGCTCGCCATCGAGGCCGGCTATCGCAACATCGACATCGATTCGTCGACGCTGGTGGACCTGTCGAAGCCCGACGCGGACCAGGAGCAGCACGAGAACTACACGCGCGCGGCGGAACTGACGGCGCTCATCCGTTCGCTCGAAGCCGACGGGGTCACGGTCAGCGTGGGTGGCGAGATCGGCGAGGTCGGCACTGCCAATTCGACGGTGGCGGAGCTCCGGGCGTACCTCGACGGCTATCGCGCGACGCTCGAGGACCTTGCCCCGGGCGCTCGTGGCATCTCCAAAGTGAGCGTCCAGACCGGGACCAGCCACGGGGGCGTGCCGCTGCCGGACGGCGGCGTGGCGGAGGTCAAGCTCGATTTCGAGGTCCTGCGCGAGCTCGGCGTGATCGCGCGCGAGTACGGTCTGTCGGGAGCCGTGCAGCACGGCGCCTCGACGCTGCCCGATACGTTGTTCCACCGCTTCCCGGAGGTCGAGACGGCCGAGATCCACCTCGCGACCGGATTCCAGAACGCCCTCTACGAGCACCCCGCGTTCCCGCAGGCGCTCCATCGCGAGATCGAGGCCTGGTGCTTCGCGAACGCGCTCGATGAGCGCAAGCCCGGCCAGACCGACCAGCAGTTCGTCTACACGACCCGCAAGAAGGCGATCGGCCCATTCAAGCGTCAGCTCTGGGACCTGGACACGAAGGACGAGATCCTCGCCGACCAAGGTCGCAAGGTCGCATTCCTGTTCCGCGAACTCCGCGTGGACGGGACGCGCGAGCTGGTCCACCGCCACGTCGTTCCGGTGGAGTCGCATCGCCCGATGCCGGAGGCCCTCACGGGCGTCGCGCCGGGCTGATCGCCCCCGAAGTTCACGCGGATCTCGCACCCGGATGGCGTTTCGGGAGCGGAGATTCGCCGTTGACGGGTTGCAACACGGTGCTATCCTCCCGCGCAAGTCCGCCGATGACTGAGGGATCGTCGGTGGATGAGCCCACGCGACTCAGCGTCACTCCAACTAGGTCGGTCGCGCACCGGTGGTGCGGAGGGTAGGAGGAGACAACGTGGCGGGATCGGGTACTGCAGGGGATGTCGCCGCAAAGGACGACGCCCACCTCCGTTCGCTGGGGATCAAGCCCGAGTTGAAGCGAAGTCTCGGCTTCATGTCGAATTTCGCGGTTGCGTTCAGTTACATCAGCGTCTCGACCGGGACCTTCACGCTCATCGCCGTCGGGCTCGCGGTCGCCGGCCCTGCGTTCTTCTGGTCATGGCCATTGGTCATCCTGGGCCAGACGTTCGTGGCGCTCAACTTCGCTGAATTGTCGAGTCACTTCCCAGTGGCGGGTTCGATCTACCAGTGGTCGAAGCGGTTGTCCCACAAGACACTTGGCTGGTTCACCGGCTGGATCTACTTCTGGGCCGGCGTGTTGACCACCACGGCGGTCGCGGTGACCGTGCCGCTGGTCCTGTCCAGCATCCTGAACCTTGACCTGACGACGCCGTCGCCGATCTCGGCGCTCAACATGGGTGTCTTCATCGCGCTCATCACCCTGATCTCCACGACGTTGATCAACGCGTTCGGTGTCCGCGCCCTGTCGATCATCAACAACATCGGCGTCGGCGCGGAGATCGTCGGGCTCGTCTTCTTCGGGCTGATCCTGCTGATCTTCTTCAACCATCAACCCCTCTCCGTGCTGACGGACACGGCCCCGAACGTCTTCTCGACCGGTGGGTTCGCGCCGATCTTCCTCGTCGGCATGTTCATGAGCCTGTTCGTCGTCTACGGATTCGACACGGCGGGTACGTTCGGAGAGGAGACCCTCGACGCCAGTCGGCAGGCCCCGCGAGGGGTCCTGTCGTCGATCTGGCTGGCCGGCATCTTCGGCGCGATCTTCCTGCTGGCGATCATCCTGTCGTTCAAGGACGTCGCCGCCCAGGTGTTGAGTGCCCAGCAGTACGCCTGGGGCGTCGGTGGGGCCAACCCGATCGGCGACACGATCCTGACGAACATGGGCGATTTCGGGAAGGTCTACCTCGTCGTCATCCTGGCCGCCGTATACGTGTGTACGCTGGCCATCCAGGGTGCCACGACCCGTCTCATGTTCTCCATGGGCCGGGACGAGCGTCTGCCGTTCGGCAAGGTGTGGGGCCATGTGAGTCCCACGTTCCGGACGCCGGCCTACGCGGCGATCGCGGTCGGCGTCCTGGCCGCCCTCCCGTTCCTCCTCACCAACTCCCCGTTGATCCTGGCCACGGCCGCGACCGGCATGATCTACACGAGCTACTTCATGTGCAACCTTGGCGTCCTGATCGCGCGTCGCCGTGGTTGGCCACATCAGGGCGCCTGGTTCAAGCTGGGAAGCTGGGGTCCGATCCTCAACATCCTCGCCCTGCTGTGGGGCGGCTTCATGATCATCAACTTCGCGCTCTGGCAGACCGCGACGTTCGGTGCCCTCGGGACGTCGTACTACACGCTCCCGGACGCGACGCAGGTCGGACTGCGTGACCTGTCGAACCCCATCCTGGCGACGATCAAGGTGTTCGGGAACGATGTCGCATTGCCACAGATCCCGATCTTCGAACTGATGCTCGGGCTCGTGGTCGTCATCGGCGTTCTCTACTACGCCGTGGCGATCCGTGGTCGCGCAGCCACCGTCGAGGCGGATGCGGCCACCGGCGAGGCCGTCATCGGCTAGTCCGGAACGAGATGTCGAGAAGGGCGCGGCGCGACGAGCGATCGTCGCGCCGCGGCACGTCCGGAGCCCGGCACCCTTGAAAGCCCAGGACCCATGGCCCAACGACGCGATGACCGATGACTGACGACGAGGCGGTCCTGCGCGGCTCGCTCCGCGAGGAGCTGGTGGCCGCGATGCAGCGCATCCCCGAGATCGCGGGTCGCGAGCTGACACTCACGGCCCTGTCCGGCGGGATCACCAATCGCAACTTCCTCGTTGAGGCAGCCGGCACCACCGACCGCTGGGTCATCCGGCTCGCCGGCAACGACACGTACCTGCTGGGGATCAGCCGGGAGGTGGAGCACGCGGCGACGGTCGCGGCGGCCGGGGTCGGCGTCGGGCCCGAGGTCACGGCGTTCATCCAGCCGGAGGGCTACCTCGTCACGCGATTCATCGTCGGATCGCCCGTGTCGGACGAGTCCGTGCGCACGCCCGAGACGCTGCGCCGGGTCGCCGACTCGCTCCGCCGCGTCCACGACGGACCGGCCATCCCCGGGCTGTTCATCCCGCTCCGGATCGCCGAAGCCTATCGCGGCCTGGCCGAGGCGCGCGGCGTGCCGATCCCGCCCGAGTACGAGCTGGCGGCCGCCGTCGGTCGGCGCATCGAGCTCGCCTGCCTGAGTGCGCCCCTGCCGATGCGGCCGTGCCACAACGACCTGCTCAACGCCAACTTCATCGACGACGGTGCCCGGATCCGGATCGTCGACTGGGAGTACGCGGGGATGGGCGACCCGTTCTTCGACCTCGGGAACTTCAGCATCAACCACGAACTCACGCCCGAGCAGGACGCGATCCTGCTGACGGCCTACGACGGGTCCCTGCGACCGGAACGACTGGCGCGCCTCACGCTGATGCGAGTCGTCTCCGACATGCGCGAGGCGATGTGGGGCGTCCTCCAGCAGGGGATCAGCACGCTGGATGTCGACTTCGTCGCATACGCCGGCGAGCATTTCGATCGATTGCTCGCGAACGCGTCAACGCCCACCTTCGAGCGGGCCTTGCGTGAGACGTCCGCTGACTGACGGACCGTCCGTCGGCTAGGCTGCCACCGTGACGACACCGAGCGCTCCGGGAGGCACCGAAGCACCCCGCGCTGCGCTGCGCCAGGCGGTCCTGCTCGCGGTCGTGTTCGTCGCGACGCTCGGTCTGCTGGCCGGGATCGCGGCGATCGCCCGGAGCGCCGGAAATGGGGGAGCGGGGTCGAGTGCCGGAGCCAGCGCCGGGAGCGTGGCCAGTCCCGTGAGGACGGCCGGGCCCGTGGCGTCGTCGGCGGCCGCGGCCACGTCCTCGCCAGCCGGGTCGTCCGGCTCGCCGGTGCCGTCGGCGACTTCGGCCGTGGATCCGGTCCTGATCGGGGCGGGCGATATCGCGGTGTGCGACGGCGACGGCGATTCGAAGACGGCCGCCCTGTTGGCCGGCGAGCCGGGGACGGTGTTCACGGCCGGCGACAACGCCTACCCGAACGGCACGGCCCAGCAATTCACCGACTGCTACGCGCCGACCTGGGGCGCCGAACTCGCCCGAACTCGCCCGACGCCGGGCAACCACGATCACGAGACGACCGCCCTCGGCGGGTATCTCGGGTACTTCGGGGCGGCGGCGGCCCCGAACGGCACGGCGTGGTACTCGTACGACCTCGGGACGTGGCACGTGATCGCCCTCGATGCGACCTGCGCGTCCGCCGGCGGCTGCGGTCCGGACTCTGACCAGGGTCGCTGGTTGGCGGCCGACCTGGCGGCCTCGAAGGCCCTATGCACGCTGGCGATCTGGCACCAGCCGAGGTTCAGCTCCGGGACGCACGGCAACGACGCCACCGTCGCGCCGTTCTGGGACGCGTTGTATGCCGCCGGCGCGGACGTCGTCGTCAACGGCCACGACCACGACTACGAACGCTTCGCGCCGCAGGATCCATCGGGCCATCCCGATCCGACGCGCGGCATCCGCGAATTCGTCGTCGGGACGGGCGGTGCCGAGCTCCGGCCATTCGGCGCCGAGGCGGCCAACAGCGAACTTCGGGTCGCGGGTTACTACGGCGTCATCAAGCTCGTCCTGCATCGCTCCTCGTACGAGTGGACGTACCTCACGACCGCCGGGTTGACCCTCGACCGCGGCAACGGGAACTGTCACTGATGCCGGCGGACCAGGCCCGAGTAGTCGTCATCGGTGGCGGGATCACCGGCTGCAGCGTCGCGTACCACCTCGCGCTCGCGGGCTGGACGGACGTCCTGCTCGTCGAGAAGGCCCAGCTCACGGCCGGCTCGACGTGCCAGGCGGCCGGCCTCGTGACCGCGTTCAACCCGTCGGCGACGATGATGGCCTTCCGGCGGTACAGCATCGAACTCTACGAGCGCCTCGGGGCGTTCGAGCGGGTCGGCAGCCTGCGCCTGGCCTCGAGTCCGGACCAGCTTCGGGAGCTCGAGCGGACCGCCAGCCGGGCTCGGGGGATCGGCCTCGATGCCGGCGTCATCGGGCCCGACGAGGCCCGCCGGCTCATGCCGGCCATCTCGCCCGACTCGCTCTACGGCGCCGTCCACCTGACCGGTGACGGCCACCTGGACCCGCACGGGGCGACCCACGCGGTAGCGGACGCCGCGCGCTCGCTCGGCGTCCGGATCCGCACCGGCGTCCGCGTGACCGGGTTCCGCCTCTCCCCGTCGCGCGAGGTGACCCACGTCCTCACCGAGGACGGGCCGATCGCCACGGAGATCGTCGTCAATGCCGCGGGGATCTGGGCGCCGCAGGTCGCGGCGATGGTCGGGGCGTTCGTGCCGTCGACGCCGGTCGACCACCAGCACATCGCGCTCAAGGCGGTCCCCGGCAACGAACTGCCGCGCGACATGCCGTGCTTCCGCGACCCGGACAACCTCGTCTACGGGAAGAGCGAGCACGGCGGCATGGTCTTCGGGGGCTACGAGACCGACCCTGTCTCGCGCTGGGAGGACGGCGTCCCCTGGGAGCACGCGGCGCGGGCGATGCCGCCCGACTACGAACGCTTCGCGCCGCTCATGTCCGGCGCGATCCGGCGCTTCCCGTTCCTCGCCGATGCCGAGGCGATCCGGCTCGTCTGCCACCCGGACGCGATGACCCCCGACGCGAACCCGCTGCTCGGGCCGCTCCCCGGGGTCCCCGGCTTCTGGATGGCTGCTGGCCTGTCGCTGAACGGCTTCGGTGGCGGCGGCGGGATCGGCCGGGCCATGGCGGGCTGGATCACGGTCGGGGATCCGGGAGTGGACATCGGGCCGTACCGGGCGTGGCGGTTCGGAGACGTGTATCGCGACCCGGGCTTCGCGGCCGGGCTCGCGCGCGAGACCTACGCCGACTACTACCGGCTGCGCTATCCCTTCGATGCGGACGTGGCGGGGCGACCGCGCCGTCTGTCGGCGCTGTACGGCCGGCTCCAGGAGACCGGCGCGGCCTTCGGCACGAAGGCGGGTTGGGAGCGCGCCGACCACCACGAACCCGGCCGGCAGTGGCGGCGGACGGGACGCGACCAGGCGGCCTACGGCTGGACCCAGCCGCCGTGGTTCGAGCGGGTCGTGGCCGAGGGCCGCGCCGTCCGCGGACGCGCGGGCCTCATCGACCTGAGCTCGTTCGGGAAGATCGCCGTCGAGGGACCCGGCGCGCTGGGGCTCCTCCAGCGAGTCTCGGCGAACGACGTCGACCGACCGATCGGCAGCATCGTCTACACGCCCTGGTGCGACGAGCGCGGCGGGATGGTGGCCGATGTCACGGTGACCCGGCTCGCGGAGACCTCGTTCCGAGTCGTGACCGGCGCGGGGTATGTCGCCTCGGACGTGGCCTGGCTCCGGGCGAACGGCGCCGACGACGGCGACGTCGTCGTGCGGGACGTCAGCGACGCCCATGCCACGATCGGGCTGTGGGGACCGCGGGCACGGGCCATCCTGGCGGCCGCCACCGACGACGAGGTCGGGGATGCGGCGCTCCCGCTGCGCAGCGCGACCCCGGTCCGGATCGTGGACCGGTCCGTCCTCGCGTCCCGCATCAGTTACGTCGGGGAGCTGGGCTGGGAGCTGACGTCCGCCACGGAAGACGCGGTCCTCGTTTGGGACGCCCTCGTCCGGGCTGGTCTCGAGGTGGGCGCCGGACTGGAACCGTTCGGCTATCGAGCCCTCGACGCCCTGCGGGTGGAGAAGGGCTACCGGTACTTCGGCACGGATATGACGATGCTCGACACGCCGTACGAGGCCGGCCTCGGGGCCCTGGTGCGGCTCGGCAAGGGCTCGTTCAATGGCGACGCTGCGCTCGCCTTGGCGAAGGAACGGATGACCGACGGGTTCGGCCGCCGCCTGCGCACGATCCGGCTGGCCGGTGACGCCACGTACGTCCCGGTATATGGCGGGGAGGCGGTCCGCCTCGAGGGCGAGGTCGTCGGACGGCTGCGCAGCACTGCCTACGGCCCGACGGTGGTGGCCACGATCGGGTTCGTGTACCTCGACCGCGGCGTCGCGGACGGATCGACCTGCGAGGTCGACGTGTTCGATGGGCGGGTCGCCGCGACGGTCGTCGCGGACGCCCTCGTGGATCCGGCCGGCGAGCGCATGCGCGGCTAGGGGCGACCCGGGCCGCTCAGACGGCCGCGAGCCAGCCCTCGAAGTCCGGCCCGTCGAGCATCGCTGTCGCCCGCGCCCAGCGCTCGTCCGCCCAGCCGGAGAAGTCGTACTCGATTGTCGAGATGCGGGCCTGGATGGCCGCCCACAGGGTCCAGCCGACGTCCGACATGATCATCTGGAGGCGCATCCGCGCCAGTCGGGCGTCGGTCGCCGTCCCGAAGTACGCCGCACACAGTTCGGCGACCTGGGCGTCGTCAAACCCGAGTTCCTGGGCCGTATTGCCCAGCTCGAACGCCGCGTCGTTCATGCCGCTGTACTCGTAGTCGACGATCCACAGCCGGCTGCCGTCGTCGAGGTAGTTGTCGGCCAGCAGGTCGTTGTGGCATGGCACGGACGGCGCCGGGTGGCGGGCCAGGACCGCCTCGATGCGAGGGATCCTGTCGAGGTGTTCCCGATAGCTCGCGGGGATGGCGATGGCCCGCTCGTCGACGAGGGCGAGGTAGCGCTCCGACAGCCGGACCATGTCGAAGTCGTCGCGGAACGCCGGGCCGGCGTGCAGTCGCCGCAGCGTCTCCGCGATCCGCGTCGGCATCCCGGGCGCCCGCAGGCCCTCGACCGACATCGTCGTGGCGTCCAACCACTCGAGGACGAACACGTCCCAGGCCGGGATCGTGTGCAGGACTTCCGGCGACACGCCGGCGACGGATGCCGCCCGCGTGTTGTGGATCTCGTTCCCGCGATCGACCGCGAGCAGCTCCGTGGCCGCGCCCGGGATCCGGACGAAGTGCGGCGTCCCGTCCACCACGACCCGGTAGTTCGTGTTGGTCAGACCGCCCTGGATCCGCTCGGCCGCGATCGATCGACCGGTCCAGGCCGGGATCGCTTCGATGACCTGTTCGATCGTGGGTGCCATCCGACCTCCTGATCCGAGCCTACCGCAGCCGCTACCCTGTGGACTTGGCGGATCGATCACGTGGAGCTGGAGCGAGGACGCGGTGGAACACGCTCGGGCGGTCATCATCGGCGGCGGGGTCGGCGGGACCTCGATCGCGTACCACCTGACGGAGCTGGGCTGGACGGACATCGTCCTCGTCGACCGGGCCGAGCTGACGTCCGGTTCGACCTTTCACTCGGCCGGTCTCGTCGGCCAGCTGCGCGGGACCGTGACCCTGACCCGGATGATGATGTACGGGGCGGAGCTCTACCGGCGCCTGGCCGCCGAGACCGGCACGGATCCCTCCTGGCACGAGGTCGGGTCGTTGCGGCTGGCGTCCTCGCCCGAGCGTTTGGAGGAGCTGCGCCGGCAGGCCGGCTGGGCGAAGACGTTCGGCCTGCCGCTGGACCTCATCACGGCCGACGAAGCCCAGGCGCTGTTCCCGTTGATGTCCACTGTCGGCGTCCTCGGGGCGGTCTATCTCCCGACTGACGGCTGGCTCGACCCGAGCGGCCTGGCGCAGGCGCTGGCGGCCGGGGCGCGGTCGCGCGGCGCCAGCCTCCGGACCCACACCCGGGTCGTCGCGATCGGATCGGGACGTGGACGCGTGACCGGTGTCACCGTCGAACACAAGGGCGAGCGATATGAGATCCAGGCGGACGTCGTCGTCAATGCGGGCGGGATGTTCGCGCCGGAGATCGGCCGGATGGTCGGGGTGACCGTGCCGCTCATCCCGATGGCGCACCAGTACCTGTTCACCGAACCACTCGACGGCGTCCATGCCGGACTCCCGCAGCTGCGCGACCCGGACAACCTGGTCTACTTCCGCGAGGAGGTCGGTGGCCTCTGCATGGGCGGCTATGAGCGCGATCCGGCGCCGTGGAGCCTCGATGGCGTCCCGCCCGACTTCAACGGCAAGCTGCTGGCCCCCGACATGCCCCGCTTCGAGCCGATCATGGAGGGCGCCATCAGGCGTGTCCCGGCCATGGAGGAGGCGCGCGTGAGCCGGGTCATCAACGGCCCGGAGGCGTTCACGCCGGACAACGAGTACATCCTGGGCGAGTCCGAGGTCCGTGGCTTCTGGGTCGCCGCCGGGTTCTCGGCCCACGGGATCGCGGGCGCGGGCGGCATCGGCCGCCAGATGGCGACCTGGATCGTCGACGGCCAACCCGAACTCGACCTCTGGAAGATGGACATCCGCCGGTTCGGGGCGGCGTATCGATCGCAGGCGTACACCCTCGCCCGCTCGGTCGAGAACTACGCGACCTACTACGACATCCACTACCCGAACGAGGAGCGCCTCGCCGGCCGTCCGCTGCGGACCTCGCCGACCTACGAGGTCCTGGCCGGCCTCGGGGCGTCGTTCGGCGAGAAGTCCGGCTGGGAGCGCCCGAACTGGTTCGAGTCGAACGCGGCCGCCGGGGACGAGTCTCTCCGGCCGCGCGGCTGGGCCGGGGAGCACTGGTCGCCCGCCATCGGAGCCGAGGCCCTCGCCACGCGCACGACCGCGGGACTGTTCGACGAGAGCTCGTTCGCGAAGCTCGAGATCACCGGGAGCGGCGCGACGGCGTTCCTGGGCCGGATGTGCGCCAACGAAATCGACCGTGCCATCGGATCGATCGTGTATACGCAACTCCTCGATGCACGGGGCGGGATCCAGGCGGACCTGACGGTGACCCGGCTCGGGACGGAGCGCTACCTGCTCGTGACCGGCACGGCGGTCGGGAACCACGATGCCGCGTGGCTTCGCCAGCACCTCCCGGACGATGGCTCCGTAGCGCTACGGGACGTCACCGGCGGACTCGTGTGCTTCGGCCTGTGGGGCCCGCGGGCCCGCAACATCCTGTCCGCCGTCACCCGTGCGGATCTCTCGAACGAGGCGTTCCCGTTCCTGACCGCCCGCGAGATCACCGTCGGGTCCGTGCCGGTGACCGCGTTGCGCGTCACGTACGTCGGGGAGCTGGGCTGGGAGCTGTACGCCCCGACCGAATACGGCCGGGCGCTGTGGGCGACACTGTGGGACGCGGGACGGCCCCATGGCCTGGTCGCCGCCGGGTATCGCGCGATCGATTCCCTCCGTCTCGAAAAGGGCTATCGCGTCTGGTCCAGCGACATCACGCCGGACGAGACACCGTACGACGCCGGCCTCGGGTTCGCCGTGGCACTCGAGAAGGAGCCTGCGTTCGTGGGTCGCGACGCCCTGGTCGCCGCGAAGGCCGCCGGTCCGCGCAAGCGGCTGCGCTGCCTCGTCCTCGACGACCCGCGGGCCGTGTGCCTGGGCAACGAGCCCGTGCGGGTGGGTGGCGACATCGTCGGTCGTATCACGTCCGGCGGCTACGGCTTCGCGGTCGAGCGATCCATCGCCTACGCGTACCTGCCGCCGGAGCGAGCGGCCATCGGGTCGCGCGGCGAGGTGGAGGTCTTCGGGGCGTGGTGCGGGTTCGAGGTGATGCGCGAGCCCCTGTGGGATCCGGCCGGCGAGCGGATCCGGGCGTGACGACACCGGCCGCGACCCCGAGCGGCGGCGCCGCCGACCGCGAACTCGAGTCGTGGCTCGCGTTCGCCCTGGCCTGCTGCGACGTCGCCGACGAGCTGGCGATGCGCCACTTCCGGCGCGACCTCGTGATCGAGACGAAGCCCGACCGCACGTTCGTCACCCAGGCCGATCAGGCCATCGAACGCGCGATCCGCGACCGGATCGCGGCCGCATACCCCGATCATGGGCTCGTCGGCGAGGAATACGGGGAGGCCGATGGGGCGGGCCGGGTCCGCTGGTACATCGACCCGATCGACGGCACGCACAACTTCATGCGCGGCGTGCCCCTGTTCGGGACCTTGCTCGCCGCCGAGCGGGACGGGGAGCTCGTCCTCGGCGTCATGAGCGCGCCGGCCATCGGCAGCCGCTGGTACGCCCGCCAGGGCGGCGGCGCGTGGGCCGTGGATGCGCTCGGGCCGACGGCCGGGATCCCGCGGCGGATGGGCGTCTCGCGTGTGGCCGACCTCTCCGACGCCCAACTGCTCTATGCCTCGCCCCTCGATATCGAGGCCAGCGGCGAGGCGCCCGGTTTCGATGCCCTCGTCCGGTCGGTCTGGCGCGATCGTGGCTTCGGCGACTTCTGGGGCTACGCCCTGGTGGCCGAGGGTGCCGCCGAGGCGATGGTCGAGGTGGGGCCGCACAGCTGGGACCTGGCCGCGCCGTCGGTCATCGTCGAAGAGGCCGGCGGCATGTTCACCGACCTGGCTGGGCAGCGGAGCATCCACGCGGGGACGGCGCTCGCGACGAACGGCCTGATGCATGCCTCCGTCCTGGAGCGACTGCGGGCCGAGTAGGAGGACGTCCATGCAGGAATCGATGCCGGCGGCCGCCGCCGAAGCCCCGATGCGGGATCTCGGACAGGGCTCCGCTTCGCCCGCGACGGCCAGGGCGGATGCGGACCCTCTCGCGGATCCACGGGCGCTCCAGATCCTGTCCACCGAACACTGGAGCCTGCTGGCGACGCGCTCGCTCGCCTACAACGAGGCGTTCACGCGTACCGGGATGTTCCTGACCTTCCTGTCGGCGACGCTCATCGTCATCGGCTTCCTGATCGGCGCGCAGGGCCTGTCCGCGTCGATCCTGCCGATCGCGATCGTGCTCCTGTTCGCCGACCTGTTCATCGGCGCCGCGACCGTCGGACGATTGCTCGATGCCAGCGCCGAGGAGCTCCAGACCGTTCGCGGGATGAACCGGATCCGCCACGCCTACCGCGACATGGTGCCCGGACTCGAGCCGTACTTCGTCAGCGGATTCCACGATGACGCGGTCGGCGTGCTGGCGACGTACGCCGCCCGCACCGCGGGCAGCCCGCTCGGCAACATCGTGCACGGCCTCACCACGACGGTCGGGATGGTGGCGATCATCGATTCGATGGTCTTCGCGGCGCTCTGCGGGCTCATCGCCGCGGGGATCGCCCCGGCTCTCGGGCCGGCGCTCCTTGCGGCGACCGTCGGGTTCGCCATCGCCTTCCTGGCCTTCCTTCGGATCGGAAGCAAGGCCGCCATCGAGGGCCAGCGGAACGCCGAGTCCCGGTTCCCGACGCCAGTCGACCCGGTCGACTGACCTCAGACGGCGGCCGCCACCGGCACTTGGTGGACGACCAGGACTGACGCGTGCGAGTGGATCACCACGTTCCGCGCGACACTCCCGAGGAACACGCCCGATAGGCCGCTCCGGGCGTGCGTGCCGACGACGATGAGGTCCGCTCCGTCGTGCGAGACCGCGTCCAGCAGGCTTGCCGCCGGATCGCCCTCGAGGAGCCGGCTCGTGGCATCCAGCCCGGCGGCGCGCAGCCGCTCGGCCGCGTCCTCGACACAGGCTTCCGCCTCGCGTCGGCTTGCCGCGACGGCCTCCCCATACCACTCGAGCGACCCACCGTACGCCTCGGAGAACATGGCACTGGGGCTCGGCGTCGAGGACAGGGTCACGCTGACCACGTCGATGCTGACGCCCTGCAGCCAGGCCGCGCCTGCCACGGCGGCCGTCACGCGCTCCGAGCTCGGCGACGCGTCGAGGGCGACCACGATGCGGCCGACCGTCGGGTGCCGGGCGACCAGGACCGGACACGGGGCATCGTGCGCGACTTCCGCGGAGACGGATCCGAGGACCATCGAGCGGATCGTCCCGCGACCGCGACTGCCCATCACGATGAGGTCGGCATGGAGGCGCGCGGCGGTCTCGACGATCACGTTCGCCGGGCGCCCGACGACGACGTGCGACGCGACGGTCAGCCCGGGACGAGCCAGGCCGGCGACGTCAGCCTCCATCTCGCGACGCGACTCGTCGGCGCCCATGGCTTCCTCGACCCCGCCGCCATAGGTGACCATCGGGACGGCCAGCATGGTCCACGCGGGCTCGATGACGCGGACGGCGTCCACGACGGATCCTTCCGGCCAGGCCAGATGGGCGACGAGTGAGCGGGCGACATCGGCGCCGGCCGAGCCGTCGAGCGCGAGCAGGATGCGCATGGTGTGGACTCCTTCTGTCCACATGCTCGACCCGGGGGCGGGTCGTGGACCACGGCCGTCGGTCACGGTCTGGGGGTCCGAGGGGCACGTCCCGGGCTAGCGCTTCCTCGCCAACCTCGAGGCGATGACCGCGGCCGCCGCGATGCCGACGAGGCCGACGGCGAACAGCCCCACGAAGATGGCCATCATCGAGACGAAGACGGCCGCGATGAGCGCGATCAGCAGGGGCCCCTCGATCGAGACGCCGCCACGCGGTGAGGCCAGGTTCGAGAGCGAGCCCGGCGTCGGCAGGCCCTTGAGGCGGAACAGGTTCCCGGCGCTCGACCGAAGGACCTCGACGGTGTGCTCGTCGACGAGGTCCGAGACGACCTCCGCGATGGCCGCCTCCTCGAACGCCGCCGCGGCAGCGACCCGGTCGCTCGCTCGCATGACGGACTGGCTCATCTCGGTGGCGGCCCAGGTCCCGGTGAAGCCGCCGCGCGCGAACGCCCGGACCGAGATGGCCCGGGCCGCGTCCACGGCCTCGGCGAGCAGACCGGCACGGCCCGCGTCGACCGCGGCGATCCTGGCCCGTTCCCGGGCCGCGCGACGCATCGCATCGGGCGGCGCCACGACGACGAGCTGCAGGTCGATGCGTTCCAGCTCCTCGAGGAGTGTCCCCACCCGTTTCCGGGCCGCCGCGGTCGCGCCCGCCGAACCGTGGTAGGCAGGATGGCGAGGGACCGCGGCAGGCGTGGGCCCGGTCGCCGGACCCCCACTCGCGCCCCCGATCAGGCCAGCGCTCGAAGCGTCATGGCGGTAGGTGGCTCGCGCCCGTCGTGTCGTCATGCCCGCCCCCCTCGTCCGATCCTCAGGCGCCGGCCGCCGCGAGGCTCTCGTCGAGGATCGAGAGCGCCTGGTCCACCTCCGCGGCCGTCGTGACGAGCGGCGGGATGATCCGGACGACGTTCACGTACGTGCCGGCGGTGAGGATGATCAACCGGCGCGACAGGGCTTCGGCCTGGATCCGCTTGGTCAGATCGGGATCGGGTGTGCGGCCATCGCCGACGCCCGGCTTGACCAGTTCCAGTGCGACCATGAGGCCGAGGCCGCGCACGTCGCCGATGGCCGGGTACTTGCCGGCAAGCGATCGGAGCCCGGCCAGGAATTGGTCGCCGCGCTCGCGGGCGTTGGCGACGAGCGCTTCGTCCTCGATGACGTCAAGGGTCGCGTTGGCGGCCGCGCATGAGACGACGTTGCCGCCGTACGTGCCACCGTGCGTGCCCGGCTGCCACTTGGTCATGACGTCCTGCCGGGCGATGATCCCGGACAGGGGCAGCCCGGAGGCGATGCCCTTGGCCATGACCAGGATGTCCGGCTCCACGTCCCAGTGCTGGACGGCGAACATCGCGCCGGTCCGTCCGAAGCCGGTCTGGACCTCGTCGGCGATGAGCAGGATGCCGTGCTCGCGGGTGATCTCGCGGAGCCGCGGCAGGAAGCCGGGCGGTGGCACCACGTAGCCGCCTTCGCCCAGGACGGGCTCGATGATGATCGCGGCCACACGGTCCGGGTAGATGAACTGGTGGAACGTCAGGTCGAGCTGGGCCTCCCAGTCGCACGTGCAGGCGTCGGGCGAATGGGCCCCGCCGGCGGCCCGGTAGCAGTACGGATAGGCCGTGTGGTAGACGGAGCCGGGAAGGGGCTCGAAGGCGGCTCGATAGACGTCCTTGGCGGTCGTGAGGGCCATCGTCTGGGCGGTCCGGCCGTGGTAGCCGTAGCGGAACGCCAGGATCGCAGGTCGGCCGGTCGCGGCGCGGGCCAGCTTGACCGAGGCCTCGACCGCCTCGGCGCCCGAGTTCGACAGGAACGCTTGCCACGGCCCACCGGGGAGCACCGTCTGGAGCCGCTCGTAGAGCCGCAGTCCGGGCTCGTGATACAGGATGTTCTGCTGGCCGTGCAGGAGTTTGGTGGCCTGTGCCGCGACGGCCGCGGCGACGCGCGGATGAGCGTGGCCCGTGTTCGTTACGCCGATCCCCGATGAGTAGTCCAGGTATCGCTCGCCGTCACGGGTGATCAGCCACGACCCCTCGCCCCGGTCGATGTCGAGGTTCGTGATCCGGCCCCAGACCGGCGGCACGACGGCATGGTCGGGCAGGGGGGCGGCCGAGGTGGCCGGCTTGGTCGTGATCATGGGATCCTCCGGCTGGCTGGTCGGCGCGAGGTCACTTCAGGCTGGCGTTGTAGTCCCGCGACGCCACGCGACGCTGCCACAGGGTGGTCAGCAGGACGAGCCCGACGGCGATCCCGAAGATCATCGTGCCGATGACGTTGACCTGGACCGGGATGCCGCGCAGCTGCGAGCCGTAGATGAACAACGGGAACGTCTGCGTCTGGCCGGCCGTGAAGCTCGTGATGACGTAGTCGTCGATCGAGAGGCTGAAGGCGAGCAGGCCGGCGGCCATGATGCCCGGCAGGATCAGCGGGAAGGTGACCTTCCAGAACGTGACCCACTCGTTGGCGAAGAGGTCCATGGCCGCTTCCTCGAGGTGGCGTGGGAAGCCGCTCAGGCGGGCCTTCACCGTCACCACCACGAAGCTGATGTTGAACATGATGTGGGCGATGATGATCGTGCGGATGCTGAGCGGGAAGACGGCGCCTTCGGGGATGAAGCCGAGGGACGTGGATGCGATGAACGTCGTCAACAGGGACGCGCCGAGCACGATCTCCGGCGTCGACATCGGCAGGAAGATGAGCAGGTTCGTCGCCGAGCGGCCGCGGAACTGGTAGCGCACGAGCGCCAGTGCGATCAGGGTGCCGAGGATGGTGGCGATGATCGTCGAGATGAACGCCACGATGATGCTGTTGCGGACTGCGTCGGGAAGGCCCGGGCGGCCGAGGGGATTCAGCCAGGCGTCGATGCTGAACCCGCGCCAGGTCAGGTTCGAGCGACCGACCGGGTCGTTGAAGCTGAAGATGATCATGACGACCACCGGCAGGATCAGGTACAGGACGACGCCGACGACGTAGATCGGCAGCAGCCAGCGATCCACCCAGCGATGGACGCGCGCCCCGAGCGCCGGCGTGGGCCGTTCGGCGTGGACTTCGACCGGCGGGCTTGCGGCGGCCATCAGGTCAGGTCCTCCGTGCCGAGGATCCGGGCGTAGACGAAGACGCCGACCAGGATGGCCGCCATCAGGATGAACGACAGGGCCGAGGCGGTCGGATAGTCGGTGACCTTGAGGTAGCGCGCCTGGATGACGTTGCCGATCATCAGCGACTGCGGGTTGCCCAGCAGTTCGGCGTTGATGTAGTCGCCCATCGCCGGGATGAACGTCAGCAGGGACCCGGCGAAGATGCCGGGTAGCGCCAGCGGGAAGACGACCCGGATGAACGCCTCGCTGATGAGGAACGTCCCGATGAGGATGCCGCCGATGAGCCCCGGGATGCCCATCGCGAACGGTCCGTAGCCCATGACTTCACCGACGACGGCGCCTAGGGCCAGGCCGAGCAGGCCGCCCACGATCGTGCCGCGCGGGCGCCAGGGGCCGGCGTAGAGGTCCTGGGCGGCCTCGATGAGGCGCCGGTCGATCTTCTCCAGCGCCACGTACAGGGGCAGCGTCATGAACGGCAGGAAGTTGTAGGTGATGCCGGCGATGACGGCTGCCGGGGTGGCGAGCAACTGGAAGTCGGCCGGGATGACCCCGAGCTGCTTGAGCGGGCCAAGGAACAGGCCGTTGTCGGACAGGATGATCTTCCAGGAGATCGTCCTCAGCAGGAAGCTCGTGAAGAACGGGGCGATGACCATGAACAGCAGCAGGTTCTTGTAGGCGCCGCCGCGGAACGCGATCGCGTAGGCGAGCGGGAAGCCCAGCGAGAAGGCGAGGATCGTCGCCAGGCCGCCGTACACGATGGAGCGGGCGATCCACGGCCAGTACTCCTGGATCGCCTCCGGGTAGATGCCCCAGTTCCAGGTCTGGTGGAACCCGTCGTTGACGTTGCCGGTCCAGAGCGACACCAGGAACATCTGGATCGCCGGGTAGATGTAGAAGACGGCCAGCCAGAGCAGGCCCGGCAGCAGGAGGGCGTACGGGGCGATCGTGCGGAAGTTCAGCGTCCGCCGCATGGCCGGCTACAGGCCCATGATCTTCGTGAAGGTCTCGTCCCACGCCGTCTCTTCCGCAGCGGTCGTGGCCCGGAACTGGTGCAGCCGGGCCAGCCAGTCGGGCGGCGGGAAGATCAGCGGGTTGTTCGCCAGGTCCGGGTTCGTCTCCAGCATCACTTCCTTGGCCCCGACGACCGGACAGACGTAATTGACGAACGCCTCGATGGTGGCCGCGTTGACCGGGTCGTAGTAGAAGTCGATCCACTTCTCGGCCGCCACCTTGTTGGGCGAGCCGAGCGGGATGCACATGTTGTCCGTCCAGAGCATGCCGCCCTGGGTGGCCAGCGCCCACTGGAAGTCCTGGTCGGCCGATTGGCCCGGCACCAGCAGCCCCAGGACGTCGCCGGACCAGCCCATGGCCAGGATGACGTCGCCCTTGGTCATGTCCTCGACGTACGAGTTGCCGGTCACCTGGCGGACGATGCCGGCCTTCACGGCCGTGTCGACGGCCGCGGCGGCCGCCTGGAACTGCGCCTCGGTGATCGTCGCCGGGTCCCCGCCCTGCTGGAGCACGGTCAGGCCGATGGTGTCGCGCATCTCGCTGAGGTACGTGATCTTGCCCTTGAACTGGTCCGTGTACAGGACGTCGAGCGAGTCGAGGGCGCCCGTGACCTTCTTGTCGAAGGCGAGGCCGGTCATGCCGGATTGCCACGGCGCGGCGAACTTGGTGTCGGGGTCGAACGAGCGACCGACGTAGGTCGGACCCAGGTTCGCGACGAAGTTCGGGGTGTTGGCCTTGTCGATGGCCTCGAGCCATTGGAGGCGGACCAGTCGGCCGATCATCCAGTCGGTCAGGACGACGAGATCCCAGTCGGTCGGCTTGCCGGCGGTCAGCGGCGCGGACAGGTTCGAGGCGAAGAACTCGTCGTTCGCGTTGATCGCCTCGATGTAGGTGACCTTGACCCCGGATTCGGCTTCGAACTTCATGATCGTCGGGTACGTGTTGTCGGCCTCGTTGATGTCGATGTAGCCGATCCAGTTCGCGAACCGCAGTTCCGTCGCACCCGTCCCGCCGGTGTCGGCGCTGGCCGCGGCGCTCGCCGCAGCCGAACCCGTTGGTGTGGCGGTCGGGGTCACGGCACCCGCGGACGGCGATGCGGACGGCTTCGTGCCACCCGAGGTCGAGGCGAGGAACGCCCCGAACCCGACGGCCGCCACGGCGACCACGCCACCGACGAGGAACTTGCGACGGGAGGTGCCCGCGGGTGGGGGAGTGCCCGCGCCGGCAGCGCCTGCTGCGGCGACCGCGACCGGTTCGGTCGGATCGATCGGCGGGGCTTCGCCGCCGGCCTGGACCGCGAACGTGTGGTCCGGCGACCAGGTCATGATGACCTCTTCGCCCGGCGTCCAGAGCTCGGCCCGCGTGGCGCGTTCGACGTTCTGTTCGTAGACGGTGATGTGCGCCCCACCCCGAGCCTCGACGATGTAGCTCGTCGAGACACCCAGGTAGGACGCGTCGATGACCGTGCCCGGGATCTGGTTGGAGCCGGCGGGGATCGTGTCATGTAGTTCGCGCAGGCGGATCTTCTCCGGCCGGACGCCGATCTCGAAGTGGTCGAACCCCTCGGTGAGGGCGAGCGGGACCCGCACGAGCGAGCCGTCGGCGAGCTTGCCGACGGCATAGCCGTCGGCCGTGCCATCGGGTGTCGTGGCGAGGAGGTTGCTGACACCCAGGAACCCGGCCACGAAGCGG
>Ga0302322_100000791_pt1 | contig 24716 bp, 38 predicted proteins | sample Fen_T0_2_FD_203757 | JGI IMG/M metagenome (GOLD analysis project Ga0302322, IMG submission 203757) | Peat permafrost microbial communities from Stordalen Mire near Abisko, Sweden - Fen_T0_2 | ecosystem: Environmental > Terrestrial > Soil > Wetlands > Permafrost | place: Sweden: Abisko...
CGCCGCCATGGTCACCGTCGACACGGCAACCGTGCATTTGGCTGCGGCCTGCCCCCGGTTACCCGTGCTGTTGCTGCGCATCGACAATGCCTACTTGGGCACCGAACCACGCTGTAATTGCCCCCTACAGGTGAAGTACAGCCGGTGGAAAGAGCGTTACCCGGAAATCTCCCAATGGCTCACCGGACATCTTGCCCCGCCGAGTATCATCCATACCTTCGAGCGCCATTCCCCGCTCAATCCCCGCTCTGTGCGAGCGCAATCGTCCTGGCAACCTTTATGGTCGGGGTTCGGCTGGGAACCCGCCCCCTTTTCGGAGCCTTACCCTCGGAGTAGCCGGGAGATCGGCGACCCCCGAGGAGTACCCTACATTAACGATGTACTGGCGCACGTCCTGGGATTCGCAAAAAAGGACTCGGTGATCGTCTACACTAACGACGACATTATCCTCTTGCCCGAAATCCACAGCGACATACTGAAAGGGCTTTCCCGCGCCCCGGCCATTTGCTCTAGCCGAAGGGATATTGCCGATTTCTCGCAGGTTAAACGCCAACCCGAAAGCCCGAACCATATCCATGTTGGGCGGGACCTTTTCGCCTTTCGCGCATGGTGGCTGCGGAAAATGCTGCCCGAAATCCCACCATTACTATTGGGGTCGCAAGATTGGGATAACGTGTTCGTCAATCTGATGAGACGCGAGACAGGCACTTTGTTGACTGGGGATTGGACCTGGGAGTATGGTGACACCATAACCGACTGCGAAATGGCTTCGCCCAACGTCTTGCACGAAGCGCACGAACCTTTCTACAACGCCCCGGAGAATAAATACGGTCCCCCAAACCTCTGGAACCGAATCGAGTTAGCCAAATGGCAGAAGCGATATTTGCCCGACGTGAAATTCATTTGGGCCGACCAGACGTTGGCCCAGTTGAAGGAAGGCAAGATAGTGTTCACGCCCTGCCAGCCAAAGAAGCAAACGCCATGAGTGTCGAAGTGGTATTTGCGGTTTGGGGGTGGTTTCCAGGGTTCCAGCATTGCCTGGAATCTATCCGCCGGTTCACTCCGAATGCTAAAATCACCGTTCTCGGCGACGAAGAGACTGCCCAGCATATCGAATGCTTGCCAATCGGGGACTTCATGGCTGGGGCCAACGCCTTCGCCAGTGTCTACAAGCACAATTCGCCAAACCCGGCGCCGTTCGAATTAAAATGCTTCCAAAGGTGGTTTGTCCTGGCCGAGTTTGCCCGTAGCCGGAACCTCACTGAGTTTTGGTCGTTTGATTGGGATGTCCTGGTGTTCACCGACCTAGCCGCCGAAAACTTGCGCGTGGGCATGTCCACGCCCTTGCACGTTTTTTACTGCCGCAAATTGAATTGGTTGGAGACGTGGCTTGAACAGATCACGGAAGCCTACCGATTCGAGAATTGCGCCTATTCGCAATGGGTCGCCAACTGGCAGCGCGGCAATTGGCTTACCGTTTGCGACATGTACATCGCCTACCACACGTTGCCCCATCTGGACGCCATGTCGGTGTCCGGGCTTTCGCATTGGGACCATAATTTGGCTACCGACGACGGGGCATTCGAGGTTGGTCCGCAGGGAAAAACTCTGACGTGGGCCGACGGAAAGCCCTACGCACGTCATTCTTCCGGATCGTGGGTGCGGTTAAACTGCCTGCATTGCTGGGGGGTCCACAAAGGAAAGCTGGGGGAATACCTCGCCACAGCCGCATTATGAGCAAAGATTACGCTTCACTAGCTAAGCAACTGGAGCCTTGGTATCACCGCATATCAATCACGGCTGATTACACTACACAATCCTACCTGGATGTCGACCATCACTGGGCCAACAACCGTACGGTGCGTGCGGCTCTGGATTACCGCGACAAGTCGGTTCTGGATTTGGGCACCATGGATGGCATGTGGGCATTTGAAGCAGAATCACTCGGCGCCAGGGTTGTCGTTGCTGCCGATATTTGGCAGAACTGCATAGCGGGCTACCACCGGTTTATGCTGGCCCACGAAGCCCGGGGCTCGAAAGTCATGCCGGTTGTCAACGGCGACGTGCATTCGCTGTATTCCAAACTTGCTTCGCCCATGTTGCGGCTGGGCATCGACGGCTTCGACATCATCCAATGCCTGGGTCTGCTTTACCACGTCCAGAACCCCTGGCTGGCATTACACCAAATTCGGCGATGCCTCTCCAATACCGGCACTATGCTGCTGGAGACCGCACTTTGGGATCACGGTGGCGATGTGCCCATGATGCGTGCTAATTTTGATTTGGGCACCTACGACGACGCCAGCACCTTTTGGATCCCGAATTTGCCTTGCTTGCTGGGGTTGCTGGTTGCGACCGGATTTACCCCCAAGCTGGATTCTGTTTCTATTGTCGAGCCCTATGCCGTAAGGCGTGTGGCGATGATTTGTACCGCCGGACCAAAGCCGGGTGGCGACGATAATTTTGGCCTTAATTTATGAACATACCCACCGAATTCACTACCCTTGCGCCCATCGGCGAAATTTACTGGTGCCGCTCTCTTTTCGAGCCTTACTTGAAAGGATCAGTGTTAGATGTTGGCTTTGGCTGCTGCCCCGTGGTCCCCCACGCTATCTGTATGGACCGAGCCGAGGGCCACGTCGACCGTGGGCTGATAGTCGCGGATTTCCCGACCCATCTGGTTGGGGATGCCCGCCATCTTTACTGGTTCGCCGACGGCGTTCTGGATGCCGTGTCCAGTTCGCATTGCTTGGAGGACTTTACCCTGGAGGAAACCGTTCCCGTATTGGCCGAATGGCTCCGGGTAATCAAGCCGGGAGGATATTTGTGTTTGTTCCTGCCGGACCAGAAAACCTACGTCGCATACTGCAATAGCCGAAACGAACTGCCTAACGGGTCGCACAAGATCGCCGACTTCAACATAGACTACGTCAAAGGTTGCCTCGCTCAATTGCCGGTAGAAATTGTCGAGGCTGTGTGGCCGTTTCCGGGCAACCCTTACTCTTTTGCGATAGTCGCGAGGAAACTATGAGCGCCCCCGCATTGACTATGACCCCAAAACTTCATACCCTGTAACTATGCCGAGCTATTTCAGCCGCATCTTCGGCAAGCCCGTTGTTCGCATCCGAATTATCGAGCGGGAGAGTTGTCGCCTCACCCTGGAGCAATGGCGCAGTGATCCCGCGATGGTCGCCAAAGCACGAATGATTTCCAATAACCCGGATTTCCGGTCCATGCTTGACGTGCTCCGCTCCGCGCACTTTGCGAACTATCATCTGCCGGCCAATGCCGACATGGATGCGCGGGCCTGCCAGCAGGCCCGATGCGAAGGCTACAGTATGGCCTTGTGCAATCTGGAAGCCCTGGCCGAATTCGAGAAGCCTTTCACCGACCTGCCCGAAACTTTTGAAACACCCGAGGAACCGACTGCTACGGAACCCGAACCCCTAGATTGATTATGGCCGTAGAAACACTCGCCCCCGAAGCCCCAGCCTCGCAACCTGACCGCTATGTCGGCATAGCCAACTTTATGACCAGCCTGGGCGGGCTGGACGAAAGCGCCCCCGAGGCGCCCCCTGCTGCTGCTACTAAACCGGAGGTTAAACCCGATGGCCCGATACCTAAACCCGCTGATGGAGTTAGCCCTCCTGCTGTGGGAAATAATGCCGACGATGGAGGAAAACCTGACGATAAACCTGAGCCTGCCCCGGCTGATAAAGTGGCCCCAACTGATGCCAAGCCTGCCGATGTCCCCAAGCCAGTTGAGGCGCCGGAAGAAAAATGGCCGCGCACCGCGCAGGACTGGGATAAGTTCAAAACCAAACATCGCAAGGTTGAAGAAGGCTTGCGGACTGAGCTTACGACTACTGCGGCCAAGGTTGCCGAACTCGAAACGGCGTTAAAGACCGCTCAGGAAGTTTCCGCCAAAACGCCCGCCGGCCAGGATGAAGAGGTCGCCACGCTCAAAAAGACGATCCAGGAGCTTCACGAAAAGTTCATGGAGACCGAGGTAACCGCCGACCCCAAGTTTGTGGCCCATTGGGACAACCAGATCAACGCCCAAGTTAAATTGGCCCAGAAAATCATCGGACCTGAGCAAGCCGAAGCTCTGGGCCGGGCGCTCAAGTTGCCCGACACCGAGGAATTTAAGGACATCAAGGAAGGCAGGATCCAAGGCATTCTTGACACCTTGCCCGACTACCAACGGATCCGGATCGGCGCCATTGCCAACAAGATTTCCGAAATCGGCATGGACCGGGAGACCGACATTGCCAGGGCAGGGGAGCACAAGGCCGGCGCCCAGGCCCGACGCGAGTCGGAGCAACGGGAAGCCGCCGCGACCCGAGAAAAGATTTGGACCGAAGTGGTCCGAGGCGTGCAAGACCCCCAGAAAGGCTCGCCCCTGTTCCAGGAGCGGCCCGACAATCCCGAGTGGAACAAAGGGCTGAAAGAACGCATCGAGACCGCCCGGCGAATGCTCACAGGCGAGAAGATGGAACCGGCGGCGGTTGTGCAAGCCGCGCTTAACGCCGCGTCGATGCCTGCCATCCTGGCCGCATACAAGAACGACATGGCATCGGCCCGGAGCACCGTGGCCAAGCTGGAAGCCCAGGTGAAGGAGCTACAGGCCGCGCAGCCGGCCAAAGGCGGGTCCGGACCCGTCGACGGCGAACAGCCTGCTTCCATGGTCAAAGCCGGGATGAGTCCGCACGAAGCCAGCCAAGCATGGGCTAAATCCATGACCGACGCCGTCCGGGCGGGTGGCGGATGAGTGCGGAACCCCCCATTCGGTACAAGATGGTGGACCGGTCGCGACCGGGGCCGCAACTGGAGTGGAAAATCTACCGGCCCGACTTGGCCATGGTCGGGTCGGGCTACATCTGGTCGGTCCTCTACAACAACGTGATCGCGTATCGCCGGGCCAACGGCATTCCCGTCGGCCCGGAATTCGAGGTTGAGTTGGAGCAAGCCTTGCGTGAGGAGTATAAGTACATCTGCCCTGACTGCTTTTCCACGGATGACCCCCGCGCACCGGTCCAACCGACGGCGCTCACCCTCCGCGCCGTCATGGCCGGCACGGCGGTCATGGTCAGCTTCCTCAAGTCGGGCCGGGAAATCGTGAGCGAAGCCGAGGCGACACGGCGCACGGCCATTTGTGTCGGATGCCGCTACAACGTCCAATTCTCCAAGGCGTGTTCTGGTGGGCTTTGCGGGGAGTTGTTGGAGGTGGTCAAGCGCATCGTCCCCAACGGAACCCGGACCAACGAGTTATTGCATTCGTGCCATTTCTGTGGTTGCCTTTTGCAAGCGGCAATTTGGTTGCCGCAACCCCTTCAATGGGCTCCGCTATCGGACCATGTGAAGGCACTCTTTTTGCATCACGCGCCCGAGGCGTGTTGGAAGAAACCAGTTTCGGCGCCGGTTGATTTACCCGACGCCAAACGAAGCGGTAAACCGTGAGAGCCGTTGGGCTGTTTTACGTCAGCCCAAATCTGTCCTAAAACCGCCGTGCCTGCCGGCGGTATCCACGGGAGCAGGCGTTACTTTCTGTGCTTTACCTCATCTGTTTCTCAATCCTCGGCTTGGCTCGCGGAGCGGACATCCTGTCTACCTGGGTGGTGACGCCCGACTTACGGTTGGAAAGGAACCGGCTCATGCGACGCCTGGGCTGGCCGGGGATTCTCTGCTTCAACGCTTTGATTGTGGTGCTGTGCTCCTTTAGCCCCAACCTTTCGGTCGGGTTCGCCTTCGCCTCCCTGCTTTTTGCCCGTCACAATTTGCTAACCCCAGTTGCCGGTCGCTACAGCCGGACTGCTCAAGACTTGCTGGCCGTCTGCTATTGTGGCTTGTTGCTGCTCATCATCTTCCGCGTTCCCGGGTCAACAATCTGGGATTGTCTGTTCGGGTTCTTGTCATACCTGCTAACGATCTTCATTTGGACTTCTAAACATACGGCTTGACTTAGTAGAGTTTTTGTTATACAAGCCTACTAGGTTTCGGACCCATCTCAACCTCGGCAGGGACTGAGGGTAGGATGGGTCTACCGGGTCGCGGTGTTCGGAGTTGATAGGCTTGACGGCTGATTCAGTGCCGAACGGGTGACCAAGCAGCTCAAGCCTGACGGCTCTGCGGCTGCGAATCGAAACCTCTGATGCCCGACGCATCTCAAGGTCGGAATTTCCCAAACATTATGCGGTGTATCTCCGTGCGCGTGTGCGTTCGGCGTAATCCGCTCAACCGTTTGCAATTTCGATTTATGTTTTTACTTCTGGCGCTAATGGCGCTAACCGCTATCAGCGGACTTGCTTGTCCTACCCCGTTCGATGTGCTGCGAGCCCGGACGGAATCTCTCGGCGAAACTCTCTATGTGCGTGCCTCCTGGCGCGATCCATGGATGAATATTGTCCCCCGCGACGTTTATCCGCTGGGTGCCGGCTACGTTCGGTCGGTGTTCGAAATCCAGCGTTCCGAGCCCGGTTCGGACGAAGAAAATTGGCCTGCTATCCAGTCTATCGCCAATAACCCCGGCGGCGGCGCGTGCGCCGGAACGGCGACCCAAGCTTATGTCGGCATGACCGAGCAGACCTACGCGCCTGAAGGCTTCAAGCTCAAGGGACCGCTAATTTGTCAGGCTGACTTGGCCATGTACTGGCACTCTCAAGAGTTTTGGGAAAAGTATTTCCAGGCTTTGGAGAAGCGCACTCGCAAGAGCGTTATCAACCGAATTGGTAACGTCTATCGGACCTACGTTCCGAAAGCTTCGGCCAATGCCAATTTCCACAGCATCCCGGGCACGCTGAATATCCAACCCGCCGGTCAGTTTGTCCCGATGGCGGGCCTGAACGGGGCCAATATTCCGACCTCGGAATTGACCCAGGAAATGTTGGACACGGTCGCCATCGAGCTAATGGAAGAGGGCGCCGACGAACCCAATAGCAATGGCTGGATCACCCAAGGCCCCGACGGCCCGTTGTTCCCCCTGCTCATCGGTCCGGATATGAGTCAGCGCCTGCTGACCAATAACGCAGAACTGCGGTCTGACTTAAACCAGTCCTTCCAGGGCTGGGGCGAAGCCAACCCGGTTATCAAGCGCATGGGCGCCAGCCGGACGATCAAAAACTTCCGGCACATGATCACCCGGTTCCCCGCTCGTTGGACTAGCGGCACGATGACCGTCGGCACGCCGACGACCGCCAGCCGAGTCAATGCCGGCACCTTGAACGCCGCGAACCCGTTGCTGCGCGTGCCGACCTTCCTGGTCAGCCCGATTGTGGCTGGCGGCAAAGGCTACTCGGTCACCGTCAACCCCGATTGGCGCGACCCTGCACTGGCCAACTACGAGGGCGCCGATGTGCTCAATCCTTGGGTAATGACTGAGGAACTGATCAAGCCCGTAAATAGCGCCCCGGGCATGAAATGGCATCCGCAAAATTATTTCGGGGAATGGCAGTTTGTCACCGGTAATGATGCGGTTTTAGGCGAAGCGGATTGCACCGGAATTACCGATCCCTTGCATGAGCAAGGCCGGCATTTCGCCCAATACAAGCACGCCTTCAAGCCGGTGTTCACCAACTACGGTCGCATGCTGCTGTTCGCTCGTTGCGCGAATGGTTACTCGACCGTTCAGTGTTCCTGAACAGCTCTACAGCTTCCTCCGTCGTTTCAGCGGAGGTTGGTTAGGTTAGGTAGTCGGATAGTAGGTTGTGGAGGGCGGCGGCGTAGCATTACGCCGTCGCCTTTTACCGAAAGCGATAAATTTATGGCCGAGGAAAACGATTCAAAGGAGACCCTGACATTCTCGCCGCCCAAAGACTGGGCGCCCCCTGAGAGTGAGAACAAGAAGGAATTCGACATAGTTTGCACCTTCGCTATCGAGGATGATGGCCGGCTGACCCTGACAAAGCTGGGCGATACTTCGATGGACGAGAAGGAGACCGACGACAAGAAACCCCAAGTTACAGCCCCCGACACCAAGCCCGGTTACGGCGAATACGCCAAAGGCGTGATGGGCGGTATGGGCGGCGGCGGTATGGGCGGTATGGGTAGTCAATAACCATCAAAGCGAAAGAACATTATGGCAAGAGTTTTTAGAACCTCAAAAGTCACTCGGTGTCCGTTTCGGAATCTGCCCGTTGGGGCTCGATTCTATTACGCGGCGGTTGCGTCTGTCCCCCTGATCAAAGCCAGCAACGGCGCCGTGATCAGCGGTTATGGAACAACCTATACGGGCATCCCCGGTAATGCCGTGGTGACTCGCATCCCGCTTAGTTACCTAAGCCCCGGCGGTCCGGCTGGCGTCCTCACCCCGCCATTCTAAGGAATAGCCGGCTATGACATCCGCCCAAGCCAATCGTCCTGTGTTAAGAGTCTGGAAAGACATCCTAATTAGTGTCGGGGGCGTCCCGCACAATGGGGATGCGCTCTACCGCACGGTTTGGATGGTTGTGGTTGCTCTGGGGGGAACGCCCCTCCGGGGCGCCACCCTCAACGGCTTGGCCCGGATGATCCTTGCCCTGGCTCCGAACATTTTCTCGTCCAACGGTCGGCCTAACGGTCACCTGTTGCCCGGCGCCGGCATTGCCTTGCTCTGGGGGACCGACATCACCACCGCAGCCCCGCCGTCTCATAACGGCCCCCGATATTTAACGGATGAATTCGGCAATTTCATCCTCGACTCCAACGGCAACAAAATCGTTATCCAACTATGAAACTCAAAACTCTGATTTCCCTAACCCTGCTCACCGGGCTTAACGTCTGGTCCCAAACGGTCAACATCACCAATATAACCAAGGCGGCGACGGTCAAGAACTCCGACTCGGTGTTGGGTGTCACCAGCAGCGGCACGCGCCTGCTCACTATCGACCAAGTCTTGGGGGCCGGGTCGAACGCTACGCTGAGTGGCACGGTGACTGCGAAAAGTTTTTCCGGGGACGGGGCCGGGCTCACCAACTTGAACGCGGCTACGGCGCTGTCGGGCGCGGCTCTCGAAAAACTGCTTCCACCCAATCTTAACGCTACGGTCTGCAATTGGTACGTAGACTCGAAAAGGGGGGCTGACACAAATTCGGGCACGAACGCCTCAAGTCCTCTCCTGACCGTGGGAGCCCTTCTCGCTAAAACTATCGTCGCCGGGCAAACCATCGGTCTCGCCCGGGGCAGCACTTGGCGCGAACAACTAACCGTCCCCACCAGTAACATTACGGTCGTCCCCTATGGCGTCGGCGCACCGATGCTATTCGATTGCTCAGAGCCGATCACCGCAGGATCCTGGTCGAAACTTGGCGGTGCGACCTACACCTACCAAGCTTCCGTCGGAATCTACGCGGACCCGTCGGTCACTTGGGTTAGCACCTGGGAGGACAACACTCGGCTGCTTCGAGCGACCAATCTTGCCGAGTGCGACCTCCGTCCCGGCTACTATTTTCCCAGCTCTGATGCCGGGTCCGGCCTCACCACTATCACGCTATCAGTTCACGCTTCGGATAACTCTAACCCCGGGTCTAACGGCAAGATTTACGAATACTCCAAGCGGCAATTTGGGTTCGACTCTTTCGCCGTGACGGGCACGGCAGTCAGCGACATTTGGACCCGCAGAAATCTCCATAACGACGGATCATTCCGACTTGGAGCAGGGGGTAGCGCAACCAATTGCGTGGTTCTGGAGGGCACGAAACACAACGCCTATTCGCGGGCGAACACGAAGCATTACAACTGCTACGGGACCAATCTCTACTACACCATTTCAGGGTCAAGCGTTTGGATCTATAACGACAATCTCACCAACGGGGACAAGGTCCTTTACCGCAATTGCGGCGCCGCCATGACTACGTTCGTAGGAGGAGCCTCCGTCGGTGGATTCGCGGGACACGCGACTCAGTGGGGAGCAGAAGCCTCCTATATTGACTGCTGGACGACCAACTGCAACACCGGCTTCGACATTGGCTCGATGACGAACGGCATCGCCCTGCGGTGTTCCGTTTCCACGGCGGACTATCGTGGAATCGCGACATACACAAGCAACATGCTAATCGACGCTTGCTCGATCACGATGACCACTAACGCGAATGGGCGGGCCGTTAATGCCGACGTTCCGAACGTCTGCGCATTGACCGTTCGAAATTCCACGATCACAGGGTCCTCCGTAGTCGGCGGGAACGTAATCCGAATGATTGTTGCCGGGTCGAGCGTGAATATCGTCAATAACGTATTGGTCGGGGACAACATTTTGCTTGCTCTGACCGATTGCACGGTCTATGCGCGAAGCAACAATTTCGCCGGAGCCAGCCGCTACTACTACATCAGCGGCGTCTGGGGCGTAAACAGCGATTTCAATACTTTCAGCGGGGTTACGACGGGGAACAAGTTTCACCTGGGCAGTACCGACCTAACCCTCATCCAATACCGAGCCGCAACGGGTCAAGATAACGGTTATGCGTTTCCGGTCGGCTTTGCCGCCGGCACTAACGGCCAGTTTTCGGTCGGGTCCAACGGGTCCGTAACCGCATCTTCCTATTACGGCAGCGCCGTCGGGTTGACCAACCTCGCGACCCTCGCCGGGTTTCAGCCATCCAAGACCAAGCTCATCATCGAGGGCGACTCGCTGAGTGCGTCGGTCAACTGCTACCCGTATCCATTGCTCGCCGCGACCGGGTCCAACAATTGGGCGTTCTTCACCAACTCAGCAATTGCCGGGAACAATCTGGGGAATTTGGAAAGCCGATGGTTCTCGAACATTGCGCCCCTGGCGCCTGGACCGGGCACCAACTGCATTCTCTCGGTCTGGATCGGCGCCAACGATTACACCGAAGAGCTGATGCCCCAAGGTTGGGCGGTGTATTGCAACTCGCTAAGCAACTACTGGATTCGCGCCCAGGCAAGCAACATGACCGTGGTCGCGTTCACCCTCTTCCCTCGGCTCGCTTATAGCGGGGAGTCGGTCATTTCGATTTCGAACCTTGTCCAGATCAACAACTTCATTCGTACCTGCGGCATCCCCAACTACATCGTAGATACCGGCGCGATGTTCCCGAACAACCGAGGGCCGGATTTCAGCGACGGCACGCATATCGTCCCGGCTGCGCAAAAGCGGCTCGCCGAGGAATGGCGCACCGTCTTGAGCACGCCTGCTCACGATGCAATCCGGTATAACCCGCAAATCGGGACCAACTACGCTTTCTACGACCAGACCGGAACACCCATTGCTAAGATTGGCTTCAACGGCACGGCCATTGACGCCAACGGCGGCGTAGCGGCTCGCGGCGGGCTCTACCTCTATACCCCTTCCGGTGTGCGCTATCAGGTCACCCTGGACGCCAATGGCAACCTGACCAATTCCTGGAGCCCTGAGTCCGGGTCGGGCACGATTGCCCTGGTCCGCTCGACCGGCTCTAACATCGACGCGAACACAAACGTCTTGCGGTTGGCGATCACCAATTCCATCCACAATTGCATTGTGGTCGCGGCTCACACCCGCTCTGGCGGTTATGTGACCGGCGTTACGGATTCCTTGGGCAACACCTATACCCGGCTTTCGTCGGTGACGAACGCCTTTATCAGCACGCTCTACTACGCCACGAACTGCCTCGCCGGGTCTAATCTGGTGTCTGCCGCCTTAAGCGACCCGGTTACGTTCCAATCCATGGGGTTGGCTGAGTTTTCAGGCGTTCGAATCGCCAGTCCTGTCGATGTAACGACCTCCGCGACCGGCTTGGGCGGGGCCGCACCCTTCCCCATTAACTCTGGCTCGATGACGACTACCGCCAACGGGGATTTGATTCTTGGCGTCTGGCAAAGCCCTGTCGGCGTCGGGACACTGCAATCGGGGTTTGCGGCCCTGTTCGGCGGCGGCAATCCCTATATCAAAATGAGCTACAAAATTCAGACGCTTGCCGGCCCCGTGTTTTTTTCCGTGACCAACAACACGTCCTCGGAGCAATACCAGATCATGGCCGCTTCGCTCCAACACCAATAATATGAGCGAACTCGTCGCCGTTTCTAAGCCTGGGGCAAGACCGCTCCGGTTGTTGCCGCCGGTCCTGCTCCTTTTAGTCCCCTTCCTGGCACTGGCCTTTGTGCCTCTCACTCCCAGAAACGTGACCTTTACTTGGGACGCCTACGCGGGCGCGGACTCGTTTGGGCTGTACCATTCGGATTCGGTAGTTGTTCCCCTGACGAACTGGGTTTGCCTCACGAATTTCTCCGGGACAAACACCCAGTTCTCGATCCAGGTAGTTCCCGGCGCACATTTCTACTACCTCACAGCCTCCAATATGTGGGGCCAATCGGGTCCTTCGAACGTGGCGAATACGCCGCCGGTTGCGACGGACCCTACGAACGTGGTCCTCAAGGTTGGGAAATGAACCTGCTCCTTATAGTCCCCTTCCTCGCACTGGCGTTGGTCGTCCCGCCGCGAGGGAGTATTGCAATTGGCTGGTCAGAAGAGGAACCTGCCGCCCAGTTCCATCTTTACTACTCCACGTCGATAACGGCCCCCCTGCGAGATTGGGTGTGCCTGACCAACATCCCCGGCAACGTCTACGAGTGTGTCGTCAGTGTTTCCGGTAGTCGCCATTGCTTCTATATGACGGCCAGCGATGAGTATGGCCTCGAATCGGAGCCGTCGGGAGTCGTTTCGTTCATGCCGGGGAAACCAGCCGTCGAGAACTTGGCTATCACCATAGGGAAATGAACTCCATTGCCGAAACCAGGGGCGTCACCGCCCGCGAATGGACCGAGCGCCTTGTCCTACAGGAGCGTGAGCTGCGCGAGGAAAACCAGCGGCATGTCTATCGCGAAACCGAACAGGCGCGAGCTAGCATAGACCTTCGACTCGACGCTATGAACGAATTGCGGGCGCAGATTACCAACGAGCGGGGAAACTATCTGGCCCGGGATTCCTTTGACCGGCTCCACAACGCACTAGAGGAGCGGATTCGACTGATCGAAACCTTCAAAGCGAACATGGACGGGCGATTTTTGATGCTGGGCGGAATCATGGTTTTAGCCCAGCTAGTCATCGGCATCGTCGGACTTGTTTGGCTACGCGCCAAATAGTCCGGACCCGCGCTACCAATTTGGCTGGGTATATACCCGGTTAGAAAACGAAAAATGAAAACGAGATTAAAATTCCTCCTCTTACTGCCCCTTTTGACTCTGGTCATAGGGTTGGGCTGTAAATCAAGCTTGGCCCCCGGCGGCGCCTACTCACCTACGGACACCAACGGCGTGGCGCTCAGTGCGCCCGACATGCCATTCTATGTGGCCGACAGCGCCTTCGACTTCGCCTATTCGACAGTCGACGCCGCGTTCAACTTTGAGCGCGATAACCGGGCATCCCTGTGGCTACTCAGCCAGGACGTCAAGAAAAACCTCGACGCCATCCGCCCCCAGGCGGTCATGCTTCGCAATGAGTACCTCACTGCTAGAGTGGCGTATATCCAGCATCCGACCCCGGCGGGCCTTACGACCCTGCAAACCATTCTCACAAAAATCCAGACTCTTGCGGTCGTCGCGCAAGCTGCTCTTCCGCAAGGCTAATTATGGACTTCACACTAATTCTCGCCGGCATTCAAGCCGCCATCGCCGCCGCCCCGGCGGTCCTCGATATTGTCAACAAGGGCAAAGCCCTGATCACGTCGCTATTCTCCGCTAAGGCGATTACGAAGGAACAGCAAGATGCCATGCACTTGCAGCTCGACGCCTACGCGGCCATGATGGCTGCGGGCATCGTGCCGCCCGCTTGGCGAGTCGAGCCCGACCCGTCCTAAGCTTCTGAATTGCGCCCCCGGGGGGATTTCCCTCCGGGGGGGGAAAACCCCTGCGGGGTATCCCCCATGCGCGAAAGCAAGGTCAAGCTTGCGCATTCAGTGAGTATCGAGTAATCTTCGGCACATGAAGAATACTACTACCGGGCAGAAAGCGAGGAAATCGGGGCCAAAATCCTGGCCCCCCAGTGTACGAACCTCAGTCATGTTACCCGCCGTGGTAAATGCCCAAGCGGAGGAGCTTATGCGAGTGAAGGGTTATAACGGAAACCTCTCCGCATATATTTCCGAACTAATACGTCGCGACGGAGAAAAGAACCTCCCTCCCGGCTATACACTCGCCACCATTGAGCGCCAGGACGAGACGCCTGCGCCCGCGAACCAGTCGCGAAATGGCCGGTCTGCGACCTCTTAAAACCACGTCTCCGCAATTACCGGGTCCTCGCCCGGTTGCCAGGGCGTTCGACAAAGCCCTCGCGGTACGTGTCCCCTAGCTGCCTCCAACGACCTCGCCAGCCTCGCTTTCCCGTAGTGCAAGCTTTGCTTCTGGTCTACCCAGCACGGGCGCACCACAAAAAACGAGGGGTAATCGGCTGGTCGCTCGTAGATCGTGTAGATAACGAGGTACTTCGTCGGGTCGGGCAGGGGTTCAATTTTCATAGTCGTCAAGACAAGCGATTATGCGGCTTGTTAAATCCTCGTCGAATCGGTCACCACCGGTTGCCAGGGCTTCGTTGAGCAAATCCCGGGCTTCGTCGAACTGGTGACTGAGGGCCAGCGCACAGGCAACCGCGAAATCTCGCGGCTTTGTTTTCGGGTGCAATTTCGGAAACCCGGCCAGCAGGCGCAACTCCTCTAAGGTCTGGATTCCGCAATTGCGGTGTCTCAGCAATTCCCCCCGTAACAAAGCCTCGCGGACATCTTGGACCGTGGCCAAATTGGCGGCGGTACAGACATGCTGCGCCCGTAGGCTCAGGGTGCAATCGGACAAGTGCCTCACTTTTCTTCGGGGTGATCAATCCACCATTGCCGGGCGGGCGGGTAAATATCATCGTGCCAAACATGGCAGCAGCCGCAATAGTGCTTCTCGATGTCGTCGCGGTTGTAACTGGTCCGTTTGCACCGCTGGCAGGTAATGCTAGGGCCGTTCGGGTCGATCTCGAAAGTGTCGGGGTATTCGGGATACTCGCTCATTTCTTTTTCGCCAATTGTTTCGCTACCCAGCTCACCGTCTCTTTGTGGCCCGCCTCGGCTTCGTCCCAGGTCGCATAGCGCCGCATCGTGCCGGACAGATCCGCCCGGTTGCAGAAAATCATCGTCTCAAAAAGTATCGGCGGGCCGTCATCGCAGAAATTGTGATCGAGGCCCAGGAACACGGTCGAGACCCGGACCTCGTCGTCGACCCATTCCTGTTTCACAATACGGTCGGTGGTCTCCAAAAACACGGCCCAGGCCAGCATGTTGCGGGCGATCACCGGGACCTTCCCTTTTAAAACGTAACGTCCTAGTCGCATTCGGTTCCTCTCAATTTGACCTGTTGAGCATCCGCACACTCAATATCCAAGCCGCAAAGGATTTTGGCGAGGACCACGCCCAAATTGTTAAATTCCAGGTCCGACCAACGTCGACAGGCCAGCATCATCATCGCTGTATCCAACTCCTCGCATTGCAGATACGTTTGGGTCTTTCGCAACTCCTCGTCGTGGCAAGCTTTCTTTGGGCCGACGGCAGTGTGCGCCCGACAACCTAGGGGCCGGTCGGCGTAGATCGAGCAACGCCCGAATTCCAGGAACGGGCAGGACGCATGGAGCGCCCGCCACGCGAACACGCTGGGCTTTTCCTCATTCAGCAAACCCGACGGCAGGACCTTGGCTAGCCAAGCGTAGGTGCGGTCCTTAACTCTCTTCCGCAGTTCAGGCGTCATTCGGCCCAAAGCATTCTGGATCTCCCGGACTTCGACGTAGACGGGTTCGAAGCAGCAGCCCGGACAATCTTTCCCGCAGGTCGGCGGCCTGCCCTCGCGGGTGCTTTGCTCGACGGCACGCGCCATAAGCGCGTCGAACTCCTGGTGCATGCTGATTACGTCTGGGTCGGCTTTCATTTCTTTTTGTGCCATTTGGCCAGAAGCCTTTTGAGCCAGTTAAGTTTAGGAGTGCGCTTAGACCATCCTCGCGGGTCGAGACTCTTTACGACGTGGGTCATGCTGCGAACCCTCCGTCTCGCCACGCCTCGAAAGCCGCCCTTGCCCCCTGGCGCTTGGTCAACCCCGGGGCGTCCCCGTCGCTAGTACCCCCGTAGCAGGAGCATTCCTTGCGTATGTGGGCGACAGAGCCCGACACGCCCCGAAACATACACTCGACGTGGAAGTCACTGCCGATGTTGTCGGCCCGTTCGCCGGGCAGGATAGGTTCTCCGCAATAGTCACAGATCATCGGCTAATTCTCCTTCCGCTGCTGGTCTACTATCGCGAGCCGTTCATGTGTATTAAGCTCCGCCCAGGAGTGGGCTCGCGAACGCCGAAACGCGAAGAGCACAATCCCAGATCCGTTCATAAAGACGCCTTGGGCCAACGACAAAAATGCGGGTTTGTCCTCCAAACTCAACGCAATCGACAACTCATTTTTCGATATAATTGCGATAGAAGCCCGCACGCCTTGCTCCGGATGACCTACTGGATAGACTTCTACCAAGTCTCCCTTTTTCATACGGGCGCCTCCAGAGCTATCCGAACCATGAATGCAGTCGGCTCGTCCTTGCCGTTTTTGAGCAGCCCAACTTCGAACGGGGTCGCCGCGATAATTTTGTAGCCCAGCGCGGCGGCTTCCTCTTTAGTGAATTGCTTCATTTCAAGCGGGGGTCTACATGGACTACGGTTTTCTCGTTCATCATCCCCGATACCTTTAGCTGCTCAGCTATGGCCTCCTCCGTCACGCCGTAGACGATGCATATCTCGCCGCACTCGGGCGGGAGGCGGTGCTTTTCCTGGGTGAGCACTATCGGCTCGCCGCCGATGAGTCGCGTCACATTGCCTGCCGACATGCCGAGGATTAATACAGGCCCCTTTTTAGCGTGCCCTTGAGCTACGATCATAACCACATTTTCCTTTTGATAATTGCCAACTTTTCATCCATGTTTTTTACCTCGACCCAAAGCGGTCCCCCCGCCTTGCCCGACTTGTTGTCGCCCCAACGGCTTAGCCGCCGCTCTTTGCTCTTTTTGCTACGGACTTGTTTGGGTTTATTTTCGGCTGTGGGTTTGGGCTTGGGTTTCAAACGTGCCCTTCCAGCGTCCCACTACGGTTCGACTTTTTGATGAACTCTTCCATGAGCTTTAGAATATCCTCACGCTTCGCGTTGGACACGTAATTCATTCGCCCGGGCGCCTTTTCCCCAAACGGAAACGCCATGACGAAGAACCCCCAACCCTGCGGGATCTCTTCGTCGACCAGACGGGCGATCTTCTGCATCCGGTCGCGGGTGTAGGCGTCTTTCCCGCCTTCGGGTGGTTTGTTCATTTCCCCTCCATTTTGGCTAGGATCAACGGGAGAATTTCGAGCAACTGCTTGCGCTTCGAATTGGTCAGCCACAGAACTTCCCCGCCCGGCAAGATGACATGCAGATAGTAATGCCAGCCGGATGGGGCAACCATTTCGTCCAGCAGTGTGCCCAGCCTTTCCAGCAACTCTTCGTGGTTGCCCAGATGCGACATCCCTTGCCCAGGGTCGCCCAGGCTCGCGGCGACCCTTTCCAATGCAACCAAGTGGGCTTCACGCTGGGAAGGCCGCATAGCCTGTGACGTGGGCTCCGTGAACACGTAATTGATCGGGCCAGGGTCCTCCTCGGGAAACACAGCAGCAAACCGACCCCAATTCTTCGGCAATTCCAGGTTCAGGGCATGCGAGAACATTGCCATTCGCTCCTCTGCCACTACTGCTTTCCGGTCAGGCATAGATTGCTTACGCGGCGACGGGTGCGGCCAAGAGTTTGAGCCCGTTCCGGCGCTCATTGGGTGGTCGGACAATTACCTCGGGGTGCGCGAACTTTTTCGGCAACTCCCGACGAATCCGGACTTGGCTCCGCGCTACGGAGAATTCCATTGCGGCCAGGAATGCGGGGCCTTTGCCGTGGCGGTAGCGCCAGCGCCAGCTCTTCCCTTTCTCAAACCCGTAGGCGCGGGCGCCCTTTTGCAGGCGATAGGAGACTTGCCCGGCGGTTAGGCCGGTGTGCTCCATGATGCACTCGTCGCAAATGCCGTTCTCGGCCATGGCGGCGGCTTTGTTTGAGAGCAAATCCTCAAACGTGATCACGTTTCGGTTCCGTTTCATAGTTTGGTGGCTTGTTGAGCTTTCATTTTGTTGTACATGCGGAAGAATTCGATCAGGGCGGCACCGCACTCCGGGCAGTGCGGCATGACGTGAAATTCGAACGTCGGCCCCGGGGTCGGGTCGGCAGCGGGCCGGTGAGCCGCTTTCGGCGTGCGGGGTCGGTGTAGGGCAACCTCGTAGTAAAGCCTACTCGAGCCGCTTTTGGTGGTCGCCCCTAATTTCTCTTTCCACTCGGGGTGGTCACGCCAAGCGTCGGCGAACATGGTCCGGGTGCCGCGACGGTAGCCGTCGAGCAGAGCGCGGATGATGGTGACCCGTTCGCTTTCCCCGTCCGGCGGGTTGGCTGCGGGCGCGGCGGGGGCTGGGGTCGAGCCGTTGCTGTGGGGTTTGCCGCCGGCTTTGGCGCGTGCCCGCTTGAGGTAACTCAGGGTCGCGTAGCTCCGCTGCTTGTTCGCGGTGTCGGTTCCCAACCGCGCTGCCCACTCAGGATGCTCTGCGTAAGCGCGGGGCCAGTCAACCATGCCGCCGGGGGTCTCGTAGCCATCCAAAATCTGGGTCACGATGGCCTTTCGCTCAGTTGCAGTAATACTCAATGCACTATTTTCCGGTGTTTTTAAGGTAGTTTGACGTTCCATTTGGTTAGTTTTGTTAGGGTTTCGCAGTTTTGAAAGGGAAATCTTTCGATTGGGCTGGTGAACACTTTACGCGGACGGATTTTAGGGGAGAAAAGTGCCTCGTTTTTAGCGTTTTGCTCAGTGTTTTTGCAAAAACGCACGGGCGGCAAAATGGTGCTTCCAAGCCGACCTCTCGGCTGGTTTCGGGGCTGATTACCCCAGTCACGCTCATATTTTTACCCTACCCAGTACGCGAGCTGAATGCAAGCAGTATTGCGTAATATGGACGTCTGGTACGCGCCTTAGGCACACAATAAGTGTTCACCAAACTTTTATTATTGGACCGGAAACCGCCCCCGTGGTGAATTTATTGCATGAAGAAACTAACCAAAAGCAAGCCTGCCCCGGTCTCACCATTCTCCCGTAAAACGATCACCCTGCCCACGCCGCTGCTCCAAGATTGCTTGGGCCTTTGCGACGAACCGAGTTATGCCGGTAATTTTTCTAACATGGTGCGCGTGTCCCTGGTCGCGCACCTGAACGAAAACCGGGTGAAAGGAAGGAAGTAATTATGCGCCTGGGAGGGATGAAACAATTGCAGGTCGAACTGAGCTGCTCGAAGAACTACGCCTCGGCCATAAAATGCGCCGCCGGGGTGCCTGGCGTGCGCAATTTCGATTTGGATCGGGTGCTCAAATTCAAGGATGAGAACCCGGCGTGGAAGATGAGTGACTATTATCCAAGTGGTCCGGCACCGACTGGCCGCAAGTCGGGCAAACGTGCCCCGATGCCGGCCGCACTCCCCCAATAACCGCCGTGCATCCAGCAACATCCTGCGCATTCAATCGCTGATAAATGCTGTGAACGACAGAATTGGCATGGCCAACGAACCGCATAGCCTTACTCAGAGAAACGCCAGCTCGCGCCAGTTCGGTTACGACCGTCACCCTGGTCGAATGGAAGGTTACGCCGGGGGTCACCAACCCTTTCTTTTGGAGCCCACTCAAAAATTTATGCCATCGGAACGCCGCCCAACGTGCAGGGAGGCAGCGAAAGGCTGGAGCGACATCCCAAGACCACACTCGTTTTTGCTCGCGGAGCGCCTTAATAAGCGGAACCAAAACCGGATGCAAAGAAGTGGTAAATACTTTCTTTCTTTTCGCGTGAAAGGTGATCGTCCATTTACTCGAATCCGGGTTTCTGGAATCCACATCCGTTTGAAGGTTGAACCGGGTTTCGGCCAAGCGGCATCCCTGGTAACGAGCCACCTCAAAAGAAACGCGGAGCATGTGCCGGCGTATCGCATTGGGTTCCTCGGCGATAGCTTTCCGAATAATGGCATCATCTTCGGGCGTAAGAGCGGGTCGCTCCTTAACCTCGTCGGTGGGCAACGCATCTTCGAGCTTGGGGCTGACCCCAATCAAACCCTCCTTGACCGCACGCTTCAAAACAACACTGGTGAGAAAACGCATATCCGCCACAATCTTATTCCTACCTATCCGGCGCCCCAGTTCGGCGGCACGCTTCATTCGCCAATCAGAAAATTCCTGAAAATGTTTGTATTCGAATTGACGCGGATTTTCGATCTCGTTCTCTTCGAGAAACAGCGAAATTGTGCTCCAGGCTTGCAGGTACATTACCAATGTCCCCGGGGCATAGTCGGTGGAATATTTCTGCTTGAGAAAGGGCACAACCCAACCCCATCCGTTCCCCTTGCCAAGGGTCGCCGATTGTCCCAACGCCTCTTGCTCTACGGTCTTAGTGCGGAGCAACAAAAGTTGCGCTTTCCGACGCTGGCCGGGATCGCTTTTTCGAAGCCCGGTCGACTCTTGTTTCACAACCCCACCAATTTTAGATTTTATCCAAAGGTAAGGACTGCCTTTTCTCTCGTACATCGTTGCCATAGGAATGTAGCTTACCGTAGCTCGGTTGCCTGTGTCAAGGTGGGCGATAGTGGGAAACATTGGGGTTTTGAGGGTTCCGGTTTACTAAAAAGGGCTAATTGGCGTGGGAAACTGAAACCTCGGTCTTATTTTGCACGTGTTTTAGCCAATGAAGTGGGCCTTTGTAGCTCTCGATGTAGCTACATCCGTCCCGCGCTATACCTTCTCCTCCCGCTACATCCCGCCCCAGCCCACTATTTGCGTCGTTTTTCATTCGCCCGTTCTGCTCCTTTTCAGCCCCCAAGTCGAGCAACTTTTCGCCCGCTTTTTGCCCCGGAGGTTTGCCCATGAACCTCGCGGATTTTCTCCTCGGTTTAACCGTCCTCTGGGGCGCGGCTTGGTCGGCCTTTTGTCTCGTCGCCGCGACCCGTCGTCGGACCAATCGCCGGACCCATCGCCTGGGTCGCTGGTTGGTTTACCACGCCCAAACAATTTCTCCCGGGAGATGCCGGCGACAGCGGCACAACGAGGATTCCGGCGCCGCGCCCGGGAGAAAATCCTTTGCGTTCACACCGAGGTTCGGGCGGATGTCCGAACGGCGCAAACCCGGACTCGATTAGCAGCGAGTCCGGGAAACTTTCCCTCCCCACAACTCCTTCCGAAAACCAAAAATGAAACTCACCTTCTCACGCCAAGAACTCCTCGCCGCCATGCTCTTTTGTAGCGACGACGATTCCCGTTACGTCATCAACGGTCTCTGTCTCCAGTACAAACCGGGCCAACAGCCGACCGTCATTTCGACCGACGGAAAGCGGTTGGTCGTCATCGAATCTGCCGCCGTCCAGGACGACAAAGACCCGGGCGAAGTGCTGCCCCGCCAGATCGTTTTGAGGAGCGATTTCGTCGGCCCGATTTGCGCCCTCAACAAGGCTCTCTGCGGGAAGCTTTTTCCCTGGATTACGTTCGGCTCGAAACTCGGCAAAACGAGGGTCACGGTCGAGATGGTTGGCGGCAAGTTTTTCATGGAAGCCGAGGAGGGCGCCCTCATCGAAAGCGAGTACCCGAATTGGTCTGCCGCCATCCCGCCCAAAGGCCAAAAACGGGACCCGATTTCGGAGCTTGGTTTGAACGCCTCTTACGTCGCCGACTACGCCAAAGCGGCCAAAGTTTTGGAAGCCAGCTCGCCTCATATCCAGATGAATTTGGTCGGCGCCGACCACCAAGTTGAAATCAAACTGCCGGCGGTTCCGAATTTCTACGGCCTGATTATGCAGCTCCGTTTGGACGAAGGGACGGAGTATCAACCGGAGTTTTTAGGCATCATTGCGGACCTCGAAACCGCCGACCAACCCGAGTCGGAAACTGAGCCTGAAACCGAGGAAGCCCCCGCCTCGTAGTCATAAGGTCGCATCATGCAACCTGCCCCCTTGCCTTGGCAGCACGGCCCCGTCGCCGTCTTGACCGATGCCCTGCTTTCCGGGACCTCGGCGCTCGACGCGAGCGACACCGGGACGGGCAAAACAATGGTGGCTTTGTTCGCCGCTAAAGCCGCCAAAAAGACGGTCGGGATCATCTGCCCCAAGTCAGTAATTCCCTCCTGGGAGGAAGCCGCCGCCGCCGTCGGGGTGCCCGTAGTTTTCGTCGCCAACATCGAGCGATTGAAAGCCCGGGGGCACTACCTGACCAAGTCGGGTTGGAAGATCCCCAACGAGACCGTTCTTATTTTTGACGAGGTTCATCGGTTCGGCGGGCAGAACACGGCGAACGCCAAGGCTCTCGCGTTTGCTCCGATGCCGGTCCTTATGCTTTCGGCCACGGCGGCGGGCGACCCGACCAAGTTACGCGCCATCGGCTCGCAACTAGGGTTAACTACGTGGGCCGACTGGTGGAGGTGGTGCGGACGCAACGGTTGCAAGAAGGGGCATTTCGGCGGGATCCAGTTCCGGGGAACAGCCGAGGACCTGGACCGGTTGCACCGCCAGATTTTCCACACGGGCCGAGGGGTCCGGGTCCGGGTCGCCGACCTGGGCGACGCCTTCCCGCACACCCAACACATATTCGTTTCGGTCCCGGTCGAGAACCAGCGGGCCATCGACGAAGCCTACGCCGCCGACCTGGAGAAGCTCAAAACTGGCGTGCCGTTGTTCGACCTCATCCGCAGCCGGCAGATAGCGGAGCATGAGAAACTCGCGGCGGTCGCCGAGATGGTCGAGGACGATTTGAGCGCGGGCAAATCCGTTGCCATCTTCGTCAACTTCCGGGACTCCCTGGAATTCTTTGCCCGCGAATTCAACGCGCCGACCATCGACGGCTCCCAGAACAGTCAGGAACGACAGGAGTGCATCGCCGTGTTTAAAAGCGGCAAAGCCCGAGTAATCGTCTGCATGATCCAAGCCGGCGGCTGCGGACTCGACGGGTTGCAGGACCTGACCGGCGAGGCGCCCCGGGTCGGCTATCTGTTTCCCGGCTATAGCGCGGTCGACATCATCCAAGCCCTTGGCCGTCTGCCCCGGGCCAACGCCAAGAGCCATGTGATCTACCGCTGGATCTTCGCCGCCGGGACGGTGGAAACCAACATCCGGCGCAAGATCGAAAAGAAACGGAACCGGATCGACCTGCTCAACGACGGAGATTTAACCACGGAAACACCAACACCAATAAACGAAATGAAAAATGAAAGCCCGAATCAGGGCGTGCTGCTGGAAGTGCCGGCAACCGTTACCCGAGTCGCAGTCGACGTGCCCACATTGCACGGAAGCCGCGCCCACGCCAAAATCAGCCCCAGTAAACTTAAAAGTAAAGAAGTCTGCCCCGCCTACGACGACGACCGAGGAGCGGACATCCACCCCGATACGGCCCAAGGAACGCTCTGCCACGAAGCCCTCGACGCCGGGGACGACTCCAAGCTGACCACGGACGACCAACGCGCCTGGGTCAAGATGTGCCGGCAGTTCGCCAGCATGCTTACGACGCAATACCCGCAAGTGTTCAACGAGGTAAAGCTCGATGTCGTCGACGGCATGTGGGGTTTTGCCGACAGGATCCAGTTGTCCAAAGGCCGCACCGTCGGCGCCCTGCTCGATTGGAAGTTTGGCGCGAACCTCCAGGAGGACGTTGCGACCAACCCCGCCGCCCAGGCTTACGTCCTGGGAATGTTTAAGAAGTGGGTCGAGCTACAGAGCGTTGAGGTTTTCTACATCTACCCGCGCCGGGAGGAAATCTCTACCCACCGATACGAGCGGACCGACATGGCCGCTATCGAGCTGCGGGTCCGAACCATCGTCGCCCGCGCAGAAGCCCCACTGGTCGAGCGCCATCCGCACCCGTCGGTTTGCACTTGGTGCATGCACAACTCGACGTGTCCCGTTTTGCACGCGGCGGTCCTACCAATCGCCACACGGTATGCCGCCGCGCACACAATGGCTTTCCCGGAGTCATTCGACCTGACCCTGATCAAAGACCCCATCACTTGGCAGAAGCTCATGCAGGTATCCCCGGTGCTTGAGGCGATGGCCGACAGCATCAAACGCCACGCCCTGGAATTCCGCACGGCGACCGGCCAGGAAATACCCGGCTTTGAAATGCGCCAGCGCACCGGTCGTAAGACGATCAACAATGCGCTCCTTACCTATCAAATCGTTTCCAAGGAGGGCGTGACCCAACAACAATTTCTCAGTGCCGTGGATGTCAGCGCAAAGCGTCTGGCCGATGCGGTCGGGGAAACTGCCGCCAAAGGGCAGAAGTCCAAAAGAGTCGCCGAAATCGAAGGCAAACTGCGCGATGCGGGAGTCTTAGAAGTCGGTCAGGAAGTGTTCTATCTCACCAAAACCAAATAACACGAAAACACGATAAATATATGGCAACAGTGTCCTACACCAAAGCCGCCCAAAGCGCGGCCCCCAAACAAGCACCCGCACCGGAACCCGCACCGGAACCCGCCCCGCAAGCGAACCCCGGACCCGCCCCGTCTACGGCTGTCGCTACGATGTCGCAGTCTCCACAGCTCCAAGGCGAGTTTACCGCCCGGGACATGGCGATCCCCTACCTCCAACTCGGCCAGAAAGCAGGCACCCTATGCGACGATCACCCGGAATGGCTGGGGAAATGGGTCTACGACAAAGCTCTGTGCTTG
>Ga0302322_100000792_pt1 | contig 24695 bp, 20 predicted proteins | sample Fen_T0_2_FD_203757 | JGI IMG/M metagenome (GOLD analysis project Ga0302322, IMG submission 203757) | Peat permafrost microbial communities from Stordalen Mire near Abisko, Sweden - Fen_T0_2 | ecosystem: Environmental > Terrestrial > Soil > Wetlands > Permafrost | place: Sweden: Abisko...
CGCCGTCCCCGGCGCCGTCCCCGGTCGGCCGGGCGCCCGCTCAGCCGCCCGTGGGCAGGTAGGCCGTCTGGACCAGGCGGACGCCCTGCCGGGTCACCAGCCGGCCGCGGCCGGGCGGCATCGGCTCGGCCCGCACGGTGCCGAAGAGGACGCCCTCCTCCTTGGTGCCCGACATGATCAAGGCGGGTGACCCGGACTCGCGCAGCCGCTGGATCACCGGCTCGAACAGGGCCCGGCCGGCGCCGCCCATGCTGCGGGCGATCACCAGGTGCAGGCCGATGTCGCGGCCGAGGGGCAGCAGGTCGAGCAGCGGCAGCAGCGGGCTGCCGCTCGCCGTCCCCACCAGGTCGTAGTCGTCGACCAGCAGGAACAGCTCCGGTCCCTGCCACCAGTCGCGCGCCCGCAGCCGCTCCGGGGTGATGTCGGCCGGGGGCAGCCGCTTGCTCAGCCCGGTGACGACCTGGTTGACGATGCCCGTCGCATGGGCCGAGGTGAACCCGTGGGCGAGGGTGTGCGGGCGCCCGGCGAGGTCGAGCAGGTTGTGCCGGTAGTCCAGGACGATCAGCTTCGCCTCGTCGGGGGAGTACCGGGCGGCGGCCTGCTCGGCGATCACCCGCAGCACGTTGGTCTTGCCGCAGCGCGGCTCGCCGAGCACGACCAGGTGCGGGTCGGACCGCAGGTCGAGGTAGGCGGGTGCGAGCGCGTTCTCGTCGACGGCGAACGGCAGCGCGCCCGGCCCGGCGGCGACGGCCTCCGGGCTGCCGGGGAGCGGCAGGTCGGCGTAGGCGAGCTGTTCGGGCAGCAGCCGGACGGCGGGCGCGCGCGGTCCGGTCCACGCCTGCGACACCTGGGTCACCAGGTCGGCGACGCCGTCCACCAGGGACTGGGCCTCGCCGGTCGCGTCGATCCGGGGGAGCGCCGCCAGGAAGTGCAGCTTCTGCGGGGTGATGCCGCGCCCCGGCGTCAGCGAGGGCACGTTCACGGCGAGCCGCCGGTCGATCTCGGACTCCGACGGGTCGCCGAGCCGCAGCTCGATCCGGGTGCCGAGCAGGTCGCGCAGGGCGGGCCGGATCTCCATCCAGCGCGTCGAGGCGACGACCACGTGGACGCCGTACCCCAGGCCGCGGGCGGCCAGGGAGGTGATCTCCGGCTCCAGCGCCTCGAACTCCGACCGCAGCGTGCCCCAGCCGTCGACCACCAGGAACACGTCGCCGTACAGGTCGCCGGCGAACCGCCCGGTCGCCTTCAGCCGCCGGTAGGTCGCCATCGAGTCGACGCCCTCGGTGGCGAAGAGCTTCTCCCGCCGGTCGAGCAGGTTGTTGACCTCGGCCATCGTCCGCCGCACCAGGTCGGGGGCCAGGCGCCCGGCCATCGCGGCGACGTGCGGCAGCCCGGCGAGCCCCGAGAGCGAGCCGCCGCCCAGGTCGAGGCAGCAGAACTGCACCTCGGCCGGGGTGTGGGTGAGGGCGAGGGAGGCGACGAGGTCGCGGACGACGGTGCTCTTGCCGCTCTGCGGCCCGCCGACCACCGCCACGTGCCCGCCGGCGCCGGACAGGTCCAGCCACATCGGGTCCCGGCGCTGGTGGTAGGGCCGGTCGACCAGGCCGACCGGCACGCGCAGCCCGCCGGCGCCCGACCATCCCGCCGGGCAGAGCCCGCGAGCCGGGTCGACGGCCAGCGGGGGCAGCAGCTCGTCGAGCGTGGGCGGCTCGGACAGCGGCGGCAGCCACACCTGGCGCGCCGGGGTGCCCCGGCCGACGAGCTGGTCGACGACGACGTCGAGCACCGTCACCCGGCCGGCCTCGCCGTCCGCCCGGTCGGCGTCCGTGCTGTCGTCCGGCGGCGGCTGGGCCCCCGGCGCGGGCGCGGCGGGCGCGAGGTACCCGAGCGTGTAGGGCATGACCTGGTACGACGCGGTGCCCGGCGCCGTCGACGCGCCCGGCCGCCCGCCCGCGTAGGGGGCGGACACGTACGCGGCCTTGAACCGGAGCATGGTCGTGGTGTCGATCTTCAGGTAACCGTGTCCCGGGGCGGAGGGCAGCTCGTAGGCGTCGGGGACGCCGAGCACGACGCGCGACTCCAGGCCCGAGAACGTGCGCAGGCCGACCCGGTAGGACAGGTACGTGTCCAGCCCGCGCAGCCGGCCCTCCTCCAGCCGCTGGCTGGCCAGCAGCAGGTGGACGCCGAGGGACCGGCCGATCCGGCCGATCATGACGAACAGGTCGATGAAGTCGGGTTTGGCGGTGAGCAGCTCGCTGAACTCGTCGACGACGACGAACAGGCTGGGCATCGGGGTGAGCGGCGCACCGCCCTCCCGGGCCCGCTCGTAGTCCTTGACGTCGGAGTAGTTGCCCGCCGAGCGCAGCAGCTCCTGGCGGCGGTTGAGCTCGCCCTCCAGGGCGTCGCGCATCCGGTCGACCAGGGCGAGGTCGTCGGCCAGGTTGGTGATGACGGCCGAGGTGTGGGGCAGGTCGTCGAGGCGGGCGAAGGTGGCGCCGCCCTTGAAGTCGACGAGCACGAAGTTGAGCGCGTCGCACGGATGGGTCACGGCCAGGCCGAGCACCAGGGTGCGCAGCAACTCGGACTTGCCCGAGCCGGTGGCCCCCACGACCAGCCCGTGCGGGCCCATCCCGCCCTGCGCGGCCTCCTTGATGTCCAGCTCGACGGACTCCCCGGCCGGGCCCACCCCGATCGGCACCCGCAGCCGGTCGCGCGGGGGGCGGGGGCGCCAGGTCGCGGCGACGTCGACCGTGGCGGCGTCACCGAGGCCCAGCAGCTGCAGCAGGCCCAGGTTCTTGGAGAGCACCTCCTCCTCGACGTCCCCGCCGACGCTGCTGCGCAGCGGCGCGAGCTGGCGGGCCAGCGCCTCCGCCTGGGGGACGGCGAGCCGGTCCGGGCGCCCGATCGGGCTGGTGGTGGGCGTGCCGTTGCGGTCGCGGCCGGTGCGGACGACGGCCTGCGGCGTCACCTGCAGGCGCAGTGCCGCCGCGGCGACGTCCACCGGCAGGGCGGCGTCCAGGTCGAGGATCGTGACGCCGTCGACGTCGGTCGCGGCGAGGGGCGAGTCCGGCTGCGGGCCGGTCCCGTCGAGCACGACGACGACGTGCGGGACGGCCGACGAGCCCCCGGCGAGGCGCTGCCGCTGGGCGAGCTCGGGGAGCAGCTGCTCGACGTCGGCCAGCTGGCCGGCGAACAGGCGCAGCGGCCCGGCGGCGTCGACGTCGGTGGGGTGCAGGGCGTGGGGGAGCCACTTCACCCAGTCCCACGCGGCGGCCCGCCCGGGACCGGCGCAGACGACGATCCGCAGGTCGTCGGGGGTGTGGAAGGTCGCCAGGTGGGCGGTCATGGCCCGGGCCAGGTCGCGGACGGCGACCGGGTCGCCGGTGAACTGCACCCGGCCGAAGGCGCGCAGGGACACCGCGACCGGCACCTCGTCGACCGTGGTGTGGGTCCGCAGGAAGCGGCGCAGGGCCCCCGCGGAGAGCGGTTCCAGGTCCTCCACGGGCTTGGTCTGCGGCGGGACCAGGGTGACCGTCAGCCGCTGCACGCCCACGCCCACCCGGACGGTGGCGAAGTCGTCGTCCGTGGTCCGGCGCTCCCACAGCCGGGGGGACAGCGCCGTCGCCCACAGGGTCTCGGGGTCGGGGTTGCGCCACCGCGAGGCCTCCCGCTGCTGGCGGGCGGCCCGCCGGATCCGGCGGCGCACCTGGGCCAGGTAGCGGGCGTAGTCGCGGCGGTCGCCGTTGAGCTTGCGCCGCTTCTCCGCCGACCCGCGGCCGACCTGGCCGACCATCATCCCGCCCATCGAGACGGCGAACAGCCCCGCGGCGACCAGCCCGATCGCGCCCGCCCCCGGGCGGGCGAACATCAGGCCCATCGCGCCGACGCCCGCCAGCATCGGCAGGTAGACGAGCACCTGGCCGAGGCCGCCGCTCACGGTCTCGGAGATCTCCGGCGGCGGTTCGAGCAGCACCTCGCCGCGCGGCATCTGCGGCGGCGTGCGCCGTGCCGGGCGCCGGAAGACGACCGTCCCCACCCCTGGTCCCCCCTCGCTCGGCCTCCCGCCGACGGCGGCCGGCCGCCATTCTGCCGTACCACCCGGTGGCCGGGGGCCGCCGCGGGCCTCGGGTGGGGGCCCGGTTCGGCTACGCTGCCGCGTTGTCGTGCGCTCCCTGTCGGGGACGTGCTCAGGAGCGTTCCCGGAACGCTCTCAGGAACTCTCAGCAAAGCGGCAGGCTTCGGGGGTGATCGGCGGGTGAGTGGCGTGGACGCGGGCGTCCGCAACGACCTGTGCCGGGTGACGGTGATCGCGCCCGGTGCCCGGCTCGACGTCGCCCTGCCCGCGCAGGTGCCACTGGCCGAGCTGCTGCCGACCCTGCTGCGCGAGACCGGCGCGGACCCGGTGCAGGGCGGGGGCGGCTGGTCCCTGCAGCGGTTCGGGCAGGCCCCGCTGGACACCGGGCTGACGGCGACGGCGCACGGCCTGCTCGACGGCGAGGTGCTGCACCTGCGGCCGCGCCAGGCCGAGCTGCCCGAGCTCGCCTTCGACGACGTCGCGGACGCCGTCGCCACCGCCGCCTCGCAGCGCACCCGGCGCTGGTCGGGCGCGGACACCCGCCGGACCGGGCTGGTCACTGCGGGGGCCGTGCTGGTGGCCTGCGCCCTGCTGGTGCTCGCCTCGGGGCCGCCCTGGACGGTCCCGGCGATCGCCTCCGGCGCCGTCGCCGCCGCCCTGCTGGGCGTGGGGGCGGTGCTGTCGCGGGCGTTCTCGGACGCGCGGGCGGGCCTGGTGCCGGCGGGCGCGGCCATCGGGTTCGCCGCGATCTGCGGTGCGGTGGCCCTGGCGGGCGACGACGCCCCGGCCCGGTTCGCCGCGCCGTCCCTGCTCGGCGCCGCCGCCGGGACCCTGCTGGCGACGGCGTTGGCGACCCTCGCGGTCGCGGACGGCGTCCCGGGGCTGGTCGGGGTGGCGGTCGCGGCGCTGGTGGCCGTCGGCGGCGCCGCCGTCGACCTCGCGACGCCCGCGGGCACGGCCGGATCGGCGGCGCTCGTGGCCGTCGTGGCGCTGGGGCTCACCCCGATGGTCCCGCCGCTGGCGCTGCGCCTGGCCGAGCTGCCGCTGCCCGCCATCCCGTTCACCGCCGACGACGTCCGCCGCGACGACACCCGGGTCGACGGCGCCGACGTGCTGCGCCGGACCGTCGTGGCCGACGCCTACCTGACCGGCGTCGTCGGGGCGATCGCGGCGCTGGTCGCCGGGTGCGAGGCGCTGCTGTGCGCCCGGCACGACGCGCTGCCGCTCTGGCTGACGGCGGTGACCGCGGCCTCGTGCGCCCTGCGGGCCCGCTCCTTCGCCGGGCGGCTGCAGCGGGCCTTCCTGCTGGGCGCCTCGGGCGTCGGCGTGGTGGCGGTGACGGCGTCCCTGACGACCCAGGAGACCGGCACGCGCCGCCTGCTCGTGCTGGCGCTGCCGCTGCTGGTGCTCTTCGCGGTGCTGCTCACCGCGGCCCTGCGGCTGCCCCGCACCCCGCCGACGCCGGTGTGGCGGCGCGCGGCCGACATCCTGGACGGCCTGGTGGTGGTGAGCCTGATCCCCCTGGCCCTGGGCGTGCTCGGCGTCTACAGCTACGTCCGCGGCCTGGCCGGCTGACCCTCCCGCCCGGGGTCAGCCGTCGTGGCGGACCGGGTTTCCCAGCAGGGACGTCTCGACCGGGGTGGGGGCGAGGCTGACGAGCACGGCCTGCCCGGGGGTGATCAGCGCGACGATCTGGTCGCGCAGCCGGGGCAGGGCCTCGGCGACGTCGTCGGGGAGGCCGAAGGCGGACTGCAGCGGGTGCACCAGGTCCGGCGCGACCCGCTGGACGATCACCAGGTCGAAGGCGCGCAGTCCCGGCACCGCCGAGGCCGGGGTGAAGTCCTGGACCAGGAGCCGTGCCTGCCAGGCACCGGCCTCCACCCGCGCCGCCGCGCCGCCCGGTCCCAGGTCGGTGCAGCGCAGCAGCGGCGCGTCCGGGGTCGAGCCGGCGGGGAGCGCGGCGTCGGGCGCCACGAGGACGGCCCGCCCGGCCGGTGCCGACGTCGTCACCGGGTGCCAGCCCTGCGGCCGGGACGTCGCCACCGCGACCCCGGCGCCGGTCGCGAGCGCCCGCAGCGCCACCAGCCGGGCCACGTACGCGGCCGTGACCAGCACCACCTGGGTGGGCCGGGCCCGGAACAGCTGCACCGCCACCCGGTCGCCGTCGCGGTCCACGCCCAGCACCACGCCGCCGGGGTCGAGGGCCAGGTCGAAGGCGGGCAGGGTGTCGGTCGCCACGAGGTGGGCCCCGGTGGCGGGTCCGGTGGTCGACCGGGTGCTCCGTCCGGTGCTCTGTCCGGTGCTCACAGGGTGCCTCCGCCGAGGGGAAGGGTGGACAGGTAACCGGGGCCCTGCTCGCCGTCCAGCCGGTCCAGGGCGATCCCGAGGGCGGTCGCCCGGTCGTGCAGCTCCGCGGCGGCCTCCTCGGCGTCCTCGGGGGTGCGCCCGGCCGTCCGCAGGAGGACCCGGCAGCGGACCGTGCCCGCCGCGGGGCCGGGGTACAGCGCGAGCGAGACCTGCGTCGACGCCGCCCGGACGTCCCCGGCGACGCCCACGAACGTCTGCAGCGGGCTTGCGGTGTCCGGGAAGGCGCGCACCCACCACGTGACGTGGCTGAGGTCGCCGAGCTGCCAGCGGTGGCGGTCCTCCAGGGTCCAGCGACCCCCGTGCGGCCCGGCCGGGAGGTCGGCCGGGAGGTCGGCCGGGAGGTCGGTCGGGGGCAGGCCGGCGACGTCGAGCAGGGCCGCCAGCCAGGACGTCTCGGCGAGCGGCCGGGCCGGGACCCCCTCGGCCTCCAGCAGCTGCAGCAGGCGCAGCGCGCAGCGCTTCAGCGCCCGCTGGGCCCCCTCGGCGCCGCCCCCGCGGGCCTCGATCGCGTCCCGGGCCGCGCGCGCGTCGATCCGCAGCACCACGAACGTCTCGCGGACGGCGGGCACCAGCGGGCCGCCGAGCTGGCGGTAGGAGTGGACGGCCGGGCAGTCCTCGGGCAGCCGCCCGTCGGGGGCCGGGACGGTGTGGACGAGCACCTGCACGCTCGCCAGCGGGACGTCGTCCACCTGCAGCACCTGGGCGAGCACGGCCGCGGGCAGCCGCGGGGCCGTGGCGGACCGGGGGAGCAGGTCGCCGTCGCGGTGCACGAGCAGCGCCGCCGACCAGCCCGTCCCGTCGAAGCAGACGGCCAGGCGCTGCCCGGCGCGCAGGGCGACCCCCTCGACCGACAGATCCGGCAGCACCTCCTGGAGCGGCGCGAGGCGCGGGTCGCCGGCGGGGACCGTCCGCGACGGGCGGCGCCGCGCGCGGCGGCGCAGCAGCACCGGCACCCAGGCCAGGAGCGGGCGGTGGGCCCGCCGGGCGAGGACGGCGACCGCCCCGGCGGCGGCGACGCCCGCGACGACGGCGAGCACCCGCCGGTCCCGCGGGCCGGCCGCGACGGCGGCGGCTCCCAGCAGCGCCTCCAGGGCCACGACCTGCCACACCGGGACCCCGAACAGGCGCATCCCGGCCCGCTCGCGCCGCGGGAGCCACTGCGGGGCACGCTGCGGGCGGGGGGTCGCGGGGCGGGCGCCGGGCGTCGTCCACGACGGGCCGCCGGCCGGTGCGGGGGCGCCGCCCGGGCGATCGGTGATGAGGTCGGCGTCCATCCCCTTATCGTAGGGAGGCGTGCAGACCCGCCGCGATCAGGTCCAGGCCTACCGGTTCGCCCAGGCCCGGATGCAGTCCGCCCTCCTCACCGGTGAGACGGACCTGCAGGAGCCACCCCTTCGCCGGTCGGGGACGGCGGTGCTGGCCGGGCTCATGGTCGCCGTCCTGGTGACCGCCGGGTTCGGTATCTACGGGCTGCTGCGCCCCGGTGACAAGCGCGGATGGGCCGATCGCGGCGTCCTGGTGGTGGAACGCGAGACGGGCGCGCGGTTCGTCTACGACACCGCCGACGACGCGCTGCATCCGGTCCTGAACTACACCTCGGCGCGGCTGATCCTGCACGAGCAGGACGTCACGGTACGGGAGTTCTCCCGGACCTCGCTGGCCGCAGTCCGCCGGGGCGCCCCCCGCGGCGTGCCGGGCCTGCCCGACGCGCTGCCCGCCCCCGCCGGGCTGGTGAGCGGCCCGTGGGTGGTGTGCTCGGCGTCGTCCGGCGGTTCCCCGGTGATCAGCCTGGCGGTGGGGACGGCGCCGGCGGGGCGGCACGTGACGGCGGAGTCGGCCCTGCTGGTCCGTTCCCCGGACGGCGCGACGTACCTGGTCTGGAACGACACCCGGCTGCTCGTGCGCAACCCGAGGATCGTGCTGCCGGCGCTCGGCCTCGACGGGACGCCGCCGATCACCGTGTCGGGCACCTGGCTGAACTCCGTGGTGCCCGGGCCCGACCTCACCCCGCCGCTGCCGCTCGACCTCGGCAGCCCGGTGCCCTACCGGGTGGGCGACCAGAAGGTGTACCTCGGGCAGGTGTTCAAGGTGGCCATGGAGGGCGGGATCGGCGCGGGGTACTACGTGGCCCTCAAGGACGGCCTCGCCAAGATCACGAACGTCGTGGCCCTGCTGCTGCTGGGCGACCCGACGATGCGGTACGCGTACGGGATGCAGAGCCCGCACGCCTACACGGCCCAGTCCGCGGACGTGAACGCCGCGCCCAAGGCGGCGGCCGAGGTCGCGGTGGAGGGGTTCCCCCGGGACGTCCCGCAGCCGCTGGAGGCCGCCACCGACGAGGGCGGGCACGCCGTCCCGCCCGTCGTGTGCGCCGCCTACACCGACCTCAGCGGGAAGAGCATGGCCTCGGCGGTGTACCTGTCGGCGGCGGCCCCCGGGGCGGCGCGGGCGGCCGGGGCGGTGCCGGGCCAGCAGGTGCGGGTGGCGATGCCGCCGGGGTCGGCCTGCGTGGCGCGGCTGCTGCCGCACGCGGGGCAGGGCTCGGACGCCGTGTTCCTGGTGACCGAGCTCGGCGCCAAGTACGCGGTGCCGCCCGGCGACGTCCGCGGGACGCTCGGCTACGGCGGCGTCACACCGGTCCCCGTACCGCAGGGGATCCTCGACCTGGTGCCCTCGGGACCCGCGCTCGACCCGGCGGTGGCGAACGTCGACCTGCCTGTGGTGGCCGCCCCGAGCGGTACCTGACCGTACGCTCAGGTGCACGGTAGGCATCCTCGTTACTCCGTGTGTGGAGTTCAGGAGTGCCATGACCTCGATTTAAGTGTTTTCACCAGGGTGACTGGCCAACGTGTCGGTGGGGGTCAGTATCATCATTCGTGTCGGGCGCACCCGCCACGACCGGCTCACGCCGGATCGGCAGGCAGCGGGGGGCGCAGGGTGTCGCGCCGGGGGGCGTCCTCCGGGAGCGACGGCAGAAGCGGGGGTCGCCGGTGGCGCAGGGATATTCCGTCCAGCAGGAGTCGATGGCCAAGGGAGCGGCGGCGGTCGACGAGGCCAGCACGCTGATCGACGGTCACGTCAAGACGCTCAACTCCGAGGTCGAGTCGATGTTCGGGGGCTGGAGCAGCCAGGCCCAGCAGGCGTTCGCGAACCTCCACACCAGCTGGGTCGAGCAGCAGGCGAAGCTGCTCACCTCGCTGCGCGACATGCACTCGGCCCTGGTGACGACGGGCCAGACGTACACCACGCAGGAGGAGCAGCAGTCCGGGGCGTTCAGCCACATCGCCGGGCAGCTCTGACCCGCCGTCCCGCCGTCGCCCGGCCGGGTGCGGGCAGTCGCGCCCTCGGGCGGGCCCGTCCCTGTGCCGGTCGGGTCCTTGGGTTTCTTTCACGAGGCTCGTCGAGCCGTCGTCCGTGAGCGGTCTCGCGTCCGTCGAGCCGCTGGTGAAGGGGTGTTGTCGGTATGTCCGAGGTTCGCGTCGATTTCGGAGCGCTGGGGACGGGTGCTGCGGGCATCCTGTCCACCTACCGTTCGCTGCAGGGCACGTTGGAGAGCCTGGAGTCGCAGCTCGCGCCCATGGTCTCCACCTGGACCGGTGACGCCCGCGAGGCGTACTTCATCCAGAAGAAGAAGTGGGACGACGCCTCCGCCGCGATGGCGACGATCCTGCAGCAGATGGGCCAGGCCGTCGACCAGGCCCACAGCAACTACCAGGCCGCGGAGACCTCCAACAGGAACCTGTGGAGCTGAGCACGCAGGGGCCCACCGGCGTGCCCGGCGGCGCCCACGGGGAGGCGTGATGGGACAGGACAACTACGGGTACGACCAGCAGGGCCTGGACGTGCAGCTCACCGACCAGCGGTCGCTGAACGGCGCCCACCAGCTCGAGGGGTACACGCTGAACGTCCAGCCGGTCGAGAAGTGGCCGGGCCTGGAGGGGTCGGGCACCGTCCGGCACCGCGACGACGACATCACGAGTGTCGCGGACTTTCTGCACACGCGGGCGGGCCAGGTCGAGAGCCTGCCCGGGTGGCTGGCGAAGGCGACGAACGTCAGCTTCGGACCGTCGTCGTGGCACGAGGCGAACAACCTGAAGGACGCCAGCGGCCTGGTGACCAACGCGGTGACGAAGTTCCTCACCGAGACGGTGGCGAACATGCGCCAGGCCTCCGGCACGCTCAACGCGGTGGTCGCGCACTACAACGGCTCCGAGAAGACCAACGTCGACAACGTCAAGCGGGTCCAGGGCGGCCTGGGCGACGGTGGCGGCGGCGCTCCGATGGCGTTCTGAGCGCGTCGCACGACAGCACGGACAGCACGGACAGCACGGACAGCACTGGACTGGACTGGACGTGGGGGGCCGAGGGCGCCGGGGCGGGGGAGGGCCATGGGCAACGGCCAGTCGGGCGGCGAGGCGCAGCCCCAGACGCACAACGAGACGATCCGCAAGACGGTCGCCTCGTACAGCTACCAGCGGTCCGTCATGGAGGTGCACCAGGAGTTCTCCCAGCTCGACCCGGCGGCCATCAGCGACGCCTGCCGGGCGTGGAAGCGCGCGGCCGACGAGCTGACGGCGCTCGCGGACGACCTGAGGTCGCAGGCGGCCGACAAGCTGCACGCGGCCTGGAGCGCCCCCTCCTCGCCCGACGCCCAGAAGCAGCTGCAGTACTCCGAGGCGACCGCCCGGGCCCTGGCGAACGACTGCCTGCAGATGGCCCACTCCACCGACTACGCGGCGCAGTACGCCACCTGGTACAAGGACAACCTGCCCTCGTACACCGACTCCCTCGCCACGGCGGCGAAGGGCCTGGTCCAGGGCGACGGGCTGACGGCGGGCGCCGAGGCCGCCACCCAGCACCTGGTCAACTTCCTGAGCCGGTACAACGAGGTCATCTCGACGCTCCCGAACTCCGTCCAGGACAGCCTCGTCGCCTCCAAGCCCATCTCGCGCATCGACGATTGGGGCAAGACGGACGGCTCCACCTCGGGTGTCACGGGTACGTACACCGGTCACGGCGGCGGTGGCCCGACGCCGCCGAAGGTCACGACGGGGCCCGACAAGCCGCTCAAGCCCATCACCGACCCGTTCGGTGGCCCGGGCGGGAACGGCCCGGGCGGCACCGGCACCGGGTCCAACGGCACCGGGTCCACCGGCATCGGGTCCGGCGCTTCCGGGACCGGGACCGGGACCAGCGGCCTCGGCTCCGGGATCGGCGGCAGCGGGACCGGGACCAGCGGCATCGGGTCCGGGGTCGGCGCCGGCGTCGGGGCGGGCGACCCGTACGCGGCCGGCAGTTCGCTCGCCGGCACGGGCCTGGGCGGCGGCCTGTCGAGTTTCGACCCGAGCGCTCTCGGCTCGGGCGCCAGCGGCGTCGCGGGTGGCGGCGGTCTGGGTAGCGGACTCAGCAGCGGTCTGGGTGCGGCCGGCCTCGGCGCCGGCGGCCTCGGTGCCGGTGTCGGGGCCAGCCGGGCCGGCAGCGGCCTGGGTGGTCGTCTCGCGGGCCTCGGCTCCGGCGGTCTGGGGTCCGGCGCCAGCGGGACCCCCGGCGCGATCGGGGCCGGTGGCCTCGGGAGCGGCGGCATCGGCAGCCGGGCGGGAGGCGGCCTGGAGGCCGAGCGCGCCGGGTCCTACGGTCGCGGCGGCGCCGGAGCCCTCGCGGGCGAGGGCGGCGCCATGGGCGGAACCGGTCGGGGCACCGGCGGGAACATGATGCCGATGCACGGCGCCGGGCACGGGGGCGAGGGCGAGGAGGAGCGGCAGCGTTCCACCTGGCTCACCGAGGACGACGACCTCTGGGGCTCCGGCGGCGACGTCCCGCCGCCCGTGATCACCAGCTGAAAGGGTGCGGCGAGCAGGACGGGTGATGCGGTGAGGAGGGCGCTGGTCGCGCTGGTCGCGCTGGTGGTCGGGTTGACGGTGGCACTTCAGGTGCTGGCCGGGCCCGCCTCCGCCGCGGGTCCCAGGGCCCTGCCGCCGTTGCCCGACCAGGGGGCGAAGGGCGAGTGGTGGTTCACCTCGTGGCGGATCCCCGAGGTGTGGCAGGCAGGTGCCCGCGGGCAGGGCGTCACGGTCGCGGTCGTCGACTCCGGCGTCCAGGCATCCTTCCCCGAACTGGCCGGAGCGGTGCTCCCGGGCACCGACTTCGCCGGAGGCGACGGGCGTGTCGACGCGGGTCCGGACGAGCACGAGCGCGGGCACGGCACGCGGATGGCCCTGTTCATCGCGGGGCAGGGCGGCCCGCTGAAACTGGTGGGGGTCGCCCCCGAGGCAAAGATCCTTCCGGTTTCCAGCGATTCCGGCAGCACCGGGCAGGAGATCAGGTGGGCGGTCGACCACGGCGCCAAGGTGGTGAACCTGTCCTTCAGCTCGATCGGGCAGACCACCTGCCCGGACGAGACCGCGCAGGGCGTGCGGTACGCGCTCGACCACGGCGCCGTCGTGGTGGCCGGCTCGGGCAACGACGGCGTGCAGTCTGCTGGTGACCCTCCGGCTGACTGCCCCGGTGTCCTGGCGGTCGGTGCCGTCGACCTGCGCGCCCGGGTGTGGGACAAGTCGAACCGGGGCCCCTACGTGAGCGCGACGGCCCCCGGCGTCGACATGCGGTCACCGAGCGTCAAGCGTGAGATCGGGGCCAGCAGCGGGACCAGTGACTCGTGCGCCCTGACATCGGCGGCGGTGGCGCTGGTCTGGTCCCGGTACCCGAAGCTCACGAACCGCCAGGTGGTGGCTCGGCTGCTGGCCACCGTCCGGGACGAGGGACCGCCCGGCCGCGACGATGCCTTCGGCTACGGGGTGATCCGGCCCTACCAGGCGATCACCACCGACGTGCCGGCCGACGCCCCCAATCCCGTCTTCGACGCCGTCCTCGCCGCCGTCCCTGCCGCCACCGTCCCGCCCGCCGCGCCCTCGGCGCGCGCCGGTGCTGTCAGCACCCCCGATACCCGCGGTGCTGCCGCTGCTGCCGAGGAGCCGAAGCGCCTGCTGCTGACCGCGGTGGTGGTCGCGGTCGTGGTCGTGGGCGTCCTGGTGTTCGTCGTGGTGGGCATCACCCTGGCGGTGCGCCGGTCCCGGCGTCCCCCGGCGCCGACGCAGTGGCGGCCGTAGCGGGGTACGTCATCCCCTGGTGATGGCGTGGTCGTGGCCGTCCGCGTGGCGCAGGCAAGGGCTGTGAACCCTGACGGACGGTGTCAGTATTGATCATGATGGTGACGTTTCCGCCCCAGGAGTCGTGCAGGTAGACGACGTGTGGGGGCGGCGATCCCGGAACCGCTGACGAGGCCGGAGGAACGCTCAGCGTCTGAGGGCGTTCGAAGTGATGGCGGGCGGCGATGCTGGTGAGCTCGTTCAAGGCCCCTGGTTCAGACACCCGGCCCGTGGCGTCGGAGCTGTAATGGGACGGTGTCAGCCCCGGGAATCTTGGTGAAGGGCGCTGGGGGAGAGCGCTCCACCCTCGATGACTGCGGAGGGATGGTCCCAGCGCAGGGTCGGGACGAGAGCCGTCAGGGCGGCGCGCATCTCGGTGAGCATCTGGACGTATCCGGCGGTGGCTTGTTCGAAGGTGGGTCGGGCGCGGAGTTGTTCTAGGGGGGTCAGGCCGCCTCCTGTGAGGGTGCATCCCGTCAGTGCCAGGGTGGCGGTCAGTGCGCCGAGGGTGAGTGGGTGGCGGTGAGGGCGGGTGCCGGTTCTTCGGCGGGGCGGTGTCATCCGTTGGGGATGAAGTGGTCGCGGCCGTCCGCGTGGCGCAGGCAGGGGCTCTGGATGCTGAGGATGGTGTTGACCTCGGTCTGGAAGGAGAAGTTTCCGCCCCAGGGGTCGTGGAAGTAGACGATGCGCGGGGGAATGGCGCCCGGTCTGGATGCGGCGGGGACGGAGAGGGTCTGGGGGGCGGCGAAGTGGTAGCGGGCGGCGATGGTGGTGATCTCCTGCAGGGCTTCCGGCCAGCGATCTTCGGGGATGCGGCCGAAGGAGTCGTGGCCGTAGTCGACGGTCGCGACGCCCGGGATGTCGGAGAAGGGGAGCAGGCAGCCGGCTGAGCCGTTGACGACGGGGGCTGGGTGCTCCCAGCGCAGGTCGGGGACGATGCGGGCGAGGGCGGCGCGCATTTCGGTGAGCATCTGGACGTATCCGGCGGTGGCTTGTTCGAAGCTGGGCCGGGCGCGGAGCCGTTCTTCGGGGGTCATGCCGCCTCCTGTGAGGGTGCAGCCGGCCAGGATCAGGGCTGTGGTCGTCGCGGTCAGGGCTGCCGTCAACGGTCGGAGGGCGCGAAGCCGATGTGCGGTCGATGGGCTGCGGGTCATGGCGTGCGCGTCGCTCCGTGGGGTGGCAGGGGGGCCGGCCCGGGGAAGGGCGCGGGGAAGATCGGGGGCAGGGTTGGCGGTCCTGGTGGCGGTGCGCTCGTGGGAAGCGGTTCTGCGGTGGAGGGGACCTGCGGGGGTGGGGCGGGAACAGCGGCCTGCGTTTGGCCGGCGACCAGGGCGGCGAGGTTGTACTGGCTGGTGGTGTTGGGGTCGAGGTAGTGGGTGTGGTTGTCCAGGAGGGCTGATCCGTTGGTGGCGGCGTCGGCTATCGCGAAGGGGTTCGGGAGCGGGAGCGGTCCCGGTAGCGGGATGAGGTCGTGCAGTGGGGCTCGGTAGGGGTGTCCGCCGATGCCGGCCAGGGGGGTGCCGTCTGCGGTGGAGGCGGCGGTGCTCAACTCGGTGACGCCGGGCAGGTGCGTGGGCACGGGCCCGAACCGTCCCAGGCTGCCGACCAGGTCTCCTGGTGCGCTCTCTGCCCAGACGTGTCCGCCGGTGAGGCGTAGGCCGTCCACGGTGTGGACGGGTAGTCCGGGGGAGCCGAACACGGCGGCGCGGGAGACCCCGGTGTCGTGGGTGAGGGCGTAGCCGAGGGTGGTGGACCCGTACGAGTGTCCGAGGGCGGTCAGGTCGGCTGGTGTGGTCCGCGAGGCGTTGATGCCCTGCAGGAACTGGCTCAGGCTTGCTCCGCCGTCCTGGGCTGCTCCTGGCAGGCCCACCGAGTTGGACGACAGCAGTGAATCCATCGTCGTCTGGGGGGCCTGGTAGCCGAGCCAGGTGACCGTCGCGACCGTATCGGAGGAGTTGTTGCGCTTCAGGATCCTCTCGGCCGTGTCCCGGAGTTTGTCCATCGAGGTGTCATTGTCTTTCATGCCTTGCACGGTGGAGGTGAGACCGGGAGTGAAGACGGCCACGTGCTTCGCCGTCCCGACGTCCCCGACGGCGATGGCGGCCTCGGCGCGTTCGTGGGTCAGGTCGAGCAGGAGGAGCTGCCGATCGGGGTGGGCGTCGAGGATCCGGGCGACCGTGTCGAGGGAGGCCAGCTTGTCGTTCACCTGGTCCAGCTCGCCGCGGAGCTTGCCGATCTCCAGTGGCGCGGTGGGGCTCAGCGGGTTCAGGGCGCCCAGCTCGCTCTTGAGGGTCGCCTGACGGGTGCGCAGCGCCTGCTGGTAGGCGGGCAGCAGGATGCGGTTGGCCTGGTCCCGGGCGGTGGCGTCGATGCCGTCGCGGTTGCCGATCCACCCGGGATGCTCGCGGATGACCTGCTGTTTCTCGGTCGACGACAGTGTCGCCCACCAGCCGGCGTTCGCGGCGGGGTCGCCGGGGGCGCCCGGGCCGCCGGGCGGTGGTGGCAGGTCGACGTCGGCCCTCCCCGCGGCGTCGCCCAGCGCCGCGGCGGCGGCCAGGTCGCCCGCCCGGTCGCCGCCGACCCGCCCGGACATGATCGTGCGCAGGGCCGCGCAGAGGTCGGCGTCGATGTCGGCGGCCGTCCGCAGGACCTGGTCGATCCGGGCCTGGCACTCGTCCACGACCAGCGTGCGCTGGGCCATGGCGACGTCGGCGTCGTGCTGGGTGGGGAACACCCGCCCGACGAGGGTGTCGTCGGTGACCCGGCCGTCGGGGGTGATCTGCAGGCCGTTGCCGTCGGCGAACGCCTGGGCCTGGAGGGTGCCGTCGTGGACGCCGAGGACGGCGTCGGCTGCGCGGTCCAGCAGGGTGCGGGCCGCGGCCACCTCCGAGACCCGCTCCCCGAGCCGGCGGATCAGGCCGGTCCGCTGCTGCCCGGCGGCGTCGGCCGCGGTCCCGGTCCACTGCTGCGGCGTCAGGGCGGTCACGTCGTCGTTCAGCTGGAGCAGCGCGTCCAGCTGCTTCGACAGCGCCGAGCTCGCGTGCTGCAGCGGGTCACCGCGCCAGGCGCGGACCTCGGACCAGGTCAGAGCCATCGGGTCGTCCGGTCCAGCAGGACGAAGTCCTGTGCCGAGGTCTGGTCACCCTGCCGGTAGGTCTCGGCGGACCGGTCGAGCAGGACGGCGTAGCCGCGCGCGTCCCGCTCCCAGGTCGTGAACTCCTCCCGCCAGGCCGCAGCCACCTCACCCAGCAGCCCGACCGCCGCCGCCCCGGGGATGCCGGCGCCCGCACCCCGCAGGCACCCGCCCGGGTCCAGGGCCCCCACCCGGCGTGCCGCGTCGTCCGCGGCCTCGGCCGACCGGGCCAGCCCGGCGATCTGCACGTCGAAACCTGAGGCCATCGGTTCCCCCCGAAGCTCGGCCACCCGCCCGGTCCTGCCCGACGGGATCAACACGCTACCCGGCTGGGCGGCGGGGCTGGCGGCCGTCGCGGGCCGGTCGCCCGACCGGTCCCGGTCCCGGTGCCGGGAGTCATCGCGCCGCTGCGTCGCGGTGGCCCGGCGCCGCCGTCCCGGTCCCCGCCCGAGGGGTCGCCGCCCGGGGGGTCGGGTCCGGCGGCGGCACGGTCCACGGCGAGCCCAGGCAGTCGCGGATCGCCTGCTCGCTGGTGGCGCGGCCGAGGAAATCCATCGTCGGACGCCGTCCGGCGGGCGGGTGGGCCGGGTCGGCGTCGAAGTCGACCTTCCAGAAGTACAGCCCGCCGATCCGGCGCCGGCGCGCCACCTCGCACACCCCCCGGTACCAGGTGGGCTGGATCTCGGGGTCGTACGCGCCCGAGGAGGTGAAGTCGCCCGGCTTGCCCCACGCGCCGCGGCGCGCGGGGATGCCCACCTCGCTGATGATGGCGCCGCGGGGCGCGTCGCGGTCGGCGGAGGCGAGGAACTCGTCCCACGCCCTGCTGACGGTGTCGGACGCCGGCGTGGTCGGGGCGTGCACCGGGATGTACGCGTCGATCCCGTAGCCGTCCATGCCGGCGGGGAAGATCCCGCGGGCGTAGTTGTCGTAGTTCAGGTCGTACACGATCTCGCCGGAGAAGGCGGCGTGGGCCGCGGCGACCAGGTCCTTCCAGCCGGGGCGCGGCTCCATGCTGTTCAGCTCGGTGCCGACGACGAACGCCGCCGCCCGCTGGCGCTCGGCGGCCTGCAGGTACGGGGTGAGGAACGCGCGGTAGCTGGCGAACCACCCCGGCACCGAGTCGGGCCGGATGCTGCCGCGCCACCCGTCGGGCGGGTGCAGGGTCTTCTCGTCGAGGATCGGCCGGACGGTCACGTGCAGCCCGGCGAGGCTCGCCTCGTGCACGAGGATCTCGAGCCGGTGCGGCGTCGGGGTGTGCTGCTGGCCCCCGACCGTGCTCGCCTGCATCCCGGCGGTGAAGAAGGGGAACGACACGGTGAGGGAGTTGGCGTTCAGCCCGGTCACGTAGTCGACGATGCGCTGCGCCTTGGCCCACACGACGCGGTCGGGGTCGGCGTCGTTGCTCTCCCAGTAGACCTGGACGCCCAGCTGCGGCGTGCCCGGCGCCCAGGCGCGGCGGACGGTCCGCACCGGGTAGCGCTCCTGGGGCGCGCTCGGCGACGGCGCGGGGAGGGGGGCCGACGGGCCGGCGACCTCGTCGTCCACCTGCCCGGCGCCCGGGTGCCCGGGCAGGCGGGTGACCTGGGCGAGGGTCTGGCGCCGCAGCTGGTCCCAGGTGAGCGGGTCGTCACCCACCAGGTAGGGCACGGCCACGACGACGGCGACGACCGCCGCGGGGACGAGCGCGAGCCGGGCCAGGGTGACGCGCACGGCTCAGGCGGGCTTGGAGATGACGACGAACGCGTTCTCGCGCCGGGTGAGGAACTTCAGCAGCCCGCGCAGCCCGCCCGTGCCCTCGATCAGGGCGAAGACGGGGATCAGCAGGACCACCAGTGCGGGCTCGAACCAGCGCCGCCTGCCGCGGTGCGAGGACTCGGCGTTGAGCCGCAGGCCCTCCCAGTAGCTCCAGACGACGTACGCGAAGTTCGTGATCCACAGCAGGAGGACCGACTCGGTGACCGGTGACGTCGTCGCCCCGAGCGCCCACGCCGCCAGCAGCACGACGCCGAGGTGCTGCAGCGGCCCGAGCACCCAGGTCAGCACCGACCAGCCCATGAAGGCCCGGTAGCGGAACGGGATGGTGCGGTTCAGCGACAGCGCCACCAGCCCCCAGGCCCACCGCTCCCGCTGGCGCACGAAGTCGCGCAGGGTCGCCGGGGACGCGCCGTAGCAGCGGCCGTTGAACCAGTCGCTGCGGCCCGGGTAGAGGCTGCAGAAGGTCAGGGCGAACTGGGCGTCCTCGACGATCGCCGCGGGGCCGAAGTCCCAGCCGATCCGCGCCTCGATCGACGCCCGGATCATCAGGAGCTCCCCGTGGACACCGGCGACCGGCGTCCCTGAACCCGTCACGGCCCGGAACCGGGCGAAGTCGTCGGCCGGGCGGACGGCGTCGGCCATCCAGGTCAGCCAGTTCACCGCGTTCTCGCGCGGGTAGGTGAGGATGCCCTGGGCGAGGTGCTTCGCGTCGTCGGCGGAGGCCCGGGCCTGGCGGTTGACGAACTGGGCCAGCGCGGCGGCCGTGTCCGCGCCGACGCCGGTGTCGTCGTCCATGTGGAGGACCCAGACGTCGTCGCGCGCCTCGCCCTCGGCGAGGCGCACCTCGTGCGCGTAGTGGTTGGCCCGGGCCTTGAACCGGGTGCCGTTCGCGGTGGTGTAGCCGCGGGGGACGGTGACGACGCGGACGGCCGGGTGCCCGGCGGCCAGCGCGGCGATGGGCGCCTCCGCCTCGCACCCCTCCTCGGTGACGACGTCGACCCGCAACCGGGTGAAGAACACCGGCAGGTGCTCCACGAACGACAGCACGACCCGCTCCAGGGCGGGGTAGGTGTCGTGGCGGCCGATGGTGGGCACCACGACGACGAGCGTGCCCCGGGTGACGACGGCGGGCGGAGCCATGCGCTCCTGGGTGCGCACCCGGCGCCCGAGCAGGACGGCGCCCTGGATGCCCACGAGCGTGCCGACGATCGGCATGGACCAGATGACGGTCAGCACCCAGCCCAGCGGGGTCCGGTTCGGGTGGAACGACCACAGGCCGTACACCGAGAGCAGCAGGAACGCCACGACCAGCGGGACCAGGCGGGGCTTCCAGGCGACGTACGTGGCGGACGCCTGGTAGGCGCGGACGGCGTCCTCCAGCGGGATCCCCCGGGAGACCGGCGGCGGCTCGACGGCGGCCGGGGAGCGGCGGCGCCGGATCGGCGTCCGGCGTCCGCGCGGTGGGGCCGTCAGGTCCGGGAACGGCTCGACGCCGGGCTGCCCAGGGGGCTGCGCCGGGTCGGGCTCGGCTGCGGGGGCGGCCCGCCCGGTGGGTTCGGGCGCAGGCCAGGCCGGGGGCGGGAGTGCGATGCGTCCGGTGTCCGGGGCGGCCGCCGGTAGGGGGGCTTCCTCCTGCAGCGGCGTGAACCACGGGGAGGGGGAGACCGGCGGCGGAGGTGCCGGCCTGGACGGCGCGGCGCGCAGCAGGGAGGCGTGCGGGCCGGGCCCGTCGCCGTCGTGCACGATCAGGAGCGGCTCGTCGGCGGGGTCGTCACCGCCGTCGAGACGGCGAGGGTGCCGTGCGGACGCGAACGTCAGATCGTTCATGAGCCGAGGTCCGCGGCGTGTCCGTGCAACGACGCTGCGTCGTGAAGCAAGGCGGACACCCCCCGTTACCGTCTCGCGCTTGATGGTCGCTCCGCCCTTGAGTCCTATCACGGACGGCAATCACGAGGCCACCAAATGGACCCTAAGGCCGCACCAGGTCACGCGGAGTGACTATTTCCGTCGGGACGTGAAGGAACCCCGCGGGCAGGCCCGGCACCCGCGGCGCCGTCGATGAAAACCGTTCATGCCGGGCTCGTCACGCCCGTCGAGTTGGCCGATGACGGCGGCGACGGCGACGGCGGCGCGCCATGCTGGCCCCGTGCTCGAGACGCCCTCCCTCCTCCTCGACGGTCGGAGCCTGACCTGCGCGGACGTCGCCCGGCTCACCCAGGGACCGCTACAGGTAAGGCTCGCGCCCGGGGCGCTGCGGCGGGTGGAGGCGTCCCACCGGGCGGCCGTCGCCGCCCTGGGCCGTCGCCCGGTCTACGGCCGCTCCACCGGGGTCGGCGCGAACCGGGACGCCGCCGTCCAGGACGCCGCGGCGCACGCCGTCGGCCTGCTGCGCAGCCATGCCACCAGCGCGGGCGAGCTGCGCTCGGCGCAGCGGGTGCGGGCGATGCTCGTGGTGCGGCTCAACCAGCTCGCGGCGGGCGGATCGGGGCTCTCCCCGCACGCCGTCCACGCCCTCGCCGCCATGATCGACGCCGACGCGCTGCCTCCCGTGCGGGAGCTGTCCGGGATCGGAACGGGAGACCTGACCGCCCTGGCGACGACGGCGCTGGGGCTGCTCGGCGAGGTCCCGCTGACCCGCCCCCTGCCGCCGACGAGCCTCGGCGTGCACGACGCCCTCCCCTTCCTCAGCTCGAACGCCGCCACCCTCGCCGACGTCGCCCTCGCCGCCGACCGCCTGGAGACGCTCGCCCGGGCCGCGCTCGCCGTGTCCGCCCTGACGGTGGTCGCGGTGGCGGGCACCGTGGAGGCGTTCGCGCCCGCGGTCGGCGACCGGCTGCCCGGCCCCGGCGGCGCGGACGTCTGCGCGACGCTGACCCGGCTGTGCCGCCCGGCCCCGCCGCCGGCCCGCCTGCAGGACCCGTACGCCGTCCGCTGCCTGCCCCAGGTGCACGGCTGCGTGCTCGACGCCCTGGCCGCGCTGGTCGCGGTGACGCAGGCCCACCTCAACACGGCCGAGGAGAACCCGCTGGTCCTCGTGGGTGACGGCGGCGACCCGGACGTCGTCCACCACGGCCTGTCCCACCTGCCCGGCGTCGCGCTGGCCTGCGACACCGCGGCGATCGCCGTCGCGCAGTCGGTGCCGGTGCTTCTGCGGCGCCTGTCGATGCTCACCGACCCGGGCGTGACGGGCCTGCCCCCCTTCCTCGGTGACGGGCGGCCCGGCGCGTCGGGGATCATGGCCCTGGAGTTCGTCGCCGCGTCGGCGCTGGCGGTGCTGCGCTCGGCGGCGGCCCCCGCCTCCCTCGGCACGGTCGCGATCTCCCGCGGGGTCGAGGACGACGCCAGCTTCGCCTCCCGGGCCGCCGCGCAACTGCTGGACGCGGCCGGTGCCTACGCGGTGGCGCTGTCGTGCGAGCTGGTGGCGGCAGTGCGGGCGGTCCGCCTGCGGGGCCTGGCCGTGCCCGACGTCGGGTGGGGCGCCGTCCTGCGGGCGTGCGGCGACCTGCCCGCGGACGCCGCCGACCGGGACCTGACCGCCGACCTGGCGCTGGCCGGACACCTCCTGCCGGAGCTCGCCCGCCTCGTGCCCGCCGACGGGCCCGTGGTCCTGCCGGTGGCCGATCCGGTGGCGGTCTGACCCTCGTCAGGCCAGCGCGGCCAGCTCCCACCCGCCGGTGCACGCCAGGAAGCCCACGAGCAGGCTGAGCGCGACGTTGAGGAACGCCTCCCGCGCCGAGCCCTCCTCGGCCAGGCGGACCGTCTCGAACCCGAACGTCGAGAAGGTGGTGAGTGCGCCGCAGAAGCCCGTCCCGGCGGCGGTGAGCAGCCAGCCCGGCGCGCCGTGGGCGACGGCGCCCGCCACCGCCCCGAGCACCAGCGACCCCGCCGCGTTCACGGTGAACGTGCCCCACGGGAACGTGGTGCGGTGCCGGGACTGCACCAGCAGGTCGGTGAGGTACCGCAGGGGTGCGCCGACGGTCGCGCCGAGCACCACCAGCAGCGCCGTCACCGGGACCGCCCGCCGGGGCGCGGGCCGGTCGCCACCGTCGTCCCGCTCGTGACCGCCGCGGCGGGGCCGTGCGTGCCGTCACGCCGGACGGCGAGCCGCGTCGCGCGGATGCCGACGACGACGGCGACCAGCCCCGCGACCAGGCTGCCGGCGACGTACGCCCCCGCCGCCGCCGTCCGCCCGGCGACCAGCAGTGCCCGCGCGTCGAGCATGAAGGTGGAGAACGTGGTGAACCCGCCGAGCACGCCGACACCGAGGAAGGGGCGCGCGTACCGGGAGGGCCGCCAGACCTCGACGACGAACACCATGAGGACGCCGAGCGCCAGGCAGCCCGTCGCGTTGGCGACGAACGTGGCCCAGGGGAAGGCGCCCGCGGGGTGGGGGAGCAGCAGGGTCAGGCCCCACCGGCCGAGGCTGCCGACGGCCCCACCGGCGGCGATCACGGCCAGCACGTCCCAGCGGGGGAGCGGCGCGCGGGGCAGGACGTCGGGATCCACGGGCAGGTCGTGGACGCCGGTCCCGGGCGGCGTGCCCTCGGCGTCGTCGACCATCCCGCTCCCCATCGTCGCACCGGAGCCACCGCGAGACCTCGGCCGGACCGCTCTGCGCGGCGAGCGGTCGGAGACTACCCGATGGCCGTGGCCGCGCTCCGGCGGGGTGTGATAACAGGCTCGGCGTGAACGGTCGCACCAGCGGGTGAACCGGGGGAAGGCGACGGACCCGCCCTGGCCCGGACTCGCCGCCCTCCCTTGGTGATCTTGTTCTGGTGGGGCGGGCCGGGACGGCGGAACATAGGGGTTGCCCGAGGGCGGACGTGACCGGCGGAGCCTCGCGGACGGCCCGTGGGTCGACCCACCGCCCGACACGTCCTTCATCGACAGGTCCCAAGGGGTGGCCGGCTGTGTGACGTCGCGCTCAGGGGGTGGGTGGGGACCGTGGGAATGCCGGGCGGTATCTTGGTCTACATGCTGATGATTCCCCGGTGGTGGCCGTGACGGTCGACTTCCGCCCGTCGGCGGGCTGGACCATCGGGGTGGAGTGGGAGCTGGGGCTGGTCGACCCGGTGACGGCGGACCTGCGCCCGGTGGCGGAGGACGTCGTCCGGGCGGTGGGCGCCGGCGCCGGGTCGACGGCGCCGTGGCACGTGACCGGCGAGTTCCTCACGAACACGGTCGAGCTGGTCACCGGGGTGTGCCGGACGGCGGGGGAGGCCGCGGCCCAGCTCGACGAGGCACTCGACGCCGTCCGGGCCACCGCGCGGGAGTTCGGCGTCGAGCCGTTCTGCGCGGGCGCCCACCCGTTCGCGCGATGGGACGAGCAGGAGGTGTCCCGCGGGGAGCGGTACGCCCAGCTGCTCGACCGCACTCAGTGGTGGGGCCGGCAGATGATGATCTACGGGCTGCACGTCCACGTCGGGATCCCCGCCCGCGACGCCGTGCTGCCCCTGCTCGACGCGATGCTGTGCTATCACCCGCACCTGCAGGCGCTCTCCGCCTCGTCGCCGTTCTGGGCGGGCGTCGACACCGGGTACGCGAGCAACCGGGCGCTCATGTTCCAGCAGCTGCCGACCGCCGGGCTGCCGTTCCAGTTCACCACCTGGGAGGAGTACGAGGCGTACGTCGATGACAACCTGATGACGGGCGTCATCGACGACGTCTCCGGGCTGCGGTGGGACGTGCGACCGTCGCCGCGCCTGGGCACGCTCGAGGTGCGCGTGTGCGACGGCCCGCCGACCCTGCGCGAGGCCGCCGCCCTGGCCGCCCTGACCCACTGCCTCGTCGTCGACCTGGGGGAGCGGTGGCGCGACGGGTCGTCGTTGCCGCGGCTCGCACCCTGGCACGTCCAGGAGAACAAGTGGCGCGCCGCCCGGTACGGGCCCGAGGCGATCGTCATCGTCGACCAGGGGTCCGGGGGGCGGGCCGGAGGGCCGGTCGTCGAGCGCCTGGTGACCGACGAGCTGGCCGACCTCGTGGAGCGCCTGGCCCCCGTGGCCCGCCGGCTGGGCTGCCCGGACGAGCTGGCGTCCGTGCCCGAGGTGCTGGCCGCCGGGGTGTCCTGCGACCGGCAGCGCAAGGTCGCCGCGGCCTCGGGTGGTGACCTCACCGCCGTGGTCCGCGGGCTGGTGACGGAACTGCGGGCGGGCCGCCCCGCGGCGTGATCCGCGCTCTGCGGGCCCGCGGGTCTGCGGGTCTGCGGGGCAACCGGGCGGGC
>Ga0302322_100000794_pt1 | contig 24678 bp, 20 predicted proteins | sample Fen_T0_2_FD_203757 | JGI IMG/M metagenome (GOLD analysis project Ga0302322, IMG submission 203757) | Peat permafrost microbial communities from Stordalen Mire near Abisko, Sweden - Fen_T0_2 | ecosystem: Environmental > Terrestrial > Soil > Wetlands > Permafrost | place: Sweden: Abisko...
TCCGCCAGGCCGGCTCCTTTGCCGCCCAGCAGATCCTTCATCCCGCCGTTGCCTTCGGCCCGGCCGCCGCCCCATGCGTAGATGTAACGCTTGGCAGCCTTCTGGGGCTTAGCAGTTTCGGCCATCTGAATATCAATCTCCTTGGATACGAGGCTCGCGCGTCGAACAGCAGGGCTGCGGTGGTGGGGCCGAAACGGACGAGCCAAGTGCGAAACCCATGACAATGGCGGCGTTCGGGTCGGGTCTCAGGATCGTGTCCGTCATTCCTTTCATCGGCTTCAGTCGCGATGCGCGAGTACCTGCGCGGCTCTGCGACGGGTCGCTGCCGGCCTGCCACGATGGCTCAGCCGAGAGTCGCGACCGCGGTGAGCTTGTCCCACAACGAGCCTGCGTTGAGCGTTTGGATGTAATCCATCATGTAGCCCTGGCCGACGTCGACCGGCAATCGATCGGCGAAGCTGACCCTGGACACCGTCTCCTCCCGAGACCAACCCTTTGCCACGGCAAGGGCCACGGCGAATTTCCACTCGAGGAGAATGGCTCGCTGCATCTCCAAGGCCTTCTTGGTAGCCACCGGACCGTGGCCCGGCACCACGTGATCCACGTCGAGGCCGCAGATCCGGTCGAGGGACGTGAGCCACTCGTCCACATTTGAAGTCATGAGCCAGGTCTGGCACTGGGAGAAGACCGTGTCGCCGGTGAAGACCGTGCGCTCCTCCGGAACGTGAACGGCGATCTGCCCGGGCGTGTGGCCCGGCGTGTGGAGACAGTCGAACGTGTGGTCGCCGACGCGAAGCGTCAGGTCTCCGGTGAATACGATCTTGCCCTTGTTAGGGTCGGAGTAGTACACGTCCCGATCGGGCCAAAGGGCCACGCCCTCGGGATCGTCGAGGTCGGTGCCCTTGGCCTTGGGCCCCGGCAGCGCCTCGAAGGCGTAGGCGAACGGATCGAGCTCCGGGTACACGACCATGAAGCGGTTGTACAGGCCCTCGTGGTTGACTACCGTGCCCGCACCCTTGAAGTAGTAGTTGCCGAAGATGTGGTCGACGTGATGCTCGGTGTTGATGACATAGCGGACCGGGCCGTGCGACTCGGCCTCCGCGCGCATCGCAACGGCCTTCGTCGGCAGCTGCGGCGTATCGATCACGACAACCCCGTCGCGGGTGACGACGTAGCTCGGGTTGCAGCCGCGCAGCTTCGTCTCAGTGCGAATGTTGCGTGTTACCTGTTCCATCGACTGACTCCCGTGCCGGCTATTGAGTCGCAGTGAGGCCGCCGTCGATCGTGAGGATCTGACCGGTCACGAACGACGAGGCATCCGACGTGAAGAAGAGCGCGGCCCCGACCAGGTCCCCGGTCTCGCCGACGCGCTTCAACGGAATGCGGTTGACGACGTCGGCCTTGAAGGCCGGGTCGTCGAGCAGCATCGCCACCTGAGGAGTGTCGACGAAGGTCGGGGCGATGGCGTTGACGGTGATGCCGTACTTTGCCCATTCGGTCGCCCATTGGCGGGTCAGGGAGCTGACGGCACCCTTTGCGGCGACGTAGGCCGAGTAGCCGGTGTTGATCCCGAGCTGCGCCCGGACCGACGAGATGTTCAGGACGTGGCCTCCGTGGCCGCTCTGGATCATGGCCTTCACCGCGGCCTGCGTAGCTACGAGAGTGCTTCGCAGGTTGAGGTCGAAGATCCAGTCCCACTCCTTGAGCGGATACGCCTCGGCGTCGAAGATGACCTTGCCGGCACCGCCGCCAACCGCGTTCACGATGATGTCTAGCCTTCCGAACCGACCGACCGCCCGTTGGATCAGGCGTTCGGCCTGCGTCGGGTCGGCAATGTCGGCGGCCATGGCGAGGCATTCCGAGCCGGCGCTCTCGATGGCCCTCGCGGAGGCGTCGGCGCGCTCCTGGGAGATGTCGCCGACTACGATCCTGGCTCCCGCCGAGGCGAGGGCGAGCGCGATCGCGGATCCAATCGCCCCGCCGCCACCCGACACGAAGGCCACCCGGCCGTCGAGTCTGAAAGCGTCAAGCTGACTCATGAGATCTCCCTTGGTGGCGACTCGACGGGCGGCCTGTAGCCGGACTCAGCGGTTGCCGGGGAAGGCCAGGCTGAGGGCCTCCCGTCGACCGGGCTCCGGCCAGCGGACGGTGACCATCTTCTGCTGGGTGAAGAAGCGGATGCCGTCTTCGCCGCGCATCTTGAGGTCGCCGAAGGCCGAGCCGCGCGTGCCGCCGAACGAGAGGTAGCCTGCCGGCACGGGGATCGGCACATTGATCCCGATCATCGGAACGTCCACCTCGAGCTCGAAACGGCGAGCCGCTCCGCCGTCGGTGGTGAAGATCGCGGTCCCGTTGCCGTACTGGTGGCCGTTGATCATCGACATTGCTTCGTCGTAGGTCTTGGCACGGACGATGCCGAGCACAGGCCCGAAGATTTCCTCGCGGTAGATCTCCATCTCGGGGGTCACGTGGTCGAAGAGGGTCACGCCCAGGAAGTAGCCGTCCGGGTGCTCGGCCACGTGGAACGGCCGCCCGTCGTGGACCAGCTCCGCGCCTTCGGCCACGCCCTTGTCGATCCATTCGACGATGGAGGCGCGGTGCTCGGCCGAGTAGACGGGACCCATGTCCACGTCCGGCTCCATGCCTGCGCCGATCCTGAGCTTGCCGATCCTCTCGTTCATGAGCGGCAGCAACCGGTCTGCGGAGTCGCCGATGGCGATGATCAGAGTCTGGGCCATGCAGCGCTCGCCGGCCGAACCGAAGCCCGACGCCACGGCGGCGTCGGCAGCGAGGTCCATGTCCGCGTCGGGGAGGACGAGCATCGCGTTCTTGGCACCCGTGTAGGCGCCGACCCGCTTGCCGTTCTTCACGCCGGTCTCATAGACATAGCGGCCGACCGGAGTGGAGCCGACGAACTGGATGGCGTCGACGCCGGGGTGCTCAAGGATGGCGGAGACGGCCTCACGGCCGCCGTAGACGACGTTGAAGACGCCGTCGGGAAGCCCGGCCTCCTTCCACAGTTCGGCCTGGAGTTGCGTCGCCCCCGGCGTATGCGAGGAGGGCTTCCAGACGAACGTGTTCCCGCATGCCATGGCGATCGGGTAGATCCACATCGGGACCATCACCGGGAAGTTGAACGGAGTGATTCCCGCGGCCACGCCCAACGGCTGGCGGAGCGTGTGCGCATCGACCTTGGTCGAGACGTTCGGCGTGTTCAGGCCGGCCAGGTGGATGGGCAGCCCGCAGGCGAACTCGATGGTCTCCAGGCCTCGCATGACCTCGCCGAGAGCGTCGGGAAACGTCTTGCCGTGATCCCGCGTGATCAGCGCCGCGAGTTCCTCACGGTGCCGGTATACCAATTCTCGGTAGGCGAAGAAGATCTGGCTGCGAGCCATGAGCGGCATGTCGCGCCAGGCCGGAAATGCCCGCCGGGCGGCGCTGACGGCCGCGTCGACTTCGGTTGCCCCGCCGCGCGGGACCCGAGCGATGACGGCGCCGGTCGAAGGGTCGTGGACCGCGCCCGTGTGCTCGCGAAGGACCTCGACCGGCCGGCCGTCGATCCAGTGGCTCAGGATCGGGGGGGCAACTTGCTCGACCGAACCGGGTACCTGCGTTGTCACGATGTTGGCCTCCGTGGCTGTTACTGCGTCGGACTCAGACGGTCCGGACGTCGGGGTTCGGAATGACGATGTCGCGGATCGCGGCCTGCAAGTCGTGGTAGGCCTTGATGAAGCCGCGAAGAGTACGGACGGTGGCGCCGTAGGTGTCGAACTCGGCCGGCGTAAGCCCTTCCGGTTCGTACGCGCGCCTGAAGTCGGGAAGCTTGTCGCAGAGCTCCGAAAGGATGGCCGGATCTACGGGTTCGTCCATCCGCGCGACCGGGTCGATGCCGCTGTTGTTGAAGCGGACCTGCCAGGCGTACGGAATGGTCAGGCTGACTTCCCCGCCGACCAACTCGGTCCAGTGGAGATGATGGCGAAAAGCCGCCGCCAGCATGCGGCTGCGATAGCCGCGCTCCTTGAGGATGCCGTACGTTCGCTTGAACGCGGCGATCCCAGCCCAGTCCAGCGCGGCCGGATTGACGGAAAGGCCGTCGCGCTCGACGACGACCTTCAGCCAGTCGTCCAGGCGGCCGATCATGATGGTCACGATCGGGACAACCTTTCCGGCGTCGCCGCCGGCGTCCGCGAACCGGTTCAGGCCACGTTCCACTGCCTCGGCCGCGGCGATTGCCTGCGGGACCGTGAACGAAACCGTCGCATTGATGCTGACCCCTCTGGCCGTGGCCTCCTCGATGGCGACGATGCCGGCGGACGTGGCCGGGAACTTGACGTGGAGGTTGGGGGCGAGGGCGGCAAAGCGCACGGCCTGCTCGACCATTCGCGCCGCGTCGCGGTAGTTGGCCGGGTTCGTCTGCACCGACAGCCTGCCTTTTCGCCCGTACTCGCGCTGGATTGGGGCGAGCTTCGCAGCTCCCCGGACGGCCATCTCCTCGATGATCGCCCAGGTCAACTCCACCTCGGACCAGGTCGGGTTCTCGGCGGACAGCTGGCGGACCCGCGGAACCCAGTGCGCCTTCTCCTTGCCGATGACCTCGAGCACGATCGAGGGGTTCGAGGTGGCTCCGGTGGCGCCGCGCTCGATGGCGTACGCCAGCTCGTCGACCGCGCACGAGTCGTTCCAGTAGTCCGTAGGACCGAGTCGTGCCGTCCGGAGCAGGGGAGAGTCGAGCATGGTTGAGTGGCCTCAGGTGGGGTCCGCTGGTTCGCTAGTCCAACAATAATCGATGATCGATGATAGTGCCGAACGGCACTTGCTGGCCCCTTCCGCCAGACCGACTGTTCGCCTCTGGCAGCCTTGTCTGCCCGAGTCTGTGTTGGTCGACCAGCCAGATGGGCTGGCTCCGGCGAGTAGGAGGTTCGGCGTGGAGACAGAAACCAAGAACACGATCCCGCTCTGGCTGGCCGTCGCGATCACCGTCATCGTGAGCCTGCCCTTCGGCATCTGGCTCGGCCAGCTCAACCTGCCGCTGTGGGCGGCGTTCATCGTGTGGGCCGAGTACTTCGCTCTGGGTGCCAAGCCCTCTGCGCTGAAGACGATGGTTCCCGCGTACACCCTCGGCGTCATCGGCGTCATGTTGATCGGCCTGCTCTACCAGGTTCTCGTCAAGATCCTCGGCGACGGCCAGGTTCTCAACTTCGGGCTGCAGACGCTTACGAACAACAACGTGGCCCTCTACGTGTCCTTCTTCCTCGGCTTCTGCGCCTTGATCTATGCCATGAAGTACATGCCCGTCACGCAGACCGGCTCGCTCCCGTTCTTCAACGGAATCACGATGTTCCTTGCCTGCTACTTCACGGGCACGTTCCTTGGATGGTTCAAGGACTTCAACGTAGGCGCGGACATGCTCCCGTATGCGATCGTGATCTTCTGCGCCATCACCGCCTTCCTGGGTGGGATGCTTGGAGCATTCCTGGGCTGGTTCAACATCGTGATCATGTTCCCGCGCCAGGTGACGAAGCCCAGCACGGCGGCGTAGTCGTACGGTCCCAGCACTTCGCATCGGGTGTCCCCCGTCACATGTGTTCCGCGCCGCCCTGGAGACGAGGTCTTCTCGTCGTGATGGGCGGCGAGGGGCCCGCAGGTTGACGACCGGTCGAGTCTTCCGGACCTGGTCCGGCAATCGTCAATCAATACGACGGCCAATTCGCTGACACCTGCCAACGGCACGGCTCGCGGCCCGTATCTAGACCGCGTAGACATCTGCGAGCCGACGTCAAGCGCACTTGTATCTGGAGGCAACGGCAATGGCGGAAGCCACAAAACTAGTTGGCCCGGGCGAAGAGGTGCTTGGGCAGTTCTTCGGAGACAAGGACTTCCCCGTCGAGTGGGCGTCCGAGACCGAGAAGGAACTGTTCTGGGTCTACGACGACCTGCATTGCCCGCATCCCATCAGCCCGATGTACAACGACATCGGCGGCTGGTGGCTCAGCTGCGATCACATGTTCCGCCGCTTCGGCACCCCGTTCGCGACGGACTGGATCGCCAAGATTGTCAACGGCTACCTGTACACCGCGGCCATCCCGGCCCAGGCGGGTCTCTCGACGCCCGCAAGCGAGTACGGTTCCGCGATCGTGCCCGTGGTGCCCGAGGATCCAGACTACGCCGCCAAGATCGGCGCGTATCTGGGCTTCGTCCTGCCCACTTACGGCGATGAGTTCGCGACGTGGTGGAACGGGCGACTTCGCCCGGAGATGGACCACAACTTCAAGTATCTCGAGGACAAGTTCGACCAGGCTTCGCAGATGAGCCTGGCGCAAATGGCCGTCCTGCTCGAGGATGCGATCGACATCCACGACCGGCACTGGAAGATCCATTGGATGCTCAACTTCGCCCAGCTCTCCGCGACGCTCAACCTGCGGGCCGTCATGGAGAAGACTCACGGCAAGATCAACGAGCAGCTCCTGGGACGCCTCCAGAACTCGGCCAAGGACCGCAACTGGGACTCGATCGAGGCCCTCTGGAAGATGAAGGAAGAGGCCAAGGCGGATACCGTCCTGGCCACCGCCTTCAAGCACGAGACCGCCGGTGAGATCATCGCCGCTCTCAAGTCGACCGAGCGCGGCAAGAAGTTCATCGCCGACCGGATCGAGCCGTACCAGAAGGAATACGGCTGGCACGCGGTCTGGAGCCACGAGTTCCGATTCCCGACGGTGCGCGAGCACATGGAGCCGGTGATCGAACTGATCCGCGGCTACATCGAGACCAACTACGACTATCCCAAGACCATCAAGGTACTTGCCGACGACATCGCCGCCGCCGCCAAGGAAATCCTTGTAGGCCTCAGCGGGGACGCGCTGGCCGAAATGAAAGTGGCCAACGACGTCAACCTCAAGATGGCCCCGCTTACCCCGGACCATCACTTCTACATCGACCAGGGTGCCAACGCCCACCTCCGCATGGCCCTCATCCTGTGCGGCCAGAAGCTCGTGGAGATGGGCGTCCTCGACTCCCCCGAGGACGTCGTCTACTTCAAGTACAACGAGTTCCGGGTCTTCATGGGCAATCCTTCAGGCATGGACGGCCGGGCCCTGGTGGCCGAGCGCCGGGCAGCCCAGGACAAGGCGTACACCTTCCGCCCGAAGTCGTGGATCGGCACCTGCACGCCCACCCAGTTGGCCTTCCCCTACCTGAACCTGTGGGGCTTCCCCGACAAATTCACCCGTAAGCCCTCGACGGTCAAAGGCCAGATCAACGGCCTCGCCGCCTCCCCCGGTGTCGTCGAAGGCATCGCCAAGGTCGTCCTAACGGAGGACCAATTCGACCAGGTCAGATCAGGCGATATCCTTGTCTGCATCATGACCAACCCGGCCTGGGTTGTACTCTTTACCAAGATCGTTGGCCTCGTTACCGACGCTGGCGGCACGGTGTCTCACCCGGCCGTTCTGTCGCGCGAGTTCAGCATCCCTTGTGTCGTCGGGACAGACGTGGCCACTCAGAAGATCAAGAGCGGCGACCGGATCCGCATCAACGGAACCACCGGTCTCGTCGAGATCCTCGAGACGGCCGCCGAAGGGCTCTCGCCGCGCCAGGGTGACGCACCAAAGCTCTAACCGGAGACTCGATGCCGCCAGACGTCCAGATCTCACGCAGCCCCCTGAGCGATCAGGTCAAGGACCGTCTTCTGCAAGAGATTCTGGCCGGCGCGTACCCGCCCGGCTCTCGAATCGTCGAGACCCGAGTTGCACGGGAGCTTGGCATTAGCCAGGCTCCCGTGCGAGAAGCACTGCGGGACCTCGAAGGTCTCGGGGTCGTCGAGATTTCGACGTATAGGGGCGCTCGCGTCCGACACCCATCCAAAGCCGAGCTGCTCGAGGCCTACGGGATTCGGGCGGAGCTCGAATCGCTCGGCGCGAGACTAGCCCTGCCTCTGATGTCTGAGGCCGACCTCGACCAACTCGAGCGCTATATCGAAGAAATGCAGCAAGCGGCCGACGCGGGCGACACCCACACGGAGGCCGTCATCGACGTCGCGTTCCATGGCCGCATCATCCAGCTGTCCGGTAACCACACCCTTCAACGGGTCTGGCGATATCTCGAACCGCTCTCCCGAACATTTATCACCCTCGGAGTCCCGGGCGTGAACCCGCGCGACATCGCCGACCTCCACGTCCCGATTCTCACGGCCCTCCGCAGCCGTGACCCCGATCAGGCCGAGGCGGCATACCACCTCCATTTTGAAGCGGCGGGCGACATGTTCCGGGAGACCTGGTCCGACGATCCGGCGCCTGCGCAAGGGGCCGGTCCGAACCTGAACTGACGGCGAGTCGCCGAGCAGATCCTGATTTTTTCGTGTCGGATGCCGGAGGCTGTTCGGCGCGACCCGACGCAACACCAAGACGCCGCGACATAGGTCGATCGGCACGACCCCGAGCAGGGGTGCCACGGCGCCAAGGCCGCCTGGAGAAGGAGCACATGAACGAACGACTGCAACTGTCCGAGGAGATGTCCGCCGAGACTGCGCGTTTGCGAGTGGACGTTTACGGCGGTGAGCCCCGACAGCACGTTCTCGAAGACCTGAACTTCCTCAACTACCGGCTCGCCGACGTGCGCATATCGCCCGAGGTGACCCTGGCGGAGCCCGACATCGTCCTGAACCAGGAAGGCGACAAGTCGATCTCCTACGACGGACGCAAGATGACGTTCCAGGGCCCGTGGCCGGCCGGTCCGATCCAGAAGGTCGTGGTCGCGATGCTCGCCCTGCGCCTGGAGGCCAAGGGTCTGCACCCGTTCCATGCCTCCGCGGTCCGGTATCGCGGCAAGACCGTGATGTTCCTCGGCGGCGAATCAAATCACGGTAAGAGCATGGGTCAGCTCGAAGCCTGCCGGCGCGGCGCGCTGCTGGTCTCCACGGAGACGACGATCATCGACGAGGCCGGGCGCGCGGTGAAGGGCTCCAAGGAGCCGTTCATCAAGAAGCGCACCGAAGGCACGGAGCGCGCGGACAAGGCCGCTCCAGAGGCAGGCGTCGCGAAGTTCTTCGGGGCAATGCCGACCTGGGAGCTCTACCAGGAGCAGAGCCCGGTGGATGTCGTCGTGGTGCCGGCGATCGACGGCAACTACAGCCCTACGCTTGCCGAGATGATCCCCTTCGAGCGGCAGTTCCAAACGCTCCATTCGCTCCAGAACTACTTCCTGCTCAACGAGCTGCTCGCCGCGGACTGGCCGATGCCGATGGTCGACACAGAGCCCCTACGCCGCGCCCGCGCCAAGTGGGTAACCAAGTTCACGGATCGCCCCTACTACTTCGTAAGGGCGGCTACCCCGCAGGTGCTGCTCGACGAGATCGATAAGATCCTCTGAGCCGCGGAGGTTCCGAAACCATGCAGACGTTCGCCTACGAGCGGCCCGCGACGCTGGCCGAAGCGGTGGCGCTCCTGGATGCCCACGGCCCGGACGCTCGCGTCCTGGCCGGGGGCACGGATCTCGTCATCCGGCTTCGCGACGGGTCTGCGCGGCCGCGAGTGGTGATAGACGTCAAGCGGATCGCCGAGCTGAGTCCCGAGATCCGCGAGCACGATGGGATCGTCACTATCGGGGCGACGACGGTCATGACCGATCTCGCCGAGAGTAAGCTCGTGCGGCGTTTATTCGAGGCGCTCGCCGAGGCCGCGGCCGTCGTCGGGTCGGTCCAGATCCGGAACCGCGCGACGCTCGCCGGCAACATCTGCAACGCATCGCCCGCCGCGGACACCGCGCCGCCGCTTCTCGTCTATGGGGCCGTTGTCGTCGCAGCCGGCCCACAAGGCACGCGGCGGATCCCGATCTCGGAGTTCTTCGTGCGGTCGGGTGTGACTGCGCTCGAGCGAAACGAGCTGGTCGTCGCTATCGAGCTGCCGGTGCCGACAAGTCGCACGGGCGCGGCGCATCTGCGCCGGACGCGCCGGCGCGGCCACGACCTCGCCTCGGTCACGGTCTGCTGCTCGGTCGACGCGAACGGTGTAACCCGACTCTCCTACGGCAGCGTGGGCCCTCGGCCGGTTCTCACGGTCGACGAAAGCGGCGTTCTCGCCGACCCCACCGCGGCGGATGCTGCGAAGGCACCGATCCTGGAGAGGATGTTTGCGGACGCCAGCCCGTCGAAGCGTTCGATGCGCGCGAGCCCCGAATACCGCCTGGCTATGCTCCGCGTTCTCGGCTCACGGGCGGTCCGCACGGCGATCGAGCGGCTGGCATCGGACGCGCCGGTGGAGGAGTGAGCAGCATGGAGATGCGTTCCATCGATATCGTCGTGAACGGGCGCGGGCGATCGCTCGAGGTGGCCGTTCATCACACCCTGCTCGACGCCCTTCGAGATGACCTCGAACTGACCGGCACGAAAGAGTGCTGTCTGGTCGGCGAATGCGGTGCCTGCACTGTGATGGTCGACGGGCGGATCGTCGACTCCTGTCTGATGCTCGCCGTCGAAGCCGACGGTGCCGAGATCCTGACGGTCGAAGGGCTCGCCCAGGACGGGCAGCTCAGCCCGCTCCAGCAGGCGTTCCTCGACAAGGGAGCCGTCCAATGCGGCTTCTGCACGCCAGGACAGCTGGTGGCTGCGCAGGCGCTCCTGGACGGAAATGCCGATCCCAGCGTGCCCGAGATCCAGGAGGGCCTGGCCGGCAACCTGTGCCGATGCGGCTGCTACTTCCAGATCACCGAGGCGGTCCTCTCGGCCGCCGAAGGGGGACACCGATGACCGCGCGTCTGGTCGGCACCTCCCCCAACCGCGTCGGGGGCTTCGGGCGCGTCTCGGGCCTCCAGGAATATGTGGCGGACATCCGGATCCCGGATGTCCTCGAGGGGAAGCTCGTCACCCTCGACTGCGCCCGGGCCAGGATCATCTCGATCGACACCTCCGAGGCGGAGCAGGTACCCGGCGTCCGCCTCGTCATGACCGCGGCCGACCTGCCCCAGCCCATGCCCCGCTTCGGACCGCAGCTTGAGGACCGGCCGGTGATCGCGGTCGGCGAGACGAAGTACCACGGCGAGCCCGTCGCGATTGTCGCGGCCGAAACGAAGGACGCGGCGGCGGAGGGTGCGCGACTGGTGCACGTCGAGTACGAGGAGCTGCCTGCGGTTTTCACCGTTGCGGCCGCGCTGGACCCCGCGGCGCCCCTGGTGCAGGACCCCTCGCTGCGACCGAACGACAAGTTCGCCTCCACGAACGTCCTCCGCGAGCACCGAGTGGGCTGGGGCGACGTGGACGCGGGGAAGGCCGACCTCGTCATCGAGAACTCCTACTCGTTCCCCATCGTCACCCATTTCGCGATCGAGCCGCATGCGTTCATGGCGGCGCCGGACGGCAACGGAATCGCTGTCTGGAGCTCGATCCAGCATCCCAACTGGTTGCAGAAGATCCTGGCGAAGCTTCTCGGTCTTCCGCTCTCGAAGGTCAGGGTCTACGCTCCGGATCCGGGTGGCGGCTTCGGTGGGAAGCAGCACACAAAGTACGAGCCCCTCGTCGCTTACGCGGCCCTGAAGGCGGGCCGGCCGGTGCGGCTCATCCTGAGCCTCGAGGAGTCATTCCAGGCCGCGCGCCGAGCAGCGTGCGAGATCGGCGTCCGAACCGGCTTCACGGCGGACGGCAAGATCGTCTTCCAGGACGTCAAGGCGGACTACCTCATCGGTGCGTACACGGACATCGCCGACCGCGTCGTCGGAAAGGGGAGCTATCCCGCCGCAGGGCCGTACAACGTTCCCGCGGTGCGGATCCTCGCGCGCAGCATCCTGTCGCACACCTTGCCGTCCACGGCGTTCCGCGGCTTCGGCAACCCGCAGGTCAACTGGGCGGTCGAGTCGAACCTGGATGAGGGAGCCCGCGCTCTCGGCATCGACCGACTCGAGATTCGACTGCGCAACCTGGCGCGCAAGGGCGACGCGTTCATCCCGTTCGACACGCCCGCGGACGGCGACTGGGACCAGGCGGTGCGCCGAGCCGCCGACCTGATCGGATGGGACCAGCCTCTCGCCCCGGGTCACGGACGCGGCATCGCCGTCGGCATCAAGTCCGGACCGACCACCGGCCTCTCGTACTCGACGGTTCGCCTACTCGGCGATGGCAGCGTCGTAGTGCTGGCGGGCACGTCGGACATGGGCCAGGGCGCCCGGACGATCCTCGCCCAGATCGCTGCCGAGGAGCTCGGTGCTCCGCTCGACTCGATCGCGATCGTCATGGGTGACACTGCGATCGTGCCGTACGACCAACAGACCTCTGCCAGCCGCTCCACCGTGTTGATGGGCAACTCCGTACTGATGGCTTGTCGCTCCATCCAGTCGCAGATCCGGACGATGGCGGCGCGACTCCACGAGGTCGACGAGTCGGATATTTCGGTCGAGCGAGGCGTCGTCAAGCTACCGGATCGGCAGTTGACGATCCTCGAAGTACTGAAGCCCGGTCTGGGCCGCCTCGGCGGGGAGCTGACCGGGAACGGCGAGATGCGAAAGGATGCCGAGCCGAACCATCCGCTGAGCGGAGCCCCGGCGTTCTTCGAGTTCAACTGCACCGCCATCGAGGCCGAGGTCGACGAGGGGACCGGCGACATCACCATCCTCCGCCATGTCACGGTCTCCGACGTCGGCAAGGCGATCAACCCGCTGCAGGTCCGCATGCAGGACGAAGGCGCGGCGATCCAGGGCCTCGGCCACACTCTCATGGAGCACTACATCTTCGACGAATCGGGCCGGATCCGGAATCTCGGCGCAATCGACTATCGGATTCCAACAAGCATGGATCTCCCGCTCGAGTTGCGCAGCGAGACCATCGAGAACGAAGACGGTCCCGGCCCGTACGGTTCGAAAGGTATGAGCGAAGGGGCCCTGCTATGCGTGGCACCGGCGGTCGCGGCCGCAGTGCGTGACGCATGCGGGGCGGTCATACGCGACCTGCCTCTCAGCCCAGAGCGGGTCTGGCAGGCGCTGCAAGAACGAGGCGATCAGGTAGCAACTGGGAGGAAAGGTCGATGAGTGAGAACAGGGAGGTCGGGCTGATCGGAGAACTGCCCGCGGAGCGCCTGGTCGAGGCGGCCCGACTGGTTCGACAAGGCCGCACGTACTCTCTCGCCGCGACCCGCTATCCCGGGATGCCGCTCTTTCCAGGCCATCCGCCGTTCCAGGTCCTCAACTACCGGACTCCGCGCGGAATCCGAGTCACGGGTGCGACGCCCTGGGGCCCCGTGAACGATGCCGGATTGGGCTATATGGCCGAATACATAATGGCGACCTCTCACTCCGGTGCGCACATCGACGCATTGGCTCACATGACGGTCGGCGAGGATTCGCACTGGTACGGCGGCGGCCGTGCGGACGACCACTTGACCGACTTCGGGCCGACTTACGGAGACGCGGCGAAGATGCCGCCATTCTTCACCCGCGGCGTGCTTCTCGACGCCCCAGGGTTCCGCGGCGTGGATTGCCTGCCGAAGGGCTCTCCGATCGACGCCGCCGAGATGAAAGCGATCTGCTCTGCACAGGGCGTGGAGGTCCGGCCCTGGGACGTCGTTCTCATTCGAACCGGCTACATGAGTCTCTGGCCCGACGCCGAGCGCATGGCCGCCCACAAGACCGCCGGGCCCGACATCTCCGCCGCGCAATGGCTCCTAGAGCGAGGGGTCGTCGCAACCGGAACCGACACCGAAACGTACGAGGTTCAGCCGGCCCCCGATCCAGGCCCGACCGGCAATCCCCAGCCGGTGCACAACCTGTTGCTCATCGAGCACGGCATTCACCTGATGGAGAGCCTCGACCTCGAGGCCCTCGCTCGAGACCGTGTCTACGAGTTCCTGTTCGTTGCTCTGCCACTCAAGATCCGCGGTGCTACGGGTTCGATGATCGATCCCGTGGCCGTCATTTAGGGAGGAAGTCTCTGTGCCCGAAGTGTCTCCGACCATGCAGGCCCTCGTCGTCCTCGAGCCCAACCACTTCGAGATCCAGGAAGTGCCGACCCCGACGCCGGGCCCGAACGAAGTGCTTGCCCGTGTCCGTGCCGTCTCGATCTGCGGCACCGATGTCCATCTCGTTCGGGGCGACTATCCGGGCTTCTGGCCTGTCAGCTTCCCGTTCATCCCGGGTCACGAGTGGGCCGGCGAGATCGTGAAGGTCGGGCCGGGGGCGGAGCGCTACGGCTGGAAGGTCGGCGATCGTGTCGCCGGCACGTCCCACGACGCCTGTGGCGTTTGCCAGAAGTGCGTCGAAGGCCACTACAACCTCTGCGAGAACTACGGCGTCGAGGGGCTGCACCGGCAGTACGGGCACAACTACCAGGGCGCGGACGCAACCTACGTCGTGCACGGCATCAAGTGCATCTTCAAGCTGCCCGACGCCCTCTCGTTCGAGGACGGAGCCCTCATCGACCCGGCGTCGATCGCCCTCCACGTAGCGAACCGCGGGCGCGTCGCCCCCGGCGACACTGTTGCGATCACCGGCGGCGGCGCGATCGGCCTGCTGTCCGGAGACGCGGCCCTGGCGCGGGGCGCCGGGAGAATCATCGTCTGCGAACGGAACGCTGCCCGCCTGGCCAAGGCGGCCTCGCTCGGCTTCGAGACAGTCGACACCAGCGACGGGGATCCGGTGGCGGTCGTCAGAGCGATGACCGGCGGCCTGGGTGCCGATGTCGTTCTGGAGTGTGCCGGCGTACCGGTCGCCGTCCAGTGGGCTCTCGGAATGCTCCGTCGCGGCGGGCGCTGCGCGGCCGTGGGCATCCCGACCCAGGGTGTCGAGATCCCGATGCAGAGGCTAGTTCTCGACGAGCTCGAGCTCGTCGGTTGCCGTGCCTCGGCCGGCGAGATGCTGCGGGTCATGCCGCTCGTCGAGCAGGGCCGGATACGCATCCGCGAGGTCGCCACGCATCGCTTCTCGCTGTCCGAGTACGGGAAGGCGCTCGACACGTTCAACGACCCCAAGAGCGGTGCCATCAAGATCGTTATGGTGCCCTGATCTCATAACGTACCGGTCGGCACGGTGGGCGGCGCTCAGCGGGCGGCGCTCAGATGCTTTCGAGGAAGGCTGTGCGGAGCCCCCGCAGCGCCTGCTGGTCGAGCCCGAGCCCATCCTCGAAGTACCGCTCGATCGTACCGAACGAACTCCTCATCTCCTCCAGCGCGGCTTCGAGATAAGCGGGGCGGACCCAGAGGAACTCGGCAATGAGCTCGGGATCGCCGCCGCGTGCCTCGAAGTCGTCGAAAAAGCCCTGGAACATCGGCCGCAGAGACTCGTTGCTTGCCATGAAATCCGTCATCACGAGATCGGCGGGCACGCCAAGCAGTAGCTGCAGCGACGCTGCCGCCCAGCCGGTTCTATCCTTGCCGCCCATGCAGTGGATCAGGGCCGGCCGGCAGCCCTCGTCGGCGAGATCTCGGAATACCCGACCAAACGCACCGCGAGCGCTGTCGAGGCTGATGAAGGCCCGATACTGAGCGACGAACATCGCCGTACCCTTGCCGTCGCGAAACGCCTCTCGAGCGAGGGTAGGGTTGCGCATGGCCTCCTGGATCTCGCCGGGCGAGTGGCCCCCAAGGCCGTCCAGAACGTCGACTACCACGTATCGCGCGTCCGAAGGGACCCGATCGGGCCGTGCCGTCCGCTCCGTTTCTGTTCGGAGGTCGTAGACCGTCCGGATGCCGAGCCGGGTGAATTCCGATACGTCTGCGCCCTCCAGCCCATCGAGTGCGGCGGAGCGGAATAGGAGTCCGGTTCGGACACGACGTCCGTCGGCAGTGGTCAGGCCGCCCACGTCGCGCAGATTCTGGACCCTGGCGAGCGGGTAACTTCGGTCGGCGTGCGTTTCGATACTCCTCAGGAGGCGGGGCTTTCAGTGGATCGAAGCTGAGCGGGCGCGGGACGGGTGGCCTCGCTCACCTTGACTCAGGTCTGCGGACGGATTGAAGCGTATCGGATACCGGCAAAGCCGGGCGGCCAGCGGCTTGCGCCCGGCGCCCGCAACCGCGTCGAGTTCTACCGAGACGTCTGGTCCCGGGCGGCCTCCAGCGCCGCCAGGTCTTGCGGCGTGTCGACGTCCGGGTTCGAGCCCTCCACGTCGATCTCGAGGACCAGGTTCGGGTGGTCGCGCACGACCGGCCCAAGGCCGCGATCCGCCCGCGCCTCGCGTGCGAGCGGCCACGCAGAGCGATGGATCAGCAGCGGATTGGCGCCGCCGCCGTCCTGGTATCGAGGCACCACGATGGGCAGCGCCGGCGAGCTGAACCCGGCCAGCAGTCTCTCGACCACTTCCGCTCGCACCAACGGCTGGTCGCCCAGGAAGATGAGCGCGGCCTCGCTTGTCTGGCCCAGGCTATCGAGTCCGACGCGGAGCGAACTCGAGAGCCCGGCGCCCGGATCAGGGTTGCGAACACACCGCTCGGACCGCCACTGGAGGCGCCGTTCGATCTCGTCGGCGTTGTGGCCGAGGACGACGACGATCTCCCCAAATCCGGGGACGGCCGCCACATCGAGGACGTGCTGGAGCAGGGGTCGGTCCCACAGCGACGCGAGGGCTTTGCTCCCGCCGAATCGCGACGAGGCGCCGGCCGCGAGGACGACTGCCGCTACCCGTCGGGCCTCTATCACTCGCCGGCAGCCGGGGCAGAGGAGACCGTCGACGAATCCGCGTCGCCCTTCGCGCGGGCCTTGTCGCGCAAGGGCAGCCCTGTTCCGACGTAGCGCATCGCGACTATCTCGGCCATGATCGCAAGCGCGATCTCGGCCGGTCCACGTCCGCCGAGGTCCAGGCCGATCGGGCTGCGCAGCCGATCGAGGTCCTCACGCCGAGCCCCGGCGGCGACCATGCGCTCTCGTCTATCGGCCAGCCTCTTGCGCGCCCCGATCGCGCCGACGTACCGGCAGCCGCGGTCGAGAGCCGTCACGATCGCGGGCTCGTCGAACTTCGCGTCGTGCGACAGGACCACAACGGCGTCGGACGGGCCCAGGCCGATCTCGTCGGCAACCTCGTCGGGCCAGCCCACGACGAGCCGATCGACGTCGGGGAACCGCTCCCGGGTGGCGAACGCCGGCCGGCCGTCGATCACGACCGTCTCGTACCCGAGCGTGCGAGCGATTGCGACGAGCGGGATCGCGATCTGGGCCGCCCCGACGACGACGAGCCTGGGCGGGGTCGGGAAGGCCTCGATGAAGAGCCATCGACCCGCCAGCTCGACAGTTCGGGATGTTCCGCTGGCAAGTGATTCGAGCGATAGCCGGACGAGCTGGGCGTCGGATGAAGGGTCGCCGAGCGCGCCATCGAGGCTCCCGTCCTCCCACACTAGGAGCACCGACGCCGGCGGCTCGCCGTCGCCGGGCGGATGTGGTCCCATCTTCAGCCCGGGCGAGTCGGCGGGAAGTGGCGTGACCACCGCCCGACCACCGGTTCTGCCGGCCCCCGCCGCCGCCCTCGCTGCGGCCTCGGCGGCCTTGGAAACCACCGGTTCGATCAACACGTCGATCGTGCCGCCACAGGCTAGCCCCACGTCCCAGGCCTGCTCGTCGGTGATGCCATAGCGGACCACTCGCGAGCGGCCGGTCGCTCGGGCCCTTTGTATCTCGTCGAAGGCCGACCCTTCGACGCATCCCCCGCTCACCGAGCCCGCGATCCGGCCGTCCGCCGTCGTGAGCATTACGGCGCCCTCCGGTCGCGGCGCCGACCCGAACGTCCGGACGACGACGGCCCGTCCCACCTCGGCGCCGCCGGCCCGCCAGGCTGCCAGCGTCTCGACGAGCTCCTTCATGCCGAAGCCTCCTGCAGATGCGCCTGCCGCCGCCGACGGCGGGTCGCGAAGCCTGCCGGGTCCACGGGTAGGCGTCATCCTATAGCCGAACCAGGGCAAAGGCGCAACCTCGCCGATTGGCATGCCAGAAAGGGTTTCGGACATGGGCAAACCGACAATTGTCTGCGCCGGCATGTGCAACACCAAGAGCGCCGAGATCAAGTACCTCGCGGAGCAAGTTGCGGAGCAGGGTGGCAAGCCGATCATCATGGACCTCAGCCTCGGCGCAGCGGTCGACTGGGCCGATGTCAGCCTGGAGGAGGTCCTGGCCTCGACCGGCACTCCAATCGAAGACGTCTTTGCCGCGCCGCGGGCGACCGCGATCGAACTGGTAGGTCGCGCCGGGGCTGTGAAGATCCTCGAGCTTCACGCCGCGGGCAGGTGCGACGGCATCATCTCCTGGGCAGGATCGGTCGGGACCACGACGGCCACGCGGGTCATGCGCGCGCTGCCTTTCGGAGTGCCAAAAATCATGCTCACCGACATGGCTTCCAGCGACGTCAGCATGTGGCTCGGCAACAAGGACATCTACATCGTCAATCCCACGGCCGAACAGGGGATCAACGTCGTTACGCAGAAGGCGGTGGCCAACGCCGCCGCCGCCGTCGTCGCTATGGCTCTCGTGCCCGACATCCCACGCGGCTCCAAACCGCTGATCGCGATCACTTCCTACGGCACCACGACGCCGACCGTGCTGCGCTGTGCGGAGTTCATGCAGAGCAAGGGCTGGGATGCCAGCGTCTTTCACGCCGTCGGCGTCGGCGCCACCATGGAGGATCTGATCCGATCCGGGCTGATCACCGCGATCGTCGACATTACGCCCGGCGAGCTTATGAACAACCTGTTCGACAGCGCGTATGGAAACCCAAAGACCTGGGAGGGAGAGCGTCTGACCGCAGCCGGTGCGATGGGGATCCCCCAGATCGTGGTTCCGGGCGGCCTGGACCAGGCTGCTCTCGGTCCGATGCACACAGTTGCCCAGAGGTATCTCGACGACGTCAAGGCGGAGCGGCGGAAGTCATACATGGGCAGCGGATTGCCTTATCGGCACAACGCCGGCGTGACGATCCTCCTGCCGACGCTCGAAGAGGTGGAGCAGGTCTCCATGGAGATCGCCAGGAAGCTGAACGGCACTCTGGGACCGACGGCGTTCATCATCCCGATGCGCGGCTGGTCCGCCTACGACCAGAGCGAGCATCTGGCCACTCGAGAGCGGGGCTGGGCGGAGGGCAACGGTGACGGGCCAACGTGGCAGCCCGATCCGGCGCATCCGGGTTGGTCGCAGCGCGCCACCCTGATGCTCTCGGTGCTGCAGAAGCAATTGGACCCGAGCAACCCCAACCTCGATCTCCTGGCCTGCGACATGCACATCCTCGACGTGGAGCTGGCCGACCTGCTGAACAGATGCATGGGCGACATGCTCGACCACACCTGGCAGAGGGGCATGTATCGGGACGTGGACGGAGTCATCTACTAGAAGGAGAGATCGTGGGCCAGGAGAAGGACCGGATGATCCGGGGCGAGCTCTACTACGCGGCCGACCCCGAGCTGATCGCCGACCGCCTTCGGGCCTCGCTGCTCTGCGAGCGATTCAACGCGACCAGCTCCACGCAAGACGCCGAACGACGCGCCATTCTCGAGGAGTTGCTGGGGCAGGTCGGCGAGGACGTCACAATCCTGCCGCCGTTCCGGTGCGACTACGGCTACCTGCTCGACATCGGCAACAGGTCCTTCATCAATTACAACGCCATCATCCTCGACAGCGTCCCGGTGAAGATCGGCGAGCGCACGTGGATCGGACCCGGCCTGCAGCTGTACACAGCCTGCCATCCGCTCGACGCGGCCACTCGAACGGCGCCGCGGCCGCTCGAGTCGGCCGAGCCGATCACGATCGGCGACGACGTGTGGCTCGGCGGCGGCGTCATCATCCTGCCCGGCGTGACCATCGGTGAGGCGGCGGTGATCGGCGCCGGCAGCGTCGTCACCCACGACATCCCGCCGCGCGTCGTCGCCGTGGGCAATCCGTGCCGCGTAATACGCCAGCTCTGACCCCAAATCCTGGCCGGCGTATCCCGCCCGGTTTCGAATGGATGCCCGCAGCGGACTATTAGGGTCTGGTCTGTCTTCCGCGCGAAGGACACCGTATACGAGTCTCGCGGGCCTCATCAAAGACCACTCCGTGAGGCGCGGTATCGCGCATGCTCCGCGTTCCCCACCTCCGCACGAACCGGCTCGGCGGTCCGATCGAGCAGACACTACGGTCGGACCCTGCCATTCCCCGGCCGGAAGAGCGGCTCGGCCGCGGTATCGGGCTCGATCGCATCCTGATGATCGCGGCCGTCGCCGGCTGGTGTATCAGTGTCGCCTGGCTCGCCTCCGGCCTCGGGGACGCCGCCGCCCGCCGAGCCGTAGCCGATATCGGCGAGCCGGCCCTGGACCTGCTGGCCGCGGCGCTCATCCTGCGGGCCGCGCTCCATGTCGGCGTCCGCAGGATCCGCCTGGGCTGGGGCGTACTGGCAATCGCCATGGTCGTCTACGCCCTGGGAGATCTCACCTGGGCCTGGCTGGACCTCGGCGGCGCAGGCACAGGCTCTCCGTCGCTGGCCGACGCCGCCTACGTCGCCTACTACCCGATCGTCGTCGTCGCCCTGTTCATGTTCCAGCGGGCGTCCTCTGCGCGGCGGGACACTCTCCGGCTCACGATCGACTCGCTCATCGTCGTCATCGGCGGTGGCATCGTCGTGTGGCATTCGCTCTTCAGGCCGGTTCTCGCCTCGCTGGATCCGGATCCAATAACCGCGGCGCTCGCCCTCGGATACCCGATAGGCGACCTCGTGCTCCTGTTCGGCGTCGCGGCGACCGCGCTCCGCCACCCGCCGGAGATCGACTCCCGGGCGTTGGTCTCGCTCGTCGGCGGCCTCGGGCTCATGTTCGTGGCCGATGTCGGCTACGGGCAGCTGAACCTGACGGGTTCTTTCGGCCTCGAACGCTGGCCGGACGTCGTCTACCTCAGTTCGACCCTGCTGATGGCCCTCGCCGGCTACTTCCAAGCGCATCCCGGCGCGACGTCGGAAGGCCGCGGCAAGGCGCTGAGCCGCTGGCTCCTGGCGCTCCCGTATGTGGCCCTGGTGGCCGGCTACTCAGTCCTGGTGACGCTCGCTCTGGGGAGGGTCACGGGCGAGCTCATCGAGGTCTTGTTCGGCGCCCTGCTGTTGACCGCGATCGTTCTGATCCGCCAGGAGCTGGTATTGCGCGACAACGGCCGCCTTCTGACCGACCAGGCACGCCGGGAGTCCGAGGAACGTTTCAAGGCCCTGACCGCGAACAGCTCCGATGCCGTCGTGCTGGTCGATCGGGACGGTTTCGTCACCGACGCCACGCCTGTGGTTGGGCGCGTCCTCGGGGTGGATGCCTCCAAATTGATAGGCCGCCCGATATCGCGGCTAGTTCACGCCGACGACGCCGAGAGGATCCGGGCCTTCATCGCGGACGTGGCCGCCGGGCGGTCCGTCACCCAGCCAGTCGAATGGCGCCTCTGGGATGTCGCCGGAGTCTGGCGTCAGGTGGAGACGATCGCCTCAAACTTGCTGGCAGACCCATCGGTAGGGCAGATCGTCCTGACCACGCGCGACGTCCGCGAACGCAAGACGCTCGAGCGGCAGCTCACTCAGGTCGCCCTGCACGACCTCCTCACCAACCTGCCGAACAGGACTCTCTTCCACGACCGCGCCGGACAGGCGCTTGCGAGCGCGGGCCGGGATCAGCAGGATACGACCGTCCTCTGGCTGGCCCTGGACAGCTTCAAGCGGGTGAACGAGAGCCTCGGCCACGCGACCGGCGATCGGGTGCTTCAGGAAGTCGCTCGCCGTCTGCGGGCTGCAATCCGCGACGCGGACACCTGCGCCCGTCTCGGGGGAGACGATTTCGGTGTCTTGATCGACGGCCATTCGACGCCGAAGGCTGCGCTGGCCACCGCCGAAGACATCCTTGCGGCGATTCGAGTGCCGATCGACTACGCCGACACGCCGATCCACCTGACGGCGAGCGTGGGCATTGCCACGACCGCCCCCAACGGGGCCGACGCGGCCGCCCTCCTGCGGCGAGCAGAAGTGGCGAGATCGGTCGCCCAGAACGCCGGCGGAGATCGTGCCGTCGTATTCGAGCCCGCGATGCAAGAAGCGGTTCAGACCCGCTTCGCGCTGGAATCGGAGCTGCGTCGGGCAATCGACCAGGCGGAGTTCGTGCTGAACTACCAGCCCATCGTCGACCTCGAGACCGGCGAACTCGTCGGGGCGGAAGCCCTCATCCGATGGGATCACCCCACGCACGGCAGGATCGCCCCGACCGTCTTCATCCCACTCGCGGAGGAGACGGGACTGATCGATGAGATCGGGACGTGGGTCCTTCGGACCGCCTGCACCGAAGTTGCTCGATGGGCCGCGCTGTCGCCAGGCCGGGTGCCGCGAGTCTCGATCAACCTCTCGGCCAACCAGCTCGCCGACCCGCAATTCGCGTGGACCGTTCAGGCGGCCATGGCGCACGCCAGCGCGATCCCGAGTTGGGTCACCCTGGAACTCACCGAGAGCGTGCTCATGCAGAACAGTTCGGCTTCTCTCGAACGACTGCACGCCATCCGTGCGCTTGGCATCCAGATTGCGATCGACGACTTTGGTACGGGCTATTCCTCGCTGGCTTACCTGGAGCGCTTCCCCGTTACCCACATCAAGATCGACCGGTCGTTCGTTACTCCGTTGGATGATCCGAACCGCGGCGCCGGTCTCGTCCACGCGATCATCGAGATCGGGCGTGCGCTCGGTTTGGCGACAGTCGCGGAAGGGATCGAGACGGCGACCGAGCTCCGCCGGCTGCGCGAGCTCGGCTGCGGGTTCGGCCAGGGCTACTTCTTCGCGCGGCCGCTCGAGCGGGACGCGATGGCGGAGCTCGTGGCGAGCAAGGACGGCCCGGCGTTCGCCCGTCAGGTCGCAGCGGCCCGACAACCTCGACGTGCTCGGGCGAAGAGGGCCCTACGCGGCGTCTAGGGCAGCGCTCGAACGGCGCTCGCTCCGGGAACCGGTCGGCCGGGTGGCCAGCACCGAGCCCAGGATGACCAGGCCGAACCCCACGCCCATCGCAACCGTGAACGATTCGCTCAGAACCGCGACGCCGAGCAGGGTGGCCACCGCCGGGTTGAGGTAGGTAATCACCGTCGCTCGAACCGGGCCCGTCTCCTCGATCAGCGCCGAGAACAACAGGAACGCCGCCGCCGTGCACACCGACCCGAGGATTGCGACCGCACCGAGCACTTCTGGGCTCGGCAGCACCGTCGGACGCTGGACGAACGCGATCGGGGCGTAGGCAAGGGCGCACAGCGACAGCGAGAGCGCCATCACGGCCACCGTCGACACGCCCGCGAGCCGGCGAGCCAGGATCGCCGGGCCGATCGCATAGCCGACGACGACCACCAGCATTTCGAGGAACGCTGTCGCGCTCGACGAACCGAGATTCACGCCGACGATCAAGGCGACCCCGGCGAGGCCGACCAGCAGCCCGAGAACTCCGATTGGCCCGACCCGATCGCGACCCCGGGTGCCCACTGCGATGACAGTGGCGACCAGCGGCACCCCGGCCACGAGCAGACCCGCGAGGGAACTCGGAATGTGCTGCTCGGCGGAACCCAGGGCAACCCACGGCAGCGCGATCTCGACCACGGCGAAAGCTACGACCCAGCGCCAGCGCTCCAGCACGGAGCGGATGTCGGTGCGGAGAAACGCGATCGGCAGCAGGATCATTGCGGCCATCGTCGTACGTGCGAAGACCAGCGTCGCCGGTGAGATTTCCTCTACTGCGACCCGAATGAACAGGTATGGGATGCCCCAGATCACGGACATCAGGCCGAACAGGATCAGTCCCCGACGTGTCATGGCCGCACAGTAGCAGCGTTCAGGGGAGCAGGAAGGGGAAAGTCGGGCCGGGCGGGTCGGGGAGCCCGGCCAGGAGCGTGGCGTCCGAACCCGCGTGGCGGCGAGCCAGCTCGAGGCGCAGCGATTGCTCGCCGCGGCCCATGGCCCAGCGGTGATTCGCCGCGAAAAACGGCTTCGCGACGAACGACAAGCGCTTGAGCAGCCCTTTCTCGGCAAGGATCCGCCAATCGTATTCGACGCGGGTGCGCGGGCCGCCGGACTCGCCGGCCGCCGCCTCCGGCGTCAGCGTCCAGACTCCTCGGCCGACGAAGTCGCCGGAAGCTTCGATCGCGAAGCCGCGCGGGGGATTGCTCTCAGTCACGCGGAATTGCCAGCGCAGGGTGTACGGCAGCCAGCCCTTCGTGTACAGATCGACGACGCGCCCGAGCCCGCGCTCGTCGCCCGGCTTCAACACCGTGACCCTGAGGTAGACCGAAGGCCACCAGCGCGCGAGCGCCTCGGCGTCGCCGAGCACGTCGACGATCTCCTCGGGAGTTGCCGCAACCAGCCAGGTGGTGAGAAAGGCGTATTCGTTCGAGGCGGCGCGGCTCGAGCCCGGCGCTGAGGCGGCGGCCGATCCAGCCGCGGACCCCGCCACTCCCGCCTCCCCGGGCTCAGGCCCGATAGCCGCCTTGAGCGAACGGTATGACTCCACGAGCAATCGGCGGACCTCGGGCCAGTAGGCCGCACCGAGCCCGGTCGGCCCGTCTGGATCGGCGGTTGCGCCGCGATCGCGAACCTCCGCCGCCAGGCCGCGCAATCGGCCGGCCTCCGCAACTGCCGATACCGGGACGTCGTACAACTCGGCGTAGAGCTCTGCAATCGCCGAACCGGCCGCGTCTCCCGCGGCGAGCCCAATCTCGCGCCGGACGACCCACCACCGGAGTTCCCGACGAGCGACTTCGTCCGCGTCTATTCCGTCG
>Ga0302322_100000795_pt1 | contig 24674 bp, 22 predicted proteins | sample Fen_T0_2_FD_203757 | JGI IMG/M metagenome (GOLD analysis project Ga0302322, IMG submission 203757) | Peat permafrost microbial communities from Stordalen Mire near Abisko, Sweden - Fen_T0_2 | ecosystem: Environmental > Terrestrial > Soil > Wetlands > Permafrost | place: Sweden: Abisko...
GAGCTCGAGCCACGCGTCGGCGAGCTCGTCGCGCATGAGGTTGTTCATCGCGTTGAGCTGCTCGGGCCGGTTGAAGATCAGCCACCCGATGTGCCCCTGGCGCTCCACGATCAGCGTCTCGTACCCGCCGTAGCTCATGCTCGTCCGCTCCTCGCCCAACGGGTCGGGCCGCTCGGGCCCCGCTCTCTGCGTTCGCTCATTGCAACTCCTCCGGTCGGGCGTCGAGCAGCCCGTGGTCGAGCGGAGTCCAGGCGGGCTCGCGCTTCTCGGCGAACGCGGCCGGACCCTCCTCCTGGTCGGGGTGGCCCCACATGATGGCGAGGTCCTTGGCGCCGGCGGCGCACGCGTCGGTGAGGTCGCGCTCGAGGGCCTCCCAGAGCGCCTTCTTCGTCACCGCCATCGCGGTGGGCGAGTTCTTCGCGATCTTCTCGGCGAGCGCGACGGCCTCGGCCCGCAGGTCCTCGGGCGGGTCGACCACCTGACCGATGATTCCGAGCTGGTAGGCCCGGCGCGCGGACATGCGCTCGTACCGGCCGGTGAACGCCATCCGGAGGACCGACTCCATGGGCGACCGGCGGATCAGCGCGATCGTCTCGAACGCGCTCACCTGCCCGACCGACACGTGCGGATCGGTGAACGTGGCCGTGCTCGACGCGATCACGATGTCGGCATCGGCCACGAAGTGCAGGCCGCCGCCCGCGCAGATCCCGTTGACCGCCGCGATCACGGGCTTGTGCACGCCCACCTGCCACGCGGTGAACCGCAGATCGAAGTCGCGCGTCTGGCGCGACACGACGCGCAGGGCATCCTTGTCCTTCGCGACCTGCACCATGTCGAGGCCGGTCTGGAACGCGTTGCCGTTGCCGGTGTTGACGATGACCCGCACCTCGGGGTCGGCGTCGAGCGCGAGCCAGGCCTGCTCCAGCTCGCGGAACATGGTGGCGTCGAGGGCGTTGCCGGCGTCGGGCCGGTCGAACACGAGCCAGCCCACGTGGCCGTCGCGCCAGACCTCGAGCCGTTCGTAGCTGCCGAGTGTCGTGCTCATGGTTGCGGGGACGCTACCGCTGTGCTGCACTCCCCGGCTCATGGACCTCGGTGTGCACATCACCACGTTCGACTGGGACGGGGGCCCCGCGCGGCTGGCGGCCACGCTCGCGGCGACGGCCCGGGAGGCCGAGGCCGCGGGGGCCACCTACGTCACGCTCATGGACCACTTCATCCAGGCCGAGGGCTTCATGCCGCCCACCGACCCGATCATCGAGGGGTACTCCGGGCTCGCGTACCTGGCCGGCTTGACCGAACGGGTCACGCTCGGCCTGCTGGTCAGCGGCGTGCTGTTCCGGAACCCGGGGGTGCACGCCAAGACCGTTGCCACCCTCGACGTGCTCTCGGGCGGGCGGGCCCTGCTCGGCATCGGTGGCGCCTGGTACGCACGGGAGCACGCGCTGCTCGGCATCGACTTCCCGCCGCCGGGTGAGCGCCTGGGCCGGCTCGAGGAGGCCATCGAGCTCTGCCGCGCGTTCTGGGGTCCCGACGACGGCCCGTACGACGGTCGGTACTACCGGGCGAGCGAGACGCTCGGCGTTCCCGCGCCGCTCTCGCAGCCCGCGCCGCCGGTCATGGTGGGCGGAGGCGGCGAGCGCACCACGTTGCGGGTGGTCGCGCGGCAGGCCGACATCTGGAACATCGCGGCCTTCGGCGTCGACGCGCTGGCGCACAAGCTCGAGGTGCTCCGCGCCCACTGCGACGCGGAGGGCCGCGACTTCGACGCGATCCGCAAGACGATCCTCTGGATGCCCGACCCGCGCGAGGAGCCCGACGAGTTCCGCCGCGGGCTCGACGACTACGCCGCCCTCGGCTTCGCGGCGGTCTTCGTCACGCCTCATGGTCCCGACCCGCGTCGGGCCGTCGCCGAGATCTCCGCTCTGATGCCCCGCTGACCAGCTGGGTTCCAACCCCGGACGCACAGTTCGTTGATGCGTCTCCTACCCGCGCTGGGCGTGGGGTGAGGGACGCATCGTGGGTCTGTGCGTCCGCTAGAAGTCCTCGAGGTGCCAGATGGCGGGGGAGTCGTCGGCGTGGAGCTGCGCGTCGGTGCCGCCGTCGCAGAAGATGACCGAGCCGCAGAAGAACGTCGACTCCGGGCCGAGGAGGTACTCGACCAGCGACGCGAGCTCCTCGGGGCGCCCGCCCCGGCCGAGCGGGATCGGGAAGCCGGCGATCGCGGGACCCATGTCCTTGTCGGCGCGCTGCTCGGCCACCAGCGCGGTCTCCACCAGCCCGGGTGCCACCGCGTTGCACCGGATCCCGGCCCCGACCCAGGCGGGGCCGGGGGCGTTGCGTCGGACCCAGCGGGCCAGCGCCAGCTTCGACGACGGGTAGGTGACCACCGAGCCGTGGCGGTCGGCGAGGTCGCGGGCGACGGTCTCGTCGCCGGCGAGGAACGCGTCGACGAGGTCCTGGGGGACGTTGGGCTGGCAGGTGATCGAGTTGGAGCTGATGACCACCACCGACGGGTCGGTGCCCTTCGCCAGGAGCGGCCGCAGTCCGTCGAGCAGCACCGACGTGCCGAAGTAGTTGATCGATGCCACCAGCGATCCGGGCCGGCCGGGCAGGCCGCCGATCCCGGCGAACGGCGCGAACCCGTCGAGCACGCCGCCGCACGCGGCCTCGATCCCCGCGATGGCCGCGGCCCGACCTTCGGGCGCGCCGAGGTCGGCGACGATGTCGGCGTCGCGCACGTCGACCCCGATGACCGTGTGGCCACTGGCCCGCAGGCGCGCCGCGGTCGCGGCGCCCATGCCCGACGCGGAGCCGGTGATGCAGATTGTTCCCATGCTTCCCCCTTGCGGTTGGTGCGGATCAGGCGTCGCCGAAGACGCCCGCGGCCTTGAGTGCCGCGACCTTGTCGGCGTCGTAGCCCAGCACCGTGTGGAGCACGTCGTCCACGTGCTCGCCCGCGTTCGGCGCGCGCTTCAGATCGACGGCGTCCTCGCCCGTGATGTTGAGCGGGAACCCGAGCGTGTCGGCCACGGTCTCCGACGCCGGGTACCAGTGGAACCGGGCCTGGAACTGCGGGTCGGCCATGATCGTCTGCGGCGTGTTCACCGGGGCGATCGGCGTGTTGTGCTCGTTGCCGAACGCGATCCACTCCGCGCTCGTCTTGGTCTTGAACACGTCGCGCAGGATGACGTGGAGCTCGCGATTGCTGCGCGCATGGTCGGCGTACTTCTCGCCCGGCCACCGCTCGAACAGGTCGGTGCGGCCGATGCCCTCGCAGAAGTTCTTCCAGAACGCCTGCTCCGACGCCATGAACAGCACGTGGCCGTCGGACGACTCGTAGATCTGGTAGCGCACGCCTTCCTTCATGCCCGCGGTGCCGGGAGCGCGCCGCTCGTAGTTGTCGGTCGCGTTGCCGGTGACCTCCGACTGCGGCCGCTCGTACGCCTTCCAGCTCTCGATGCGGTACCAGTCCATGTACGCCGCGGCATCGGACTGCGCGATCTCCATCTGGCACCCGGTGCCCGTGGCCCGGGCCCGGAGGATCCCGCCGAGGATGCCGAGCGCACCCATGAGCGGTCCGGCGTGGATGCCCATCGACGCGTGCTCGGGGATGTAGCAGAACCCGTCTTCGTCGTACGCGGGGTTGAACGTGCCGGCCCAGGTGTCGTACGCGATGCCGTGCGACGGCATGTCCTTGTACGGACCGGTGGCGCCGTAGCCCGAGATCGAGCAGAACACGATCTTCGGGTTCACCTGCTGCATCCGCTCGAAGGTGAGACCGCGCCGGGCGAGCGCGCCCGGGCGCATCGCCTCGATGACCGCGTCGGCGTCCTTGACGAGGTCGAGGTACACGTCGACGGCCTCGGGTGTGCGCAGGTCGAGCACCACGGACCGCTTGTTGCGGTTCACGTGGAGTGACAGCAGGGAGTTCCCCTCGACGATCGGCCACGTCATCTGGCGGCCGTAGTCGCCACCCGGCGGCTCGATCTTGATGACGTCGGCCCCGAGATCGGCGAGGAACCCGCCCATCTCGGCCGGGCCGAGCATCGAGCTCTCGACGATCCGGATCCCGGACAGCAACCCTTCGGACATGGCGTGCGTCTCCTGATCTGACGGGTCGTTAGATTCGCCAGGGCGGCACGCTACCCGAGGCCCGGCAGCAGGGCTCCAGCGAGCGCCCCGGCCGCGATCAGCCACACCGGGTTGACCCGCCGCCACAGGAGCATGGCCGCCACCGCGACTCCGATCGCGACGGTCCACCCATCGACGAACGCGCCCTTGGCCAGCACCCCGGCCACCGCGACCATGAGCGCGAGGGCCCCGGCGACCACGCCCTTCAGGAACGCAGCGAACGCCGCGGAGTGCTGCAGGCGCCGCGTCACGGCGTCGGTCGCGGCCACGAACACGAAGGCCGGGAGGAAGATCCCGACCGTCGCGACGACGGCGCCCGGGAACCCTCGCAACTGGTACCCGATGAAGGTCGCGGTGGTGAACAGCGGCCCGGGGGTGAGCTGGCCCATCGCGATTGCGTCGAGGAGCTGGTGCTCGGTGAGCCAGTGGCGGTTCGTCACGAGCTGGGTCTCGAGGAACGCGTAGAGCACGTAGCCGCTGCCGTAGAGCACCGCGCCGATCTGCAGGAACACGAGGAACAGCGGCGCGAGCATCACCGGCCCGGCGGTGGCGACCACCGGGCCCAGCTCGCCGAGCTGGTGCAGCGCGGGGAGCACGGGGAGGAACGCGGCGGTCAGCCCGCCGCCGGACCCGCCGGCCCCGCGCGCCTCGCCCATCCGCCACACCGCGAGGGCGCTGACCCCGGCGACCAGCAGGATCACCAGCTCGTGGACACCCACGATCGCGGCCGCGAGCGCCACCAGCCCGATGGCGACGGTCGGCAGGTCGCGCAACGACGAGCGGCCGAGCTGGAGGATCGCCTGCACGATCAGCACGACGACCACTGGCGCGATCCCGGCGAGGACCGACTGGAACTTCGGTCGGGCGCCGTACTCCTGGTAGAGCCAGGCCAGCCCGAGCATCATCACGAACGCCGGCGCGATGAACGCGAGACCTGCGGCGAACAGCCCCTTCGTGCCCGCCCGCACGCGGCCGACGTGCATCGCGACCTCGGTCGAGTTCGGCCCGGGCACGAGGTTGGCCAGCCCGATCAGCCGGGCGTACTCCTCGTCGTCGATCCAGCCCCGCTGCTCCACCACCTGGTGGCGCATGAGCGCGATGTGCGCGGCCGGCCCGCCGAACGCCGTGGTGCCGAGGCGCAGGAAGAACGTCGTGACCTCGCGGAGGCGTCCGGGCTCGGTCGGCACCCGGCGATTGTGGTCGGTGCTAGGAGGCGGGGCCACCCAATGCCGCCAGGGCCTCACCGGCCGTGTCGAAGTACGCGTCGGCGCCGATCAGGTCGGTCACGCCGTACCGGTCGAGCTCGGCGCGGGCGCCTGGGCTCAGGTCGCAGATCACGAAGCGCACGCCGCGGTCGTGCAGCTCGTTGAACACCTGCTTGACCGTCTCGCCGCCGCTGTAGTCGATGTCGAACACGGCGCCGGCCTCGAGCACCAGTGCGCGCACGTCGGGGGCGCCCTCACCGACCAGCTCGAGGATCTCCTCGTTGAACCGGTTCGCGTTGGCGTAGTAGAGGTCTGCCGCGAAGCGGTACACCACCAGGCCCGGCTGCACGTCGGCGCCTGCCGTGACCGGGATGCTCTTCAGGTGCCCGGCGTCGTTGGTCACGACCACGGAGTCGTTCGGGTGGTAGCCGCGGCGCAGGTGGTCGAGGATCGAAAGCACGATCGCGAGCACGATCGCCTGCTCGACGCCGATGGTCACCACGACGAGCGCGGTGACGGCGGCGACCGCGAACTCGTCGCGCCGCGCTCGGAAGATCTTGCGCATGCCGGCGATGTCGACGAGCTCGATACCGATGATGAACACGACCGACGCCAGCACCGCGCTGGGCATGTACTGGAGAGGCTTGGTGAAGAACAGCAGGACCAGGATCACGATCGCGGAGGTGGTGAGCATGGCGATCTGGCTCCGTCCACCCGCGCCGTCGACCATCTGGGTCTTCGTGGGGCTCCCGTTCACCACGAAGGTGCCCGTAAGACCGGCGGCCACGTTCGCGAAGGCCAGCCCGTCGAGGTCGACGTTCTCGTCGAACTGCTCCTCGTACTTGGCCGCGTACGCCCGCGAGGTGGCCGCGCTCTGGGCCAGGATCACGATGAAGATCGCGAACGCGGTGGGCAGCAGCTCGGTGAACTGGCTCCAGGTGAGCCCGTAGCTGGGCACCCCGAAGCTGGGAAGGCCACTCGGAACCTTGCCCAGGGTCGCGACCCCGTAGTCGGGCCCGAGGTTGAGCGCCTCGCTCGCGATGATCGAGCCGACGACCGCGATCAGCGCCCCGGGGATGCGCGGGTTGATCGCCTTGGTGCCGAGGATCACGACGATCACGCCGACCGACACCCAGACGGTGGCGGCGTTGGCGCTGCCGATGTCGCCGAGTGTCTTGAGGAACTTCTCGACCGTGCCGCTCGAGCCGTCGACCCACTTGGTGTACGTCGGCGTGGGGATGCCGAGCATGCCGCCCACCTGCCCCATCGCGACCTGGATTCCGACACCGGTGAGGAAGCCGATGAGCACGCTCCGGGAGAGGAAGTCGGCGATGAAGCCCAGCTTCACGATCCGGGCGAGGAGCAGGATCGCGCCGGTGATGATCGCGGTCCAGCCTGCGAGCGCGACATATTGCGGCGACGCGATCGGAGCCAGTCCCGCGAGGCCGGCGGCCAGGATCGCCGCGCTCGCGGAGTCGGCGCCCACCACGAGGTGACGTGACGAGCCGAGCAGCGCGAACACCGCGATCGGGAGGACGATCGTATAGAGCCCGGTGATCACCGGCATGCCGGCGATCGAGGTGTAGCCCATCACCTCGGGGATCCCGAGCGCGGCGAGGGTCACGCCGGCCGCGATGTCGAGCGGCAGGCGCTTGCGGTCGACCGGGACGATGCCCTGGAGGACCGGGAGGCGGCGCTTGGGCTTCGGTTGCGCCGTGGTGGGAGCGCTCATGGCGCGATCATTTCACGCATCGGGGAATCATGCGCGGCTCGGCCTTCGGGCACCTCATCCGGATGGGTTGATTCGCAGCTGAGGTCCGGTCTCCGAGACGGGACGCGCCGCGGGAAGGAGCGAGGATGGCGGCAGGAGACGGGTCGTCGTCGCTGCCGGCGCGGCGCAGGCGCGGCGCAGGCGTCAGGTGAGGCCGCCGCCTGACGCCGATCCCGAGCCGCTGCTCGTCAGCGGCTGGGTGAGGTCGTAGATTGTCACGCCGTTCACCGTGCGGGACTGGAAGCTGCTCGAGACCCAGGTGGCGATGCTGCTCGACGAGCCGCTGCCGCCGCCGGGCCCGCCTCCGAAGCCGCCCCCGCCGAAGCCGCCTCCGCCGATGAAGTAGTGGACCTTGCCGTCGGCGACGTACTTCTGGAACTGCGCGAGGGTCGGCGCGGGGTCGCTACCGTTGAACCCGCCGATGGCCATGATCGGCTTGCCACTGGCCAGCTGGTAGCTCGCCGCGTTGTTGGCGCCCGTTGCCGCGGCCACCCAGCGGTAGCCGTCGGCGCCGTTCTCGAGCAGCTTCGTCAGCTGCGAGCCGACGCTCGTCCCGTTGAGCAGGCCGCCGAAGCCGCCGCCGCCCCCTCCGGGGCCGCCGCCGGGGAACCCGCCCGGGGTCTGGCCGGTGCCGGTGCCGCCCGGGAGCCGGCCCTGCGCCTGGCCACCGCCGGGGAATCCGCCACCCCCTCCGCCGAAGCCGCCGCGCGCCGCGCTGGCAGGCCCGGCGAGCGGGATGGCGCCCGCGCTCGGGGTGGCGACCGTGGCGAGGGTGTACGCGGCGGGTCCGAGGAGGCCCGCCACCAGCGCGCACCCGAGGACGACGTGCGCGGCCCGGCGGCCCCAGGGCACGAGCAGGGCCACCGCGGCGGCGAGGCCGCCGAACAGCACGACGGAGTGGATCCACGGGTGCCAGTCGGGGGTGCGGTCGAGGAGCTCGGCGCTCCAGATCGCGGTCACGCCCACGGCGAGGGAGAGGCCCACGCGGGCGAACGGGTTGTCGCGGTTGCGCCAGAGCAGCGCGCCGCCGATGGCGACGGTCGCGCCGATCGCGGGTGCGAGGGCAACGGTGTAGTACTGGTGGATGATCCCCTGGCCGAGGCTGATCGCCAGCCCGGTCACGAGCAGCCAGCCGCCCCAGAGCACGAGCCCGGCCCGAGTCCGGTCGGTGCGGGGCCGCAGCGCGGTCCACAGGAGGCCGGAGGTGAGCAGGATGATCGCGGCGGGAATCAGCCAGGACGCCTGCCCGCCGAACGACGAGTTGAAGAGGCGGGTGAGGCCGGTCGGCCCCCATGCTCCGCCGCCGTTGCCGCCGGGGCCGCCCGCTCCGCCGCCGCCGACGCTGCCGGTCTCGTTGCCCGAGAGCCGACCGAAGCCGTTGTAGCCGAACAGCACGTTCCAGAAGCTGTTGTTCTGCGAGCCGCCGATGTACGGCCGCGACGACGCAGGCCACAGCTGCACGATGAGGACCCACCAGATCCCGCCGGCGATCGTGGCGAGACCGAGCAGGATGCAGTGCCACAGGCGCCGGCCGAGCTTGGGCGGTCCGGCGATCAGGTACACCAGCCCGAACGCGGGGAGCACGAGGAACGCCTGGAGCTCCTTGGCGAGGAATGCGAGACCGATCGAGACACCCGCGAGAACGATCCACCTGGTGGAGTCACGCTCGATCGCGCGGGTGATGCAGTACGCGCCGATGGTCATCAGCAGCGTGAGCGCGGCGTCGGGGTTGTTGAACCGGAACATGAGCGCGGCCACGGGGGTGAGCGCGCACACGGCGCCCGCCACCAGGCCCGCGCCGGCGCCGAACCAGCGCTTCACCGTCGCGTACAGCAGGCCGACGGTGGCCACGCCCATCAGGGCCTGGGGGACGAGCATGCTCCACGAGCTCAGGCCGAACACGCGGGCCGACAGCTCCATTGGCCAGAGCGAGAGCGGGGCCTTGTCGACGGTGATGAAGTTCGCCGCGTCGGTGGAGCCGAAGAAGAACGCCTTCCACGACTGCGTCCCGGCCTGCACCGCGGCCGCGTAGTACGTGTTCGCCCAGCCGCTCGCGCCGAGGTCCCAGAGGTAGAGCACCGCCGTGACGGCGAGCAGCACGAAGAGCGCGGGGCGGGCCCAGCGCGGGTCCGACTCCGGGCCGCGCCACCAGCGGTTGCGCCGCGACGGGCGGCGACGCCCGGTGGGGGGAGCGGGCGCCGCCGCCTCGACGTCGCCGGGGGGCGGGGGGGAGAGGGTGGCGGTCATCGGAGTTCCTGGCTTCGGTGGTTGGTGGGGAGGGCTACGCCGCGACCGGCGTGCGGGACGGGGACGCGGTCGCGGACTCGGGGACGGATGCGGCGCGGATCGCGGGCTCGGTCACGGGCCCGGACGGAACGACGAGGTCGGGACCCCGTGCAGCTGCGTGCGCGCTCCGGAAGATCACCCGGTCGAGCAGCACGAACTGCACGACCCAGAGGGCGGCGAACGTGCCGGCCTCGGCCACCGGGAGGACGATGGCCCGTACGGCGTCGCTCCAGGCGACCGACCACGCGCCGATCACCGCAACGACCACGGTCGACAGCGCGAGGCCGGTGAGCGACAGCACCCAGAACGGGACGACCTCGCGGGCGAGGCTGCCGCGCCCGGAGCGGCGCCACGTCCAGCGCCGGTTCGCGGCGTACGACGGCGGGATGCCACAGCACACCGCGACGACGTTGGCCGCCGCGGGCCCGACGTGGAGCGCGAGCACCAGGGTCACGAGCACGACCGCGCTCAAGATCGTGGTGCCGACCGAGACCGCGAGGCAGCGCAACGCGCGTCCGCTCACGCGGTCGGGGTGGACGACGCGCGTCGTCATGTGGCGGAGCCGGTTCACGGCGTGACCACTGGGCTCGAGCGACGGCGTGCGCCGCGCGCCACCACCGCGAACCGGAGCAGCGTCGCGACCGTCCACGTGACGGCGAGAGCCACGAGCTCGGCGGCGAGTCCGGCGCCGGCCGCGTCGACCACGATCAGCGCGGCGCTGGTGAGGAGCAAGGAGCCGAGGTAGAGCGCGATGGACTGCGCCCACCGCGGCCGCGCGATGCGCAGGGTGACCCGGGCGTTGGCCCAGGTGTTCGCGAGGAACGTCGCGCTGACGGCCACCGCGTTCGCGCCGACGGGGCCGAGCGGGCCGCGCAACAGCAGGAACAACGCGAGCGACACGAGGGTGCTCGCGATCCCGATGAGCACGAAGCTCACGGTGCGCCGGCCGAAGTCGTCCTGGAGCGGTTGGCGCGCCGCGGCGCCGAAGTCGATGCGACCCTCGCCCGACGCGAAGGTGCGGACCATGCGGGCCGTGCCGCGGAGGTCCGTCCACGCGGTGGACGTGATGTGGACGCGGCTGTCGGGATCGTCGACCCAGTCGACCGGTACCTCGTGGATGCGCAACCCGTTGCGCTCGGCGAGGAGGAGCATCTCGGTGTCGAAGAACCAGCCGTCGTCCTGCACTGCGGGGAGGAGCCGGCGGGCGATGTCGGCCCGGACCGCCTTGAACCCGCACTGAGCGTCGTGGATGCGGGTCGCGAGCACCGACCGGAGCAGCAGGTTGTACGTGCGCGAGATCAGCTCGCGCTTCGGTGCCCGGGCAACCGACGCGGCCGGGGAGAGGCGACAGCCGATCGCCACGTCGGAGTGCCCGGACACCAGAGGGGCGACGAGCGGGAGGAGTGCGTCGAGGTCGGTGGAGAGGTCGACGTCCATGTAGGCCACGACGGTCGCGTCGCTGCCGGTCCACGCGGTGCGCAGGGCTCGGCCCCGGCCCTTCTCGTCGAGGTGGATCGTCCGAACCTGCGGGAGGCGGGCCACGAGGTCGGCGGTGATCGCCGCGGTGGCATCGGTGGACGCGTTGTCGGCGATGGTGATCCGCCAGGTGAACGGGAACCGGTCGGCGAGGTAGGCGTGGAGGCGCTCGACGCTGTCGGCGAGCGCCAGCTCCTCGTTGTAGACCGGGACCACGATGTCGACCACGGGCGCGGACGCCGCGGCGTCCACCGGTGGCTCGGGGCTGAGCGTCGATTCGGCGAGGGCCATGCCGACATCGTCGTCCGTTCGCCTTGAGAATCGGCTGAGCGCGGCAGGTCGAACCTGAGCGTCGGCTGTGAATCCGTAGGCCCGCGGCGCGATGCGTTACGCGCGTCCGTCCCAGTAGCCCTGCATCAGCGCTTCGGCCCAGGCGGGCTGGCGTTCCTCGCCCCGGGGACCGAACTCCCGCATGTGCGGCTTGATGTCGACCACCGGGGTGCCGTCGATCGCGTCGAGGCCCGACACGCGCAGCACCGCGCCGTCGATGCCGACGATCCGGCAGGTGGTGACCCCGATCCGGTTGGGCCGGTCCTTCGCGCGCTGGGCGAAGATGCCGACCTCGGGCCACTCCGGGATGCCCCGGGGGTGGCGCAGCATGCGCGACTCGTCCCACTGGGCCCGGTCGAACACGTAGACCACGATGCAGTGACTGAAGCCCTCGAGCCCGCGCAGGGCCCGCTCGTCGAAGGGGGCGTGGAGCTCGATCGACGACGTCTCGGCGTCCCAGCCGTCGTCGTCCGCGACCGACCGGGTCGAGCGCACGACCCCGACGGGGGTGAGGGAGAAGGTGGACTCCACGGAGCGAGCGTAGGTCGATACCTGGTACATAGGGCGTCCGCGTCGGCCGCGAGAGTCCGGAGCGGATCCGACCGGTAGCAGGGAGCACTCGTGCCGAAGAAGATCGAGAAGGCACTGCAGGGCGACAAGCCCGCCAAGGCCGCGAAGCCGACGGCCAAGACCGAGAAGGTCGACAAGGCCGCGAAGCAGGAGAAGGCGCCGAAGGCGAAGAAGGCGAAGGCCTTCGCCACCGGCGACCCCGTGCTCGACGGGATGATCGCGGGGCCGACGCGCGTCTCACGGCACGAGGCGGGGCGGGCCCGACGGGAGCACGCGCCGATGGCGGCGCAGGCCACCTGGGGCGCCCCGGTGGACCGGGAGGATCCGGTCGCGATCCTCGAGCGCACCAACGAGCTGCGGGTGCCGGAGCTCGTGTCGATCCGGTTCGGGCGGATGCTGGCGTCGCCGTTCACGTTCTACCGGGGTGCCCCCGCGGTGATGGCGGCCGACCTCGCGACCACCGCGTCGAGCGGGATCGTGGTGCAGGCGTGTGGTGACGCGCACCTCCTCAACTTCGGACTCTTCGCCACGCCCGAGCGCAACCTCGCGTTCGACGTCAACGACTTCGACGAGACCCACCCCGGTCCGTGGGAGTGGGACGTCAAGCGCCTGTGCGCGAGCATGGTCATCGCGGCGCGGGAGGACGGGGGCTCCGACGAGCTGGTGGCCGAAGCCGCGCGTGCGGCGGCGCGCGCGTATCGGGAGCACATGATCGAGTTCTCGCAGATGGGCCGGCTCGACGTCTGGTACGAGCGGCTCGACATCGATCGCATCGCGGCGGCGAGCCCGCACTTCGCGACTGCCTTCGCGCCCACGCTCAAGAAGGCGCAGCGGAAGACGAGTCAGGGCGCACTTCCGAAGCTCACCGAGGTGGTCGACGGCAAGCGCAAGATCGTCGACGAGCCACCCCTGATCGTCCACGGCCGTGAGATAACCGACCCGTTCGTGCTCGGCGCGATTCGGCACTACCGCGAGAGCATCGATCCCGACCGCCAGGTGCTGTTCGACCACTACCAGCTCGTCGACATCGCCCGGAAGGTGGTGGGGGTGGGCAGCGTGGGCACGCGTGCCTTCGTGGTGCTCTTCGTGGGCCGCGACGGCGCCGACCCGTTGTTCCTCCAGCTCAAGGAGGCGATGCCGTCGGTGCTCGCGCCGTACGTGCCCGGATACACGTTCGAGCACCAGGGCGAGCGGGTCGTTCGCGGGCAGCGGCTGATGCAGGCCGCGAGCGACCTGTTCCTCGGCTGGACCGACAACGCCGACGGTCAGAACCGTCACTATTACGTGCGCCAGCTGCGCGACATGAAGCTGTCGGCCGACGTGGGTGCGATGACGCCCGAGCAGCTCGTGGAGTACGGGATGGTGTGCGGGTGGACGTTGGCCCGCGCGCACGCGAAGACCGGCGACTCGCCCCAGATCGCGGGCTACTTCGGTGACGACGACGAGTTCGACGAGGCGATGGTCGCGTTCGCCGAAGCGTACGCCGACCAGAACGAGGCCGACTACGCGGCGTTCAAGCTCGCGGTGAACACCGGCCGACTGTTCGCGATTCCCGGGATCTGACCCGCCTGCGTCACCCGGACGGCCGGGGACTCAATCGGCGAGCCGGTCGAGGAGCCAGGTCGGGCCGACGACGGCTGCGCCGACGGCGCGCACACGGTCGCCGAGGGCGCGGTCCGCGGTCACCACGGTGGCCCTGGTCTCGGGTCCGGATGCGGCTGCGACCGCCGCGATCGTGTCGTCGCCCGACGCGGGTGCGTGTACCACCTCGATCGCGCCGTTGGTGCCGGGGTCAGCGCCTGCGCGCGCGTGGCCCTCGAGCACGATCACGACCGGGGAGTCGAGGGCACCGGAAGCCACCGCGTCGTGCACGCGCCCGACAAACGTGCGCGCGGCGCCGGCGCGGTCGCGCCACCATCCGTTCGGCCGCGACCCGATCACGTTTGCCGCGTCGATGATCAGCACGGCGCGAGCCTCCCTCGGCCTCCGTGCGGACTGCAACCGAGGCGTCACGGGTCAGCGCGTCCGTCGAGGGTCGTCGCGTCCGTGCAGTCGCGTCGCGTGCCACATCGTTGTGGCACGGAACGTCCCGGGAACAGTCCCGGAATCAGTCCCGGCCGCGAGTGATCGGCAGGTCGCGGACGCGGTTGCGGTCGAAGATGGCAACCGCACCTTGGGTGAGTGCGAACTCGATCGTCGGGAGGTTCTCGAGGAGCAGCACCGCGAGCTCGACCGGGTGACGTATTCTTGGCGTCCCATACCGGCACATGAGAGATACGTGTCGTCCATCGACGTCCACGCAGGAGACCCGAGTTCGGGCCGCGCCCTCAGGTCGATTCGTCAGGATGCTCGCGAGCGTCCGTGGGCGCGGGGAGGAAGACCACCGAGCGCTCCGGGTGCTCCCGATCGAGCAGGAGCTCGAGCCGGCGCGGCTCGTGCGGCGGATGCGTCGGTGCTTCCTGGACGATGACCACCTCTTCTCGTGGTGGCCGCGCCTCGAGCGCTTCGGCCAAGCCGAGCAGACCCGCGGCCACGACGGTCCCGACCGCGCTCATCCGAAAGCGGTCAACGGGCCGCTCGAACCGCTCGTCCTTGTCATCCCCGTGCGCTCCCGCCGGCATCTGGTCGAGTTCGGTGTCGCGGTCATCCTCCACGGGTCCACGGTACGCCGCGGTTGGCCGGGAGCGACCGTATCCGGATTCGGGATTCCTCGATCACGACGATCGCCCCCTCGAGCAGCGCGCTTTCGACGCGGTCGAGGCAGTTGAGCAGCAGTACCGCCTGGGCTTCCGCCCGACGCGGCCGTTCACGACGAAACAGGATCAGCGAGGGCTCGCGTCGATGCCCGGCTGTGAGGAGTGCCCCGAAGTCGGTGCGGTCGCCAAACCGGGCGACCGCACGTGAACGGCATCGTGTCCGGCGTCGACGAGGATCTGCGCCAGTCGGGGCGACAGGTTCTGGTCGACCAGGAACCTCACGGGGTCGAGGTGAGTGTGGGAGCGTCCGCTCGAGGAGAGCCTCAGCCGCGAAGTGCAGGGCCTCTTGGATGTCTTCGGCTTCGAGGTCGGGGAAGTCCGCCAGGATCTCGTCGACGGTCATCCCGTCGGCGCGGCCGCTGACCGACGCAGAGTTATGGCAAACTTGTTCTCAGGCCTGCAACTGAGGAAAAGAACGTCATATCCGCTCTTCCCTCCAGAGAACACCCAGGCCAGGCCCTTTGTGCTCACGCCCGAGGAGTTCGCCGCCGCGTTCCCGGAGGAAGACGAGCACGTCGAGTTCAAGGAAGGTTTCCCGCGGGGCGGGACAGTCGAGACGGTCGTTGCCTTCTCCAACACCGATGGTGGCGTCCTCCTCTACGGCGTCACGGACTCCGGAGCTGTCCGGGGCGTCGCGTTCGGGGGTGAGCGCGAAGCGGAGCTCCATGGTTGGATCGCGGAGATCCACGCGCCTGGTCGTTACGACATCGTTCCGGTTGCGGTCGGCGACCACACCGTTGTCGTGGTGTCGGTAGATCGCCGCCGCGAAGGTTTCGCGCAACTGCGTGACGGACGTCTCCTGGTAAGGAGGGGCGCGTCAAACCGCGCCCTCGTCGGGACGGAGTTGGCCGGATTCGTGGCGCAGCGATCGCTTCAACGATTCGAGGTGACTCCCACCGGCGCGACCATCGATGACGTTGCGCCCGAAACGTTGGAGGCTTTGGTAGCAGCGTGGCAATGGGACGCGGCGCAACTCCAGGATCGGCTTCGGGAGCACGACCTCGTGACCGTCGACGGACGACTCACGGTTGCCGGCGCGCTGTACCTGCTCGAAGCGCCGCAAGAGGTGCTCGGAAAGGCCTTCATCGAGGTCTTCCGGTACCGGGGAGAGGGACCCGACTACGACCGTCGGCTCGAGTTCACAGGTCCTCTCGAAAGGCAAGTTTCCTCCGCGACTGACTTCGTTGCTGCGGAGATCGGTCACGACCTCGTGGTGCTGGGGGCGAGACGATATGAGCTCCCGCGGGTGCCCGACGTTGTTCTGCGTGAGGCGTTGGCCAATGCAGTGGCTCACCGTTCATACGAAGCCAACGGTGCCGCCGTGCGCGTGGAGATCCGCCCCGATCGAATCGTGATCGTCTCGCCCGGTGGGTTGCCCGAACCCGTGACGGTCAAGAACATCCGCGATCAGACCGCGGCCCGGAACGTCGAAGTGATCAAGACCCTGCGGAGGTTTGGCTTGGCCGAGGATGCCGGACGAGGCGTCGACGTCATGCAGGACGAAATGGCGTCGCATCTGCTGGATCCGCCGGAATTCGTCGATGACGGTTCGTCGGTCGCCGTGACTCTTCGCATCGATGCTGCTGTGACGGCTCAGGAACGTGCCTGGATCTCCGAGGTCGAGAGCCGGGGTCGCCTGGCGCCACGTGATCGACTGCTCCTCGTCTTCGCCGCCAGGGGCGAGGTCCTCACCAACAACAGGGCTCGGCGCATCCTCGGCGTCGACAGCGTGGAGGCCAGGCTGGCCCTTCAACGCCTTCGCGACGAGGGATTCTTGGTCCAGCACGGGGAGCGGGGTGGCGCCGAGTACCGCGTGAGTCCGGACCTCGGGCCGCCTCCGGGTCTTCGGCTTTCGCGAGAGGACCTGGAAGCTGTGGTGCTGGACATGGCGCAACATGGCCCAGTCACGAACGCTTCCGTCCGAGAAGGAACGGGTCTCGACCGCGTCGAGGCACGGACCCTCCTCGCTCGACTCGTCGGCGCAGGCCAACTTGTCCAACTCGGCCAACGTCGCGGGACGAGATACGAGTTACCCGACCATGACCGCTGATCGGGCCGGCGCTGAGAACGCGGTGACGCGAGACTCGCGAGACGATTCGTAAGGTCACGTTAGGGTCACGCGGCCGAATTCACGGCCTGAGCGGCCTTGCCACAGGAGTCCGGAAACCGGCCTTGAACTGGGCTTCTGCGGTGGAGCGGGTGACGGGAATCGAACCCGCGTTCTCAGCTTGGGAAGCTGATGTTCTGCCTCTGAACTACACCCGCGAGGCCCGTGATCGTATCGGGCGCGACGCGGTCGCTGCCCACGCCCTCGCCCGTTCAGTCGGCCGGCTCGCCCTCGCGGCCATCGCCGCGGCGAAGCGTCTTCCACCGGTTCCACGGCCAGGCGCCCTCGATCTCCACCTCGAGCGAGAAGCTCAGCACGATCCGGATCACCACGATGAGCCCGAGCACCCCCACGCTCTCGAGGCTCGGATCCACGACGATGGTCCGGATGATGTCGCCGATGATGAGCACCTCGAGGCCGAGCAGGATCACCCGGCCGAGGTTCCCGCGCAGGGCGGTGTAGGTCCCCGCGGTGCGATCGAAGACCTGCCGGGCGGCGACGGCGAAGGCTCCGATCCCGCCGACGACGAGGATGGTCACCCCGACGGCCTCGACGACCTTGGCGACGTCGCTGACCGTCTCCTCATAGGACATGGCGACACGGTATCGGTAGTCTCACCGCCGTGATCCTGTCCGACGTCACGATTCACCAGGCGCTGACCGAGGGCCGCATCGTCATCGACCCGATGATGGACGGAGCCGTGCAGCCCTCCTCGGTCGACCTCCGCATCGACCGCTACTTCCGGGTGTTCCGCAACGACACCACGCCCTTCATCGACCCGAAGCAGCCCCAGGAGGACCTCACCGAGCTGGTCGAGGTGCAAGACGGCGGTGCGTTCATCCTCCACCCCGGCGAGTTCGTCCTCGGATCGACGCTCGAGCGGGTCGCCGTCGCCGACGACATGGTGGGCCGGCTCGAGGGGAAGAGCTCGCTCGGCCGCCTCGGACTCCTGATCCACAGCACCGCGGGGTTCGTGGACGCGGGATGGGACGGGCACCTCACGCTCGAGCTGTCCAACGTGGCCAACCTGCCGATCGCGCTCTACCCGGCGATGAAGATCGGGCAGATCTCGTTCCTGCAGATGACGACCGCGGCCGAGAACCCCTACGGCTCGAGCACCACTGGCTCGAAGTACCAGGGCCAGCGCGGCCCCACCCCCAGCCGCTACTACCTCAACTTCAAGTAGCCCCGTTCGGACACGTGTGGTGCCACAACACCACCAGACGTCCGAATTCGAGACGTCGGGGCTGCACGCGGCCGAGGCGAGTGAACTCGGTTGCGTAGTGTCTGGGCTCGTGAGCACCGGACACGAAGGAACACCAGACGCCGAGTCGCTCCGCACGCGCCTCCAGCGCACGGGAGGCCGCGGTCTGCGCCGGGCGGCGCGTGTCGTTGCGGCGCTCGATCGCGCGCGTTGGCGGTCGGCGGTCGCGCTGCACCGATCGGCGGAACCCGATGATCCGCCGACCGAGCCCATTGCGTTGTGCGCCGTGATCTCGCACTGGCGTTCCGACCGCCCGGATGGCGACGACCGTTTCTGGTGCCTCCGCCAGGTGGTCGAGAGCCTGCTGGCCATGCACCTCGATCGCGTCGTCGTGGTCGTCCTCACCAACGACGTCGGTGATGCCCACCGCGACCTGACGAAGCTGGTGTCCGACCACGGTCCGGATGATGTGATCGTGCGTGTAGCGCACACCGACGACGTCATCGACCGCCGGCGGCTCCGCGAGGTCGTCGTCGTTCGCTGGAATCCCGGTCTCGTGCGTCGGCACGGTTACTACCTCACCTGGGGCCACAAGCAGCTCCTGCGCAAGGCCGCCCGGTCGGGGCTGTTCTCGCACCTGGCGTACCTCGAGGACGACATGCGTCTGACCGACGCGCATCTCGACTACTGGTGTCGGTACCGCCGCTCGCTCGCGCGGCTCGGGATGCTGCCCGGCTTCGTACGGGTGGAGGAGCGGGACGGCTCGAGATACGTCGTCGACCAGGTCGGACCCGTCGATCCGACGCGGCGATTCACCGCGGTCGTTCCCGGCGACCTCTGCGATCAGTTCGTGCAACTGCCGTTTCCCTACCAGGGCATGTACCTGTTGGACCGGCCGCTGTGGGTCGATCACTTCCGCTTCTCACCGGCGCGCTCGGCGTTCCGCAGCCGTGCGCTCCCTGGCGGAGTGCGCGAGCGCGCGGCGGCGGGCCCCATCTACGACGCCCCACCGCCCGGATTCGAGGCGCGCAACGTGGTGCCGGTGCGTGTCGGGGACGGCGCGTCGCTCGAACCCGCATGTCTCATCGACCATGTGTCGGGGACGTACTCACGCGACCCGTCCGAGGCGTGGGGCACGGTGCCACTGGACGCGCTGTTCACCCGGGTTCCGACCTCGACGTGAATTGTCCTCACAGGCCGGGTTCGAAGCTCGCCGTCGTGGGGGCGGTGGCCAACTCGCCGCGCTCGATCGCCTCGACGAGGATCTCGGCGATGTCCTGCACCTGGACGTTCTCGTTGCCCTCGCCCTTCACGCCGTCCTCGAGCATCACGTAGCAGAACGGGCAGGCGACCGCGACACGCGTCGCACCGGTTGCGATCGCCTCCTGCGCGCGCTCGACGTTGACGTTCTTGCCGGTGTGCTCCTCCATCCACATGCGCGCGCCGCCGGCGCCGCAGCACATGCCCTTGGTGCCATTGCGCGGCATCTCGACGATGTCGATGCCGGCGAGCGAGCCGATCACCTTGCGCGGCGCCATGTAGACGTCGTTGTGGCGGCCGAGGTAGCAGGAGTCGTGATAGGTCACGCGCTCCTCGAACGACGCGCCCGTGAGCGCGAGCTTCCCGCTGTCCATCAGCTCGGTGAGCAGCTGCGAGTGGTGGACCACCTCGTAGTGCCCCTCGAGCTGTGGGTACTCGTTCTTCAGCGTGTTGAAGCAGTGCGGGCACTGCGTGATGATCTTCTTCACGCCCATCGCGTCGAGCGTCTCGATGTTCTGCATGGCGAGCATCTGGAACAGGTACTCGTTGCCGGAGCGGCGCGCGGAGTCGCCGGTGCAGAGCTCGCTGGGGCCGAGGATCGCGAAGTCGATGCCGGCGCGCTGGAGGAGCTTGGCCACGGCGCGGGAGGTCTTCTTGTTGCGGTCGTCGAAGCTGCCCGCGCAGCCGACCCAGTAGAGGTACTCGTGCTCGAGCACGGCCGACGGGTCGACGATCTCGACGCCCTCGAGCGTTTCGGCCCAGTCGCCGCGCTCGCCCTGGTTCATGCCGTAGACGTTGGCGGAGTTCTCCATCGACCGGTACGTGTTGCCGAGCTCCACGGGGAAGTCGCTCTCCATGAGGGAGAGGTACCGGCGCATGTCGAGGATCTTGTCGAGGATCTCGATGTTGACCGGGCAGATCTCGTCGCATGCCTTGCAGGTGGTGCAGGACCACAGCTCTTCCGACGTGATCCGCTCGAACACGGAGTTGGCCGAGACGGTGATGTCCTTGTCGACGCCGACCGGGGGCGACACACGCGGGTCGCCGGTGGCGGTCATGACCTCGCCGACCTTGAGCACGATCTCGCGCGGGTCGAGCGGCTTGCCGGTGGCGTGCGCCGGGCACACCGACGTGCAGCGACCGCAGACGGTGCACGCGTCGGTGTCGAAGAGCTGCTTCCAGGTGAAGTCCTCGATGGTCGCCGCGCCGAACGTCTCGAGCTCGGTCTCCATCAGGTTGGGCATGGCCCGCATCGCACCCTTGGGCCGGTCCTTGTCCTTCAGGTACATGTTCATCGGCGAGGTGACCATGTGCCGCAGCTTGGTGGTGGGCAGCAGCACGAGGAACGCGACGAACGCGGCGAAGTGCACACCCCAGAACGTGCGGTGCCAGTTCTGGAGGTCGGCCTTGGAGAAGCCGTCGAACAGGTTCGACAGCGAGTAGCCGGCGAACGACCACTTCTCGAAGCTCGGCTGACCGACCAGCGCGATGCGGAAGCCCTCGATGAGGAAGCCGGTGAGCGCGATCACGAGGAAGGTGCCCAGGATCACCGCGTCTTCCGGCTTCGTCTTGATGCGAATCCGGTACGGCCGCTGGATGTAGCGGCGGGCGATCGCCCACACGATTCCGACGAGGAAGATGAGACCGAAGAGGTCCGCGATCGCGGAGTACCCCATGTACACCTTGCCGTGCAGGAACTTCAGGCTCTCTGGGAGCTGGTGGTCGACCTCGAGGATGATCGTGGCGGCGAGGAGCACGAGAAAGCCGAAGTAGATGAACGAGTGCATCACGCCCGCGGCGGGGTCGCGCAGGAGCGTGCGCATCCACACGCCGGCGCGGAAGTCTCTCATCCGGCGGTGCACGTTCTTCTTCGTGGTGTTGCGGTCGTCGGGGGCGCCGCGCTCGTAGTTGCGCACCCGCGTGGCCACGAGCCACGCGCACACCAGCAGCATCGTGGCGGCGGTCGCGTAGAACAGCCAGTAGAGCGGGTCGGGGATGTTGACGAAGACGTGGCGGGCGACGGTCGAGTCGTCCTCCCACTTCGTCACCCGGGGCGCGATGCCCGAGAAGATCGTGCCCGCGGCAGCGAGAATCCCGACGGTGAGGACGACTTGATGCGGCTTGGGTCGGCGCACGACGGGAAAACTAGTTCGGCGCCGGGCCCGAGGCCGGGTTGGGCGCCCGGAGGGGTGCGCGCGTGACGGCGGCGGTCAACTGCGCGTCTGCGCGTCCATCTCGCGCAACCGGTGCGCGAGACCCATCAGCAGCTTGCGAGCGAACGCGGTGGACTCCTCGAGCATCGCCGAGAACTCGCGCTGGCCGAGGACGATCAGCTCCATGTCGGTCTTCGCAGTGACGGTGGCGTTGCGGGGCGCCCTGTCGAGGAGAGCGAGGTCGCCGAAGAAGGTGCCCGGGCCGATGGTGGCGACCACGGTGCCGCTGCGGTCGACGTCGGCCTGGCCGGAGACGATCACGTAGAAGGCGTCGCCCATCTCGCCTTCACGTACCAGGACGGTGCCGGCTCCGACCGTCCGGTCCTCGGCCTTGCGGGCCAGCTGTTGGAGCTCCTTCTTGGAGCAGGCGGAGAAGAGGGGGACCTGGACGAGGAGTTCGGTGGAGGCGTCACGTCGGGCCATGGGCGGAATTTAGCCACGGACCGGGCCTGTTGTCGCCCGCTACGCCCCCAGCCGCTCGGATTTCCCGCCGCCGGGGGGAATAGTGGGACGCGCATCAAACTTGATATCATCACACTCAAGTCACCTCAAGGTGCCGGGCCGAGGGCCCGACAATCGGTGGCGCATCCGCGAGAACTTCACCCCCAACGAACCCCAATCCGGAGGCAACACACATGGCCAAGGCCGTCGGCATCGACCTCGGCACCACCAACTCCGTCGTCTCGGTCCTCGAGGCCGGCGAGCCGGTGGTCATCCCCAACTCCGAGGGCGCGCGCACCACTCCCTCGGTGGTCGCGTTCTCGAAGACCGGCGAGGTGCTCGTCGGCGAAGTGGCCAAGCGCCAGGCGATCACCAACCCCGACCGGACGATCCGATCGGTGAAGCGCCACATGGGCACCAACTGGTCGATCGACATCGACGCCAAGCCCTACACCGCGCAGGAGATCTCGGCCCGCACGCTGGGCAAGCTCAAGCGCGACGCGGAGGCCTACCTCGGCGACTCCGTCACCCAGGCCGTGATCACCGTGCCGGCCTACTTCGACGACGCCCAGCGCCAGGCCACCAAGGAGGCCGGGGAGGTCGCGGGCCTCGAGGTGCTGCGCATCATCAACGAGCCGACCGCGGCGGCGCTCGCCTACGGCCTCGACAAGGAGCAGGACCTCACCATCCTTGTCTTCGACCTCGGCGGCGGCACGTTCGACGTGTCCGTCCTCGACCTCGGCGACGGCGTGTTCGAGGTGAAGTCCACCGCGGGCAACACCCACCTCGGTGGTGACGACTGGGACCAGCGCGTCATCGACTGGATGGTCACAGAGTTCAAGAACGCCCACGGCGTCGACCTCGGCGTCGACAAGATGGCGGCCCAGCGGCTCAAGGAAGCGGCCGAGAAGGCGAAGATCGAGCTCTCCTCCCTGCAGGAGACCACGATCAACCTGCCGTTCATCACCGCGACGGCCGAGGGCCCGCTGCACCTCGAGCTCTCCCTCAGCCGCTCGAAGTTCCAGGAGCTGACGGCCGACCTGCTCGAGGCCTGCCGCGGCCCGTTCGAGCAGGCCGTGCGCGACGCCGGCCTCACCAAGGGCCAGGTCGACCGCGTCATCCTCGTGGGTGGCTCCACCCGCATGCCGGCCGTCGCCGACCTCGTGCGCGAGCTCGGGGGCAAGGACGCCGACAAGGGCGTGAACCCCGACGAAGCCGTTGCGGTGGGAGCCGCCATCCAGGCGGGCGTGCTCAAGGGCGACGTGAAGGACGTGCTCCTCCTCGACGTCACCCCGCTGTCGCTCGGCATCGAGACCAAGGGTCAGATCATGACCAAGCTCATCGAGCGCAACACCACGATCCCCACGAAGCGCTCGGAGATCTTCACCACGGCCGACGACAACCAGCCGAGCGTGGAGATCAAGGTGCTCCAGGGCGAGAGCGACATGGCGTACCGCAACAAGCTGCTCGGCACGTTCCAGCTCGTGGGCATCCCGCCCGCACCCAGGGGCGTCCCGCAGGTCGAGGTCACCTTCGACATCGACGCGAACGGCATCGTGCACGTGTCCGCCAAGGACCTCGGCACCGGCCGTGAGCAGCAGATGACGATCACCGGCGGTACCGCTCTCTCGAAGGACGAGATCGACCGGATGATGAAGGAGGCCGAGGCGCACGCAGAGGAGGACCGCAAGCGGCGCGACGAGGCGGAGGTCCGCAACAACGCCGACTCTCTCGTGTTCCAGACCGAGAAGCTCCTGAAGGAGCAGGCCGACAAGGTCGAGCCTGCCGACAAGGAGCGGCTCGAGGGCGCGCTCAAGGAGCTGAAGGACGCGCTCGCCGGGGCCGACGTCGACGCCGTGACCCGGGCCCACGAGAGCCTCACCGCCGCGCTGCAGGACTTCTCGCAGCGGCTCTACGCCGCCGCGCAGCAGCAGGGCGCGGCCGGTGACGCCGGGCCCGGCGCCTCGGCGCCGTCCGACGACGACGTCGCCGAAGCCGAGATCGTCGACGAGCCCGACGAGTCCGGCGAGAAGTCGGCCTGACCATGGCCGGCTTCGACGACGCGGATGACGGCCTCGGGGTCGACCCGTTCGATCCCGAGGCGCTCGCCGACACCGAGGTTCCGGAGTCGACGGTCACCGACGACCTGGCGCGCGAGCGCGACGAGATGCGCGCGCTTGCGCAGCGGGTCCAGGCCGACTTCGAGAACTACAAGAAGCGCGTCGAGCGCGACCAGGCGCAGAACGCCGAGCGCGGCGTGGCCGCGCTGGTGGAGATGCTCCTGCCGGTGCTCGACAACTTCGAGCTCGCGTGGCTCAGCCTCGACACCGCCGACGACAAGGTCCGCAAGGGCGTGGAGCTCGTGTACGCGGACTTCGTCGCGGCGCTCGAACGGGTCGGGCTCGAGCGCATCGAGACCGACGGCGCGCCGTTCGATCCCGAGGTGCACGAGGCCGTGATGCACGACGCCGGTGACGGCGGGCCGACCGTGGTGGAGACCATGCGGTCGGGGTACCGGCTCAAGGGACGCGTCTTGCGTCCCGCCATGGTGAGAGTGGCCGGGTAGGGCCGGGTAGAGAAAGAAGAGCAGGAGAGCAGTGGCACCGCAGCGCGAGTGGTTCGAGAAGGACTACTACAAGGTGCTCGGCGTCGATTCGACGGCGACCGAGAAGGACATCTCGCGCGCCTACCGGAAGCTCGCGAAGCAGTACCACCCTGACGCGAACCCCGGGAACGCCGAGGCCGAGGAGCGCTTCAAGGAGGTGTCCGCGGCCAACGAGGTGCTGGGCGACGCCGAGAAGCGCAAGGAGTACGACCAGGTCCGCGACATGGTCGCGTCCGGCGCCGGCCCCGGCGGCCCGGGCGGGTACGGCGGCGGGTTCCCCGGCGGCGGCTTTCCCGGCGGCGGGCAGACCTTCAAC
>Ga0302322_100000796_pt1 | contig 24672 bp, 25 predicted proteins | sample Fen_T0_2_FD_203757 | JGI IMG/M metagenome (GOLD analysis project Ga0302322, IMG submission 203757) | Peat permafrost microbial communities from Stordalen Mire near Abisko, Sweden - Fen_T0_2 | ecosystem: Environmental > Terrestrial > Soil > Wetlands > Permafrost | place: Sweden: Abisko...
GCACGACCGGGGTGACCTTGCCCTTGCGGGTGTTGCACGCCCGGTGGGCGAGGCGCTCGGTGGCGGCCGAGGCCTTCGTGCCCTTCGGCGTCGCGCCGCTGTCGACGCTCGGTCCGCGGTCGGAGTTCACCGACGCGTCTGGGTCGACCGCCTCGTCGCACAACCAGCAGCGCCAGCCGTCCCGTTCCCCGACCTCGTCCAGGCTGCTCATAGCCGAAGGCTACGGGGCGAGCAGCGCACCGCCGAACCGCAGCCGCGGCCGGTGCCTTCGGCGCGTCCGGTGGCTCCGGTGGCTCCGGTGGCTCCGGTGGCTCCGGTGGCTCCGGTGGCTCAGCCCGCGAGCGCCGCGGCGACCACGGCCCGCGCCTCGTCCTGCACCGCCGCGAGGTGCTCGGGGCCGCGGAAACTCTCGGCGTAGAGCTTGTAGACGTCCTCGGTGCCCGAAGGGCGCGCGGCGAACCACGCGTTCTCGGTGCAGACCTTGAGGCCGCCGAGCGGCGCGCCGTTGCCGGGCGCGGTCGTCATCGTGGCCGTGATGGGCTCGCCGGCGAGCTCGGTCGCGGTGACCTGGTCCGGGGAGAGCCGCCCCAGGATCGCCTTCTGCTCGCGCGTGGCAGGCGAGTCGATGCGGGCGTACGCCGGTTCGCCGTACTGCTCGGTCAGGTCGCGGTAGAGCTGCGACGGCGAGGCATCGGTGCTCGCCTGGATCTCCGAGGCCAGCAGGCACAGGATGATGCCGTCCTTGTCGGTGGTCCACACCGACCCGTCGCGCTGCAGGAAGCTGGCTCCCGCGCTCTCCTCGCCGCCGAAGGCTACGGAGCCGTCGAGCAGGCCCGGGACGAACCACTTGAAGCCCACCGGCACCTCGAGCAGCCGACGACCCAGCCCCCCGACGACGCGGTCGATCATCGACGAGCTCACAAGCGTCTTGCCGACCGCGGCGGCGCGCGGCCAGCCGTCGCGGTGCGAGTACAGGTAGCTGATCGCCACCGCGAGGAAGTGGTTGGGGTTCATCAGGCCGGCGTCCGGCGTCACGATGCCGTGGCGGTCGGAGTCGGTGTCGTTGCCCGTCGCGATGTCGAAGTCGGCCTGCCGGGCGATGAGGCTCGCCATCGCGTACGGCGACGAACAGTCCATCCGGATCTTGCCGTCCCAGTCGAGCGTCATGAACCGGAACGTCGGGTCGACGTCGGGGTTCACGACCGTGAGGTCGAGGTCGTAGCGGTCCCCGATCTCGCCCCAGTACGCCACGCTGGCGCCGCCGAGCGGATCGGCGCCTATGCGGATCCCGGCGTCGCGAATGGCGACGAGGTCGACGACCTGCCCGAGCTGACCGACGTAGGCGTCGAGGAAGTCGTAGGTGCCCGGCCTCCGCGTGCCGAGCGAGACCCGCCTCACGCCGTCGAGTCCGGCGCGGAGCAGCTCGTTGGCGCGGTCCTGCACCCAGCCGGTGATGTCGGTGCCCGCGGGTCCGCCGTCGGGCGGGTTGTACTTGAAGCCGCCGTCGGCCGGCGGGTTGTGCGACGGCGTCACGCAGATGCCGTCGGAGTTCGCGCCTCCGGCGTTGGCCGCGAGGATCGCCCGCGAGACCGACGGGGTGGGCGTGTAGCCGCCGCGCGAGTCGACGCGGACGTCGACGTCGTTGGCGAGCAGGACCTCGAGCGCGCTCACGGTGGCCGGCTCGGAGAGCGCGTGCGTGTCGGCACCCAGGAACAGCGGCCCGTCGATCCGGTGCGCGGCGCGGTACTCGCAGATCGCCTGGGTCGTCGCGAGGATGTGGTCCTCGTTGAAGCTCGCCGTGAACGCCGACCCGCGGTGGCCGCTGGTGCCGAACGCCACCCGGTGGCCAGGATCCTCCGGATCGGGGTGCACGGTGAAGTAGGCCGTCACCAGCTTCGCGACGTCGACGAGGTCGGCGGAGGTGGCGGGCTGTCCTGCACGCTGATCACTCATGTCGCCGATCATGGCACCGACCCGCGCCTGCGTCTGGGTCGGTCTCACAGCTTGTAGCCGATGTCGCGCAGCAGCTGTCGGCGATCGCGCTCGTCGGCGTCGGTCTCGATGCCCGACGGCGCGTGTCCGTCGATGACCGCGACGACGCCGCGCCCCTGGTCGGTCGCCGCGATGACCACCTGGATCGGGTTCGCCGTCGCGCAGTAGATGCTGCACACCTCGGGCACCGACTTGACCTGGTTGAGCACGTTGACCGGAAACCCCTCGCGCAGGAGGACCAGGAACGAATGGCCAGCACCGACGGCCAGCGCGTGCTGCGCCGCCAGGTCGGTCAGCTCCCGGTCGTTGCCCGCGCGGCGCACGAGGCACGGCCCGGACGCCTCGCAGAACGCGAGCCCGAACCGCAGGTGGGGCGAGGAGCCCGCGAGCGCCTCGTAGAGGTCCTCGACGGTCTTGATGAAGTGCGCCTGCCCGAGGATCAGGTTGACACCCTCGGGCGGCGTGATCGGGACGACGACGATCGTGGGGTCGCTCATCGCGGCCTCCCTCCGAGCGGGCACTGTGGTTCCACCCTTCGCCGATCCCCTCCCGGTGGCAACCGCACGGCCATGAGCCACGGCGGCGCGTGCCACACTCACCGCCACGACCGGGCGCTCGGGCCCGGCGGATCCCCTGGATCAGGCACGGAGGTGGGCATGCCCGACACGTCAGCGCGCTCGGAGTCCGCGGCGAAGCAGCGGACCTCGCTCAGCACGGGGCGCGTGGTGTTCCTCGTGATAGCCGCCGCGGCGCCGATGGCCGCGATGGTGGGCAACGTCCCGCTCGCACTCGTCTACGGCAACGGCGCGGGGCTCCCCGCCGCCTACCTCATCGCCGCGATCGTGCTGATGTGCTTCTCCGTCGGCTACGCCGCGATGAGCCGCCGCGTGATCAACACCGGCGCCTTCTACACCTACGTCGCGCGCTCGCTCGGCAAGCCCTCGGGCGTCGCCGCTGCGTACGTCGCCGTGCTGTCTTACGGCGCGCTGACGTTCGGCCTCGCCGGCGCCTTCGGCTACTACACCGCGCTCATCCTCGGGACCCTCGGGGTCGACGTCGCGTGGTGGCTGCCGGCCGCGGTCGCGGTCGTGATCGTGGCCTTCCTCGGCTACCGCTCGGTCGACCTCTCCGCGAAGGTGCTCGGCACGCTCATGGTGCTCGAGTTCCTCGTGCTGGTCGTGTTCGACGTGATCGTGGTGGCCCAGAAGGGTGCGGCCGCGTTCCCCGCGCAGTCGTTCAACCCGACGCAGGTGACGAGCGGGTCGCTCGGCATCGCGCTGATGTTCGCGTTCTTCAGCTTCGTCGGCTTCGAGTCGGCCGCGCTCTACGGCGAGGAGACCAAGGACCCCGAGCGCAGCATCCCGCGCGCGACCTACATCGCGGTCGCGTCCATCGGCGTGTTCTACGTCCTCACCAGCTGGATCATCGTGGGCGCCGCGGGCGCCGAGCAGGCGGCGTCGATCGCCGGGAACGAGCAGGGCGAGTTCGTCTTCAACCTGATCAAGTCCTACGGCGGCGAGGTCCTCTACGACATCTCCGCGGTGCTGCTGTGCACGAGCGTCCTGGCCGGATACCTCGCGCTGCACAACGCGACCGGGCGCTACATGTTCGCCCTCGGCCGCGAGAAGGTCCTCCCCCGGCGGCTCGGGCACTACCACCCGAACCTCCTCAGCCCGCACATCGCGAGCGTGACGATCACCGTGCTGACCGTCGTCGTCGTCGGCGGCTTCGCGGTGTCCGGCGGCGACCCGTTCGTGGTGATGGTCCCCAGCCTCATCGGAGTGGGCACCCTGGGCATCATCGCCCTGCAGGCCGCGGCGTCCCTGGCCGTCGTCGCCTTCTTCTGGAGCCGTGGTGACCGCGAGCTGTGGAAGTGCGTGGTCGCGCCGGCCATCGGCTTCTTCGGCCTGGTCACCGCATTCGTCATGGCGATCACGCACTACCCCACGCTCACCGGGTCCACCGACGTGCTCGTGAACTCGGTACCGTTCGTGCTGGTCGCCGTCGCGATCGCGGGAGTCGTGATGGCGCTCGTGCTACGCCGTCACCGGCCGGCGACGTACGCCGCCATCGCGCAGTCGCGCGTCCGCGGCCGCCGGAAGGCCGCTGCGCCGGCCGTCGCGTACAGCCGCCGCTACTGCCTGGTCGGCGCCGGTCCCGCCGGGCTCGTGATGGCGCGCGCGCTGATCGCCGAGGGGGTGCCGTTCGACTGGTACGAGCGGCACACCGACGTCGGCGGCATCTGGGACATGGACAACCCGGGCAGCCCGATGTACGAGAGCGCGCACTTCATCAGCTCGAAGTACACCTCCGCGTTCGTCGGCTACCCGATGCCGGCCGACTACCCCGACTACCCGTCGTGGCGGCTGATCCGCGACTACATCCGCGCCTTCGCCCGCGAGTTCGGGCTCTACGACCACGTCACGCTCGGCGTCGGTGTCACGAGCGCCGAGCCGCTGCCGGGCGACCGCTGGCGGGTCACGCTCTCGACCCGCGAGGTGCACGAGTACGACGGCCTCCTGGCCGCCCCGGGCGTCACGTGGCACCCCAACGTGCCGGAGATCCCGGGCGCGGACCTCTACACCGGCGACCTGCGGCACTCCGTGACGTTCCGCGACGGCGCCGAGCTGCGCGGCAAGCGGGTCCTCGTCGTCGGCGCGGGCAACTCCGGCGTCGACATCGCGTGCGACGCGGCGCGGCACGCGGACCAGGCGTACTTCTCGGTGCGTCGCGGCTATCGCTACGTGCCCAAGCACATCTTCGGGCTACCGACCGACGCCGTCCTCACCGGAGTCATCGACCCGCCGCGCGGCGTGAGCCTGTCGGGCGACCCCGCCGAGCTCGTCGACGCCCTCGTCGGCGACCTCACGCGTCTGGGGCTGCCGGCACCCGACCACGACTTCCTCACCAGCCACCCGATCATGAACACGCAGGTGCTGCACTACCTCCAGCACGGCGACCTCATCGCCAAGCCGGACGTCGCCCGACTCACGCCAACGGGTGCGGTGTTCGTCGACGGCACCGAGGAGGCGGTCGACGTCGTGCTGCTCGCCACCGGCTACCAGTACCTCGTGCCGTTCCTCGACCCGTCGCTGCTCACCTGGAAGCACGGCCACCCGCAGCTCTACCTGCACGTGTTCTCGCGCGAGCTCGACAGCCTCTACGTGCTCGGCGTCGTCGAGTTCGCGGGTGCGGCGTACACCCGCTTCGACGAGATGGCTCAGATGGTCGCCATCGACATCCGCGCGCGTGAGACGGGCGTGCACCGCGCGGAGCTCGTGGAGCTGAAGAGGAGCGACCAGCCCGACCTCACCGGCGGCGTCGCCTACCTCGACATCCCGCGTAATGCCAACTACGTCGAGAACGCGACCTACGTGCATTACCTCGCCGACCTGCGGGACCGCTTCGAGTGGGCGGACCTCGACGAGCTGACCTACGAGCCGCTGCGTCGCGTCACTGCGGCCGACGTCCCCTCGAGCCGGTCCGGAGCAACCTCGTGAACGCCTCGTTCTGGGCCGGCCGCCACGTCGTCGTCACCGGCGGCACCAGCGGAATCGGGCTCGCCGCCACCGAGCTGCTCGTCGCCCACGGAGCCCGGGTCAGCGTGATCGCGCTCGACGACGACGCCGCGAAGTCCCTCGCGGCCCGCGGCGACGACCGCATCCGCGTCATCGCGGCCGACGTACGCCGTTCCGAGCAGGTCTACGCCGCGTTCGACACCGCACGCGAATCGTTCGGCCCGGTCCGCTCGCTCATCACCTGCGCGGGCATCACCAAGCCCGGCTACTTCCACGAGCTCACCGACGACGACATGCAGCGCCAGCTGGACGTGAACTACTTCGGCACGGTGTGGGCGGTGCGTGCGGCGCTGCCTGACCTGCGTGCGCGGCGCGGCTCCACCATCACGTGCATGTCGTCGGCTGCCGGCCTCCTCGGCGTCTTCGGCTACGGCGCCTACTGCCCCAGCAAGTTCGCGGTACGCGGCCTCACCGAGGTGCTGCGCCAGGAGTACAAGGCCGACGGCGTGACCGTGACGACCGTCTACCCGCCCGACGTGGACACCCCGATGCTGCGCGGCGAGCAGCCGCTCAAGCCGCCGGAGCTGCTCGCGCTGTCCAACGGCGAGAAGCCCCTCACCGCGAAGCAGGTGGCGCGCGCCATGCTCGAGGGCACGGAGTCCGGCAGGGCGAGCGTCATCCCGGGCGCGGGCACCAAGCTCATCGCGATCGCCTCCGGCGCGGCGCCGTCGCTGGTGGCGCGCTACATGGACTCGTTCATCGCCAAGGCACGGCGCAAGGCTACTGTCGCCACGTGAGAGTCGGCGTCGTCTTGCTGCCCGAGCACGAGTGGACGATCGACCGTGCGCGCTGGCAGCGCGCGGAGGAGCTCGGTTTCCACACCGCGTGGACCTACGACCACCTCGCCTGGCGCACGATGGCGGACGGTCCCTGGCACGCCACGATCCCGACCCTGGTCGCTGCGGCCCTCAGCACGAGCACCATCCGGCTGGGCACCTGGTCGCCTCCCCGAACCTCCGCCATCCCGTTCCCTTCGCCAAGGACCTGATGACGCTGGACTCGATGTCGCAGGGCCGTCTGACCGTCGCGATCGGTGCTGGCACCGCCGGGCACGACGCGTCGGTGCTGGGCTTGCCGCAGCTCGATCCCCGCCGGCGGGCCGACCGCTTCGAGGAGTTCGTGGACCTGCTCGGGCTGCTGCTGAGCCAACCGGTCACCGACTGGTCCGGCGAGTACTACTCGGCGGTCGACGCGCGGATGATCCCGGGGTGCGTGCAGCAGCCGCGTCCCCCGTTCGTGGTGGCCGCCAACGGCCCGCGCGGCATGCGGCTCGCGCAGTCCCGCGCGGAGGGCTGGGTCACCAACGGCCCGTCGCACCAGGGCGTCTCGACGCAGGAGTGGTGGGCGAGCGTCGGGGCGGCCGTCGCCTCCTTCGACGCCTTGGCCGCCGAGCTGGAGTCACCGCTGGCCGCCGGCTACGTGCGGCTGCTCAACATCGAGGAGGCCGTCGGCCGCGCGACGAGCGTCGCCGAGATCGTCGACGTCATCGCTCGCGCGGCGTCCCTCGGCTTCACCGACGTCGTGCTCGCCTGGCCGCGTCCGACCCCGCCCTACCAGGGCGACGAGGCATGGATGGAGGGGCTCGCGGCCGAGCTGCCTGCTGTGCACGACCTGTCGAAGTGACACGACCTGTCGACGTGAATCGTCGCCCTGAGCATGCACCACAGGCTCATCGCTAGAACGGTGGCGGGTCGTCGGGCGTCGGTGGTTCCGGTTGCGCCGGCGGCGGGTCGGGGTCGATCGGGAGGACGGACCGGGGCGGGACGTGGATGGTCTGGCCCCAGGCGGTGACCCACCTGCACGATCCGTCGGCGTGGGAATCGGCGATGTCGGCGAGCCCGGCACCTCGGGCAGGTAGGCCTCGGTGCTGCGCTCCCCGACCATCGCGACCACCGCGGCATGCCGCATCGATGCGATCCGCGCGCTGATCCGGTCGAGTGCGCGGAGGTAGTCGACCCGGACCACGTTCTCCGACAGGTCCCGCGGATCGATCGAGGCCAGCAGCATCAGGTCCGCCTCGTGCACCGACCGACCCAGCGAGGCCACCAGCTCGTCATCGCTCACCACCGCCTCGTCCCACGGCGCGGGCCCAGCAGAGTCGAGGTCATCGAGCAGACCCGCCTCACGATCGGCCCGGTCCAGCTCCGCGAGCGAGGCGGCAAACGCCTTCTCCTCCGCGGTCGCCCAGATCGGCAGCCCGTCCCAGCCGAGGCCACCGTCGGACGGGGTCCGCGGGTCGACGTCGGGGTGCTCGGGCATGGCACCATTCTCGAACACCAGTCCTAGGCGTGTCAAGATGCCTGAGCGGTCACTTTCTTTGTGCTGCAACGGCTTTCGGACAGTCAGAGGGCCGGCTCAGTTCCCGAGCACGGCCCAGCCGACGGGAGCCAAACTGACCGTCGCATCGACGCCGGAACCGGTGAGGACGGCCGCTCCCTCGAGCACTCGCGTCGCGCCCGGGGTCGGCAGCGCGCTCTGCGAGGAAGCGACGTTGAGGGCGACGGTGAGCGACTCGTCGCCGAAGCGGCTCACGTACACCACCTGGTCGCTGGTCACGTGCTCGACCGTGGTGCGGGCGCGGTGCAGCCACGGGTGCCGCCGTCGTAGCGAGATGAGACGGCGGTGCAGGTCGAGCACCGGCGCGCCCAGCACCGAGAGCCCGGCCGGGTCGTCGGGGAATGCCGGACGCACGGCATCGTCGCCGCCGACGCGGTCCTCCTTCACGCCGTGGAACCCCTGCTCGTCGCCGTAGTAGATGCACGGAGTACCGCCGACGGTGAGCAGAACCACGAGCGCGTGCGCGAGGTGAGCCGGGTCCTCGAGCTTGCTGGCGATGCGTGTGACGTCGTGGTTGCCGATGAAGGTGAGCGGCACGAAGGTGTCGAGGAACTCGTCGTGGCGCGACAGCGTCCACGCGAGCTCGTGGAAGTTGCCGTCGTTCAGCGAGCTCCAGATCGACTTCCACAGCTCGTACTGCGTCACCGAGTCGAGCCCGGCGGTCCGAACGTAGTCGGCGTAGTCGCCGTGCAGCACCTCGCCCACGACGTACACGTCGGGGTGGCGCTCGCGGACGCGCGGCAGCACCTGCGCCCAGAAGGACGGCGCTACGGCGTAGGCCGCGTCCAGCCGCCAGCCGTCGGCTCCCCGGTCGAGCCAGTGGCACATGACCTCGACGACGTGGTCTACGACCGCGGCCGACCCGTGGTTCAGCGAGACCAACGAGCGATGCCCCTCGAATTGGTCGTAGTCGGGTTCGCCGCCGGGTTCGCCCTTGTCCGGCCAGTAGAGGTGGAACCACTGTGCCGCAGGTGATCCCGGCCCGTCGCGAAGAGCCTCCTGGAACTGCGTGAAGTCGCGGCCGACGTGGTTGAACACCCCGTCGAGCAGCACGCGGACGCCGCGCTCGTGCGCCGCGCGCGCCAGCGACTCGAAGTCCGCGGAGTCCCCGAGCCGACGATCGATCGCGAGGTGGTCCACGGTGTCGTAGCCGTGCGTCGAGGACTCGAAGACCGGTCCCAGGAGCAGTCCGGATGCGCCGAGCTCGACGAGGTAGTCGAGCCACGGCTCGAGCCGTGGCAGGCGGTGCTGCACCTCGGCGTCGGGCGCGAGCCGTTCCCGTTCCGCACCGAGGAACCCCATCGGGAAGACGTGCCACCAGACGGCGTGCTCAACCCACTCCGGCTCGGGAATCACCGCGACGGCCCCATCAGCCGCGGGAGGACCTGGCGCTGCAGCGTTCCGTCAGGCAACGCCCGCGGCTCGAGCAGCGACTGCGCGGTGGCGCCGTCGTGCAGCGCCTCCACGGTGCGCACCAGCACGTCGACCGGCAGGTCGAGGCTGCGTCCCGTGCGTGTGAGCGCCTCGTCGACGGCGGCCACCACCTCAGCCCGGAACGCCGCGCGGTCCGCGACGAGCGCCGCTGCGACCGACGGCGTACGCAGTGCGTGCAGGGTCATCTCGGTGCGGGTGAGGAACCACTGGTGGGGGTCGCCCACCTCGAGCTGGTCCATCACGGCGGACATCAGCGCGACGACGTCGTCGGGCGGATCGGCCAGCACGGCCCGCAGCCGCTCGAGCAGGACGGCGCGGTCGTCGGCGAACAGGGCCAGGACGAGCTCGTCCTTGTCGGAGAAGTTGGAGTAGAACGCCCCGCGGGTGAAGCCGGCGCGCTCGCAGATGTCCTCGACGCTCGCGCCGTGGACGCCCTGCTCGGAGATCACCTCGCGCGCTCCGGCCAGCAGCCGCCCGCGCGTCTCGGCCCGGCGCCTGGTCAGGCGCCGCTCCGGATCCGTGGTCGTCATGGCAGAAACGATACACCCTCGTATGTAATACACTTATGTATCTGATACAGTGATGCATCGAAACAAGGAGTCCACATGATCCACGCCGACCAGGTCGCCGTCTCCGGCCGCCGGGGTGCGCTGCTCGAGCCCACCTCCCTCACGCTGCGCACCGGCGAGCGCCACCTCGTCACCGCCGAGCCGGGTCCCGGCCACAGCGCGCTGGCGCTCGTGCTCGCGGGTCGGATGCGCCCGACGTCGGGCCGGGTGACCATCGACGGTGCCGCGGACGACGCCGCGCTGCGCCACGCCGTCGCACTCGTCGACACCCCCGGCGTCAGCGAGCCGGACGACGCGCTCCCGGTCGGCACCGTCGTCGGCGAGGAGCTGGCGCTCGCGGGCCTCCCGGCGGGTCCCCGCGCGGTGAGCAGCTGGCTCGAGGGGCACGGCGTCCCGTCACGGCACGTGCACTTCGGGGAGCTCGCTCCCCTGACCCGCACGCGCGTCCTCGCTGAGCTCGCGGCCGCACGGCCGCAGGTGCGCTACCTCGTGCTCACCCTGCCCGAGCGCCACGGCGGCGACCCGGCCGGCTGGTGGGAGCTCGCCGCCGAGCTGGCCGACCGCGACCACGGAGTCCTCGTCCAGACCACGACCACCACGGCGCGCGTGCTCGCCGCCGGACTGACCTCGAACCCCCACCTGGAGCTGCTGTGAGCGCCCTGCGCCTCGCCTGGACGGAGCTGCGCCGCATCACCGCGACGCGCGGCATCGTCGTCGTCCTGCTCGCCCTGCTGCTGGTCCCGACCCTCTACGGCGGCATGTACCTCTACGCCAACCGCGACCCCTACGGCTCGGTGAGCAACATCCCAGCCGCGCTCGTCCTGGAGGACGCGGGAGCCACCACCAGCTCCGGCAAGCAGCTGCACGCGGGTCAGGACCTCGCGACCCAGCTGCTCGCCGACAAGTCCTTCGCCTGGCAGGAGGTCGACGCAGCCACGGCCGCCGACGGGCTGCGCTCCGGTCGGTTCGACTTCGCCGTGACCGTCCCGGCCGGCTTCTCCACCGCGCTCACGACGCTCGGGACCGCGCAGTCGCAGCAGGCCACGATCGGACTCACGACCAACGACTCCACGAGCTACCTCGCGCGCACGATCGCCACCTCGGCCACGGAGAGGATCCGCTCTGCCTTCGCCGCCGAGGTCAGCGCCGAGGCGGCCGACACGATGCTCGTCGGGTCCGCCACGATCGCCGACCAGCTCGGCACCGCCTCCGACGGCGCGACGAAGCTGGTCGCAGGAACGACCAGCGCGACCTCCGGTGCCACGACGCTCGCGACCGGCGCGTCGACGCTGGCCGGGGGCACGAGCACGCTCGCCACCGGCGCCACCCACCTCGCGACGGGAGCCGCGACCGCAGCGACCGGTGCGGCGCAGGTCTCGTCCGGCTCCGCCGCCCTGGCCGCCGGGCTCGACCGCCTCGCCACCTCCACCTCGACCCTCCCCGCCCAGAGCCGGCAGCTCGCCGACGGCGCGGCACGGACCTCCGCCGGCGCCGCCTCGCTCGCCACCGGGAGCGCCTCGCTTCACCAGGGCTCGCAGGTCGTCACCGACGGCCTCGCCCAGCTCGCCGCCGGATTGCGCAGCCGGCTCACCGCCGCCGGGTTGCCCGCGGCGCAGGTCGACGCCGTCGTCGCACAGACCACGGCCCTGCAGCAGGGCTCGGCCCAGGTGACCGCAGGACTCGGATCGCTGACCGGCGGCGCGCACGACCTCAGCGCCGGTGCGACGAAGGTCGCCACCGGGGCGCAGGCGCTCGCCGCTGCCGCTCCCGCTCTGACGTCGGGCATCGCGTCGGCGAGCTCCGCCTCCGCCCGTCTCGGCACCGGTGCCGCGAAGCTGGCCACGGGAACGGAGTCGCTGTCGAGCGGCGCCACCTCCCTGGCGTCCGGCGCGACGACGGCCGCCGCCGGAGCGGCGAAGATCGCGTCCGGGACCGGCATCCTCGCAACAGGACTCGGGTCCCTGGCCTCCGGTGCCACGTCGCTGCAGCACGGACTCGCGACCGGTGCCGCGTCGGTCCCCGTGGTCGACAGCAGCGCCCGTGCGACCGTGGCCTCGGACCTCGCGACGCCGGTCGTCGTCAACGCCACGAACGAGTCCAAGGCCTCGACGTACGGCGCCGGCCTCGCGCCCTTCTTCCTGGTGCTCGCGCTGTGGATCGGCGCCTACACCCTCTTCCTGCTCGTGCGCCCGCTCTCGCGCCGCGCGATCGCCGCGGATCAGAAGTCGTGGCAGGTCGCGCTCGGCGGCTGGCTGACACCGGCGGTCCTCGGCGTCGTGCAGGCCGTGCTCGTCACCCTGGTGGTGAGCCTCTGGGTCCACGTGGCTCCCAGCAACCCGGTGCTCACCGTCGCGTTCATGGCGCTGGTGTCCGTCACGTTCATCGCGATCATCCAGGCGCTGGGCGCGTGGCTCGGACCTGCGGGTCAGTTCGTCGCGCTCATCCTCATGATCCTGCAGCTGGTGTCGTCGGGCGGCACCTTCCCGTGGCAGACGTTGCCGCACCCGCTGTGGGCGCTGCACGACGCGCTGCCGATGTCGCACGCGATCGAGGCGCTGCGCCAGCTGTTCTACGGCGGCGACCTGTCCCTCGTCGTGTCCCAGCTGCTCGTGCTCCTCGCCTACCTCGGCGGTGCGCTGCTCCTGACCACCCTTGCGGCGCGTCGCCAGCGCACCTGGACGCCGTCGCGGCTGGAGCCCGCCATCGTGCTCTGACCCGGGCAGCTGGTGACCCGGGCCGGGCTCGGGCCTAGGGTGCTGGCCATGGAGCTCCAGGCCAACGTCCACGGGGATCCGCTCGAGGTGTGCAGCCTCGAACCCGTGACCGGCTTCTACCGCGACGGCCATTGCACGACCGGTCCGGAGGACGTCGGCTCGCACACGGTCTGCACGGTCGTGACGGCGGAGTTCCTCGACCACCAGCGACACCTCGGCAACGACCTCGCGACGCCGATGCCGCAGTACGGCTTCCCGGGGCTCGCCCCCGGCGACCGCTGGGCGGTCTGCGCCGACCGCTGGTTCCAGTCCTACGCCGCCGGTGTGAAGGCACCTGTCGTGCTGCGTGCGACGAACATCGCAGCGCTCGACCATGTGCCCTACGACGCCCTCGTCGAGTGCTCGGCCGATGCTCCCGACGACCCGTCGGCACTGCTCGACTGACCGTCATCTTCCGGTCCTCAGCGCACGACCGGCCAGTCGTCACCCGCCGCGAGGCGCAGCTCGAGCAGCGTCGTGAGCGCCACCGACTCGCCGTCCCGCGCGCCGATCCCGGCCTGCATCCGGGGTTCGATCGGGTCGAGGTGCACGCCCGACACCCGCGCACGCAAGCTGCGTGGCGATGTGAGGACGTACATCTCGCCGTCCTCGGTCACGCCGAGCGAGCCGTCGCGGCGCAGGTACCACCCGAGGAGGCCGCTGCGGTAGGTGGTCTGCGAGTCGCCGGCGCGCACCTGCAGCGGCGAGGTCTCCAGGCCGCGGCGCAGCGCCTCGGCGACGAAGCCGGCGACGAGCTCACGGGCCCGGGCGACCTCGTCGGCCCGCTGCCGCGCGGCACGCGACGCCTGCGCATCGGCCGCCTCGCGCCGCTCGTCGCGCCACTCGCCGCTCACCGCCGAGCCGTCCCTCAGGCGCTCGCGACGGGCGAGGCCCAGTCGTGCTGCACGACGACCCGCTCGCCGATGACCTTGCTCGCGTGGTCGCGGACGTAGGCCCGGTGCAAGGGGTGCTCGACGTAGACGCGGGCGGAGTCGAAGTCGGCGAAGTCCATGACGGCCACGAAGTCGAAGTTCCCCTCGAAATGGCCCGCGTCGTCACCGCAGGTGAGTGCGAGCAGCTCGGGGATCTCGCGCAGCCCTGCGAGCGCGTCGCGATAGCCCTGCTTCGCCTCGGGCGAGACGCCCTCGGCCCACCTGACGGCCACGACCTGACGGAACATCCCAGTCCTCTCGATCAAGCCCATCGCGGTGGTCCTGAGGGCGGGGGCGGTCGAGCGTGTCGTCCTGGTAGCCGTCGAGGAGGTCGTTCGAGCCCTCCGCCTACGTCGCGACGATAGCCGCGCAGAGCCAGGTCATGGTGCCTGTTCACCCGGCTCGTTCTTCGAGCAGGTCGCTCGCGCCCACGCGCTCCAGGACCGCGCGGGTCCCTGCGCAGCACCGCGATCCACAGTCGGGTCACTCCGATGCGCGCACTCGCCCGTTCATCCTGCCCGCACGACCGGGTGTGTGCGGTTCGCTCGTGATGCGCGGTGCCTGCTGGGTCATCGTCGTCCGCCCTGCTACTCGTTGTGCAGGACCGCCGCGCCGCCGAACCGGCCGTGGGCGAGGTCGGACAGGGCCCGCGGAGCCTGCGACATCGGATACGCGGTGGTCGTCGCCCGGATCGCGAAACGCGCGGCGAGACGGAGGAACTCCTCGCCGTCGGCCCGCGTGTTCGCCGTGACGCTGCGGAGCTGCCGCTCGTGGAACAGCTCGGTCTCGTAGTTCAGCGCGGGGATGTCGCTGAGCCAGATCCCGGCCACCGCCAGGGTCCCGCCGGGCGCGAGCGCGCGCATCGCGACCGGCACGAGCTCGCCGGCCGGGGCGAACAGGATCGCCCCGTCGAGCGGTTCAGGTGGTGCACCGTCGGCGGGGCCGACCGAGTCGACGCCCAGCGTCCGGGCGAGGCCCTGGTTGGCCTCCCCGCGGGTGAGGACGTGCACCCGGAGCCCGAGGTGGAGCGCCAGCTGCGCGGTGAGGTGGGCGCTGCCACCGAACCCGTAGAGCCCGAGCGCGCCACCCGGCGGCACCTCGGCACGCAGCAGCGAGCGGTAGCCGATGATCCCGGCGCAGAGCAGCGGCGCGGCCTGCTCGTCGGTCAGGGCGTCCGACAACCGGTAGGCGAACGACTCGTCCACGACGCAGTGGTCGGCGTAGCCGCCCTCGACGTCCCAGCCGGTGAACGTCGGTGCGACGCAGAGGTTCTCGTCACCGCGACGGCACGCGGCGCACCGACCGTCGGTGCGGGCGAGCCAGGGAACGCCGATGCGGTCCCCGATCCCGAACCGGCCACCCGGAGCGCCGACGGCGTCCACGACGCCGACGACCTCGTGCCCCGGCGCGACCGCCGGCCGACGGGGGACGAGGTCCCCCTCGCACAGGTGCAGGTCGGTGCGACATACGCCGCAGCAGCTGACCCGTACACGGACCTGGCCAGGTCCGGGTACGGGAAGCTCACGCTCGATGCGTCGCAACGGCCCTTCGTCGATCGGGGCGGGGTGGTCGACGACCCAGGTCAGCATGCTCGGCTCCTGCCTTCCTCCCACGGATGGACGAGGATCTTCACGGCCGTGTGGTTGTGGTGGACCAACGCCTCGAAACCGTCTGCCACGAGGCGGTCCAGCGGGATCTTCGCCGCGAGGAACGGCGCGAGGTGGACCTTGCCTTCCCGGGCCGTCTGCCCGACCTTCCCGCAGACTACGCCCATTGGCCACCAAGGTCCCGTGCACGGTCACGCATCTGCGCGCCTCCACCAATCCCTTGCATTTCAACGACTCTCGAGCGTTCCCGGGAGGAAACCCGAACTTCATCGGTGATCGGTACGCACAGTGACTTCATGACCACACCGCTGACATGACCGATGAGCAGCTCAAGTCAGCCATCGACGACGAGCTCGGATGGACACCCAACGCGGGCACCAACCTCGCAGACGTCGCCGTCGAAGGGCTCCTGCTCATCGCCGTGGTGAGCAGCGACTGGCCGGCAGACGACATGCACCCGCTGGGCTACGGGCGGGAACGCTTCTTCTGGTCGCTCGTCGCAGCCGTCGGGATCGACCTCAACCGGTGGCCGCGATCTGCATCGGCGTGGGCCAGGGCCTCGCGATCGTGCTTGAGAGCCAGAGCGGAAGCGGCGCGGGGTGACCGAGGCGTAGGGGTCTCGTCAGGCGATCTTGCGGTGGTAGGTGGCCATGGCCAGGACGTACGCGACCACGAGGATGCCGACGCACCAGGCGAGGGCGATCCAGATGTCGGTGCTGACCGGCTGCTGCGAGTAGAGGTCGCGGATCGCGTTGACGATCGGCGTCACCGGCTGGTTCTCGGCGAAGGCACGCACCGGGCCGGGCATGGTCGCGGTGAGCACGAAGGCCGAGCTCACGAACGGCAGGAAGATGATCGGGTAGGAGAACGCGCTCGCACCGTCGACGGTCTTCGCCGACAGCCCGGCGATGACCGCGAACCAGGTCAACGCCAGGGTGAACAGGGTCAGGATGCCGGCGACCGCGAGCCAGGCGAGAACGCCCGCCCCCGAGCGGAACCCCATGAGGAGCGCGACCAGCACCACGACCACGACCGAGATCAGGCTGGCGACGAGCGAGGTCAGCACGTGCGCCCACAGCACGGACGACCGCGCGATCGGCATGGACTGGAAGCGCTCGACGATGCCGCTCTTCATGTCCATGAAGAGCCGGAACGCGGTGTAGGCGATGCTCGAGGCGATCGTGATGAGCAGGATGCCGGGCAGCAGGTAGTTCACGTACGCGCCCGACCCGATCGTGATGGAACCACCGAACACGTAGACGAACATCAGCATGAAGGCGATCGGCATGACCGTGGTCGTGATGATGGTGTCCGGGCTGCGGCTGATGTGGCGCAGCGATCGTCCCGTCAGGGCGACCGTGTCGCCGATGAAGTGCCTGGTCATCGCTGGCCCCCACTTCTCGATGCCGGCGTCTCGGTGCCGGATTCGCTGCGGTCGCCGACGCCGTTCGTCGGGCCGGCACCGACGATCGCGAGGAACACGTCCTCCAGAGTCGGCTGCTTCTCGACGTACTCGACCGTGGCTGGCGGGAGGAGCGCCTTGAGCTCGGCGAGCGTGCCGTCGGCGATGATCCGTCCCTCGTGCAGGATCGCGATCCGGTCGGCGAGCTGCTCGGCCTCGTCGAGGTACTGCGTGGTGAGCAGCACCGTCGTGCCCGCAGCGGCGAGCTCCTTGATGCTGGCCCACACCTCGAGACGCGCTTGCGGGTCGAGCCCCGTGGTCGGTTCGTCGAGGAAGATGATCGGCGGGTCCCCGATGAGGCTCATGGCGAGGTCCAGGCGCCGGCGCATGCCTCCGGAGTACGTCGCCACCCTGCGGTCAGCGGCATCGCCGAGCTGGAACCGGGTCAGCAGCTCGTCCGCGAGCCGACCGCCGTCCTTGCGGTGCCACAACCGGGCCATCAGAAGCAGGTTCTCCCGCCCAGTGAGGATCTCGTCCACGGCTGCGAACTGCCCGGTGAGACTGATGGACTCCCGCACCTCGGCCGGGTGCGTGACGACGTCGTGACCGACGACCGTGACCGTCCCGGCGTCGGGCTTGAGCAGCGTGGACAGGATCCTCACGACCGTCGTCTTGCCCGCGCCGTTGGAGCCGAGGAGCGCGAAGATGCTCCCCTTCGCCACGTCGAAGTCGACGCCGCGCAGCACGTGCAGCTCCTTGAACGACTTCTCCAGCCCCTGCACGTGCAGGGCGGGGAGCGTCGGCGCTGTCATCGGGACGCCTCCGCCCCACCGGCGTCATCGACGGGGACGCGCACGACGTCGATGTCGCCGGCGCTGGTCTGGGCGTGGACCTCGACCGTCCGCGCGCCCGCAGCGGCTTGGTCGGCGGCGTCGAGCTCGTTGCGCACGGTGCCGAACGAGGTGCTCAGGTCGAGCAGCGCCGACGTGCCACTCGGGATGCCGATCTCGATGCGGCCCATCGACGTCTTCAGCTCGACCGCTGCGCCCTCGGCGCGCCGGATGCTCAGGTTGCCGTTCGCTGTGGTGGCGGTGACGTCGGCCCGGGCGCGTCCGACCGTGATGCTGCCGTTGGCCGACTTGACCCGCAGCGGTCCGCCGGTCTCGCCGATCCGCGTGTCGCCGTTCGAGTTCTTCACCTCGGCGCGACCGTCGATCCGGTCGATGCGCACGGCTCCCGACCCGGTCTTGCAGAAGGCCTCACCTGCGATGTGCCGTGCGGCGACGACTCCCACGCCGGTCCGGAGGTCGGCGCTCGCCGCGTCCTGCACCGCGACGTCGCCGGCCGACGACCTGACCCGGCACGCGCCGAGCCTGCCCTCGACGGTGACCGTCCCGAGCCCGGTGTCGGCGTCGAGCTCCGATGCGGCTGCGAGCAGGACCGAGACCTGCACGGATCCGTACTTCTTGTTGAACACCCCGGTGCGGTTCCTCGGTCCGACGACCCGGAGCCGACCGTCGGCGCAGGTCACCGCGGTGTCGTCGGCCGCACGGCGGTCCTTCTCGTTCGACGGGTCGGTCGGGGTCACCTCGACGACGGTGGCGCCGTCATCGCCCGCGACGACGCGGATGTCGCCCCACTGGACGTCGATCGACGCCGCCACGGGGCCTGTGGTGGTGAAGCTGGTCATGTCTGGTCCTCCCGTGCGATGGATTCATGGAGTCGGGCGCCCGGCGGCTCGCCGCGCTCAGCGCGCCCATCCGTGGTAGTGGTCGGAGCCGCGCGCCGTCGTCCAGGTCGGCGACCCGGCCGGTGGGCGGTCGGCGAGGGCGGAGGCGGCGGCTCGCACGAGCCAGGAGTTGACCGACATCCCGGCCGCCCGCGCAGCGTCCTCGACGCGGTCCTTGAGGTCCTGGCCGAGGCGCAGGTTGATCCGGGTCATCGCGTCGTCGTCACGGGTCACCGGAGCGCTCAGCGACTCGGGCGCCACACGCTCGACGACGGACGGCGCGGGCGGGACGACCACGACGAACTCCGGGTCGCGGCCCCGCAGCCGCAGCTCGACGGACACCGGCGCCAGCTCCTGCGTGATCTCCGCCGTGGCCACGGAGAGCGCGTCGAGCAGCGCCAGCCGGAAGGTCGATTCCAGCGTCGCGCTGAGTCTCTCGGCCAGGTCGCGAGCTTCAGGCCCGCCGGGCTCGGCGGCGGCGGCGAGCTGGTTCCGCAGGTCGGTGAGGTACGGCGTGAGCTCCATGGCACGAGCATGGCACCGTGGTGATGCCATTGTCTAGGACAGTGGTGCCACTCGTGGCGCCATTCATCGGATTCCGCGCCGAGCGTCGTCTCACCTCGACCTGCGTGCGGCCGCGCTCCGTCGGGCATGCCGCGGGGCAGAGGTCCTGCTCCGCTGAGCGGACGGCTCGACCGCACATCGACGGGCTGGACGCAGGACGATGAGGGTGATCCGGCTACCGAGGACGGAGTGGCCCGGTCGCCCTCACGCGAAGGGTCTGGTGCAGGACGACCGGCCGAACGGACTTGCTGCGGGCGGATGCCGTCTCGGCACCACGTCGCAGCCGACCTGAGGAGAGCGATCATGGCTCAGACCACCAAGAAGACTGCGAAGGCACCGGCGGCCCGTACCCGCGCCCCGGCGAAGAAGAGCGCGACCACCCCACGTACGAGCGCGCAGCGCAAGGCCGTCGTGGACCGGACGGCGCAGATGTCCGATGACGTGCTGAAGTCCGTCGAAGCAGGACAGCGGGCCGCCATCGAGGCGGTGCGCAAGTTCGTCGACACCGTGGACGAGGCGCTCCCCGCGCTCGGCGGCCACCCCTCGCGGAGGGAAGCCGTCATCGACGCCGCGCTGGAGATGGCGGACAAGCTCGTCACGACGCAGTACGAGTTCCTGCGCAGCGTCGTTCGCAGCGCTGATCGCTCGCTGACCCAGTCGTCGACACCGAAGAAGACGCCGGCACCGAAGAAGACGCCCGCGCCGAAGAAGTAGTCGCGAAGCGCACTCCCGATCCCGCGACGGCAGGGCCGTCGCCGAGCGACACACGTCGTAGCCATGACACCCGTCGCGCTCGTGCCACGCGGAGTCGGTGCCTGGGCTCGTTGTCCCGGTAGGAGGGCGCGGCGTGATCGCACTCGCGGTGCTGGTGCTCCTCGCGGTCGTCTTCGACGTCACCAACGGCTTCCACGACTCGTCGAACTCGGTCGCTGCGCCGGTGGCCACCCGGGCCATGCGACCGGCGGTCGCGGTGGCTGTCGCGGCCGTGTTCACGATCCTCGGGCCGATCCTGGCCGGCACCGCGGTCGCGGACACGGTGGGTGGCCTGATCAGCGTCGGGACCGCGAACACCGTGCCGATCCTGCTCGCCTCGCTGATGGCCGCGGTGACCTGGAACCTCCTCACGTGGTGGTGGGGACTGCCCTCGTCGTCCTCCCACGCCTTGGTCGGCGGGCTCGTGGGAGCCGCTGTCGTGGTCGGTGGTGTCGGCGCGGTGCAGTGGGGTGGCTTCGACGGGTGGCGGCCGATCGGGGTGGTCGGAGTCCTCGTGGCACTGGCCGTCTCCCCGCTTGTGGGGGGGCTCGCCGGCTGGCTAGGCGAGTTCGCGGCACGGCGCTCGCTGCGAAGGGCACGACGAGGAGTGACGAGGTCGATCCTGCGCGGGGAATGGGTGACGTCGTCCGCTCTCGCCTTCGCCCACGGGACGAACGACGCCCAGAAGACGATGGGGCTGATCACGCTGGCGCTGGTAGCCACCGGCACGATCCCCTCGTTCGTGGTGCCGCTGTGGGTCAAGCTGGTCTGCGCCGTCGCGCTCACGGTCGGGACCTCCCTGGGCGGGTGGCGGATCGTGCGCACGATCGGGCGCGGCATCTACCGGATCCGCCCCCTGGACGGGCTGATGAGCCAGGCCTCGAGCGCGCTGGTCATCGGCGGCTCCGCGGCGCTGGGTGCGCCGGTGAGCACGACTCACGTGGTCGCGTCGTCGGTGGTCGGGGTCGGCGCGCAACGTCGGTGGAGACACGTGCGCTGGGCGGTGGTCCGCGAGATCGCACTCGCGTGGGTCGTGACGCTGCCGGCGTGTGCAGGCATGGCGGCAGCGGCGGCCGCGGTGGAGAGGATGTTCCTATGACCAGACACTGGTTCCTACCCCAGAACCCCGACGTTCTGCAGACGCTGAAGGAGCAGGCCGACATCACGCTGGCGGGAGCGACCGCGTTCGCCGCCTGGGCCGGTGGCGACCTCGCGCAGGAGGCGCAGGTCAGGGCCAGCGAGCACCAGGCCGACGACGTACGGCGCCGGCTGAGCCTCGAGCTCCGCCAGGCGTTCAGCACCCCGGTCGACCAGGAGGACCTGTTCACCCTGTCCGAGCGGCTCGACACCGTCCTCAACGGCCTCAAGAACGTCGTACGCGAGGCCGACAGCTCAGCCCTGGAACCGGACGCTCCCATCGCGGCCATGGCCGAGGCGATCGTCGAGGGGGTGCAGCACCTGCGTACGGCGATCGACCACCTGGTCACGGACGGCGACATGGCCACCCGGGAGGCCGACGCGGCAGTGGCCACCGAGCGGCGGATGGAGAAGATCTATCGCGGGGCGATGCGGGACCTGCTCGCAGAGCAGGACCTGCGCGACGTGGTCGCACGACGCGAGTTCTACCGCCGAACCCTCGAGATCGGGGAACGGCTGGCCCGGGTCGCCGACCGCATCTGGTACGCCGTCGTCAAGGAGGCCTGACGGTCGCTCAGTCGCTCGACGCGAGTCCTACCCGCGAGGTGATGAGTCGACGCTGGAGGACGGCGGACGGCCAACCATGGCGCAGGTGGGCCTCGAGCGCGTCGGCCGCTGCCGACACCCGGTCGGCGGCCCCCTCTCCCAGCCCGTCGACGATGAACAGGGCACGCGTCGTCTGCGCGGTGAGTCGGGTGCGGGTGCACTGCCTCCAGTTCCACCGCCGGCAGGTCACACCCGTGTCGTCCCGCCAGACGACCTCGCCGGCGTCGGCGAGATGCACCGTCGCGTCGCCGTCGGCCACGGTGTCGAAGGTCTCGGTACCCTCGGCCACGACCAGGCGCGGCGGTCCGTCGTAGCCGTCGAGGTCCTCCCCGCCGATCGGCACCAGGTGCTGCACCGACACCGCGTTGTAGATGTCGGTCAACGGCTCGATGCGCGGCAGTCCGACGGCGCAGCGACGCAGCAGCGCCTCCACGCTGGACCGGGCGACCCGCGGCTTGACGCCGAACGAGGCGAACGCCGCACGCCAGACAGCGATCTCGGCCAGGTCCTCCGGCGCTCGACCGTCCAGGAGGTCGACCGCCGCGTTCTCCGCGGCGACCAGGGCGTCGTCACCGCGGGCCTGCTCAGGGCGGCCGGCGAGACCGTCAGCGGTCAGAAGCAGAGCGACGTAGTCGGGGTGCGTCTCCCACACCCGGGGGTCGATCCAGGCGTCGCCGAGCGCAGTGGTCGAGGCGATCATCAGGCTCCTACTCCAGGTTGGCAGACGGACAGGGCGAACCGGGCAGTCCGCTTCCCCTTGTTCGCGTACGTGTGCGGTTGGTCCCCGGCTGGTCGGAGCCCGCTACGAGCAACGGGCGTTCTGGTCGTGCATGCGCCGCAGCAGCGTGATGAGCTGCTCGCGCTCGGCCGGATCGAGGCCTGCGAGGAATCCGTCCTGCGCCGCCTCGAGAGCGCGCGCGGCCGCCTTGCGGACCCGCGTGCCGGACGCCGTGATGGACACGTCGTAGCGACGCCGGTCCTCGGTGCAGCGGGTACGACTCACGTATCCGTGCGACTCCAGCTCGTCCAGGACCGCGACGACGTCGCTCGGGTCCAGCCCCAGCCGCTCGGACAGGTCACGCTGGGAGGACGACCCGAACTCGTGCAGGCAGGCGAGGACGGCGTAGGAGTTCAGTCGCAGCCCCGCGCTCGTGACTGCGGCGACGGCACGACGCCTCCCGTCGACCGAGAGCCGACCGACCAGATACGTCGCGGTCGCGAGCATCACCTGCGGAGGCCCCAGGGTCTCGATATCGGGTCTTGCAGCGTCCATGCGAGCAGGGTAGCGTCCGACTAACAGTTGGTCTCACCAATCATTGCTACATCCATCTGAGGGGTAAGCCCATGATTCTCGTCACCGGCGCCAACGGCAACATCGGATCCGCCGTCGTTCCCGACCTCCTCGGCCGCGGAGTGCCCGTCCGGGTGCTCGTGCGTGACACCGCCAAGGCACAGAAGGCGTTCGGCGACCGGGTCGAGATCATCGAAGGGGACCTCTCCGACACGGCTTCGGTGCAGAGCGCCCTCGACGGCGTCGAGAAGGTCTTCCTCAACACCCCGTCGCTGGACGGCTTCATCGACCTTCAGCGGCCACTCATCGATGCCGCAGCGCAGGCCGGGGTCGCGCACCTCGTGCGCATCTCCGTCATGGGCGCCGACCTCACGAGCCCGATCAGCTACGCCCGCGGCCACGCGGCGCTCGATGCCCACCTCGCGTCTACCGACCTGCCCTGGACCGTCCTGGCGCCCAGCGGCTACTTCCAGAACCTGCTCTCGAGCGCAGAATCGATCAGACAGGGCGCCATCTACGGGTCCGCCGGCGACGGCGCAGTCGGGTTCATCGACACCCGCGACATCGCCGAGGTGGCCGCCGCCATCCTCACCGATGACGGACACCAGGGCCAGACCCACGTGCTCACGGGCGGGCAAGCCATCACGTACTCCGAGATCGCCGCGGCCTTCCAGTCGGAGCTGGGTCACGACGTCGCCTACGTCGACGTTCCGCCGGAGGCGTTCGGGGAGAACCTGCGCGGCTTCGGCCTTCCCGACAGCCAGGTCACGGACATCCTGGCGCTGTTCGAGGTCTTCAAGGCCGGCTACGCCACCACCGTGACCCCCGATGTCGCGCAGCTCCTGGGTCGCCAGCCGCGCACGATCGCCGACTTCGTCCACGACTACCGAGCCGTCGTGTCCTGATCACGCCGGGCGTCGGGGCAGCACGAGAACCGGGGACCGGTGGGCTATCGGGTCAGGCCGTGCTCGACCATGCTCGCCCGCTCCTGGGTCCGGAACTGACCGAACCGGGGCAGGAACTTGTCCCAGTCGATGATGTGGGCGTCGATCTCGGGGCCGTCGATGCACGCGTGCTTGCGCACCAGCGCTCCGTCGATGACGACCGGAACCATGCACGCCCCGCACATGCCGGTGGCGTCGACCATGATCGAGTTGAGGCTGGCCACGCACGGCACGTCGTGCTCGCGGCACAGGTCGCTCACCGCTCGCATCATCACCGGCGGACCGATGGTCACCACCTCGGCCACCTGGCGTCCCTCGGCCCGCGCGCGCAGCTCGAGCATCTCCCCCAGAGGCCCGGTGACGAAGCCCTGCACGCCGTACGTGCCGTCGTTGGTGGTGTAGACGACGTCGAGCTGCTCGCCGTACTCCGCCTGCAGCCGGCCGACCCGCTCGTCCGGACCGGTCCAGAACATCAGGTCGGCGCTGCGGAAGCCGGAAACGAGCGTGACGTGGTTGCCCGCGCGCAGGTGCTCGCGCACGATCGGCAGCGCCGGGGGCAGCCCCAACCCGCCCGCGGTGAACACCACGGTGCCGTCGTCGTGTCGATGGATGTCGCTGGCGCGCCCGAGCGGGCCGGCGACGCCCGCGAAGGCGTCGCCCACCGACATCGCGTTGATCTCGATGCTGCTGGTGCCCACCCCCTGGACCACCAGGGTGATGGTTCCGGCCTCGACGTCCCAGTCGGCGAGGGTGAGCGGCACCAGCTCGCCGTCGGGCGTGGGGAGCACTCGCACGAACTGCCCCGCACGGGCGGCGCGGGCGATGAGCGGTGAGCGCACGGTGAACTCGACGATGCCGTCGCTGAGGTCGTCCTTGGCCACGATCGTCGCGGGTGCGGCGGCGAGGTCGGTGTAGTTTTTCGCCTGCGCGACCATGGCCGCGATGGCCTCCGGCGCGAGGTCGACGGCACCGAGGATCTCGCGGGCCGCGGCCTGCCCGTCGCCGGCGGCCCTGATCGCGGTCGACCCGCCACGCGATGCGTCG
>Ga0302322_100000797_pt1 | contig 24618 bp, 20 predicted proteins | sample Fen_T0_2_FD_203757 | JGI IMG/M metagenome (GOLD analysis project Ga0302322, IMG submission 203757) | Peat permafrost microbial communities from Stordalen Mire near Abisko, Sweden - Fen_T0_2 | ecosystem: Environmental > Terrestrial > Soil > Wetlands > Permafrost | place: Sweden: Abisko...
CGCCAGCACCGCCAGCAGGATGATCATGATGGCGAAGACGGCGACGAGCGCGGCGATCCCGCCGACCACGCCGACCTCGTCGCGCACGAGCTGGCCCAGGCTGCGCCCGCCGCGCCGCATCGAGAAGAAGAGCACGGTCATGTCCTGCACGCCGCCGGCGAGGATGACGCCGAAGACGATCCACAGCGTGCCCGGCAGGTAGCCCATCTGCGCCGCGAGCACCGGGCCGACGAGCGGGCCGGCGCCGGCGATGGCGGCGAAGTGGTGACCGAGCAGCACGCGCCGGTCGGTGGGCTGGTAGTCGATGCCGTCGTCGAGGCGTTCGGCGGGGGTGGCGCGACGGTCGTCGACGCCGAGCACCCGGGTGGCGATCCAGCGGGCGTAGAACCGGTAGGCGATCGCGTAGGAGGCCAGGGCGGCCACGAGAAGCCAGACCGCGGAGATCTTCTCGCCGCGCTCCAGCGCGATGAACCCCCAGGCCAGAGCGCCGGCTATGGCCACGGCTCCCCAGACCAGCAACCGCCGGGGATCCCGGGCGGTCGGTGGTGTCACCTCAGGCGGCATCGTCGTCGTCATGAGTCGTCCTCTCACCGTGGGGACAGGCAAGAGCACCCCGCGCAGGCGCGAGATGTCCCATTCGACAGGTTTACCAGCCCGAAGCCCGCCGCCCCAGTCCCTCGGCCGCACCCTCCCCGCCGTGATCATGCAATCCGGGACGATCATGCAATCCGGGAACGGGGAGCCTCGGAGACTCCCGCGCCGCCGGGGGCGCCGGGGCCGAGAGCCCGCGGTCCGGTCGAGGGGGATCGCCGCCGTCCCGGTCCGGGACCGGACTGATCCCGGCGCGGCCGGGTCAGGGGCGGCGGACCACCGGGTTGGAGAGGGTGCCGATGCCCTCGATCTCGACCTCGATCCGCTGGCCCGCGACGATCGGGCCGACGCCCTCGGGGGTGCCGGTGAGGATGACGTCGCCGGGCAGCAGGGTCATCACGGCCGAGACGTACTCCACCAGCGTGGGGATGTCGAAGATCATGGACGACGTCCGCGCGTCCTGCACGACCTCGCCGTCCCGGCGGGTCACCAGGTGCAGGTCGCTCGGGTCGATCCCGGTGACCAGGTACGGCCCCAGCGGGCAGAACGTGTCGAAGCCCTTGGCCCGCCACCACTGCCCGTCCTTGTTCTGCAGGTCACGGGCGGTGACGTCGTTGGCGACCGTGTAGCCGAGCACCACCTCGGCGACGCGCTCGCGGGGCACGTCCCGGCAGATCCGCCCGATGACGACGGCGAGCTCGCCCTCGAAGTGCACCTCGGCGGACTGCGGCGGCAGCTGGATCGGGTCCATCGGGCCGATGACCGACGTGTTCGGCTTGAGGAACGCCAGCGGCTCGGTCGGCAGGTCGTGGCCGAGCTCGGCGGCGTGGGCGGCGTAGTTGCGCCCGATGCCGACCACCTTGCTGCGGGGGATCACGGGCGCGAGGAGCCGCGCGTCCTCGACCGCGACGCGCTCGCCGGTGAACTGGATCGGGGTGTACAGCGGGTCGCCGGCGATGACGGCGATCTTCTCGGTACCGTCCGGCTCGCCCTCGACGACGCCGAACTTGGGATCCTCACCGGTCGTGAACCTCGCGATGCGCACGGCGCAACTCTACTGACGGCACCTGCCCCGGCACGCCGGACCCGGCCGGCGGGGGCCGTGGCATGCCCGCCCGCCGCCATACCGTGGAGGGATGCACGCGAGGCCCGGCACGACGGTCGTGCTCGACCGCACCGCCTGGACGGCGCACCAGGCCGCCCACGAGCGGCGCGTGGACGCCCTGCTCGCGGGCCGCCTCGAGCGCGCCCGGCGCGGCGAGCGCCATCCGGTGGAGGACTTCCTCTTCACCTACTACTCCCTGCGCCCGTCCCGGCTGCGCCGCTGGCACCCCGGCGCGGGCGTCGCGCTGCGTGACGCGCCCGAGCGGTCCGGGTGGCGCGACCACGAGGACGTCGCGGGCGCGGGGGTGACCCTCGACGTCGCGGCCTGGCTCGCCCGGCGGGGCACCGCCGTCCGGCACGTGCGTGACCTGCTCGCCGCGACCGCGTCGCGGCCCGCCCACCTGCAGTGCTTCGGCCTGCACGAGTGGGCGATGGTGTACCGGCTGCCCGCGGACGACGTCCGGCACGCGGCCTGGCCGCTGCGCCTCGGCGCCGAGGGCACGGACGCCGTCGTCGAGAGCCGCGCGATCCGGTGCACCCACCACGACGCCTTCAGGTTCTTCACCCCGCAGGCCCGCCCGTTGAACGCCGTCCAGCCCCGCCGGGAGGACCAGGTGGCGCTGGAGCAGCCCGGCTGCCTGCACGCGACGATGGACCTCTACAAGTGGGCCTACAAGCTGCTGCCCGCGGTGCCGAGCGAGCGGGTGGTCGACGCGTTCGAGCTGGCCCGGCAGGTGCGCCTGCTCGACATGCGCGCCTCGCCGTACGACCTGACGGCCCTCGGCCACGAGCCGGTGCCCGTCGAGACGCCGGAGGGTCGGGCCGCGTACGTGGTCGAGCAGCGCCGGTTCGCGGAGCGCGCCGCCGCGCTGCGGGCCGCCCTGATCACCCACTGCGAGTCCATTCTCACCCATAGTGATACGGGCGGTGACATGCCTCTCGTCTCCGGCGATCCTGTCGGTAGCGGCGGCTAAGGTACGGGCGCAGCCGCGGCGGGCGCGGCGCGGGCCGTGCGCTCCGGCGCCCTGGCGAGAGGTGATGGACGTGACGGGGGACCCGCAGGTGACATCGGTGTCCAGGCAGGACGGCGGGGCCCTGCCCGACGGCACGCCCGTCGAGCGCTGGGTGCTGGACGACGGCACGCTGCGGGTGGCGGTGCTCACCTACGGCGCGGTGCTGCAGCAGGTGATCGCGCCCGACCGGGAGGGCCGCCCGGCCGACGTCGTCCTCGGCTTCGACGACGCCGCGGGCTACCGGACGCCCGGCCAGCCCTACCACGGCGCCGTCATCGGCCGGTACGCCAACCGGATCGCCGACGGCCGGTTCACCCTCAACGAGCGGGAGTACCAGCTCGCCCGCAACCACGGCGGCCAGCACCTGCACGGCGGGGTGGAGGGGTTCGACACCCGGGTGTGGCGGGCGCAGGAACTGGACGGCGCGGGCGTGCGCCTGGCCCTGACCAGCCCGGACGGCGACCAGGGCTACCCCGGCGCCCTCGACGTCACGGTGGACTACACCCTCGCGGCCGGTGAGCTGACGCTGCGCTACACGGCGACGAACGCCGAACCCGCGGGCGGCCCGGACACGATCCTCAACCTGACCAACCACACCTACTTCAACCTCGCGGGCCACGCCGCGGGCGAGGTGGGCGCCCACCTGGCGCAGCTGCCGTCGGGCCGGATCGCCCTCGCGGACGAGCGGCTCATCCCGACGGGCGCGTTCGGCGACGTCGCCGGGACGCCGTTCGACCTGCGCGAACCCCGCCCGCTCGCCGCGGGCTGGGACGCGGACGTCGAGCAGATCGCCCACGCGGGCGGGTACGACCACAGCTGGATCCTCGATGCCGAGCCGGGGCGGCCCGTGCTCGCCGCGCGGGTGACCGATCCGGCGAGCGGCCGGGTGATCGAGGTCCGCACCGACCAACCGGCCGTGCACCTGTACTCGGGCAACATGATGGAGCCGCTCGCGGGAGCCAAGGACGGCGCCGTGTACGGCCGCCGCTGGGGCTTCTGCCTGGAGACCCACCACCTGCCCGACAGCCCGAACCACCCGCAGTTCCCCACGACGGTCCTGCACCCCGGCGAGACCTTCACCACCGTGACGGCGTTCCGCTTCACGACCGCCTGACCGCACCCGACGGCCGCCCGGCGGGCCGCGCTCGCGGGCCGGACGGCGGACCGCGCTCAAGATCGGCGCTCGACGCACCGACACCCCTGGGAGTCGGTGCCGTCACCCGTCGCCGGAGGAGGAGCGCGTGCCCGCCAGCCAGGGGAGATCCGCGCGTCGGCGTGGCCCGCAGTCGCTGCCCGCGTCCCGGCTGCAGCCGGTGTTCATGGAGCCGAGCGGGCGCCGCTGGCGCGGCCTGCAGGCCGGGGGCGTGCTCCTGCTGCTGGCGCTGGTGGGGCTGGCCTGGCTGCAGATCTCCCCCGCGCTCGCCCCGCTGCGGGCCGCGCTGCCCGGGCCCGACCCGCAGGCGATCGTGGACCGCCTGGGACGCAGCCCGCTCGTAGTGGGCAGCGGGCCGATGGTCCGGATCGCGCAGGTCCGCGACGGCACGCTGGTGGACCCCTTCCGCGGCGCCGTCGTCGGTCCGCTGACGACGGCCGAGCGTGCCGCCGTCGGCACCCGGCCCTACGTCGTCCAGCGGTACGGCTACGGCGGGGCCGGCACCGGGGCCGGCACCGGGGCCGGCGGGCCGGCGAGCGGGCGCCGCATCGTGCTGACGTTCGACGACGGGCCCGACCCGGTGTGGACGCCGAAGGTGCTCGACGTGCTGGCACGGCACGGGGTCCACGCCACCTTCTTCGTCACCGGCCGCGCGGCGGCGTCCCACCCGGACCTGCTGCGCCGGATCCTGGACGGCGGGAACGCGCTCGGCAACCACTCCCTCAGCCACCGGGACCTGTCCGGCGTCCCGGACTGGCGGGCCCGGCTGGAACTGGGCGGCAACGAGCGGCTGCTGGCCGACCTCACCGGCCGGCGGGTGACGCTGGTGCGGCCCCCGTACGACGGCGGCACCTCCGGCTCCCTGGCCGCGGAGGAGCTGGCCCTCGCCCGGGCCCAGCGCCTGGGGTACGCGATCGCCAGCTACGACTTCGACACCCACGACTGGGCCTACGGCACGGGCACCGGCGACAGCGCCCCCGCGGCGGCCCCGCTGCCCGCGCACATCCCGCTGCCCCCGCTGGACGGGCGCGACGTCACGGTGCTCGTGCACGACGCCGGTGGGAACCGCGCGCACACCGTCGACTACCTGGAGCGCACGCTGATCCCCGCCGCGCTCGCGGCCGGGTACACCTTCACGACCGTGGCCGACGCGAACCCCGGCGCCGTGCCCGACCCGGCCTGGGCCGCGCAGGACCCGGCCGCCGACCGGTCCACGGCCACGCTCGTCCGGCTGTGGCTGGTCTACCCGAACCGGGCCAACGCCTGGCTGTTCGCGCTGGCCGCGTTCACGCTGGGGGCGACCGGGTTCGGGTACACGGTGCTCGCGGTGGTGCGCCGGTGGCGCCGTCCCGCGCCCCGCCGCAGGCCGCCGGGTGCGGACCCGCTGACCGTCAGTGTGCTGGTGGCCGCGTACAACGAGGCGACCGTGATCGAGGCGACGCTGCGGTCGCTGGTGGCGTCGACCTACCCGGTGGCGGAGTTCCTCGTGATCGACGACGGCTCGACGGACGGCACCGCCGACCTCGTGGCCTCGCTCGGGCGGACCCTGGACCCACGCATCCGCGTCGTCCGCCAGGTCAACGGCCGCAAGCCGGCCGCCCTCAACACCGGCCTGGCCGCCGCCACGGGCGAGATCGTCGTCACGGTGGACGCCGACACCCACGCCTCCCCGACGATGGTCGAGGACCTGGTGCGGCACTTCCAGGCCGACCCCTACGGGACGCTCGGGGCCGTCGCGGGCGTCGTGCGGGTGGGCAACCGCCGCCTCAACGTGCTCACCCGGTGGCAGGCGCTGGAGTACCTCACCCAGATCGGGATCGAGCGGGCCGCCCACGACCTGCTGGGCGGGATCATGATCGTGCCGGGGGCGTGCGCCGCGTGGCGGCGGGAGGCCGTGCTGCGGGCGGGAGGGTTCTCCGACGACACCCTCGCCGAGGACTGCGACCTCACCCTCAGCCTGCACCGGATGGGCTGGCGGGTCACCCAGGACGACGACGCCCGCGCCGACACCGAAGCCCCCGAGACCGTGGACGCCCTGCTCAAGCAGCGGGTCCGCTGGACGTTCGGCACCCTGCAGGCGATCGCCAAGCACCGCGACATGGTGGCCCGGGCGCGCTTCGGCTGGCTCGGGACCGTGCTCCTGCCGTGGGCGGTGGTCTCGGTGGCGCTGCCGCTGGTCACGATCCCGTTCGTCCTGCTGGTCACCGTGAGCGCGCTGGCGGCGCAGGGTCCGGCGCTGCTCGGCGGGTACTACCTGGTGTTCACCGCGACCCAGGCGCTGACGGCGCTGGTCGCCGTCCGGTTGCTCGGGGAACCGGTGGCGAACCTGTCGGTGGTCCCGCTGTACCGGGCGGTCTACGACCCGCTGCGCACCTATCTGCTCTACATGTCGTGCTACCTGGCCGCCCGCGGCGTGCCCGTCGGGTGGAACAAGCTCGCGCGTAGCGGCGCCCTCAACGCGCCCGCCGGCCCGCCGGCCTCGGGTGTCAGCGCCATCCCGGCGCCGCGGCGCGAGCAGCAGGCCGAGGAGCGGGTCCGGTGAGCGGCACGGACGGCGCCCGGCCGCCCGAACCGTTCGCGGCGTCCCACGCCCGCCCGGAGATCCCCCTGCAGCGGACCGAGGGCAGCACCGCACCGCCCGCCCAGGCGGCGCCCTCCCCCACGGCACCGCCGGGGCCGCGACGGCCGCGGGACCAGTACATCGACGGCCTGCGGGCCCTCGCGCTCGTCCGCGTGATGACCTATCACACGTTCGGGTGGAGCTGGCTGCCCGTGGCGTTCCCGTCGATGGGCGTGATGTTCGCCCTCGGCGGCTCGCTCGTCGCGGGTTCGCTGTCGTCGTCCTCGCGGACCCAGGCGCAGGTGCTGCGCAAGCGGCTCAAGCGCCTGCTGCCGCCGCTGTGGCTCTACGGCGCCGTCGTCGTCACCGTGATGGCCGTGCACGGCTGGACGCTCACCGAGACGGCAGGTGCCCCGCTCACCTGGCGGACGGCGTCGTCGTGGATCCTGCCGCTCGCCGACCCCCCGGGCAGCGCCTGGGGCTACGACCTGGTCCTGCCGCTGTGGTACATCCGCACCTACCTGTGGTTCCTGCTGCTCAGCCCGTTCCTGCTGTGGCTGTTCCGCCGGTACCCGCTGCCGCTGCTCGCCGTCCCGCCGCTGCTGCTGGCCGCCGTCAGCACGAACGTCGTGGAGACCGCCACCGACATCGGCGACACCCTCGAGCACCTGGCGACGTTCGGCGCGTGCTGGCTGCTCGGGTTCGCCCACCACGACGGCCGGATCGCCACGCTGCGCCGCAGCCCCACGGTCGGTGCCGCGGCCGGGCTCATGGCCGCCGGGCTCGCCTGGGCGCTGACCCACCCCGAGCTGGACACCGGGTGGGACATCGACAACATCGACGCCGCGAACGCGCTCTACAGCGCCGGGGCCGTGCTGCTCCTGCTGCGCCTCTACCCGCGGCGCACGTTCCTGGAGCGCACGCCGTGGCTCTCGAAGCTGGTGTCCGCGATGAACTCCCGGGCGATGACCATCTACCTGTGGGGCAACCTCGCGATCTGGCTGGCGACCCCGGTGATCGAGAGCAACCCGCTGACCCTGCAGCTGGAGCGGCCGGGCCTGCCGGGGCAGGTCGCGCAGTACGCGGTGGCCTGGCTCGTGATCGTCGTCCTGGTGCTGCTGGTCGGCTGGGCCGAGGACGTCGCGGCGGGGCGCGGACCGCGCCTGTCTCCGTGGCCGCGGTCGGCGCGTTCCCGGCGCGCCCTGCCCGCCCCCGGATCGGCAGGTGCCGGGACGCGCTCGCGGCTGCCCGACGTCGCGATCGGCGCGCTCGCCGTGGCGCTGTGCGCCGTCCTCGGGGCGGTCGGAGTGCGCTCCCCCGGGACGGCGTCGGCCGAGGAACCGCAGGCGGTGGCGCCGCTGCCCGTCGCCGGGCCGGTCCTGCCGGGCGGGGACGCGCCGTCCCCCACCCGCTACCCGCTGCACGACGGCGTCCGGGCGACGGTGTTCTGGGCGGGCGCCGTGGCCCAGGCCGACGCCGGCGAGGACGGGCAGAGCCTGTCGTCCGCATGGGACCGGGAGTGGGCGCGGCACTACGGCGGCTGCGACGGCGTCGGGGCGGCGGGGCCGGGGTGCGGGTCGGACGTCGACCGGCGGACGGGCCCGGACTGGTTCCCGACGGCGCTGGTCCCGCGGGAGAACCCGTACTACGTGGGCCTGCCCTACAACGACCTGATCAGCTCCAAGAGCACCGACCGGCACCGGATCCCGTGGGCGTCCGACCCCGGGTTCCCCGCGCACCTGAACGACCGGTCGGTGTCGTTCCTCAAGAACCGGTGGGTCAGCGTGACCGGTCCCGGCGGTACCTGCTACGCCCAGGTGGAGGACAGCGGTCCCGGCACGCTCGACCCGGACTACGTCCTCGGGACGGCACCGCCCGCGGCCGAGTACGGGATCAACCTCAGCCCGGCGGTGTACCGCTGCGCCGGGCTGGACGCCGCGACCGGCAGCGGCGTCGTGAGCTGGCGCTTCGTCGACGCGCCGGTCGCCGGACCGTGGGCCAGGACCATCACCTCCCGGCAGGTGAGCTGACGTGAGGAACCCCCGATGATCCTGCTGCTGCTCCTGCTCGCCGCGGTCGCCGTGACGGCGGCGCTCGCGGCCGCCTCGCTCGCGCGCCTCCTGCGCCGGGCCGGGCACCGCTGCACCGAGCGCACGCTGCCGTCGGGGTGCGACCGGTGCGCCGCCGTCCTGCGCGGCACCGATCGCGGCGGGCACCTGGTGTGCGGCTGCGGCGCGACGAGCCCGCACCTGGTCGGTGCCGAGCTGCTCGCCTGGGGCGCCGAGCACCACGGCGAGACGCTCCCGCCGCTCCCCGTCCCGGCATCAGCCCCGGTACTCGCCGAGGAACCGGAGCCCGCCGAGGAGCCGGGGCCCGCCGTGGAGCCGGGGCTCCCGGAACCGCCCGAGGTGGACAAGCCCTGGACGACGCGCGGCGCCGCGGCGGCCCAGGAGCGGGACCGGGTGCGCCAGGCCCTGGCCGAGGAGCTGAGCGAGACCCAGCGCCGCATGATCCACCGCGCCCGCACCCGCCCGGACCCGCTGACCCCCCAGGTCCTGCGCGAGGCCGAGGAGATCGGCTTCCAACCCCCCGTCCGCGACAGCGCGATCCAGGACGACCGTGCCGTCCAGGACGACCAGGACCTCACCCCGGGCACCAACCCGGCCCCCTGACCACCCACCCTGCGGTGAGTGGGGCAACCAGGGGGTGGGTGGGGCAGCCGGGGGTGGGTGGTCAGCGGCGGGGGACGCCGTGCCGCACCAGGCCGTACACCAGGCCGTCGCAGAGGGCCTCCCACGAGGCCTCGACGATGTTCGCGCCGACGCCGACCGTCGTCCACGTGGTCCCGGCGTCGGAGGTCTCGATCAGGACCCGGGTGATGGCGTCGGTGCCGCGCGCGGCGTCCAGGATGCGGACCTTGAAGTCCACCAGCTGGAGCTTGTCCAGCTCCGGGTAGACCGGCAGCAGGGCCGTCCGCAGGGCGTGGTCCAGCGCGTTGACCGGGCCGTTCCCCTCGCCGATGGCGACCTGGCGCGCCCCTCCGGCCAGCAGCTTCACGGTCGCCTCGCTCAGCGCGGCGTCGCCGGGGTGCGACTCGGTGATCACCCGCCAGCTCTCGACGTCGAAGAACGCCGGCCGGCCGCCCTCCACCTCCTCGCGCAGGAGCAGGTCGAACGAGGCGTCCGCGGCGTCGAACGTGTAGCCGTCCGCCTCCATCGCCTTCACCCGGTCGGTGACCCGGGTGAGCGTGTCGCGGTCGCCCGCGAGGTCGAACCCCAGCTCGCGGCCCTTCAGCTCGATCGTGGCGCGGCCCGCCATGTCCGAGACGAGCATGCGCATGTCGTTGCCGACGGCGAGCGGGTCCGCGTGCTGGTAGAGGTCCGGGTCCACCTTGATCGCGCTCGCGTGCAGCCCGGCCTTGTGGGCGAACGCGCTCGCCCCCACGTACGGCTGGCGCGAGTACGGCGGGACGTTCGTGACCTCGCTGACCGCGTGCGCGATCCGGGTGGCCTCGGCGAGACGGCCCGGCGGCAGCACCGGCGTCCCCAGCTTGAGCTGCAGGTTCGCGACGATGGTGAGCAGGTCGGCGTTGCCGGTCCGCTCCCCGTAGCCGTTGAGGGTGCCCTGCACCTGGACGGCGCCCGCCTCGACCGCGGCGAGGGAGTTGGCGACCGCGCAGCCGGCGTCGTTGTGGCAGTGGATGCCCAGCCGGACGCCGTCGAGCCGCGCCGCGACGTCCGCCACGACCTCGGCGAGGCGGCCCGGGAGCATGCCGCCGTTGGTGTCGCAGAGGGCCAGCACCTCCGCCCCCGCCTCGGCCGCGGTGCGCAGCACCTCGACGGCGTAGGCCGGGTCGTGCACGTGCCCGTCGAAGAAGTGCTCGGCGTCGAGGAACACCCGCCGGCCCTGCGCGCGCAGGAAGGCCACGGTGTCCGCGACCATCGCCAGGTTCTCGGCGCGCGTCGTGCGGAGCGCGCGCTCCACGTGCCGGACGTCGCTCTTGGCGACCAGCGTCACCACCGGGGCCTGCGCGTCGAGCAGGGCGCGTACCTGCGGGTCGTCGGCGACGGCGACGCCGGGCTTGCGGGTGGCGCCGAACGCCGCGAGCGTCGCCGTCCGCAGGTCCAGCTCCAGCGCGGCGCGGCGGAAGAACTCCGTGTCCTTCGGCACCGCCCCCGGCCACCCGCCCTCGATGTAGGCGACGCCGAGGTCGTCGAGGTGACGGGCGATCACCAGCTTGTCCTGGACGGAGAGCGTCAGTCCCTCCTGCTGCGCGCCGTCGCGCAGGGTCGTGTCGTACACGTGGACGGTGGTGCCGGCCGGGTGGCTCATGTCTGTCTCCGGGTGGTGGAACCAGGGACCGCTCACACGAAAAAGACCCCCCGCGGGTGCGAGAGGTCTGCGCGTCGACGGCCCGGGTTGCTCAGGCGATGTCGACGCGCCGGTCGATAATGATCAGGGCGGTGGTCATGGCACTGGCCAGTGTGCCACACCCGTCCGGGGGCGGCCTGCAACGCCGGGGCGCGGCACGGCGTCATCCCGATGAGTCACCGTCAGGGGTCGGAGCGAGGAGGGCGGCGATGGTGGTCGCGGTGCAGCGGGCCGTGCGAGGCCGAGGCGTGGCGATCGTCCTGCTCCTGACGCTGTCCGGATGCGGAGGAGGCGCGGGAGCCGGCACCACCGCGACCGGCACCGCTGCCACGGGCGACCGGAGGCCGGACACCGACGCCCGGGACGACGCGGGCGCGGTGGCGGCGGGCCACTGGGAGCAGCTGGCCGCCTCCCCCGCCGGTCCGGGGGCAGGACCGCTGCTGGTGTGGGACGGACGGGAACTGCTGCAACTCGGGGGCGTCTCCGGGCCGGTGAGACGTGCTGACGGGTCCACGGCCGACGGCCCGGCCCGCCCGGACGTCGCCGCCTTCTCCCCCGTGAGCGGGCGATGGACCAGGCTCGACCCGGCACCGTTCCCGGTCGCCTCCGGTCCGGGCACGACCGCCACCTGGACCGGCACCCAGGTGATCGTGCTCTCCCCGCAGGGCGGGGCCTCCTTCACGCCGTCCTCGGGGCGCTGGCACCGGATCGCACCGCCACCGGTCACCGCCCTGACGTCGCCCGAGGCTGTCTGGAGCGGCGGGCGCCTCGTCCTGGCGGTCACCCTCCGGCCGCCGGACAGGCAGCCACGGACCGAGGTCGCCGGCTACGATCCGGCCGCCGACCGGTGGACGCGCCGGGACCCTCCGCGGGTCACCGGCCACGACCGGCGCGGGGGGCCGCTCGTGGACACCCCGGACGGCGCCGTCCTGTTCTCGCTGTGGAGCCACGACAGCAGGGCCGGCGGCGTCGAGGGGGGCGTCGACGTCCAGCGGCTGGCCCCGGACGGCCGCTGGACGACGCTCGACGCCGGCTGGCCGCAGCACGAGACCGTCGGCGGGCCGCTGCTCACGGACGTGGGCGTCGTCGTCCCCGCGGGCCAGCTCTGGTGCGGCGACTGCAGCCACCCGCCGCCGTCGAACGAGCACGGCTACCTCGCCGATCCCCACACCCTGCGCGGGCGGGCGATGACGCGCGGGCCGCTGGACGACACCGACCCCCGGGAACTGTGGACCGGCCGCGCCCTGATCGCCCTGTCCCAGGCCGAGATCACCGGGCCCGGCCTCTCGATCGTCCCCGGCGACGTCGCCGCCTGGGACCCGGTCGCCGACCGCTGGGCCCGCGCCACCCGTTCCCCGACCGCGCTGGACTACCGCACCCTGCCTGTCTGGGGCGCTCACCGGCTGTTCGCGATCGACGCCCGTGGCCGGACCGTCACCCTCGTCCCCGCCGCACCGGCAGCGAGCCCGGGGTGACGGCCGGGGTGACGGCCGGGGTGACGGCCGGGGTGACGGCCGGGCTGTTCAGCCGGCCCCGGCGGCCCCTGCCGGGTGTTCGGTGGCCCAGGCGCAGATGGCGGCGAGCGGCTCCTGCAGCGTCCGGCCGAGGGGCGTCAACGCGTACTCGACGTGCTGCGGTGGCTCCGGCCGTACGACCCGCCGTTCCACGAGCCCGTCGCTCTCCATGTCCCGCAGGGTCTGCGTCAGCACCTTCTGCGTGATGCCGGCGACCCGGCGGCGCAGCTCGGCGTGCCGCTGCGGCCCCGCCATCAACGCGTAGAGCAGCAGGACCCGCCACTTGGAGGCCAGCCGTTCGAGCGCCTGCCGGGTGGCGCAGCTCTCCTCGAGCACCTCCGGAACGACCAGCGTCACGAGCCCTCCGTCGTCGATCGCCGCCTGCAGGGGCACCTGGAGGTGCCCTCTGTGCGCCGGCCACGGCACGGCCTAGCGTCGGGCCCAACGATAGACACGAAGGAGACGCCGCCGACATGGTCGAGCAGCCGCAGGGCCGGCAGGTCCACCCCGACATCGCGCGACGCGTCACCTTCCCCTGCGAGGGCCTGAGCCTGGCCGGCACCCTGGCGGTGGCCGGTCCCGGGGCGCCCGCCGTCGTGCTCACCGGCCCGTTCACCGGCGTCAAGGAGCAGGTGGTCGGCACCTACGCCACGCAGCTGCACGAGCGCGGTCTCACCACGCTCGCCTTCGACCACCGCGGGTTCGGCGAGAGCGAGGGCCGGCGCGCCCACGAGGACACCCAGGGCAAGCTCGCCGACCTGCGAGCTGCGGTGGGCTTCCTGACCGCTCATCCGGACGTCGATCCCGACCGGGTGGGCGTGGTGGGGGTGTGCCTGGGCGGGGGCTACGCCGTCCGGGCCGCGGCGGCCGACCCGCGCCTGCGCGCCGCCGTCGGCATCGCGGGCGCCTACAACAGCCCGGCCCGCTTCAGCGCCGGTGACGGCGAGGGGTACCGAAGGGCGCTCGCGTCCTTCATCGAGCGGTACGACGACGAGCTGCCCGCGGTCGCTCCCGAGCGCGGCCCGGCGGCCATGCCCGGTGACGAACCGTTCGCCTACTACGGCACGGCGCGCTCGGCCGGAGGCCGCTGGGAGAACCGCGTCACCTACGGCTCCCTGCACGCCCTCATGACGTTCGACGCCCTCGGCGCCGCTCCCCTGCTGGCGGGCACGCCGCTGCTGGTGGTGCACGGCCGCACGGACGCGTTCTGCTCCCCCGCGCTCGCCGAGGCGCTCCACGCGGACGCGGCGGGGCCCAAGGAGATCCTCTGGCTCGACACCCGGGAGCACATCGACCTGTACGACGTCGAACCGCACGTCACGGACGCCGTCGAGGCCGCCGCCCGCTTCCTGCACGAGCACCTGACCGCCCGCGGCTAGCGGTCCTCGCCGGCGAGCCGGTCCGGCGCGGGCCGGGACGCGCATGACCGAGTTTCAGGCCGCCGGGCGGTCGCGCCCTCACTCGACGTCACCATTGCCGGAGGCTCGTCACCGAGTGTCGAGGAACCGGTCCGTCGAACGGCCCTCGGAGCCCTCGGCGGCGCGGTGGGCGTCCACCCTCTGGGAGCGCTCCCAGCTTCTCCCTAGCATGTCCGACGTCCGAGTCCGGCCAGCGCCGTCCGACCGGGCGAGCCGCTGCGCGGGCCGCCCCTCGGCGGTCCGACCTGGGGAGATCTATGATCGACAATTGGCGCCGACGCGGTAGGGGTCACCTGCTGGCCACCTCCGCGGTGTCGGCGGCGGTGCTCGTCACGGCCCTGTCGGCGGTCACCACCCGCACCCTGGCAGCGGCCGACGGCCCCGAGCAGATCGACAACGGCACGTTCGACTCCGGCTCGGCCCCCTGGTGGTCGACCGGCAACACCCCGACGGCGGTGACGAACGGCCAGCTCTGCGCGACGGTCCCGGCGGGGACGACGAACGCCTGGGACGCCATCGTCGGGCACAACGACATCCCGCTGGTGAAGGGCGAGACCTACCAGCTGAGCTTCGACGCGTCCGCGACGCCCGGCCACGTGGCACGCACCGTCGTCGGGCTCGCGGTGTCGCCCTACGACTCCTACTTCATCGAGAACCCGGCCGTGACGCCGACGCTCTCGCACTACAGCTACACCTTCACCGCGTCCACGGACACGGCGCAGGGCCAGGTCGCGTTCCAGCTCGGCGGCAGCAGCGAGTCCTGGCAGTTCTGCGTGGACAACATCTCGCTCAAGGGCGGCGCCGCGCCGGTCGTCTACACGCCGGACACCGGTCCCCGGGTGCGGGTCAACCAGGTCGCCTACCTGCCGAACGGGCCGAAGAACGCGACCCTGGTGACGACGTCGACGGCGGCCCTGCCGTGGCAGCTCCACAACGCCAAGGGCGCCACGGTGGCCCAGGGCAGGACCAAGCCCGCCGGCGTCGACGTGTCGTCCGGGCAGAACGTGCAGACGATCGACTTCAGCGGCTACCGCGCGCGCGGCACCGGGTACACGCTCGTCGCGGACGGCGAGACGAGCCGGCCGTTCGACATCGACACCGCGTCGTTCGAGAAGCTGCGCTACGACGCGCTCAAGTGGTTCTACGACCAGCGCAGCGGCATCGCGATCGACGGCGCGCTGCGGCCCGGCTACGCGCGACCCGCGGGCCACCTGGGCGTGGCGCCGAACCAGGGCGACACCGCCGTGCCCTGCCAGCCCGGGGTGTGCGACTACACCCTGGACGTGCGCGGCGGCTGGTACGACGCCGGTGACCACGGCAAGTACGTCGTCAACGGTGGTATCTCCACGTGGGAGCTGCTCAACGAGTTCGAGCGCACGAAGTACGCGCGCACCGAGTCCTCGACGACGCTCAAGGACGGCACGCTGGCGATCCCCGAGAGCGGCAACGGCGTCCCGGACATCCTCGACGAGGCCCGCTGGGAGCTGGACTTCATGCTCCGCATGCAGGTGCCCGCGGGGCAGCCGCTGGCCGGCATGGTCCACCACAAGATCCACGACCAGAACTGGACGGGCCTGCCCCTGGCGCCCGACAAGGACGCCGAGAAGCGCGAGCTGCACCCGCCGAGCACGGCGGCGACGCTGAACCTGGCCGCCACCGCGGCGCAGGCGTCCCGGCTGTACGGCCGGTACGACAAGGCGTTCGCGGCCCGCACCCTCACCGCCGCGAAGACGGCGTGGGCGGCGGCCCTCGCCCACCCGGCCGTCTACGCGTCGCCGAGCGACGGCACCGGCGGCGGCACCTACGACGACGCCAACGTCACCGACGACTTCTACTGGGCCGCGGCGGAGCTGTGGCTCTCCACCGGCGACAAGCAGTTCGCCGACTACCTGAAGGCGTCCCCGTACTGGACGGCGGACCTGTGGACGGGCAACAGCGCGTTCGACTGGGCGAGCACCGCCGCCGCCGGCCAGCTCGACCTGGCGACCGTGCCGAACAAGCTGTCCGACACCCCGCGGAAGTCGATCATCGCCGGGGCCAAGAAGTACCTGACGACGATCAAGTCCCACCCGTACGGCATCCCGTACGCCCCCGCGAACAACCAGTTCGACTGGGGCTCCAACAGCGGCCTGCTCAACGACCTGGTGATCGTGGGCGCGGCCTACGACCTGACCGGTGAGCGGCAGTACCGGGACGGCGTCCTGCAGGGCTTCGACTACCTGCTCGGACGCAACGCGCTCAACATCTCCTACGTCACCGGCTACGGAGAGGTCAGCTCGCACAACGAGCACACGCGCATCTACGCCCACGAGCTCGACCCGGCGCTGCCGAACCCGCCGGTGGGCTCGCTGGCAGGCGGACCGAACAGCGCGATCCAGGACCCCTACGCCCAGTCCAAGCTCAAGGGCTGCGTGGGCCAGTTCTGCTACATCGACGACATCCAGTCGTACTCGACCAACGAGATCGCGATCAACTGGAACGCCGCGCTGGCCCGCGTCGCCGCCTTCGTGGCCGACCAGGGCTGACGGCGGGCGGGCGCTCGTCTGGGCCGACGGGCGCCCGTCCACACCGGCGGGGCCGGGTGCGCACCCTGCACCCGGCCCCGTCCGGCCGTCCGGCCGGACGGAGCGCCTACCGGGTCACCAGGTCGGCCGGCCGCGCCCGGAACGGGAACGGCCGTTCGACGGCGAGTTCCTCCTCGCCGACCGCCATGGCGCCGGCCCGGTAGCTGCCCCCGCCGTCCAGCTCGAACGCCGTCAGCGAGGGCACCTGCGGGTCGAGCAGCCGGTAGCAGGACGCGCCCATGCGCTCGTAGGCGGCCCGCTCGAGATTGACGTCGAACAGGCGCGCGTCTCCGAAGTGCATGATCGTCCCAGATTGCATGATCACGGGAGGTAGGGTCAGGCGAGGCGGCGCAGCCAGCCGTGGGTGTCGGGGCGGCGGCCGTACTGCAGGTCGACGAGGGCCTGCCGCAGCCGGGCGGTCACCGCGCCGGTGCCAGCGCCCGTCGGGGAGTCGACCGCGCCGTCCTCCCACACCAGGCGCCCGACAGGCGTGATCACGGCAGCGGTCCCGCAGGCGAAGACCTCGGTGATGTCGCCGGACACCACGCCCGAGCGCCACTCCTCGATGCTCACCCGGCGCTCCTCGACGTCCAGGCCCAGCTCCTTGGCGAGGGTGAGGATGGACGAGCGGGTGACGCCCTCGAGGATCGAGCCGGTCAGCTCGGGGGTCACCAGGCGGCCGTCGGCGTGCACGAAGTACAGGTTCATGCCGCCGAGCTCCTCGACCCAGGTGCGCTCCACGGCGTCCAGGAAGCACACCTGGTCGCAGCCGTGCGCGGTGGCCTCGAGCTGGGCCGCCAGCGAGGCGGCGTAGTTGCCGCCGCACTTGGCCGCACCGGTCCCGCCGAGGGCGGCCCGGGTGTACGCCGTCGAGAGCCAGATCGAGACCGGCTTCACCCCGCCGCTGAAGTACGACCCGACCGGGCTGGCGATGACGGCGTAGACCACCTCGCGCGCCGGCCGGACGCCGAGGAACGCCTCCTTGGCGAACATGAACGGCCGCAGGTAGAGGCTCTGCTCCTCCCCCGACGGCACCCAGGCGAGGTCGGTGCGCACGAGCAGGTCGATGGAGGCGAGGAAGTCCTCCAGGGGAAGCTCGGGCAGGGCCAGGCGCCGCGCGGAACGGGCCAGCCGCTGCCCGTTCGCCTCGGGCCGGAACGACCACACCGAACCGTCGGCGTGCCGGTACGCCTTGAGCCCCTCGAAGATCTCCTGCGCGTAGTGCAGGACGGCGGAGGCCGGGTCGAGCTGGAACGGCCCGTACGGGACGACGGCGGCGTCGTGCCAGCCGCCGTCCGGCGTCCAGGTGGCCGTGATCATGTGGTCGGTGAAGTGCCGCCCGAACCCCGGGTCGGCGAGGATCTCGGCACGGCGCCCGGCCGGCGTCGGGGCCTGGCTGAGCCGCTCGGCGAACGTCAACCCACTCATCGTTACCCCACTCCCTTGCCGCGCGTCTGCTGTCCCTGGACGGTACCAGCGGGGTCCGACAGCACGGCCCCGCCGGGCCGCCCCGACGTCCGGGCTCAGCCCGCGACGCGGGCGGCGATCGCGTCGCCGACCTGCACCGTCGTGCGGGGCTCGCGCCCGCGGTCGGCGAGGTCCGCCGCCACCGCCTGGTCCACGCGCGCGGCGGCCTTGTCGTGACCCAGGTGGGCGAGCAGCATCCCCACCGAGAGGATGGTCGCGGTGGGGTCGGCGATACCTCGCCCGGCGATGTCGGGCGCGGAGCCGTGCACCGGCTCGAACATGCTCGGCGTCGTCCGGTCGGGGTTGACGTTGCCCGACGCGGCCAGGCCGATCCCGCCGGTGATCGCCGCGGCGAGGTCGGTGAGGATGTCGCCGAACAGGTTGTCGGTCACGATGACGTCGAACCGGGCCGGGTCGGTCACCAGGAAGATCGTGGCCGCGTCGACGTGCAGGTAGTTGACCGTGACCTCGGGGAACTCGGTGCCGACCCGGTCGACCGTCCGGCGCCACAGGTGCCCGGCGTGCACGAGCACGTTGTGCTTGTGGACGAGCGTCAGGGTGCGCCGCGGGCGCTGCGAGGCCCGGCGGAAGGCGTCCCGCACGACCCGGTCGACGCCGAAGGCCGTGTTCACGCTGACCTCGGTCGCGATCTCGTGCGGCGTCCCCACCCGCAGGGCGCCGCCGTTGCCGACGTACGGGCCCTCGGTGCCCTCGCGCACGACGACGAAGTCGACGTCGCCGGGCGCGGCCAGCGGGGAGGTGACGCCGGGGTAGAGCCGGCCCGGGCGCAGGTTGACGTAGTGGTCCAGCTCGAACCGCAGGCGCAGCAGCAGGCCGCGCTCCAGCACCCCGCTCGGCACCCCGGGGTCGCCGATCGCGCCGAGCAGGATGGCGTCGTGGCCCCGGATCTCCCCGAGCACCGAGTCGGGCAGGGTCTCCCCGGTGGCGTGCCAGCGACGGGCCCCGAGGTCGTACTCCGAGGTCTCGACGCCGGCGTCGCCCTCCAGGGCGACGCGCAGCACCTTCAGACCCTCGGCGACGACCTCCGGACCGATGCCGTCACCGGCCACGACTGCGAGACGAATGGACTGCGGCATGCCCCGCAGGATAGTCCCCCGCTTCCACATGACGGACAACCCGTCTCGACACGTGGAATGGCCCGTTCGGGGGGTTCAGGCGAGCCAGCGCCCGTCGCGCATGAGCGTCCGGCCGGCCAGCTCGTCGCTCTCCCGCCACGCCTGGACGCGCTCGGGACGCAGCACGACGTAGGCGTAGCCGTCCGCCGTCCGCGGGTCCCAGTCGGCCTGGGCCGCGTAGGTGTCGGCCAGGGCGGCGGGCGCATCGCCGACGGCGACGACGTCCTCGAGCACCGCGTCGACCATCACGACGTCGCGCGTGGGACCCACGCCCAGCCGCGCCGAGCGGTCCCGCAGGAGGTTGCGCGCGGTCACGCTGCGCAGCTCGATCGCGATGACCAGGCGCTCGCCCGTCCACACCAGGGACAGCGGGACGAGGTGGGCCCGCGCCGCGCCGTCGACGACGTCGGCGGTGGCCACCCAGGCGTCCAGGGCCGGGCGGGCGAGCAGGTCCAGCGTGTCCGCGATGCGCTGTCCGGCGGTCCGGGGCCCGGTGGTCGTCATGGCCCTCAACCTACCGGCGCGCGCCGTCAGTCACCGAGGTCGACGGCCCGCACCGACGTCGCGCCGACGGCGGAGACGATCGCGTCCACCACGTCCGGGGGCGGGGCCTGGTCGAGGGTGAGGACGCCGATCGCGAGACCGCCCTCGGCAGCCCGCGCGACCTGCATGGCCGCGATGTTGACGCCCGCCGCGCCCACCAGGCCGCCGACCGTCCCGACGACGCCGGGCCGGTCGATGTACCGGAGCACCAGCATGTGCTCGGCGAGCGGCAGCTCCAGGTCGAGGCCGTCGATCCCGACGAGCTTCTCCACCTGCTTGGGGCCGGTGAGCGTGCCGGTGACCGAGACCCGGACGCCGTCCGCGAGGGTGCCGCTCAGCACGACGACGTTGCGGAACTCCGAGCTGGCGGCGTCCGTGAGCAGCCGGACGTCGATCCCGCGGTCGGCGGCGAGCACCGGCGCGTTGACGTACGAGACCTGCCCCTCGACGACGTCCGCGAACAGTCCCTTGAGCGCCGCCAGGCGCAGCACCGAGACGTCGTGCACGCTGAGCTCGCCGTGCACCTCGACGTCGAGCTGTACCGGCAGGCCCCCCGCCAGCGCGGTGAACACCCGGCCGAGCTTCTCGGCCAGGGCGACCCCGGGGCGCACGTCCTCGTGGATGACCCCGCCGGACACGTTGACGGCGTCCGGCACCAGCTCGCCGGCCAGGGCCAGGCGCACCGACCGGGCGACCATCACGCCCGCCCGCTCCTGGGCCTCGGCCGTGGAGGCGCCGAGGTGCGGCGTCACCACGACCTGGTCGAGGCCGAACAGCGGCGAGTCGGTGCACGGCTCGGTGACGAAGACGTCCAGCCCGGCGGCGGCGACCCGGCCGTCGACGAGCGCGTCGTGCAGCGCCGCCTCGTCGACGATCCCGCCGCGGGCCGCGTTGACGATCCGCAGGCCCGGCTTGGCGTCGCGCAGCGCCTCGGCGCCGATGAGGCCCACGGTCTCGGGCGTGCGCGGGAGGTGGACGGTGACGAAGTCGCTGACGCGCAGCAACTCCTCCAGGCTCACCAGCCGGACGCCCAGCTGCCCGGCCCGGGCGCTGGTGACGTACGGGTCGTAGGCGACGTTCACCGTCCCGAAGGCGGCCAGGCGCTGCGCCACGAGCTGGCCGATCCGGCCCAGCCCGACGATGCCCACGGTCTTCTCGAACAGCTCGGTGCCGGTGAACGCCGACCGCTTCCACTGCCCCGCCTTCAGCGAGGCGCTCGCCTGGGGCACCTTGCGGGCGATCGAGAGCAGGAGCGTGACGGCGAGCTCCGCCGCCGAGACGACGTTCGACGTCGGCGCGTTCACCACCATGACGCCGGCCTGCGTGGCCGCGGTGACGTCGACGTTGTCGAGGCCGACCCCGGCCCGGGCGACGACCCGCAGCGACCGCGCCGCGCCCAGGGCCTCGGCGTCCACCCGCGTGGCGGAGCGCACGAGCAGGGCGTCGGCCCCGGGCAACGCGGCGAGCAGCTTCCCCCGGTCGGCGCCGTCGCAGTACCGCACCTCGACGTCGGGCCCGAGGGCCTCGACGGTGGCGGGGGACAGCTCCTCGGCGATGAGGACGACAGGGCGGCGACTCGGCGTCGAGATCACGGGGTCGAGTCTACGGACCGGGAGGCGATTGTCATGAGTCGTCCGGATGACGGACAGGTTTCGCGACGGTGACCTGGGCGACAGGGGTCTGGGCGGCTGCGGCGGCGCTCAGGGCGGCGAGGGTGGCGGCGACGGCGGGGACGCGCAGCAGGTCCGGCGTCGTCACGGCGTGGACCGACCGGGACGACGTGCCCAGGGCCGGGCGCACGGCCACCCCGGGACGGCGCCGCGCCGTGGCCCGCACCAGGCCCGGCAGCAGGGCGACGCCCAGGCCGGCGGCGACGAACTCCAGGACGGCGACGTAGTCGTCCGTCGAGTAGGCGACCTCGGGCGTGAACCCGCAGGCCGCCCCGGACTGCAGCAGGTGGCCCCGGCAGCGCGGGCAGCCGGCGATCCACGGCTCGTGCGCCAGCTCGCGCAGGTGCACCCGACGCCGCCGGGCCAGCGGGTGCCCCGACGGCAGCGCCAGCACGGGCGCGTCGTCGAGCAGGTGCCGGGTGACCAGCCCGGCGAGGTCGGCGCGACCGCGGCCGACGTCGGTGCCCGGGTAGTCGAACGCGATGGCCAGGTCGCACGACCCGGCGCGCACCTGCTCGATCGACGCGGGCGGCTCGGCCTCGGCGAGCGTGATCACCAGCTGGGGGTGGGCCGATCGCAGGGCCGCGAGCGCCGCGGGCACCAGGGTCGCCGACGACGACGGGAAGGCGGTGAGCCGCACCCGCCCGGCGCGCAGCCCGGCCAGCGCCGCGACCTGCGCGGACGCCGCCTCCAGAGCCGTGGTGACGGCGGCCCCGTGCCGGGCGAGCACCTCACCGGCCTCGGTCAGCCGGACGCCGCGCCCGGAGCGTTCCAGCAGGGCGATGCCGAGACGGCGCTCCAGGCGGCGGACGTGCTGGCTCACGGCGGGCTGGCTGTACCCGATCGCGGCGGCGGCGCCGGTGATCGTGCCGGCGTCGGCGATGGCGCGCACGATCCGCAGGGAGGTCACGTCCAGGTCGGCGGCCACCGGGCCAGGATAGGCGCCGCGGTATAACGATCTGTGATGGCTCGTGGTCGGATCCTGTCCTGGTGTGATGACCGTCGGTGCCGCGAGCATGGGTCCCATGGACGCCTCCCCTCCCCTGACGGCCACCCGCCCCGCTGCCTTCGGCCTCTCCGACGCCTTCGACGCGGTGCCGGGCTATCTCAACGCCGCGAGCCTGGGCCTGCCCCCGCGGGCGACCGTCGAGGCGCTGCGGACAGCCGTGGACGACTGGGCGGCCGGCCGCGCCCGCGCCGCCGACTTCGACGTCCCGGTGAACGCCTCCCGCGCGGCCTACGCCCGGATCGTCGGGGTGGACGCGGCACAGGTCGCCGTCGGCAACCAGGTGTCGGTGACGAGCGGGCTGGTGGCGGCGTCCCTGCCGGACGGCGCCGAGGTGGTCACGGTGGACGGCGACTTCACCTCCGTGACCTTTCCCTTCCTGGTGCACGCCGACCGCGGGGTCACCGTCCGGCACGTGCCGCTGCACGCCCTGGCCGACGAGGTGCGCCCGTCGACGGCGCTGGTCGCGTTCTCCCTGGTCCAGTCCGCGGACGGCCGGATCGCCGACGCGCCCGCCGTCGTCGAGGCCGCCCGCCGGGTCGGAGCGCTCACCTACTGCGACCTGACCCAGGCCGTGGGCTGGCTGCCCGTGCGGGCGGGCGACTTCGACGTGACGGCGTGCGGGGCCTACAAGTGGCTGTGCTCCCCGCGCGGCACGGCCTTCACCACCGTCGGCCCGGCCGCCGCCGCGGCGCTGCGCCCCCTGCACGCCGGCTGGTACGCCGGGGCGTCACCGTGGACGTCGGTGTACGGCCCGCAGATGCACCTCGCGGACGACGCGCGCCGCTTCGACCTCTCCCCCGCGTGGCTGGCCTGGGCCGGGACCGCCCCGGCGCTGGAGCTGTTCGCCGCCGCAGACCCGGCCGCCGTCCACGCCCACGCCGTCGGGCTGGCCGACGCATTCCTGGCCGAGCTCGACCTGCCGCCGCGGGGCAGCGCCATCGTTGCCCTCCCCGATCCCGACGCCGACCTGCAGCGCCGCCTGGCCGCGGCCGGGTGCGTCGTGGCCGGGCGGGCGGGCCGGGCACGGCTGGCCTTCCACGCCTGGAACACCCCGGACGACGTCCGCCGGGCCGCCACCGCCACCCGGCCGACCTCAGCCCGCGGACGGTGACGCGGCGAGAACGCGACCCGGTGCCGGTGCGGTGACCTTGATGCTCCTGCTGTAGCTGAAGACCACGGACATCGACGTCGGCCCGGTGACGGCCAGCCTGCGGATCAGACCGCTGCCGCGATCGACGGTCACCGTGGCGGCGAGCCCGTCCGTCGTCGTCACAGCGAAGGTCCTGGCGCGGGGATCCGCCGACGACCGCTCTGCGGCTACGCCGATCGTGAGCACCGGTAGGGCCGCGGCGGCCGGTGAGTCCGGCGTCAGCCGCCACCCGCTCTTGTCGTCACCCACCCAGGTCGTGGAGCCGATGGAGACCGTTTCGATGGCGTTCGCGCCGAGCAGCCAGGTGTGCGTCCGGTCCGGAGGGACCTTCTCCCAGATGACCTTGCCGGCCATCACGGCCCGGTAGGGCCCGTGGCGGTCGACGCCGTCGAGCACCTTCTGCACGAAGATCTTCGCCGCGGTGCCGGAGAGCAGGGGCGTCTTGGTACCGGCCGCACCGGACGCGGAGGTTCCAGTGGTGGATATCGGGGTCCCCGTGGCGGAAGCGACGGTGGTCACCCCCGCCGACGCACGAGCGGTGGTCGGCGAGGCCCCATCGGCGACCACCGCGGTCAGTGGCGGAGGACCAACGGAGGGCTGGCCGCAACCAACCAGGCCGAGGCCGGCCATCCCGAGAGCGACCGGTAGGCTCAGCCGCCGGCGGGCCGAGAGTAGGTAGTGCACTGATGTCTCTCCTCGAAGCTACCGCAGACAAGAGTGATCACGATGGGTCGGCGCACATCTTATGAACCTGCGTAGAGACCGCATCACTTGGGCATTTGATCAAGCACATAGATACCCTCCAAGAATCCGCCCGGGAATGCGCAGCTAACAATTCTCGCATTGCTGACGACGCATTGAATGTGACCGTAGCCGATACGTCCGCCCAGTTTCTCCGGCGTTCGATCTTTGCAAGCACTATTTCTCAGCCGAAGATTTATGATCTTCAACGGGAGCCAAGCCAGTCGACAGCATCCAGATCTCCCTCGCTGGTGACGGCCACGACCCACGATCGATCTTCAGCGAGAAAATAGTGATGCTCGGGCACCTCAAGCAACGCCGCCACAACATCACGGGCAAGGCCGAGGGGGAAGCGAACACCATACGGCGAGAGGGAGTCGCCAACGTGCTCGGCGATCATGTTGGGACCAAGGCGGCGACATATTTCCGATGACGCCCTCGCCGCCAATTGTTTGCCATCCTCGATCTTCCAATGCACGTGCTCTCCGGGCGCCCGCCGCCAATCGATCTTGCCTCCATCGGCCGGAAAATTTCGACCGAGCCAATCAAAGATGACAGACATATCGCTCCGAACCAGACCACGCAGAGGCGCCGTGCGATATACAGTCTCTTCC